>OLWT01001697.1_pt1 | contig 10712 bp, 10 predicted proteins | sample 1674001 | NCBI WGS metagenome assembly OLWT01 (sample SAMEA103958137, study PRJEB25191) | human gut metagenome | biome: human-associated habitat [ENVO:00009003]; feature: intestine environment [ENVO:2100002]; material: feces | place: Germany | collected 2013/2015 | reverse complement strand
ACAGGTTTACCTAAAATAGAGTTTACTATACCTTCTTCAGAGAATGGAGTTACAGATCTTTTAGTGTCAACTGTAGCTAATGATAAAAGTAAAGAGACAGTTTCTCTTACCTTTCAACACGTCCTATCTAAAGTCAAATTCTCAGCCCAAACAATTGCAGAGGGAAGTACTGTGACTATCAATACTATCACGTTAACCGGCATCAAGAACGGTGGAACATATGATTGTGCAGCAGGAACATGGACTTCTTCAACTACAGATTTAAATAATACTATTACCGCTGATCAAGCATATTTAATGGTACCTCAATCAATAGAAAATGCAAAGGTAGCTATTACATATACTGTTACAACTACAGATAGTAATCTTAATGAATCTGTCACATTTAATGGCGAAGCAAAAAACATAGCTCTTAAATATGGTTCCGTTACACAGTGGGACAAAAATAAAGTATATAATTACACTATAGATGTTAGCTTAAGCGATGTTAAACTAAGTGCAACTGTTGAAGGTTGGGATACCTCAGAGGAAAAACCAGAAATTAAATAGTAATAAATAAATAAATGAGGCTGCATCAAATATAACTACCATATTGTATTATTTGATACAGCCTCATAATAGAAATAACTTAAGCAGTTTCTTTTACTCTTACAACAAGATAATCACAAAGACTTTTTATTAGCAAAATAAGTTCCATTCCATCTTTTTGCTCAATATAAGCCACATATCGTAACAATACCTTCCCCCCACAATCACGAAACAGCACCAAAGGCATCCCCATAAACCGCCTTTTTAAAGATAAAAGTACCCCTTTTCACACACAATAGGTTGCGTTAGGCAACACATATAGTCGCGTTAGGCATCGTAAACGGCCAAGAATAGGGTTATAACCCATTAAGAATGGCGTCGTAACCCAATGATTTCCCTATCGTAACCCTATGGAATCGCCCAAACATCCGGCAAAACAGGAATTATGATGAATTAATTTCGCTAGAATAAAAGGCCGTTTTTCGATAAGTGGCTATAAGGTAAACCTTTGCTGTTTTTTTCTTGCGTATTTGGAAGCGAGACGTACATCCGCCCGAAATAATCGACTCTCACGGACTTCCGTTTACATTTTGTCAAAATGTCAATCCGCAAGGAAACTTCTCCCCACATAGCATACGGATATCAATTATTCTTCCTATATTTGCGATAATCCCTCATATCTAAGCGTAGGTCACTGAAGGAGGACATAAGTTAACGAAGAGCGTTTAAAGATATTATCCCGCATTGAAATCTCGACAATTTCATATCCATGGATAATAGACAATGAACGCTCACGTCGGTGCTATATTTACCAGTAATCGCTCTGGACGATATAACAGCATGGCGTGGGCTATTGTTTATTACATGGATAGGGCAGTCGAGAGCCTCAATGCGGTAATATCAATAGTTTCCACGCTTCTGTATTTTTAGCCCGGCAACCGATGGAGACAGGTTGCCCTTATCCATTAAATGAAGACGATCCTCCTGTTACCCGTCTTGTCGCTATGGCTCCTGCTTGCCACGCAAGCCCATGCCCAAGTCTATCACCTACATTTATCCGACAACACTTGCCGGATAACAGAATGCGTTGATACTCCACAAGGCGTCAAGCCCTTGGGTCAGACATGGAAAGGAAACACCTTCCATGATCGTTTCACGCTAGATTTCGATCGCGCTATCTTCACGTGGGAAAAGGAAGGAAAAGAGACGTATGCCAACAAGATCATCAACCACACTGCCAAATACGCTCACCACTCATTCACCACGGAGCAGATTACCGCCAACCTCACCATCAACAGCCATCGAGCCGTCCTTCAACTTATCCACTTTCAGAATGGCCAATGGATACAAGTCACTTATTTTTGCGAGATAGGGAATTAACGGCTCATGCGAACATCTACAACATCTACCACTTATACTTGATATTTGTACTTTTTATTTGTGAGTGAAAATTCCAGCCTTAAAAAAGGAGGCCTTAAAGTTTACGATAAACATCTTCAAAAGGTACTCTGCAACGTTCTCCCCAAATGCCTTTATTTCCATCCCGTATCCCACAAGGAATAGCCATGTTTATTTCAGCACCATGAGGTAGTTTCAATGTCCTTTTTAGCCGACGGCTGTCCAGCCCTTCTAAGGGGCACGTGTCATAGCCTTCGTTTGCCATCGCAATCATAAACGTTTGTGCGGCAAGCGCACAGGATTTATGGGCTGTCACACGTATGTCATTCTCGGAAACTTCAAGCATCATAGGACGGAAAATACTGATTATATTAGCCAACAATTTCCTAAGCAATCCGAGAATACCGAAAAACCGGGCATAAACAAAGGGCATCAATATACCGTAATATATTTCCCGATCCTTAATACGTTTGGCCTGACGTTCTTTAGGACTGTAATGACGAATGTTCTCCCGTTCAAAATTGAGTACGAATCGCGCATGTTTCTTGTACCAGTCACGCCGAACCACAAAAATGACAATTTGTGAAGCGGTAGAAGCCGCTTTCTGACCAAGGCAGTCCCTTGAAATTTTTGCCAATAATTCAGGTTCTGTAATATGGTAAAATTCCCATAATTGCATATCAGAACTGTTAGGAGCCAATGTAGCCAGTTCCAAACAATGTTTTACCTTTTCCGTATCTATTGGTTTTTCTTTATCATACACCCGTACAGAACGACGATGATGAAGGACTTCATCTAAATTCATAATGATACTGATTTGAATTAAACATTTATTCCCAGCTGATTACTTCAGCCATTTATTATTGTGCTTTATTTAATTGCCGCATAACGACCTTCGCCATTTCTTTAGAACTGAACGGGTCCTGCCCAGTAATCAGATTATTATCTACAACTACTTTTGAAGTCATAGGTATCAATGCTTTTTCATAATCCGCTCCTCTCTCTTTCAACAACGCTTCAAGATCAAAAGGCACGTCTTCTTTTCTTCTGGCAAGACTTTCCTCAAACCAACTGAATCCCGTCAGCTTTTTGCCTTTAATCATATATTCGCCATTGGATAGTTTGACATTCAACAACCCACTGACCCCGTGGCAGATGGCCGACACTATCCTCCCACTTTCATCCTGTTTCCTTACGATAGTCTTTAAAGCTTCATTGTCAGGAAAGTCATACATCGCACCGTGTCCGCCGGCTAAATAGACACAATCAAACTGTTGTTCCAACAGGTTATCCAAACTGTTTGCATGATCCAACAGCTTTTTGAATTCTGGCTTTTCCCAATACTTTTCGGACATTTCATCTAAAAAAATTGGTTTTAAACTTTCGGGATCAATGGGAGTATAACCTCCTTTAGGATTGGCTACCGTTATGTCATAGCCGCTTTCTTTTGCACTATGATAGATATGAGTAAACTCACTAAGCCATAATCCGGTCGCGAGTTTCCCATTGGCAAAAGTCCCTGTGCTAGTAACTATTATTAAAATCTTCATGATAATCAAATTATTGATTCATATTCTTTAAAAGAAAACATACACATGGATAGATTGTTTTTCAGAATATGGAATCTTTAACATAATCCGAAAATATGAAAACCTGCAAATCCTTTCAAATGCTATCTCTATCCACCAGCATTCGATAAGGAGAAATTACCGATCCCTTTCCTATTACCTCCGGGAGGAAGCAATTTGATGAATATCGTTTCCATGATGCCCAAGTTGAAAGAAGAATTAAGAACTATTTTCAACGACTATGGCTTGAAATATGTCTTCGATACCAATAGCCAGGAGATTAAAGTAATGAAAGAAAAGAAACCGGGAGAGATATTTTTAATTCCATTTCATTCCATAGCCGATACCCTGCAGCGTATGATTTTCTACAAAGCGGCTATTGAAAGTAACAGTGAGTCCGCATTAGTTTTTGAAGAACCGGAAGCCCACTCATACCCTCCTTTCATATCAAAGGTAACGCAGGATATTATCCAATCGGACAGAAACCAGTTTTTTATAACGACACACAGTCCTTATGTGGTTAACGACTTTCTGGAATTACCGAGTGACCAACTTGCCATTTACCTAGTTGACTTCAGGAATGGGGAAACTTTCGTGAAAAGAGCCAGTGACACAGAAGTACAAGAAATGTACGAATATGGCATCGACCTATTTTTCAACACTGAAACATAGCGAAAGATACAGAACACATTGCAGGCACAAGCCCATACCCAAGTCTACCGCCTACGCTTATTCGACAGTACTTACAGGATAACGGAATGCGTTAAAAACCATTTTACGGAATGTCCAAATGTTCTGTCAATACGTTTACGAATGTTCGTAATGGCGCACCTTCATAATTATCCAACTCCCCAACCAATATCAACGCGGCGTTCTTCATCCATGGCTGGTATGGGATAGATAGTTCATAGGGGATTTCACGGATCAGTTCCGGGGTGTTCTTGATTACCGTATAAGCGTCGCCATCGGCGGCTTTCTTGCCTTCGAAAACTAAGGTACGGTCGAACATTTTTTGCTTGTTTACCCCGTTTAGTACTACCGGGGCCATGACTACGGAATCTCTGTCGCTACGCAACATCGGCATCAAGGACAGGGTTTGATATCGTCCCACGGAGAGTCCGCAGACACTGATCGTTAGGTCTAGACGCAAGGAGTTGCCCTCCCGCTCGATGCGGTTTTGCTTCACGGAGACTTGCCCCCGGTAAGATTGTATAGGTACCTGCGCTCCTGCCGGAAGAACAAGGCCGATCACAAGCAAACATATATAAATGAATGTCTTCATAGATTTATCTCTTTATTTGATGATGTAAACGATACTGATACCCGCCTTTGTTAATCCCCAATACTCGTTGCGGAACTTGCCGATAGGCGCATCTCCTCTAGGAAAAGCGTACTTATCATATTCAAAATGCAAGTATCCGAAACCCGCCGTGAACTCCACGTTCCAACGGGGCGACACGTACAACTGATAACCATAAGAGATACCGCCGCCATAAGCGTTACCGTTATAACTATTCTTTTTCTCCATCCCATACAGGAGCTTCAAACCGGCGAAATCGTAATCTATATACTGGGCATGAACCCCGAAGAAATGTCCGTTGAAACGCTCGTGTATCCAGTAACGCGCCTCGGGCTGTATCATCCAATGCTTAAATGACTTATCGCTCGAGAATGTCCAACCGTTATAATACCCCGATGCCTCAACGGACCAATGCTTGTTGAACGCGACCTCCGCCCCTACGTTCGGCGTAGTGATCGCGTCATAAAGCACATTGGTCTTCACGGCCACGACCTGTCCTTGAATATCCATAAAGGTTGACAAAAGAAATACTAACAGTAAATATAGTTTATTCATATCTCCCGGTTCATTAGGTTTGTTTATTTAAGAGACAAAACCGTACAAATATAGATAATATTTATCAGTTCATTCGTACGTTAACTTATATAATATCCACGATTTACGGATGAAAAACGTTATCTTTGCAAGATAAATCCAGAATATGACTCATGAAGGCTAAATATATCGTGATTTTTTTCCTGTCACTCCTTTCGTTTGTCGCTTGCGATAAAGAGGAGGTCATTATCCCTACTACTGCCCCTCGTACGGTTCTTATCTATTTCGCGGGGGATAATAGCTTGCCAAAACCTGAGGGCGATAAAGGAAGGGATTGAGCGAGATGGATTGAACAACGGCAATTTATTGATCTATACGGATAAGCAGAACGAGGCTCCCCAGCTTTTCCAATTAAAAGTGGAAGCGGATACCATCCGGCAGATCGTGCTCGAGACCTACGACTCGAACCAGAACTCGGCCTCTACCGAGACGCTGACGCAAATAATCGACAAGGTACAAAAGGAATATCCGGCGGATAGTTACGGGTTGGTGCTGTGGAGTCACGGAACGGGATGGCTACCTTCGGATATCTATAGCTATCTGCGTTCTTTCGGGCAGGATGGGAAGAATAATTTCATGGAGATCAATGATCTGGCCTCCGCTTTATCGAAGTATCATTTTGATTTTATTTTGTTCGACGCTTGCTATATGTCGTGTGCCGAGGTAGCTTACGCTTTCCGGGGATGCGCGGATTATATTATCGGCTCGCCAACGGAGATATTGGCGAACGGCTTCCCTTATCAATCGATAATGGGGGATATGTTCAAAAAAGAAGCTGATGTGGTGGGGATAGCGACAAAGTTTTATACGTATTATCAAAGTGAGGCAGGAACGATCTCGGTCATGAAAAGCGATGAGTTGGATGAATTGGCCGCTACTTGCCGTACCCTATTCCATGATAAGACGGAAAGTGATCTTTTCGCCGTACCCGTTAGCGAATTGCAGATCATGGAGTATTTGACGCCGAATTATCATGCCTTATATGATTTTGATGATTACGTGAGCCGTCTGGCCACGGAAGAGCAATATTACGCATTCAAGCGGAGCATGGAAAAGGCGGTTATTTACAAGGCTACTACACCCAAGGCGGTTTACGCTTATCCGTATCCGTATGGAAGCTATCTGCCGGTCAATAAATATAGCGGCCTATCTATCTACGTCCCCCAAGAAGCCTTGCCCAAACTAAATGAGTGGTACAAGGATCTTGAGTGGTATAAAGATGTATATCAATGATTAAAACTCATCTCTTAGCCAGCGTTTACCACGAGGGGTATACAGGAATATCAAGAAACCTGCCGCCATTATAGAAATAACCGTAAAGAATACTGCTAATAACATATTTCTCTATTTTAATAATGCGCTTCCTACTCCCAATACAAGAGCGGCAAAAGTTAATTTTGACAAATCGAAGAAATACTTTGAAGTATTTTCTCTTCTGTTCTTCATTAAATCCTGAGCCGCTTTTCTTTTTTCAATGTTACCGTTATAGTTACTCATAGCAAAAATACTAATATTATTTCACAAATGAACTTATTTCACTAAAAACACTTCCTTATATCGTTTTACCTGTCCTTGAGGATGAACAAGTTCCGCATAGAAAATATAAACGCCGGTTCTCACCTTGGAACCATTCACCGCAAGGCCGTTCCAAGCCAATTCACCTTCTATCCCTAATAAGTCATGATTTACCACCTCACTGATATGCCTTCCGGAGATATCAAATATCCAGGCTCGACAGGTATAGCCGGATTCATCAAGATGGTAGGAGATCGTATATTCCTTCGTTGCCTCAGAATAAACGGGAGACTCTATGCCCGTGACCTCGCCTTCATCTTGCTTTCCATATTGGGAATTCCGATAGCCGGGCGTACCGTATCCCGCCGTGGCCGAAGCCGAGGTCCAATTCATCTCATCCTGCGTATCGCTATCAGGATTAATCCGCTCCAAGGCAATCCCCTTCTCGTTTTTCACGGATGGGGCATGCCATTTAGAGGAATAACGAATCTCATCGATCATAACCTCATCTTCTGTACGAAACAGGACTAACGTAGCGGAGGTATTTGCCAAGACCGGAAGTTTTAATTCATGCAAAGCATCCGGCGAAGATATCAGATAAAAATCGCTCACTCCTCCCATACTTTTAGTCAGCAACACATAATCTTGTGGTTCTACCGGAGAGACTATAGAAGATAAAGGATAATGCGAACTCAATGTACCATCGGATTTACGAGTAGCAACAGACAGTCCGGCCAAAGGCAATGTCCGGTCCGAACGATTATAAAGCTCGATATACTCACTCCCTTCCGGGTAAGGATTCGGCAACAACTCATTAAAAACGATCTCATTGGGTAAGACTATAATGTCCGTGGGGATACCCGGTTTATGGGGAGTGTCCGGACGATCTGGATCTTCTGGTTCATCGTCAGGAGAAGAGTTCGCGGAACCCGGCGTGCCTCCTCGCTCATCCGTTGATAAATGAAAGCCGGTTTCAGAACGTTCCCAAGCGATACCGACTTTCGCTTTCTCATAGGCAATCCGGTCGATCTCCTTACCGGAAGGATCGAATAAAGCAAGCTCCTTCCCCGTGTTTACCAACGACGCCGGGAATTTATCCAAGGGCAGATCCAGCCCCGCATCATCAATATGTATATCCCTACCGGACCGATAAAGCACGACATACCCATCCGCATCCAAGAGCAAAGCTGTCAATACCGTTGGCTTACTACCATATAAGAATGACCAACCATTTAACTCTATAGCCTTATCCGTCGTATTATAAAGTTCCACATACTCCGTTTCCGGAAAAGCCTTTTGTCCTTTCGGATCAGCCATCACCTCATTAATACGGATACTACCGGCGGGGAAAGAAGGAGTATCCGGCACTTCCGGTTCCTCCGGAACGTCGGGTTCTTCTTCATATTCTAACCGAATCTCGGTAGAACTCTCCGGAATCTTATTTCCCTCAAGATCCATTAACCCCGAGCACAACAAATCATAACCCATACCAACCTTCAACTCCTTATCAAAGCTGATATTCACATGGATCCGCATATCATCCGCATAGGTCATACGAGAAGCATTACCGATACCCGATATAGAGAATATCGCCTCACGGATATCCACCGGAAGATTATATTGTAATTGGAAAACAGACTCGGTGATCGGTTGGATAGCAAGAAGCCGCGGAAGAACCAACGGCTCATCGGGCTCATTGGGTTCTTCTGGCTTTTCGGGAGTATCCGGCTTCTCTGGTTCGATCGAGATATTATCGGATATAATGATGTAGTTACACGCAAAATCATTTACTCGAGTTTTAGAATAGCGGCATTCAAAACGTAGTTGTCCCCCTTTACATGAAGAAGAAACTTCAGATTCACAACTCCCTATCAAGACAAACCTACCCTTCTCTAGCACATATAAGTTCCATATCTTATGATTTTCTAAAGTAAGTTTCACTTTCAAATCCACGGCTCCCAACAAGACATCGAGCGCTTTCTCTATTAATATCTTTGGATTCTTCTCTGTTGCGGTATGTTTCCGAAAAGTTATCGTTTTCTTATTACTGCCGATTTGGACATAATAATCGTTTTTTAATCCAAGCATCCTCTGATCATCTAAATAAACATGTAGCCGGATATGGTTTTGATCGCTTGGTTTGAAATCCATCCGAATCTCAAATTCCCATTCCATTGTAGCGGAATAAACGAGAGGAGTTTCTATGGAAACACTTTTCCGGGTAGGATCCGCACGTGAGACCAGCCATCCGTTCTCAATCACAAAGCAATCTAAATCACCCGTCCAAGGGTTATCCGATGTAATCTCCGGTCCATTAAACGGTTCTTTTAACTGGGGATAAGCGCAAAGCGGAAGTAAAAACGCAAGAATTAATAATAATTGTTTCATAGCTATATCGTTTTAGTTATAAATTTCTCTATCTTTGCACCCTAATAAGTTACAACTGTAAATAATAGGGCGCAAAAGGCAAAAATATGAAAGCCCTTTACAGACAGCAAAGTTATAACTATTTTACATTATTCAAATTAAATCAGTGCTCAAAATGAAAGTAGCAATTGTTGGTGTAAGTGGAGCCGTAGGACAGGAGTTCCTGCGTGTACTCGACCAGAGAAACTTCCCGATGGATGAGCTGGTACTTTTTGGCTCATCTCGTAGTGCCGGACGTGTTTATACCTTTCGAGGTAAACAGTATACCGTTAAGGAACTGAAGCATAACGACGACTTTAAGGGAATCGATGTTGCTTTTGTTTCAGCCGGAGGTGGTACTTCCAAGGAATTTGAGAAGACGATCACGAAACATGGTACGGTGATGATCGATAACTCCAGCGCGTTCCGTATGGACGAGGATGTTCCATTGGTCGTACCGGAAGTAAACCCGGAGGATGCCTTGAATCGTCCTCGTGGAGTGATCGCTAACCCGAATTGTACCACGATCCAGATGGTTGTAGCGTTGAAGGCGATCGAGAACTTATCTCATATCAAGCGTGTTCACGTATCTACTTATCAAGCTGCCAGTGGAGCAGGCGCTACCGCTATGGCTGAGTTGGTAAAACAATATGAGCAATTATTAAAGGGCGAGGAGCCTACAGTGGAGAAATTCGCTTATCAATTGGCATATAACGTAATCCCTCACGTAGACGTATTCACGGAAAATGGCTATACGAAAGAGGAGATGAAGATGTATAACGAGACCCGTAAGATCATGCACTCGGATATCGAGGTGAGCGCTACTTGTGTTCGCGTACCGGTTATGCGCGCGCATAGCGAATCTACTTGGGTAGAGACAGAGCGTCCGATCAGCGTGGAAGAGGCTCGCAAGGCTTTCGCCGAGGCTGAGGGTGTGGTATTGCAGGATGAACCGGCAAACAAGGATTATCCGATGCCGTTGTTCGTAGCGGATCACGATCCGGTTTACGTAGGCCGTATCCGTAAGGATATCAGCAACCCGAATGGTTTGACATTCTGGACCGTGAGCGACCAGATCAAGAAAGGCGCCGCTTTGAACGCCGTACAAATCGCCGAGTACTTGCTAAAGGTGGGTAATATCAAATAACAGACAACTTTGTAAATTCTATATACGTGGAAGCGGGATCAAGAGAATACTCTTATCCCGCTTTTTTATGCTTAGCGTAATTCCTCCATGCCTTCTCAAAACGTATAAATCAATACGCCCAATACCCGATGGTTGGTTATCGAATGTGTGTCATGAATCCGTCCGCCATCTTGCAAATCCACATTGCCATACCATGCGATGGAAGGGCTATATTCAACACCTAATTTCCAGTGCGGAAGATTATACGAAAGTTGCA
>OLWT01001690.1_pt1 | contig 10733 bp, 9 predicted proteins | sample 1674001 | NCBI WGS metagenome assembly OLWT01 (sample SAMEA103958137, study PRJEB25191) | human gut metagenome | biome: human-associated habitat [ENVO:00009003]; feature: intestine environment [ENVO:2100002]; material: feces | place: Germany | collected 2013/2015 | reverse complement strand
ACAAGGCCATCGACCTGGGCGCCACCGCCTATAAGAAGATCGACGTGCCCGCCGACTGGGCCAACGCCGTGGATACCAAGCCCGCCAAGGAGCTCAAGGGCAAGCCCGAGCTGGTGAAGATGGTCAAGGATATCCTGGAGCCCGTGGGCAAGATGGACGGCGACAGCCTGCCCGTCTCCGCCTTCGTGGACCATGTGGACGGCCAGTTCGAGCTGGGCGCCGCCGCCTACGAAAAGCGCGGCGTGGCCGTCTCCGTCCCCACCTGGGACGCCGAGAAGTGCATCCAGTGCAACCAGTGCGCCTACGTCTGCCCCCACGCCACCATCCGTCCCTTCGCTCTCACCGCTGACGAGGCCGCCAAGGCCCCCGAGGCTGCCAAGATCGTGGATGTCAAGGCCGGCAAGGGCAAGGGCACCTATCAGTTCACCATGGCCATCAGCCCGCTGGACTGCATGGGCTGCGGCGTCTGCATCGGCGCCTGCCCGGTGAACGCCCTGTCCATGGTCGCCCAGGAGGGCGAGCTGCCCCAGCAGGACGTGTTCGACTACTGCGTGGCCGAGGTGTCCGAGAAGAAGGATATGCAGGACAACACCGTCAAGGGCAGCCAGTTCAAGCAGCCCATGCTGGAGTTCTCCGGCTCCTGCGCCGGCTGCGCCGAGACCAGCTATGCCCGTCTCGTCACCCAGCTGTTCGGCGACCATATGTATATCTCCAACGCCACCGGCTGCTCCTCCATCTGGGGCGGTCCCGCGGCTACGTCTCCCTACTGCACCAACAAGGCCGGCCACGGCCCCGCCTGGTGCAACTCCCTGTTCGAGGATAACGCCGAGCACGGCCTGGGTATGTTCACCGGCCAGAACAAGATCCGCGAGGATCTGGCCGACGAGACCCGCCAGCTGATCGCCGTGGAGTGGGCCCGTCCCGAGCTGAAGGCCGCCGCACAGGCATGGCTGGACACCATGAACGACGGCACCGCCAACGCCGAGCCCGCCAAGGCCTACGTCAAGGCTCTGGAGGAGAGCATCACCACCGTGGAGGAGCTGGCTGCCATGCCTCAGCTCGCCGCGCACGCCGCCGAGCTGAAGGCCAAGGGCGCCCTGCTGTGCGACTGCGCCGCCTGCACGCTGGCCGCTGATATCCTCAGCAAGAAGGAATACCTGGCCAAGAAGTCCATGTGGATCTTCGGCGGCGACGGCTGGGCCTACGATATCGGCTACGGCGGTCTGGACCACGTCATCGCCTCCAAGCAGGATGTCAACATCTTCGTGTTCGACACCGAGGTATACTCCAACACCGGCGGACAGGCCTCCAAGGCGTCCAACATCGGCCAGGTGGCCCAGTTCGCCGCCGCCGGTAAGGAGGTCAAGAAGAAGAGCCTCTCCGAGATCGCCATGCAGTACGGCTACGTGTACGTAGCCCAGGTAGCCATGGGTGCCAACCCCGCCCAGACCATCAAGGCCATCACCGAGGCCGAGGCCTATCACGGCCCGTCCCTGATCATCGGCTACAGCCCCTGCGAGATGCACTCCATCAAGGGCGGCATGATGAACTGCCAGAAGGAAATGAAGAAGGCTGTGGACTGCGGCTACTGGAACCTGTTCCGCTACAATCCCGACGGCGGCGACAAGAAGTTCACCCTGGACTCCAAGGCCCCTGCCGGCGGCTATCAGGAGTTCCTGATGAACGAGGCCCGCTACTCCCGCCTGACCCGCGAGTTCCCCGAGCGTGCGGACGTGCTGTTCAAGCGCAACGAGGACGAGGCCAAGGCCCGCTACGAGCATCTGCTCAAGCTCATCGATATGTACGACAAATAAGCCGTATCTCCTCACAGCACAAAAAGAGACAGCCTTGCGGCTGTCTCTTTTTTGCGTTTCCCCTTCCGCTGTCAAAACTTGTCAAGCGCCCATATTTTTCCTTGACGATACACCATTCATGCAAGTATAATATTTCCATTGTGTATTCCCAAACCGACAGAAGGGGAGAGCTCCATATATGAAAAACCGCATCCTCGCCGCGCTGCTGGCGCTGGTCCTCGGCGTGCCGCTGTACCTGCTGGCCGCCGACGCCGCCCCCACCGCCGCGGCCAAAACCGTTTCCTCCGCCGCACCGGCCCAGGCCGTGGCCCTGCTGAAGGCCCTTCCCTCCGTGGAGGACCTGGCCGCCGCTATGACCCCGGAGACGGACGCCGCCGCCATGATCGCCCAGACCAGGGCCGACCTCCAGCGGGAGATCGAGCGCCAGACCGGCCCCAAGGGCATCGACCTGAGCTGGTGGCAGAGCCACTACAACGACATCATCGGCTACGTCTACAGCCCCGGCACCCCCATCAGCTACCCCATCGCCTACGACGGCAACAACGAGTATTACCTCCACCACGATCTGTACGGCAATTACAGCGAATACGGCACCATCTTCCTGGACGCCCGCGTGCCCAGCGACTTCTCCGGCCACAACAACGTGCTCTATGGCCACCATATGTCCGACGGCACCATGTTCGCCTCCATCTCCAACTATAAGCAGCAGTGGTACTACGACGCCCACCCCTACTTTTTCCTCTACACCAACGCCGGCAAGTACCGGGTAGACCTGTTCGCCGGCATCGTTGTCCCCGGCACCCACGAGGTGTTCAGCACCTCTCTCTCCGCCGACCAGCTCCAGCGCTTCATCAATAATTCCACCTTCTACTCCGGCAAGGGCGTCCCCTCCGGCCAGATCGTGACCCTCTGCACCTGTTCCTACGAGGCGGCCAACTACCGCTATGTGGTCCTGGGCGAGCTGGTCAAGCTGGAGGATACCCCCGCCGACACCGCCACGGAGGCCGCCGCATGACCCACGAAGAACAACAAGCCCTTTTTGACACCATCCTCCGCCGGGCCAACCGCCCCGGCAGCTTCAATGTGGAAAACGGCATCCGCCTGACGTCCCTGTCCGACGGCGGTGCCGAGGGCGAGGTCCGCCTGACCGCCGGCCACCTGAACCCCCTGGGCATCGTCCACGGCGGCGTGTACTGCACCCTGCTGGACCAGGTGGCCGGCGCCGCCGCCTGCACCCGGGGCAGCCGCGGCCTTACGGTGAACTGCGAGACCCGCTTCCTGGGCATCGCCCAGGGCGACGTCCTCTGCGGCCACGCTCAGGCCATCCACATGGGCCGCACCCTGGTGGTCATGCACGCCTGGGTCACCGACAGTCAGGATACCCTCTGCGCCGACGGCACCTACACTTTCCGCATGAAGCCCGGCTTCCCGGAGGACTGACCTCCCGGCGCCCCTTTCCCGCCCCTCGCAGCGCCCCCCCTCGGGGCGTTTTTCTTTTCCGGTTGCAATCCCCGCCCAAATAGTCTATCATAACAGCAGTACATTCTCCCGGAGGAAACACTATGTGGTATGTCATCCTGCTGGCCGTCTGCATCGGCGGCGACCAGCTTCTCAAGTGGTGGGTCACCTCCCACCTGGACGTGGGCCAGTCGGCCCCGCTGCTGCCGGGCATCGTCCGGCTCACCCGCCTGCACAACACCGGCGCTGCCTGGAGCAGCTTCTCCGGCAAGACCGGCCTTCTGGCCGCCGTCACCATCGTCCTGATGGCCGCCGTGGTCTATCTGGTGGTAAAGAAGATCGTCCGCCACCCCCTGGGCCTTACGTCCGCCATGCTGGTGCTTGGCGGCGGCGCAGGCAACATGATCGACCGTCTCTGCCGCGGCTACGTGGTGGATATGTTTGACCTGGAATTCATGTCCTACCCCATCTTCAACCTGGCGGATATCTTCGTGGTCATCGGCGTCCTGCTGGGCGCGGTGTACTACCTGTGGTTCTACGACAAATACGACAAGCCGAAAAAGGAGCCTGACCATGACGCGGGAGCTGACAGCCGCAACTGAACACGCCGGCGTCCGCCTGGACGCCTTCCTCTCCGCCGACGGCGCGCTGACCCGTTCCCAGGCCGCCCGCCTGATCGCCGAGGGCCGCGTCCGTGTCAACGGCAAGCCCGCCGCCAAAAGCGCCCGTCTCTCCGGCGGTGAGACGGTCACCGTGGACGTTCCCCAGCTCCGCGAGACGGCCCTGCCCCCCCAGGACATCCCCCTGGACGTGGTCTACGAGGACGACGACGTCATCGTGGTCAACAAGCCCACGGGCCTGGTGGTCCATCCGGCCCCCGGCCACCCGGACGGCACCCTGGTCAACGCCCTGCTCCACCACTGCGGCGACAGTCTCTCCGGCGTCGGCGGCGCGCTGCGCCCCGGCATCGTGCATCGCATCGACCGCGACACGAGCGGGCTCATCATCGCGGCAAAAAACGACTACGCGCACCAGTTCCTCTCCGCCCAGTTGGCCGACCACACGCTCGCGCGCACCTATGAGTGCATCGTTGTGGGCGCTCTGCGTGAGGACCGCGGCACGGTGGACGCGCCCATCGGACGGCATCCCTCCGACCGGAAAAAGATGGCGGTGGAGCCCCGCAACGGCCGCCGCGCCGTGACCCATTGGGAGGTCATCGCCCGCTATAACGGCGTGACCCACGTGCGCTGCCGTCTGGAAACGGGCCGCACCCACCAGCTCCGGGTCCACATGGCCCACATCGGCTGTCCGCTGGCCGGAGACTGGCTCTACGGCACGGAGGACAAAACCCTCATCGCCCGCCCCGCGCTGCACTCATACGAGCTGTGGTTCACCCAGCCGGTCACCGGACAGGAATTGCACTTTACAGCGCCTATCCCGCAGGATATGCAGCGCTTGATGGAATGAAAAAGCACCGTTTTGGCCGGCTCCGCATAAGAAAACATGCGCCGTAAAGGCAAATTTTGCACTGACTCCTTCGTTGCGCCGTCTTGCCATGCGTCAGCATGCCCGCGCCGTCGCGCCTCAGCTCCGCACAAAATTTGCTCTTTTTCGGTGCGAAGCAGTTTTGCCAATGAATTTTTGAGATGAAATCGGTTGAAAAAATCTCCCCATACTGGCGTATGGGGAGATTTTTTCGGTCGTATTTCAGCCAAAAAGGTGCAGGCAAAACCGCATATTTTCTTATGCGGAGCCTGCCTTGGGCGGTGCTTTTTCAGACGTGTGGTAAAATACCATAGGTTTAGAACCGATTTTTACTTTTCCTTGTAGTACAAACGGCAGTGGCAGTAGCCCTCGAAGTTCGGGTCGGCGATCTGGTCCTTGAACTCCTTGCACATACACCTGTTCTCCTCGGTGCGGGCCAGACGGCAGGGACAGTAGCCGCCGGTGCGTTTCAGGCCCTCGCGGATGGTTTTCACGATCTCGGGATCGTCATTGAGACGGACTTTCACAGAACAGCCTCCTTCCTCTCTGCGGTAAAAGGCCCGCGGCGCGGGCCTTTTATGTATTAACCGTGGGAATTGAACCAGTCCTCGCAGAACTTGGCGATGGACGGAACGATATCCTTGACAAAGCGCTTGGTGGTGTTGATGCACAGGTCGTAGGAGCCCTTGTCGCCCCACTTGCTGTCGCTGTACATCTGGTGGTGCTGGGCACGGTTGCGGTCGATCTGCTTCATATGGGACTCGATCTCCCGGGGCGTCAGATGCTCACCCTGCGGGGCACGGCGCTGGCAGCGCTCGATCTTGGAGTCCTTATCCGCATAGACAAAGATGTTCAGCGGGTCGTAGTCCTTGAGGATAACATCGGCGGCCCGGCCCACGATGACGCAGTCGCCTTGCTTGGCGAAGTTCTCGATGATCTGGCGCTGGGCCACTGCCACGCGGATGGGCTGCTCCATGATCTGGAAGGGCTGCATACCAAAGCGGTGCCCGATGGTCAGCGGATAGGCGGCTTCGATGCTCTTTTCGCCCACGTTGGCCACATAGTCCTCGTTGAAGCCGTTTTCCTTGGCGATCATCTCGATGATCTCATGGTCGTAGCACGGAATGCCCAGGGCCTTGGCCAGACGCTTGCCCAGCTCACGGCCGCCGGAACCGAACTCACGGCTGATGGTAATGATTCTGCTCATAGTTAGGATACCTCCCTTATTGCTCAATATTCATAGCTGCTGCCGCCCACGAACTCGCGGACGATGGAATTCAGCGGCACATAAGGCGTGTGCAAAGGCGGGACGCTCTCCACCACCTCTACCAGGTCGGTGAGGTCGTGCTCCTGCATATACTCCGGCGTCAGTTCCCGCCGGAAATTGGGGATGTTGGCCAGGCACTTGGCCAGGATACAGGGCTCATAGTCGTGGAAGGAGTCAATGTGAATGGCGGCGTTGCTCTTAAAGGGCCGGATATAGTTGACCTCGCCGGCGTTGACGCTCTCGGCACGCTCGACCGTCTCCCGCAGGGAGTGGCCCCGGGTGTTGTAGTCCCGGATGAGCCGGCGGGCCACGCGCAGCTGCTCGGGACGAACCACGCGGTCCTTATTGGTGAGGATACGGGTGCGGGGCGCCACATAGATGCCGGTGGCCGCGCCGCGGATCTTATCGAAGATCAGGGGGTTGAGCATATGGATCCCCTCGGCAATGACGATGCAGTCCTTGTCGCCCTGCATGGGCTTATAGCCGCCGGTAGTGCCAGTCTTGAAATCGTACCAGGGAATATCCACCTGCTCGCCGTCCAGCAGGCGGCCGATGCAGCTGACCAGCAGGTCCACGTTGACGCAGTAAGGGGACTCCCAGTCGGTAGCTTCCGGCGGACGCTGGTCCAGGGGCAGGAAAAAGTTGTCCATGCTCAGCAGGCAGACCTTGACGCCCAGATTTTCCAGGTAGTCGCGCAGGCGCATGGCGGTGGTGGTCTTGCCGCTGCCGGAGGGACCGGTCAGCGCCACGATGCGGCGCTCGCGCCCGGCGGACAGGATAGCCGACGCGGCGGAGGACACCTTGTCGTGGAATACTTCCTCGCAGCGCAGGACGAACTGCGTCTCGTTGTTCATGGCCTGGTTAATGGTCTCCAGATCGATGATACGCATAAAGCCTCTCCTTTCAAGAGGGGGTAATACTTTATCCCGTATTATAGCACGGTATGGCCGCCGCGTCAAAGGGGCAAAGGCGTAAAAACGCCGCAAAATATACACGCCCCTTTCCCCCGGCCAGTGGCGCAATACTACCAAAAAATGCAACAAAATGCCGAAACTTTCATTGCAATTTGCCGGTATTTGTGGTAGTATGATGTTAGGAATTTAACAATACTGCACAAACCCGCGTACTTCTGTGGCATAGCCGCCATTTCGGTCAGAAATGACGGCGGCGGGTAACACGAAAGGACGTGAGACTTGTTGGAGCACTCCCCCAAGATCATCGCCGTCGCCGGTAAGGGCGGCGTGGGCAAGACCTCCATCTCCGCCGCCTTTGTGCGGCTGCTGACGGAGGCCTATCCCGACAAGCGCATTCTGGCCATCGACGCCGACCCGGCGGTGGGACTGTCCACCGCGCTGGGCGTTGAGGTGAAAGAGACGCTGGACGACATCCGCAAGAGCATCGTGGCCTCGGTGGAGGACGGTGCGCCCCGGGAGGCCATCGAGCTGCTGAGCGAGGCACGATACCGCATTTTCGACACCATGGTGGAGCAGCAGCGGTTCTCGTTTCTCGCCATCGGCCGGCCGGAGACGGCGGGCTGCTACTGCAAGGTGAACGCCTATCTGAAGGAGGTCATCAACCTGCTGGCCAACGACTTTGACTACGTGGTCATCGACGGTGAGGCCGGCATCGAGCAGATCAACCGCCGGGTGATGGAGAAGGTGACGCATCTGGTGCTCATCACCGATCCCAGCCGCAAGGGTACACAGGTCATCGACACCATCAAGCGGGTGGCCGACGAGCTGGTGATGTACGACCGCTGTGGCGCTATCGTCAATCGGGTCACGGACCCGGCGCTGATTCCCTACATCCATATCAACGGCACGGAGATACTGGCCACCATCGGCAGCGACCCACAGCACGCCGCCAATGATATCCAGGGTCTTAGTGTTTTTGATCTGCCGGAGGATGCCCCTGTCATCCGCGGCGCACGCGAAGCCCTGACCAAGCAGGAGATCTTATAATTGAAATACATTAGGAGAGAGGTGTAATTCTTGAGAGACCTGAAGCATCTGATCTACTTCGAGAGCCTGCTGGAGAATGCCGACAATGATCTGGTAAAACAGGCACAGGCGGAGGGGAAGCTGGCCATCGGCTATACCTGCTACCATATGCCTGAGCCGCTGCTGAACCTGCCCGGCTGCTTCTCCGTCCGGCTCCGCGCCCCCCGCACCGGTTCACTGGACATCGCTACCTACTATATGTCCAACTACACCTGTGAATATGCGCGCGCCCTGGTGGAGCGTGGCATGGAGGGCGGCTACCAGTTCCTGGACGCGCTGGCCGGCGTGGACGCCTGTTCCATGATGAACCGCGCCATGGAGCACTTTGAAATTCTGCAGATGAATGACAAGCCCAACTTCTTTGTCACCCACTGCGACATCCCCTACAAGGTCACCGACTACACGCTGGATTCCTACGTCAAGCAGATGCGCCGCCGGGTGCTGGATCCCCTGACGGAAAAGTACGGCGTGGATACCTCAGATGCCGCTATCCGTCAGGCGGTGAAGGAGCACAACGAGGTCTGTTCCATCATCAGCGAGATCGGCGAGCTGCGCAAGGAGGAAAACCCGGTCATCACCGGCTATGAGTTCCACGTGCTGAACCTGGTGAGCTTTACCTGTCCCAAGTACCTGATCCTGCCTTACCTGCGAGAGACGCTGACGGAGCTGAAAAAGCGCAAGCCGGATCCCAAGCCCGCCTTCCGTGCCCGCGTGGCCATCGTGGGCAGCGAGATTGACGACCCTCAGCTGACGAAGCTTATCGAGGGCTGCGGCGCACTGGTAGTGTCCGACCGATACTGCTTTGGCTCCACCCCCGGGCGGGAGATCATTGAGCTGAAGGACGATGAGGACGCCCTGCCCCAGATCTGCATGCACATTATGAAGCACTCCGAGTGCGCCCGCTACATCGCCGATGAGAAGGTGCAGCAGCGCCGCGAGACGGCGGACCGCCTGGCACGGGAGTATCACGCTGACGGAATCATCTATGAGCAGATGAAATACTGCGACTACTGGGGCTTTGAGCGCGCGCTGGTGAGCCACATCATGCATGAGGAGTATGACTGGCCGGTGCTGAGCATCGACCGTCTGTACAACAACGGCAACTCCGGCCAGCTGCGGACCCGCGTGCAGGCCTTTGTGGAGTCGCTGGAGATCAAGAAGCTCCACAAGCAGAACGGAGGTGCCAACTGATGGCTGACAAGAAGAAATTTCCCAATCCCGAATTCTTCCGCGCCAAGACTGAGATGGACTGGAAGGCGCAGGCCGCCAACCTGAAGGAGTTTGGCTCCATCGCTCTCGATCTCATCAAGGAGACGGACTGGAAAGCCTTTGGCAGGAAACAGAAAGAGCATTTCCTTGACAATATGAACCGTGTAGCACGGGAGGCCAAGACCGTTGCCGCCATGACCTGCGCGGAGCGCAAGGACCTGCTGCTCAACGGCGAAAAGCATCTGGGTGCCCTGTACCGTAAGGGTGACATGGCCACTGTCCGCCGGGAGTGGCGCGGCGTGGAGAGCACCCTCGTCGACTTCTCCGGCTGGCTGAAGGTCTGGGGCATGCTGCTGGCCACCTTCTCCAAGGATCTGATACCCGCCCTGAACACCACGTTCTGGTATCGCTGGATGATCTCCTACATGTGCTGCGTGAGCTTCATGGATAAGAACACCATGGGTCAACGGGGCAACGCCCTGAAAATGAGCCACCTGATGACCTACGACATTTTCCGCTATGTGGCGGAAAATCTGGTGTTCCTGGCCAAGTGCGATAAGAAGAACGGCAACAGCTCCGAGCTGAACAAGAAGGTCGTTCTGTTCGATGAGATGACCATGGGTCAGATCATGGCCGGCTTCCCCGACCTGCTGGGTATCCCCTATCAGCTGATGCCGGTGTTCCTGGTGTCCGAGATCGACCAGCTCACCTGCGTACCCTACATCGACGCCGTGGAGTCCTTCGGCCTGCCGGCGGACTGCTGCCCGGTGCCGTCCTCCGAGTGCGGCGCACTGGTCATCGACGCCCTGCCCCACATGGGCAAGTGCTTTATCTCCTCCTCCATGCCCTGCGACGGCTCCACTATGGCCTCCAGCTATATGTCCCGCCGCTTCCCCGACCTGCCCGTGTTCCACCTGTGCTTCCCGGTTCGGTATGAGGACGAGGAGACGGTGCAGATGGGCGCCGAGGATATCCGGGCGTGCATCAAGTTCATTGAGGAGCAGACCGGCGCCAAGTGGAGTTGGGACGCCTATTTCTCCGCCATGAAGCGCTTTAATGAGGAGACGCGCTACGAGCTGGAAAAGTGGGAGGTCAACAAGACCGCCTATCCCCAGATCATCGGCCCCAGCTACGAGCTGTTCCGCAAGTGGAACTACGAAATGGACGGCGGTATCGACCCGCGCGTCATGAAGACCTGCCGCAAGGTCAACGACCTGCTGATGCAGTCCTACCAGCGCCGCGACGAGGCGTGGGTGGGCAAGATGCGCTACCGCGGCATCGTCTGGTCCTGCCCCGCCCACTACTACGCCAACTTCTCCAACTGGCTGGCCAACTGCTGGGGCATCAACATCCTGGTGGAGATGGAATCCCTGAACTTCACCAAGCTCCTGGAGACAGAGGACAAGGAGGAGGCACTGCGCGATCTGGCGCGTCTGTACGAGCGTATGGTCATGCGCCGTCACACCAACGGCGGCTACCAGAACGTGGTGGACGAGCTGT
>OLWT01001674.1_pt1 | contig 10804 bp, 10 predicted proteins | sample 1674001 | NCBI WGS metagenome assembly OLWT01 (sample SAMEA103958137, study PRJEB25191) | human gut metagenome | biome: human-associated habitat [ENVO:00009003]; feature: intestine environment [ENVO:2100002]; material: feces | place: Germany | collected 2013/2015 | reverse complement strand
ATAAAAAAAGAGCTAAAATCCCTTCAATCCCAGATCAATGCTATAAAAGGGAAAACTGTCACCATCAACACAAAAATCAATCAAACGACCAGCACCACGACAGGATCAATAATCTCTACCCCGAGAGGGAATAGTAGGGATTATGTCCCTAAAAATGGTAATAACAGGGTCGCCCGTGGTTTTGGGAACGGAGCGAGGGGATTGTTCGGAATGGCTGACGTAATGTATGCCGCTGGTTTCCCGTTCCCTAACATGATCGGAGCAGCCGCTATAGGTATGGGGGCCATGAGCATCACGAAAGATGCTGCCGAGTATGAGAATATCATGACAACCGTACGGAGTATCCTGAAAGCCACGGATAACGCTATCACCACGTTTAACCAGAGATTTTCCGATATGTCAAGGAATATCCGCAAGGTTGGTGTCGATACCAAGTTTACCACCACGGAAGTAGCTGGGGCGGCCAAATACCTTGGTATGGCGGGTTTGAATATTGAGGATATCAACAACTCTATAAAACCTATCGCCAACCTCGCTATTATCGGCGACGCTCCTCTTGACAGGATGGCAGATATCGTGACTAACATCCAGACAGCCTACGGGTTGGATAGCTCTAAAATGCCACAGATAGCGGATGTCCTCACGAGTATCACCACCAGCACGAATACCAATGTATTGGAAATGGGCGAAGCCATGAAATTTGCGGCCCCTATGATGAGTATGGCTAAGATATCCTTCAACGAGGCTACGGCTGCTATTGGCGCACTAGCAAACGCTGGATTGAAAGGTACGGTAGCGGGTACAGCGTTACGGGCAATGATGACAAGATTATTGAATCCTACAAAAAAGGAACCGAGGTCTTGAAAAAATATAATATCCAATTATATGAGTTAGATAAAGCAACAGGAAAAACCAAGTTAAAGTCATTGTTCGATATCTTCTCACAACTCAAAGCTAACGATGCCAGTATACAGGACCTGACCAGGCTATTCGATAAGATCGGAGGAAACGCAGCCAACAACGTGTTCGCCGAGTTGATGAAACTCCCAGAATTGATACAAAACTCTGTCTATGCCGCCGGCCTATCGGATCGTATCGCATCTGAGAAGCAAGAAACGATCAAGGGTAAATGGGATAAAGTCACGTCACAATTCACGGAGACTGGGATGAACGTGTTCGAGGCTTACAGTCCCGTTATCAAGGAAGGGCTGGATAATTTGGTCTTATTGTTACAACAATCTGGTACAGCCAAGATGCTCAAGGATATAGCATCAGGATTGATCGCAATAACAGAAGGCTTGATCAATGTGTCCACATGGGTATCAAAAAACTGGTATTGGCTGGAACATTTTGTAGTTGGAGGCGTATTATTAAAGAAGATATCAAATATAGTAGCCTACATAACCTCCATGACAAAAGGTCTTCTTGATACCGCCAAGGCAACTGGGGTATTAACAACCGCCATAAGCGGAGGATCAGGAGCGACCGCTGGAGGTGGTTTGTTAGTGGCTATCGGAGGAATACCCGCCATAGTCACAGCGGCAGTTACCGCCCTAGCGTCTTTAGGAATAAGCATGTATGGAGCCGGGAAAACGACACAATCCGTAAGCAAGGCTATAGAGAAAGAATACGAGAACCTATTGCCAATATTCAAGGATAAGGATAACGATAATAACAGCGCAAGCGGAAAGAACAATATAGAGAAAATCTTGTCAGGGACAGAATATTATGATTCATTGGGATACGATCTAGGAACGATGAATATGCTGTTCAATGGCGAAAGTAGCGTTTATCCGCAATACATGAGAGCCATGTCCGAGAGAGGTCAATTAGAAGGCTCAAAAATAGCCAACCAATACCTCATGGCCTCTATCGGTATGGAGAACTTAGGCAAGGATAAGATCAAATCGATCTACACTAACCTTATCGATGACATGGCAAGCCAAAAAAGGGCTTACCAATATAGCTTCGGTCCTTTTGCCAACCTTACCGAAGAGGAAAGATCAAGAGGGGTATCTGTATTGAATAGTATCAATCAACTTAACGCTGACACGGAAGCCAAGACCAAGCAATTCACCGAGGCCATGAATAAATCCATAGACTTGGGTATTGACTCTTTAAGCGAACTGATGAACCTCCAAATAAAGATCGCCAGCGGTCTACCTATAAGCGAAAACGAATCAATCAATCTCATAAAGAACCTAACAGGTTATGACCTTAGCCAAAAAGGTCTAGGGTATCATGTAATAGCGCCTTCCGGAGATATCGTGTACGAGGATAAGGAAGGTGCCGCAACAACCGCCAGATCCGTGATGTCCTCCCTCAGAAAACTTGGTGCGAAAGGATGGTTTTTGAATCCATTGATCTCGGCGTTAGGGGAGATCAAAGAATTATTTAACATGTCCGAACTCCAGACCACAAAGGATATCAGGACAGAAGGAGACTTAAGTGAGGGCGATATAGGGTATGGAGGAGCTTACAGTGGTGTAGGAAAAACCAAAGGGACACAACCCAAAGTGATCACCCTCATCGGTAGCGTGAACATAAACTCAACCAACGGGGAAGATATGGAAACCCTCAAGGACAAAGTGACACAAGTACTCATAGACGCAATAAAGGATTTTGAAATATCATATAACTAATGGAAAAACTAAATATCATAGGTTCACCGATCAGGGAGCCTCAAAATAACAAGCCTAGGATATTCGCAAACGTGACCGGTGAATTGTCAAAGAAAACCTTGCCTTCCCTGGCTCCAAGGGATTATAAGGGGTATGCCATCAAACGGGTTATCGGTGAGTTATACAAGGGTAAGGACCCATCGTCACTTCTTACATACATCCCCCGAATCAACCTTATAGACCGAACAAGAAACCCCAAGGCGTATCTCCAGAAAAAAGCGAGGATCGTAGAGCGTATAGTCACCTGGAGAACAAAACAAGCGGTGTTAAGGATGGCGGATGAGATCGTCAATGGTTCACCTGACTATAAGCTTCAAACCAGGTATAATCTCACCGATAGAGATAGCAATATCAAGAAACTAGTAGAAGCTAATACACCTGTAAATCTACTGCAAGAGAAAGGTCTGGATGGAAGTCCTATCAGGCATTACATACAGCTCCAAGTTAAAGACGAAGGTGAGAACTATACGTTTTTTGACGGACACGCTATCATCAAGATCTCTGAGCGAAAAAATATCCTGCTGACCAAGGTACAAAGCCGAGACCTCACCCGTAAGGAATACATATCAGGGGGAGATTATAATATTACCATCAGCGGCAAAATAGTCAGTCCCTACCAAGATGTATACCCGACAAAAGAGGTCATGGACTTGATCAAGATATTGAAACATAAGGACGTGATAACATGTCAATCCCCATATCTCGATATGTTCGAGATTAGCACCATTCTTATACTATCCTATGACCTCCCTCAAGCAATCGGTTTCTCAAACGTACAGAACTATACGATTAACGCCGTGTTTGAGAGAAATACGGAAGCGTTAAAGTTCGAGGAGAAAGAAAAACAGGAGATATTATCTGCAAAGCAGGTAATGCAAGAAGAAATCGCCAAACGTGAGGCTTGGTTAGCCGCCAACCCGGAGCAAGTCGTTTCCAAGGCCAGCCTAAAAGATTACCTGCGTAAGTTCAACCCCAAACAATTTATTCAATTACAAAACTGGATATAATGGAAATACATGGCTTAAGCATGCTGAATTGCCTTATCACGATTGGAGACGAAGATCCTAACGACACACTGCACATCTTAAACAAGATCACTGTCAACGAGGTTGTAAACCTCCAGATCAAAGATTCCTACCAGACCCTTATCAATACAGCCACGGTGGAGTTCACGAGACAGATCACGATCAAATCCTCTTTGAAAGACGAGTTCGGAACCAGAGAGGTCAAACTTGTGGGTGACAAGGATAGCTTATTCAAAAGAGGTAAGCGCATCAACATAAAACTCTGCTACGGGATAGACGAAAACCTCAAAACGATGTTCGATGGATATATCACTTCTATCATTTCTGGGAACCCATTCACTCTTGAGTGTGAGGATATGGGGTATATATTAAAGCAGACAGCCCTAGATCCGATAGAGACCAGCGCAAAAGGTACCAAGATAAATGAATTTGTGCCGAAGATACTGAAAGGTACCGGAATAAAACTTCATCCCAGCACGAAAGAGATGAACATGGAGATAGGCCAGATTATTTACCCGCAAAGCTGCACGGTGGCCGATATATTGAATCGATTCAAGAAATGGGGTATCATGTGCTATATGAGAAATTATAACGGTGTTCCTCATCTAGCTATAGGCAGGACATTCTTCTCAGTCAACACCTCTGAGTCGTTACTGAAAGATATGCCGGATACCCCCTACGATATAGAGTTTGATGAAAACGTGGCAGAGGATAACCTGTCCATCCACAAATTAGATCCAGCGCTCATGGCGTTAGAAGCTATCGCCATGTACCCGGATAACTCCATGTTTAAAGCGACTATCAGAAGAGACCCAAAAGACACATCCAAGTTTCAAGTGATTAATGAGACAAAGATAAGCAAGAACCAGTTAAAGAACACTTTATTATCAGAATATGATAAAAACAACAACCTTACGAACCAATATGGCGGCAAGAACACTAAAATCGATCTTTCTGCTTATAACATTCGTACTTTTCATGAATATAACGTCAACCGTAACACTCTTATCAAGAATGCAGAAGCGAAATTCGGGGAGATATCCCAGACCGGAATCGATGGAGATATTACGATCTTCGGTGATTTTGGATTACAAGCCGGATGCAAGGTACGACTGACGGATAATCTTAATCCCGAGAGAAACGGGACCTATGTTGTAAGCGAGGTGATAACAACTTTTGGGGTAAGAGGTTATAGACAAAAATTAAAGATTCCATACAAATTAAGTGATAATAATGGCAGATTATAACAAACTATCAGAGGCACTTAGAAGGATCGTACAAGCTCCTGAGAACAATTTGATGATATTACATGGATTCGTGGCTAAATATACATCAGGTAACAAAGGGGCTGTAGGAACCATTGACTTCATCTCCATGGACGGAACAGTAAGGATACCCGAGATACCTATAAACGCCATACCCGGATTAACCAAGGGGCAGGTGATCGTCCCAACCATTAAGTCAGATGTTACGGTATTATGGGCCGTAGGTACCGGAAACGCCTCTATATTATCCTTCTCTCATATCGACACCTACAACACTATCTCAACCAAAGAGGTAAATATAGGCGTTACCAGCGAAATACCGGACGATAGCGTTGATTATAACGAGCTACAGGAAGATGGAAACAAGAGTGTAACCACGTATACCAATTCGTCAATAACATCTACCGTCCTAGACAAGACCGGTTCAGCCACCTCATCTATCACCACTGACAAAATAACATCCGAGGTAGGATCGTCAAAGATGGAAGTCGGGAAAGAGCAAATAAAGGAAAGCGTAGGTAATTCCTATGAGAAACTGGATAACTCCGGTGTTACGATAGAGGGACAGCAAATATTTATTGGCGAGGGGGCTACAGAACCGGCGGTATTGGGAACCCAGCTTGTCAATCTCATGGTAGAGTTTATTACAGAGTGCTCAAAAATAACCACACCTACCATGTTAGGGACTATGCCGATCGTTAATCTCGCCAATTTCATACCGTTCCTCGCTAAATGTAACTCATTCTTATCACAAACCGTAAAAGTAAAATAATGGCAAGACAAAAACTAAACCAAGACCTAGATTATGGGTTGATAGATATGCCTGATCTTGATATATCCAACATATGCAGGAACTTGTACGATAGTTTTTATAGTAGCTGCTACCATAAAGAAAAGGCTTAGACATGGAAATATTGCCTTCGTTCCCACCGTGATCGAGCAAGAGTTCGGTGGGAAGTTCGATAATTATATGACCGCTTACTCTTGGGGATATTATATCCGAAATATCATGCCAGACCCTAATAATTTTAAGAGATCAAATCATACAGAGATTCCACAAGACCTAGTCACCTCCAGCCTAGAGGATAGAAAAAATTTTCTTAAGGGATTGCTCAAGGAAGTAAATATAAAGAACAACGGCAAGTATGAGTTCATGAGCCGATCGGAAAAGTTCGCCAATCAATTAGTGGATATATTAAGGAGCGTAGGAGCCATAGCCACTATCACGAAAAGCAAGGGAAAAGGTACGGTTATAAAATATTATGTCCGCTTCTCTTTTGATCCGAGATTTAATAAGATGATAAAACCAACCATAACCCCAGAACATAGAAGATATATAAGACAAGTGATCGAGCTGGACGATCCTAAAGAATGTAGATGTATAACACTTGATAGCGATGAGCAACTGTATATCACGGACGATTTTTTGGTCACTCACAATTCATATATAGGTAGCGCATGGTTGGTAAGCAGTTGTATGCGGTTTCCAAACATACGTGCCGTGGTAGCACGTAAGACCATCAAATCCCTGAAAGAATCAACTTTCATAACAATTAAGAAAGTGATGAAAGAATGGGGATTGAAAGAGGATGAGAATTTCTGCATAAACAACATAGAAGGAACGATAACTTTCTGGAACGAATCCGTAATCATGATGAAAGAAATGGCTGATCTTCCAGCTGACTTGGATTTCTCCCGTTTCGGTTCGATGGAAGCAACGATCGTATTTGTTGATGAGGCATCCGAGATATCTGAAAGAGCGGCAGATGTTATGTTCTCCCGTATTCGTTGGAAAACATCGGAGACATTCAAGACACCCAAGATGTTCTTGTCTTGTAACCCGGCGGCATGTTGGCTGCGTGAGAGGTTCGTGCAAGATGAGGAAGGGAACCCCGTAAAATGCAGGGATGGCGAGGTATTTATCAGATTCTCCATTTTTGATAATCCGGATGAGAGCTTTCGGCAAATATATGAGGCTTCTTTGAACAAGATCAAGAATAACGCCACAAGGGAACGTCTTCTGTATGGAAACTGGGATTTCGTAGAAGCGAACGCCATGACGCTGTATAAAGGTTTCTCCGGAGATAAGCATCTTGTTCAAAACTTAAAAGAAAACGTATATGATCCGATGAAACCGTTGATCTTAGGGTTTGACTTCAACGTATTTCCGCATATGACATGTGAGGTTGTACAAATTGATTGGGAGAATAAGAACGTGTATTTTTTGGAGGAATTTCTTGGAAAACCAGAGGACAAGCTAAATAACACACCTAAGTTCGCCCAGTATGTAAAAGATAAGTTATTGGAATCAAAACAGATCGGAGGAGTGGTATTGACTGACGATCCCGCTGGATTGGCTAGAAACACGCAAACCGAGGATGGCGTAAACAATTTCACCATTATCCAGTCTTGCATGAATAACACCATATTAAGGCCAAAACAGAACATACTAGCCAAGCAACCCCCTCAGAAGAACCGTGTTGATTGGATCAATGAGTTATTCGATGGTCTGGATGGATGGAATATTTATATCGACTTAAGGTGTAGGAAATTGACCGAGGATTTGGTCTATCAGATCAGAAATGAGGATGGAACAAAGAACAAGCAAAAAGTCACAGATCCCAAGACGAAGGTAAGATATGAGAAATATGGCCACTGTTTTGCCGCTGGAACGATGATAACCACTAAGGAGGGAGAAATACCTATAGAAAATGTAAAGGCTGGCGATTACGTATTGACAAGGAAGGATACAAGAAAGTAACTTTCTCGGAAATAACAGGGAAGAACGTAATGGTTAAGGATTACTCCATAGGGGACACAAATATCACTTGTACCCCAGATCATCTTTTCTATACGATAGAAGATGGCTTTGCAGAAATAGATAAGATAATACAAAAAACATTTGTAACATGCGAGAAGACGAAGAAGCTATCCGTAAGGAAATCTAACGAAAGGATTATAGATAAGGTCTATGACATCACGGTAGAGGATCGGCATGAATTTTTCGCTAATGGTATATTGGTTCATAACTGCACAGATGTCCTTGATTATATCCTCTGTACATTCCTTTCTAAGAGCTGGCTCAAATACCAGCGAGGAGGACAAACAGGAACCGTATTAACAACATCAATAATTAAACCACAATTCAGTTACTAAATGGAAAATAACAGATTTTTGTTGGATAGTGATTATTTAGAGATAATCACCAAGGAAGCCCTGGAACAAATAATCCAACCGGGAAACGAGTATAAGTTTATACAAGCCGAGGAATTGGCAGAGATGTCGATATTAGAGAACCTGGTGGAGAATTATGAGATTGAGAATGAGTTAATGAAAGGTAAGGCTATCAGGATGTATGATAGAAGGATCAACTATCCCGTAGGGGCGTATATCCAGTACGAGGATAATATCTATAAGGTGATCCGTTCTATCAGTGGCTATAAGGTTCCCACCGACAAGATTTATTGGGAAGAGTCAATCGAGATCCAAGAACTTATCAACGCCGATCCTTACTCCCAACTATTGACCTATCGACCGGGGGATTTGGTTTGCTACAATGGGATCGTGTTTGAGTGCATGATTGAGAATGGTTACGAGTTCAATGACATACGAGTTCCATTATCAAACTGCTGGGAGAAAGCGGAACCGTTAAAATGGACTCCTACCCCATTCCAGCTATACGATCCGGTAAGTTATGGTGACAACTTTTATCAACTGTATGAATTAACCGATTATGATGAGACAATATCACCAGACTTACGACCTCAATGTTGGGGTGAGATATTACCATATGATCCGAACTATAATGAATATGAGTTATCGCCACATGAATTTGTGGTCTACGATGGAAAGGTATTCTATCCTACGTTGAACGTGAATAGTGACATCCCAGAGATCGGGAAGAACTTAGCGTTGGAGGACCCCAGGCATAAGAACATCAAGAAGCACATGGTCAGATTAGCCCTTTACGAGCTTACCAAGAACATTTCTCCCAATAATGTATCCATTACTAGGTCAAACGATTATGAGACATCTATGGCCTGGTTAAAGGACGCAAACAGACTGAAGATCAACCCCATGATTCCAAGAAAAGTGGACAATACCGGCAAGCCAACTACGGACTGGGGGATAGCTACTTTTCAGAAGTCATACGATCCTTACTTGAATCCTTGGCAGGTGTGACATAGGAAAAATGATGAACGTAACAGGAAGGAGATAGAGGGTGTGTCAAAACTCAAATTTTGAAATATGAACTTATAATTTGAAATTTGATCATATTAAAAGACCAAAGAAAGAGTCGTATCATTACTCAATACAGAGCTTGATACGGCCCTTTTAAGTGTTATTGTTACAATTTGTCAATATCGCTTATTTATTAAGCCTTTCATAAAGAACAAAATCTATTACCCTCCTATTAAGCTCGTCTATCCTACCCCAATCAGGCTTAATATAGATATCCGTTATAGGCAAGGCAGAAGCATGATTTAAACCTTTAGCTACATTATCAATATCTGCGCCGATATCATTCCTCGCTATAGTGGCCCACGAATGGCGAGCCGAATAGAAAGACATCTCTTGATAATCGATGTAATCACGAAGAGCGATCATTCCCTGTCGTATGGCGGTTCTAAAAGATCTTTCTGAGCTAAAACGATCTCCTATACATAAGAGCCGATCTCCATCTCCGGGATATTTGTAGATAATTTCAAGCGCTTCTGGTTCTAACTTTATCGAGGTAAAAGCCCTATCCATCCTTCGGTTCATGGTTTTGGTCCGTTCAAATTCCAACCGGCCTTTTTTCATGTTGGATTTTTTCATCATCATGAAATCAATAGTATTTGTCCCTCTTGTATAAAACGACAACATAAACATATCCCTTATAAAATTCAAAAGACTTCTGGATGGATTATTGTAATAAGTATCATCCGGAATATTTGCGATCATCCTTATAATCTCCGGAGGTAATGCTTTTTTGTTTGAGATTGGCATGGGAGGCATCTTATATCTCTCGAAAGGATTGTAAGGAATCACTATCTCTCCTATCTCTGGATTATTGTACTTTGCCCTTATCCGGTTAATGGATGCCTTAAGGTTGGATATATAATTACGGATCGAGGCTGGGGACATTCTTTTATGTTGCAGAAGGTATAATCATTGAGGAACTTCAACGTCACTTCATTAATATTTAAAGAATCTGCCCCCATAAATTTCATCAACGAGGATCTGGTGGTCAAATAATTGAACTTTGTATTCTCATTACTTATCTCATTGGCTATATCCAGTATCTCGGCTATCACATCAATGACATGCTTCTTTTCCGCATTGCATAAGTCCACGATTTGTCTCAAACTTTTGCAACCAATCAAGTTCCTAGCCTCAAGATCATTGATTCTTGCTTGGAACTTAACCATGATCTCATTAATAAGATTAAGAGATCGACAACTCCTAATAGACAAATTCTTAGTTACCTCGTTGGATTTCAGTATAATACCAGTATTATACATATACATCTGCCGCTCTCTAGTTAAGCAGATATAACCCACGTAAGATCCATCTGATCTTTTTTTACTCTTCTGAACACAAGGATTCAAATAAATCATATTATAAACTATTAATTATCATCTGTTTGCCGAAAGCCCTTTTTGAAGCCTTTTCGGTTATTTTTCGGCAAACAACCATCAATAAATGGGGAAAAATCAGAAACATAAAAAACTGATTTTAAGCATGATAGATATCATTTTCCTGAAAGTTCTCGATGCACTTATAGTCATGTAATATGACATTCGTGTCCAACACAAAATTCTTCTTTGCTCCCATGGCCTTTCGATTTAAT
>OLWT01001645.1_pt1 | contig 10979 bp, 10 predicted proteins | sample 1674001 | NCBI WGS metagenome assembly OLWT01 (sample SAMEA103958137, study PRJEB25191) | human gut metagenome | biome: human-associated habitat [ENVO:00009003]; feature: intestine environment [ENVO:2100002]; material: feces | place: Germany | collected 2013/2015 | reverse complement strand
GCTGCCGGAGCGGTGCTTAAGCCGCAAGGCGGGAATTGTGCGGTGTTGCCTAAGGAAAGCACTGTGCAAAAAAGCCGCAGCAGCGGCGTACAGGGAGCAAAACAAAAAATCCGGACGCTTTTTGGCAAGCGCCCAGATTTTCAACAAGTTCAGCGGTTATCGTGGATAACTTTGCCCTTTTGCACCACGGCAAGGATGTTCAGGTCATCATCGGCCAGAACCACGTTGCCATAGCGCCCGGCGGCCAAAGAGCCATAATCAGCATCAACGCCAATGCTCCGGGCCGGGTTTTCGGTCGCGGCGCGCACCGCACTTTCCAGCGGAACGCCCATCTCGCACACAGCACGGCGCATGCAGTCATACAGGCAGGTAGCGCTGCCGGCGATGGTATCGGGGTGTTCGGTCAGGGTGGCGCGGGGGCCGCGCACCGTAACGGCCTGGCCGCCCAGGCTATAAGCGCCGTCCGGCAGCCCGCAGGCCATCATGCTGTCTGCAATCAGGATCACATGGTCATCCCCGAAGGTGTTAAAGGTAAAGCGCACCACAGCGGGGTGAATGTGAACATTATCGGTAATCAGCTCCACATCGGCACCGTCTTCCAGCGCGGCAATAATGGGGCCGGGGGCGCGGTGGGTGATGCCGGGCATGGCGTTATACAGGTGGGTCATGTGGCTGGCACCGGCGGCAAACGCAGCCTTGGCGGTATCATAATCCGTGCAGGTGTGGGCAATCGAGATGCACACCTCGTTGTGGCAGTCACGGATAAAATCCAGATTGCCGGGTTCTTCCGGGGCAACATCCACCAGCTTGATCAACCCGCCGCTGCGTGCCTGCAGCCGGCGGAACATGGCGGCATCGGCCCCCTGCACATACTTGGGGTTCTGTGCGCCGATCTTTTTGGGGCTGATGTAGGGGCCTTCCATGTTGATGCCGACCAGGTCAGCACCCTGACCGTTCTTGTGGGCGGCGGCCACATCCATAATGCCGTTCAAAATCTCCTCGCTGAACGTCATGGTGGCGGGGCAGATGGCCAACACGCCTTTGCTGGCCTCAAAATCGGCAATGGCCTGCAAGCCGGCTTCATCGGCATCGCAGAAATCATGCCCGACAGCACCGTGGAAATGAATATCCACCAAACCGGGCAGAGCATAGGCACCGTTGGCATCCAGAACTTCCTCGCCCTCCAGCGGGGGCGCACCAAAGGCAATGCGGCCATCCCGGATGGTCAGATCCCCTGTTTTGAAGGTATGTTCCGGCGTATAGATTCTTGCATTTTTGATAATCATTGAGAAATTCCCTCTTATCAGTTATGCAGTAAGGGCTTGAGCGATACGCTTAGTCCAGCTTGGAAGCAGCTTCGGCATCCAGCACCAGGGTGAAATCCGGGTGCATCTGCAGGATGGAAGCGGGAACTTCCGGCGTGACGGGGCCGAAGAAAGCTTTCTTAATGATGTCAGCCTTGCCAACGCCGTTGGCAACCATCAGAACCTTGCGGGCCTGCATGATGGTTTTGATGCCCATGGTGTAGGCTTCTTTCGGGACCAGATCTTCGTTGTTGTCAAAGAAGCGCTTGTTGGCCTCAATGGTCTCTTTGGTCAGGTGGACACAGTGGGTGCCAAGCTCAAAAGCGGCACCCGGCTCGTTAAAGCCAATGTGGCCATCGTGGCCAATGCCCAGCAGCTGCAGATCCACGCCGCCCAGATGCTGGATGATTTCATCATAGTGGGAGCACTCGGCAGCAGCATCCATGTTGGTGCCGGCAGGCATATGGATGGCTTCGGGGCGGATGTTGACCAGGTCAAACAGGTTGCGGTGCATGAAAGACCAGTAGCTTTCGGGATGCTCGCGGGGCAGACCGCGGTATTCGTCCAGGTTGACGGTGTTTACTTCCGCAAAATCAAGGTCGCCCTTGTTGTACCATTCAACCAGCTGTTTGTAGGTGCCAACGGGGGTGCCGCCGGTTGCCAGGCCCAGCACGCAGTTGGGCTTCATGATGACCTGTGCCGAGATGATATTGGCCGCTTTGCGGGACATATCATAATAATCTTTTGCACGAATAATTTTCATGGGGAACATCTCCTTATTCTTTTTTTGTGCGCGGACAGCCATTACCTATAGTATAGCACAAACACCACAAAGAAACTAGAGATTGTAGAAAAAAGAGAGAAAAAACAAAGAAATATTTTAGGAAAATATAACAAAAAATCCTGGCTCCGGAAGCCGGAACCAGGATGGGGAACGCTGCCTTACAACAGCTTTTGCAGTTCTTCGTAAACAAAGCGGACCTGCGTGCCAAGAATGACCTGGCAGGCCATGGGGGTGGAGCGGATCACACCGGAAGCCCCGGCGGATTTGAGTGCCTTTTCGTCCACCTTAGCGCCGTCTTTCAGCTGGAAGCGCAGCCGTGTGGCGCAGCAGCTGGCTTTTTGCACATTGGCCTTACCGCCCAGCGCAGCCAGAATGTTGGCGGCGATGCCGGCATGGTCAAGGTCGGCTTTTACCACACCCTCGTTTTCCGCCTCTTTCTTTTTTTGCAGCGCGGCCTTGCTGGTGGAGCGCGCCACAAAGAAGCAGATAACCGCGGCCACAGCCAGCAGCACGGGGATCACGATCCAAACCTTGGGGGCGGCGGGGGCCAGGGCAACGCCGCCGGCAATCACGGCGGCGCACAAAATCAGGGCCAGCACCAAAAAAGCAGGCGACCGGCAGATGCGTTGGAATGAGTTCATGTTACAAAGTACCTCCTTGGGTAGTGTATTTTTGCCGCTGCGGCAAACCCGCAGGAGGCATTTATAGTTCTGATTTTAACATAATCAAGCAAGAAAAGAAAGAGTTAAACGCCAGCTTTTGCCCACCAAAACAAAAAAGCCGCAGGCAGGGCCATGGCGGCCAGCCTGCGGCGTGGAACAAAGGAACCAGAACCCTTGCCCTTGCTGTTACTTAAATTACAGCATCTTCTTCAGTTCATCGAACACGAACTGAACCTGAGGCCCGATGACAACCTGGCAGGAAGTCTTGGACGGGCGGATGACACCGGCAGCACCGGCAGCCTTGACAGCCTTTTCATTCACAGCGGAAGAATCTTTCACTTCAAGGCGCAGGCGGGTTGCGCAGTAGTCAGCACCGGTAATGTTCTCCTTGCCGCCGACAGCAGCCAGAACACCGGTAGCAATCGCAGTGTAGTTGTTGTTGGAAAGCTTGATGTTCTTTTCGCTTTCTTCCACATCGTCGTCCTCACGGCCGGGGGTCTTGAGGTCAAACTTGGTGATAGCGAAGTAGAAGACAAAGTAGAACACAAGAAAAGCGGCAATGCCCAGAGGAATGATCATCCAAGTCTTGGCAGCTGCGGGCAGGGAAGCGGAGAACACCAGGTCGGTGGCACCTGCGGAGAAGCAGAAGCCAGCACGGAAACCGGTGTAGTAGGTGATGATGGTGAAGATGCCGTACAGAGCGGAGTACACAACGTACAGCGGGAAGCACAGGAACATGAAGCCGAACTCGAAGGGCTCGGTAACGCCGCAGACGAAGGCGCAGATTGCAGCGGACAGAACCAGGCCGATGGCAGCCTTCTTGTTCTTAGCGGTCTTGACCATAGCCAGAGCAGCGCCCATGATACCGAACATCATGCAGGGGAAGAAGCCGGACATATACATACCAAGGCTCCAGTCCACATCAGCGGAAGTCTCGCCAGCCCAGAAGTGGCTCAGGTCGCCCAGACCGATGGTATCGAACCAGAACACGTTGTTCAGAGCGTGGTGCAGGCCGGTGGGGATGAGCAGACGGTTCAGGAAGGCGTAGATGCCGGCGCCGATGCCGTCCATGCCGGCGATGCCGTTGCCGATTGCGACCAGAGCGTCGAAGATGACGGGCCAGACGAACAGCAGAACAACGGACACCAGAATGGAGATCAGACCGGTAGCGATCGCAACGAAGCGCTTGCCGGAGAAGAATGCCAGCCAGTCAGGCAGCTGGGTATTCTTGAACTTGTTGTAGCAGGCAGCACCCACAATAGCGGCCAGGATGCCGATGAAAGAGTTGCCGGCCACCTTCTGGAAAGCGATGTAGGTAGCGGTGCCCTCTTCCAGGGTGCGCACCATGCTGACCACGCCGGGGCTCAGCAGCTGCTGCATCATCAGGTAGCTGACCAGGCCAGCCAGACCAGCGGTACCGTCGTGGTCATCAGCCAGGCCAACGGCTGCGCCGATGGCGAACAGCCATGCCATGTTATCGATCAGAGCGCCGCCTGCCTTGACCAGCAGGAAGCCAACGGTGTAAGCTGCACCGGAAGTTGCAGCACCGGGAACGCCCATGACACCCGGGGCCAGGGCATAACCGAGACCCATCAGGATGCCGCAGATCGGCAGCACAGCGACGGGAAGCATCAGCGCTTTGCCCAGTTTCTGGAGATACTTCATCATAAGACACATTCCTCCTTAAAGAATGTTTGTGTTTACAGACAGTCTCTGGTTGCAGGCTGTCCATAGTTCCGTAACAGAATAGTAACATATTTTTGCAAAAAAAGAAAGTGGTTTTTTCTTTTTTCTATTAAAATGCACCAAAAGTCCTTGTTTAACGGTACGCTTGTCAGTATTTTTTGTTTTTTCTGCACGCGTCCTGATTTAAGTGCTGAAAAATCTTTTCTTTTTATGTCTATTTTGTCCAAATGCTTGCATCCCAGCGCAGAATCGGGTACTATACAGATAAGAGAACTTTTTTCCATCTGCCCCGCCGGGCGGCATGGATACAACGTAAAAGGAGAATGCCTTATGGAATGGACCGATATCCGCCTGACTGTGGCCAAGGCTGATGCCGAAAACGCCGAAGCCGTTGCTACCCTGATCGCCGAGGGCGGCATCTACATCGAGGATTACAGCGACATCGAGCAGCAGGTGGCCGAGATCGCCCACGTGGATCTGATCGAGCAGGAGCTGCTGGACAAGCCCCGGGATACCGTGATCATCCATCTGTATCTGGAGCCGGGCGCTTCTCAGGTGGAAACGCTGGCGCTTATCGCCGCCCGCATGGAAGCCGCCGGCATCCCCTACACCGTGGAGACCGAGGGCGTGGAGCAGGAGGACTGGCAGAACGGCTGGCGCAAATACTACCACCCCATGGAGATCGGCAGCCGTCTGGCTGTGGTGCCCTCGTGGCAGCAGTACGACACCGACCGGGTCAAGCTGATCCTTGACCCCGGCCTTGCCTTCGGCACCGGCGGCCACGAGACCACCAGCCTGTGCATGGAAGCGCTGGACGAGCGGGTCAAGGGCGGCGAGCGGGTGCTGGACATCGGCACCGGCAGCGGCATCCTCGCCATCGCAGCCCTCAAGCTGGGCGCAGCCCTGGCTGAGGGCGTGGACATCGACCCCGTGGCCGTCCGCACCGCCGGCGAGAACGCCGCCCTCAACGGCGTGGCCGACAAGCTGACCGTCCTCGTAGGCGATCTGTCCGACAAGGCCAGCGGCAAGTACGACATCATCACGGCCAACATCGTGGCCAACGCCATCATGTCGCTGGCCCCCGCCGTCCCCGGCCTGATGGCCGACGACGCCGTCTTCATTGCCAGCGGCATCATCGACAGCCGGAAGGATGAGGTCATCGCCGCGCTGGAAGCCGCCGGCCTCGCCGTGCTGGAAGTGAAGGAGAAGCGCGGCTGGGAGTGCATCGTCTGCAAGAAGGCATAAGGCCAACCTCTCAGTCAGTGCTTTGCACTGCCATTGCCGGGTTGCGGCTCCCAGCATTCGCTTCGTGCTTGAAAAGCACTTGCGCCTTGCTGGCCGCGGCCCCAACAACGACTCCCTGCTTCCGCCACTGGCGGCGGTCGTCGTTATTGCCCCTGTGAGGGGAGCCTAAGATGTAAAGGATCAAAAAATATGCCGCACCGTTATTTTACCACTGAAATTTCCGACGGCACCGCCGTGCTGCGGGGGGCCGACGCCCACCATCTCTCCCGCGTGATGCGGGGCAAACTGGGGGACACTGTCATCCTCTGCGACGGCAGCGCCGTCGAGTATACTGCCACCATCACCGGTTTCGGCGACGAGACGGTGGAGTTCAGCGTGGAGCCGGGCTACCCCAGCGCCGCAGAACCCACCGTGGACGTCACCCTGCTGGTGGGTTATCCCAAGCAGGACAAGCTGGAGCAGGTCATCCGCCATGGCGTCGAGCTGGGCTGTGACCACTTCATCCCGTTTTTCAGCCGCTACTGCGTGGCCGCGCCCAAGAAGGAAGAGCAGAAAAACGAGCGCTACAACCGCATCGCCTTTGAAGCCGCCAAGCAGTGCGGCCGGGGCATCCTGCCGGATGTGACCCTTCCGCTGCCCAACTTCGGGGCCGTCTGCCGCAGCCTCGACCAGTATGACCTCGTGCTCTTCTGCTACGAGTGCGGCGGCGCACCCCTGCGCCAGCTGCTGGCTGAGGCCACGCCCGCCGATGGCGAAAAGCTGAAGATCGCCATCATCACCGGCGCAGAGGGCGGCTTCGCCGCCGAGGAAGCTGAGATGGCCGCAAAAGCCGGCGCAAAGACCGTCGGCCTCGGCCCCCGCATCCTCCGCTGTGAGACGGCCCCGCTGGCCGTCGTCTCTGCCGTCATGACCCTGACGGGGAATCTCGAATAAGTTCTGACATCAGAAACGGCGTCCCGCCGAGGTGGGACGCCGTTTTTCTTTATCTTGCCTCTGCATCCCGCAGGGCCTTTTTGATGGTCAGCAGATTCTGCGGGCTCATGGAGAAGCTGCGCAGTCCGAGGCGGAGATACTGGGTCGCGTTGACGGCATTGCCGACGGCGAGGCCGCAGATGGTGACGGGGATGTCCGCTTTCCTGGCGGCGTCCACCACCATGGCGATGAGCTTTTTCATGGCCGGGCTGGCGGGGCGGTAGTAGTGCTCGGCAATGGCCAGTTCCCGGCTCACCGCGTGGGTGTACTGGGTCAAATCGTTGGTTCCGATGACGAAGAACCGGCAGCCGTGAGCCGTGAAGTCCTCTGCCGTCATGCAGGCGGCGGGTACGCTGAGCATGACGCCGAAGGGGACGTCAGGCTCGAACTCCACGCCCCGCTCGGTGAGCTTGCGGCGGCAGTGGTCTACCACATGCATGGCGGAATCCCAGTCCTCGACGTCTGTCACCATGGGGAACATGACCCGCAGCGGGCCTTTTGCGGCGGCACGCATGAGGGCGCAGATCTGAACTGCCATCTGGGGCAGATTGCGCAGGCTGCTGCGGATGCCCCGCAGGCCCAGCTTGGAGGACTGGACGCCCTGATAGGCGTCGGCCATGGTGCGGTCGGCACCGAAGTCGAAGGTGCGCACCGTCACCATCCTGCCCCTGGCGGCGGCGAGGCAGGAGGTGTAGAACAGATACTGCTCCTGCTCGTCCATGGCGTGGCCGGGCATCATCATGTAGCTGCTGCGCAGCAGGCCCACGCCGGACGCGCCGGACTCCATCGCGGTCCCCACGTCCTCGGGGCCGAAGCAGTTGGCCAGAAGCTCGAATTCTTCGCCGTCCCGGGTGCGGTTGGGCAGCTCAAGCTGGGCGTTCAGCTCCTCGTTCTGGCGCTGCATCTCGCAGATGCAGGTGATGGCTCTCTGCCGGGCGGCGGCATCCGGGTCAAGGATGCACTCACCCTCGGTGGCGTTCAGGATGACCTCGCGGCCGTCGCAGTCTTTCAGGAAATCTTCGCCCACCTGGGTGATGCCCGGGATGTTCAGCGAGCGGGCGATGATGGCCGCATGGCTCTGGCCGCTGCCCTCGGCGGTGATGAGGCCGAGGATGCGGCCCGCCGGGACGCTGAACAGATCGGTGGGCATGAGCAGGTCAGACGCAAGGATGACAGGGTGGTCGAGGGCCAGCCAGCTGCGGAGCCGGTGGCAGAGGATGTTGGTGATGCGCTGGGTCACGTCGAGGATGTCCACGCTCCGCAGCTGCATGTAGGCGTTGTCCTTCATGGCGGCCAGCTGAGCGGCGTAGCGGCGGCCCACACGGTCCATTGCCTCGGCGGCACCGACGCCGGCTTTTATCTGGAAAGCCACCTCATTCATGAAGCCCTCGTCTTCCAGCATCATGCTCTGGAACAGGAAGATGGCCTGCTCCGAGGGCGCGGCGCGGCCAGCCATCTCGTCCAGCTCCTGCTGAGCGACCTTGATGGCGTCTTCCAGCGCCTGCTTTTCCTGTTCGGGGTGGAAAGGCCCCTCGCCGAACACCAGCGGCGGGCGGTCCAGCCGGCTGACCTGACCCAGCACGAGGCCGGGCGATGCGGTAAAGCCCTTATATACCTTCATGTTTCCATCTCCTCCGGCGGCACTCTGCCGGTCAGAGCCCGGCAGACCAGTGCCTGCAAAAAGGTGTTGGGCAGCAGAGCGGCCCGTGCGGCCTGCGCCGGGCCTGCTTCACCCTCGAACAGCGGCTCGAAGCTCCTGAGGCGCTCGAAGTCGCATTTTGCAAGGAAAGCTTCTCCCAAAGTACGGGTGGTGTAGTAGGGGGCGGGGTCTACGCCCACGTCCTCAGCCACGGCTTCCAGCGGGGCAAGCTCTGCATCTGAGAGTTTTGCCAGCAGGAGAGCAGCGTCTGCCGTCAGGGTGGAGGGGTGCTTTTCCCGCATGTCCTTCTGGACGGCCTCGAAGGCCGCATGGAATGCGGCGGCATCCGCGCTGCTCTCAGCCCCGCTGTCCACAGCGTAGGCGCAGCCCCGCAGCCGCCCGAAGGCCCGCAATGTATCGTGGTAGCCCAGCTCGATGTTCCGCCGGGCGGTGGCGGGCTCGAAGTGGAGGATGTCGCCCAGCTCCCAGTAGCTTCGGATGAGGGTGGTGGGCAGGCCGGTGCGGTTGGGGCGGGTGATGCCCACACCCTCCAGGTCTACACAGACCAGCTCTTCTGCGCCCATCTTCTGGGCCAGCGCGGTGGGCATATTGTCCCGGTAGCCGCCGTCGAGGTAAGACACCCCGTCGATGGTGTGGGCCCGCAGGGCGGGGAAGCAGGCCGCAGAGGCCAGCAGGTAGTCTTTCACCTTGCCCTCGGGGATGTCTTCCAGCGGAAGCTCCCGGGCCTTGAGGGTCTTCTGCTCCACGGTCACAAGGCCCAGCCGGATGGGGCTTTTGCGGAGTTTATCTTCGTCCAGCACCCGCTCGACGATCTCTTCCAGCGGAGTGACGTCCATGCCGCCCTGAGTCACAGCGTCTTTGAGGAATGCGTGCAGCTCGGAAAGCGGCGCATCCTCGGCGGGCAGCTCCATCACATCCTGGCTGCGGATGGTCAGCCACATGTCCCGGGCCGTCTCGTAGAGGTCGAGGGCGAACATGGCGCCGTTCAGGCTGCCGACGCTGGTACCCGTAATGATCTGGGGCCGCCAGCCCAGCTCGATCAGCGCCCGCCAGACGCCCACCTGATAGCTGCCGCGGGCGCCCCCGCCCGCCAGCACCAGCGCCTTTACGGGGGTGTTGTTCTGCGCCATGTTTTCCGCCTCCTTTGATGTGTTCCGGTTTTGCCTAGATTATAGCATATTTCCCGGGAGATTTCTCTCTGTTTTTGTAACAAAAAATGTGCTATAATAAATTCACCTTGCCAGAACGATTCAGGAGGACGACAGATGCACCGCAAGCAATGGATTTTCGACATGGACGGCACCCTCACCGACAGCATGACCGTGGTGTGGCAGGGCGCACCGCTGGAGCTGCTGCGCCGCTATGGCCGCACCGCAAGACCCGGCATCCACGATGTTCTGCTGAGCATGGGGATGGTGGAAGGCGCGGAGTATCTCATCCGCACCTACGATCTGCCCCTGACCCTCCGGGACTACGAGCCTGCCATGCGGCAGGTCATCCGGGACCTGTACAAAAAAGTTGAGCTGAAGCCCGGCGTCCGGGAGATGCTGGCCCGGCTGAAAGCCGAGGGCGTGCGGATGTGCATCTGCTCCAACACCTGGGCAGAGCAGTGCGAAGAAGTGCTCACCCGGCTGGGTGTCGCAGACTATTTCGAGTTCTTCTACACCGCACAGGGCGCGAAGAGCAAAGCCCACCCCGAGGTGTTCCACGAAGTCCTCGAGCGGCTGGGCGGCAGCGAACCCGCCGACGCCGTTGTCTGCGAGGACGCTGTCTACGCCACCCGTACGGCCAAGCAGTGCGGCTTTTACCTCATCGACATCGAGGACGAGACCAGCGCTGCCGATAAGCCCGAATTGCAGCGCCTTGCCGACCAGTACATAACGGATTGGACGCAGCTGGACTGGACAAAATTATAAAGCAATGGGGAGGCTCTTCCGGGCCTCCCCATTGCTTTATCGGAACTGCTTTTCCAGATAATCTTTCAGCGCCGTGCGGGCTGCAGGCTCCCGCCCGCGGGGGACAGGGACCCGTGCGCCGCTCTGCATCCAGAACTCACCCGCCGCCAGCTGGGACACCGCCGCCAGATTGACCACATAAGAGCGATGAAGCTGGACGAAGCGCTCATCCGCCAAAAGCGGCTGTGCCACCTGTGCAAACGGCACCCGGACGGACAGGGACGGCACATCCTCGCCGCTGGCGAGATGGAAATGCACCACATGGTGGGTACACTCGAGGTATTCGATGTCCGCGAAGGGCAGCACCCGCAGACCCGACGCCGTGGCTACCGGGATGGCCGGGCCGTACTCCGGCTCGGCGGCCCGGGCCAGCAGAGCGTCCAGCTGTTCCGGCGGGACAGGCAGCAATAAATACTGCATGGCGTCCACCCGGTAGGCACTGTAGGCGTGGGCGGGCGTGTGGGCCAGAAAAGCCAGCGGGCTGCGCCGCCCCCGGCTGCGGAGAGCAGCCGCTGCCCGCAGCGACGCGGCGGCTGCCGTGGACGGCAGCTCGATGAGATACAGCTCGTACCGCTCCCCGGCGTCGTCCCGGGCCAGCAGGGCCTCCGGGCTGTCCAGCTGCTCGATGATGCAGGCGTCGTCCCGCCGGGCATAATAGTCGAGACACTGCCGCTCCACCCGGCTGCGGAGGACGCTGTCCGGGCTGCACAC
>OLWT01001643.1_pt1 | contig 10995 bp, 9 predicted proteins | sample 1674001 | NCBI WGS metagenome assembly OLWT01 (sample SAMEA103958137, study PRJEB25191) | human gut metagenome | biome: human-associated habitat [ENVO:00009003]; feature: intestine environment [ENVO:2100002]; material: feces | place: Germany | collected 2013/2015 | reverse complement strand
CCTGCTGGTGGACGCCGCCGAGGGCCCCATGCCCCAGACCCGTTTCGTGCTCAGCCGCGCGCTGGAGCTTGGCCATCGTGTTATTGTGGTTATTAACAAGATCGACCGTCCCGACCAGCGTATCCACGAGGTCATCGACGAGGTGCTGGAGCTGCTGCTGGACCTGGACGCCACCGACGAGCAGTTGGACAGCCCTATGCTGTTCTGCTCCGCCCGCAACGGTACCGCCAGCTATTCCCCCGACGTGGTGGGCACGGACCTGAAGCCGCTGTTCGATACCATTCTGGACTACATCCCCGCGCCGGAGGCCGACCTGGACCAGCCCTTCCAGATGCTGGTCAGCTCCATCGACTATAACGAGTTCGTGGGCCGTATCGCCATCGGCCGTATCGAGCGCGGCGTGCTGAAGCAGAACCAGGAGATCGCCGTGTGCAACTACCACGACCCGGACGCCCCTGCCAAGAAGGCCAAGGCTGTCAGTATGTACGAGTTCGCCGGTCTGGGCAAGGTGCCCATCACCGAAGCGACGGCGGGCAATATCATCGCCCTCAGCGGCATCGGCGATATCACCATCGGCGATACCATCTGCGCACCCGACTGCGTGGAGCCGCTGCCCTTTGTGAAGATCAGCGCCCCCACGGTGGAGATGACCTTCTCCGTCAACGACAGTCCCTTCGCCGGGCGCGAGGGCAAGTTCGTCACCAGCCGCCAGCTGCGTGACCGCCTGTTCCGCGAGACGCTGAAGGACGTGTCCCTCCGGGTCAGCGAGATCGAGGGCGCTATGGACGCCTTCAACGTGGCGGGCCGCGGCGAAATGAGCCTGTCCATTCTGATCGAGACCATGCGCCGCGAGGGCTACGAGTTCCAGGTGTCGCCTCCCCGCGTGCTGTACCAGACCATCGACGGCAAGAAGTGCGAGCCTATCGAGCGCCTGGTGGTGGACGTGCCCGCCGAGAGTGTGGGCGCGGTCATCGAGAAGCTGGGCGCCCGCAAGGCGGATATGCAGGAAATGACCCCCATCGGCAGCCGCATGAAGGTGGAGTTTCTGGTGCCCAGCCGCGGTCTGTTCGGCTACCGCAACGAGTTCCTGACGGATACCCGCGGCGAGGGCATTATGGCCAGCGTGTTTGACAGCTACGCCCCCTATAAGGGTGAGCTGACCCGCCGCAATACCGGCTCTCTGGTGGCCAGCGAGACCGGTGAGTCCATCACCTACGGCCTGTTCAACGCGCAGGAGCGCGGCGTGCTGTTCATCGGCCCCAACGTGGGCGTGTACGAGGGCATGGTAGTGGGCATCAGCCCCAAGCAGGAGGACATCGTGGTCAACGTCTGCAAGAAGAAGCAGCTCACCAACACCCGTGCCGCCGGCTCGGACGACGCGCTGCGTCTTGTGCCGCCCAAGAAGATGAGCCTGGAGCAGTGCCTGGAATTCCTGGCGGATGACGAGCTGCTGGAGGTCACCCCCAAGAACCTCCGCATCCGCAAGACCATCCTGAACCACGAGCGGCGCATGAAGGCGCAGCACGGGAAGAAAAACTAAATTATGTAAACCAAAAGACCGGCGAAAGCCGGTCTTTTGGTTTATGTGGGGGAGATGTAACGTTTGGCTGCGGTGATTGTAAGCTATGATAGGTGGACTTTACAGGGCGTTTCTGCTATGATGTAGCTACCAAGCGAAAGGAGATACGTCTATGGCCTTCGGAGAAAAGCTGCAGGAACTGCGGAAGGCCAGGGGCTGGAGTCAGGAGGAGCTGGCAGGGCAGATCCATGTGTCCCGGCAGGCGCTGTCCAAGTGGGAGAGCGGCGGGGCTGTGCCGGATACGGAGAATATTATCGCGTTGAGCAGGCTGTTCGGCGTGACCACGGACTATCTGCTGCTGGATGAGGTACGGGACACCGGCCAGGCAGCGCCGCGGGCCGCGTGGCCGAAGCCCCGCAGGTATCTGCTGGCCGCCGCGATCGTCGGCGCGGTGGGCGTGGCCGCCGTGCGGTTCATTTGGGCCGCCGTGGCCGCCGCTATGATCGGTGAGTTCACCTCGGTCGATATGGACCTGATCTGGGCGGAGGATATGGTGGGTGCTTCGGTAGCGCCGGTATTGCAGCGATATACGCTGCTGTCTGTGCTGAACACGGTGTTCATGGTGCTGCTGGCGGCAGGCGGCATAGGGACGATCTTTTACTACCCCATCCTGCGATTGTGGGAAAAATATGGGAAAAGGGGAGAATGACGGTTTACATAACGTATGCATTCTGTTTCCGAACCGTTGACTTTCTGTGGGACAGCCGCATGGAAGCCCGGTCTGCGGCAGGCTGTTCAGGTGAGAAAAGAACCGGCGTGAGCCGGTTCTTTTCTCATGTTACGGGCCGGAACTCCACGTTCAGGTCCACGATCTCGTTGACGCCGTCCAGCCGTGCGCCGTGGTCATACTGCCACACATCGAAGCGGTAGTAGAAGTCCGGATAGTCGCCGGGATCAGCGATCCACAGGGCGATGTTCCCCATAGAGGACAGATCATAGCGGTAGTAGCCCTGCTGGCGGTTCATGTACACCCCGGCCTCATAGCCGCCCTGTTCAATCAAGGCGCAGAAAGTCCGGGCCTGGGAGGTCAGCAGGAATTCGTTGTTGTGCAGTGTGCGGGAGTCCTCCTGCTGTACCGGCTCCCAGTCGTAGTACACCGGCAGGTCCAGGTCGCGGCCATCCAGCAGCTGCAGGGCGTACAGGGCCTCCTGGGCGGCCTCCTGCACGGTGGCGGCCTGGGAGAAGAAATACACGCCCACTTCGATGCCGGCGGCCCTGGCCCCGCTGTAATAGCTGTCGAAGGACCGGTCCGGGTACAGGGAGCCCTTCTCGCCGTAGCCCCGCAGACCCAGGCGCAGATAGGCAAAGTCGATGCCCTGCCGCTTCAGCGCTGCCCAGTCGATGGTGCCCTGGTGGTTAGACACGTCCACGCCCCAGCGGGTGGCGTATTCCGCGCCCAGATAGCGGACGCGAACGCCGTCGCTGCCGTCGTCGTTGGTGTCCCGGCGGAAGTCCTCCTGCGCCAGGCCGCTGGCGGGGATACCCTCATGGGGCGTCATCCACACCATGTTAAATCCGTCGTTGATATATACCTGCCCCGCGTGGGGATCGGCCTCCGGCTCCTGCCGGGCGCTGCCGCCCCGCAGGGACAGAACGACCGCCGTCAGCAGTCCGCCAACCACCAGCACCGCCGCGATCAGCAGCAGCACCGGCAGCAGACGCCGCCGCGGCCGGCGGCGGGGCGGGGAAATTCGATCCATAGTTACCTCTCCTTTTCGAAAACGTGTATGTCAAAGGCGATGCGGCAGTCCAGCTGCGTGAGTTTACATAATTTTTCAACGCCGGCCTTCGGCGTTTTCCAGCAGTAGGGCGTCATGCCGAACAGCGCCTGTATGTCCGCCGGGTCCTCCAGATGGATAACGTCCGTTATGTGCCGAATACTCACATACCGGAAGCCCTCATAGGGTGTCTCCTTCACCTCATTGACATAGGGGTGGTCATAGAGCACCTGCTTCATCTCCCACAGGTGCATTTCTCCGGGCACCACATAGATAAAGTGCCCGCCGGGCCGCAGCACGCGGCGGAATTCCTCGATGGCCAGCGGTGAGAAGCAGTTGATAAGCAGGTCTACGGACCCGTCTGCCGCCGGCAGGCGGTAGGAGGAGGCCACAGCGAACTGCACATTTTTCTCCCGCTTAGCCGCCAGACGCAGTATGGGCTTGGAGATATCGATCCCGGCCATCACCGGCGTCTTCCCGGCCTCGCACAGGGCACGATAGATGCCCGCGGTGTAGTAGCCCTCGCCGCAGCCGTTGTCCAGCACCGCCGGGGCATCGCCGGTCAACTCCACGGCGAGTTGACATAATTCTTCGCATAGCGGGGCGTAGTAGCCCTTTTCCAGAAAGGCGTGCCTCGCCGCGGCCATAGCCTTGTCGTCGCCGGGGGCCCTGGAGTGCTTCCGGTTCACCGGCAGCAAATAGGTATAGCCCTCCCTGGCGATGTCGAAGCAGTGGCCGGCGGGGCAGAGATAGCTGCCTTCCCGCCGCGTCAGCGCGCCGCCGCACAGGGGGCAGACGAACAGACTGTTCATCGCTCACCCTCCGGCAGTGTCACGTCGTGTATCCATTTACGGGACCGGATGCGCCACAGGCAGATGGGACACTTGATAAAGCTCTCCGCCTGTATGGCCAGCGACACGAACCAGGGATCCGCGTCCAGCACCAGCGCCAGCAGGGCCGTCAGCGGCAGCGCCACCAGCCACTGGGGTGCCAGATCCAGCGCCGTGGACCAGAACACATCGCCGCCTGCCCGCAGGATACCGGTGACGGCGGAGATGGAGTAGGCGTGGAAGGGGATGCAGGCGAAGCCCGTCACCGCCAGGGTGGTAGCCAGATGGGCGCTGAGATCGTATAGCTTGAACAGCGGGAAGATCACCGGCTGGAACAACAGCGGCACCAGCGCCAGGGCGATAACGGCCAGTGCGGCGCCCACCAGTATCGTCACCCAGGACAGCGTCCTGGACAGGTCCATCAGCTCATCGTGGCTCTGTCCCTCACCGATGGCCTTGCCGATCATCACGGCGGTAGCGGCGCCCAGACCAAAGCACACCACCAGGAACAGGCGGTTCAGGTTGCCCATGACGGCGTTGGCCGCCAGAAACTCTACCGAGATGGTCATGTGTCCCAGAATGACGGTGAGCAGGCTGTTGCCCAGCCCCCAGAACAGCTCGTTGGCCATCACCGGCGAGGCGTATTTCACGAACCGGCGCAGCATCTCCCAGCCCGGACGGAAGAGCGCCTTCAGGTCCAGGGGGATGACCCGGCTCCGCAGGGCGCAGAACAGGCACACGGCGAACTCCGCCACGCGGGAGAGCAGTGTGGCGATGGCCGCGCCCTCCACGCCCAGCATGGGAAAGCCGCACTTGCCGAAGATCAGCAGGTAGTTCATGCCGGTATTCAGCACCGTGGACATACCAAACAGCTTCATGCCGAAGCTGGCGTTCTCCACGCTGCGCTGCGCGCTGACGTAGATAGACGAGAGCATATTGAACACATAGGAGAAGCCGATGACCCGCAGATACGGCGCGCCCAGCAGGGACAGATGATGCTTGTTGCTCATCAGGTCCATGATCTGCACCGGCCACAGGAACAGCGCCAGCGCGATGACCAGCGCCAGGGCCACGCCCAGCCCCGCTGCCACGCCGATGGCACGGCTGATGCTGGGCAGGTCCTTTTTGCCCCAGTACTGGCTGATCAGGATGCCTACGCCGGACTGGACGCCGAACACGATGGAGATCAGCAGGAACACCGGCACGTTGGCGGCCGTTACCGCCGCCATCTCATTGTTGCCCAGCTGGCTGACCATCAGTGTGTCGATCAGGCCCAGAGAGAAAGTGATCAGGTTTTGCAGGGCGATAGGGCCGGTCAACCGGAGCAGATACCCGTAAAAGGCCCTGTCGCGCTTAAGAGCTTTGAACATAGTCCACCTCAAAATTTCGTTGTGCCCGCGCCGCGGGCGTATATCACAGCATGGGGAAGCGGCTGTCCCGGTGGGCGAGCAGCGCCTGGCACAGGACATCCACGTCCTCCCGTGTATTGTCGGGGGAGAAGGAGATGCGGATCACGCCGGCGGCAGTCTTTTTGTCCAGCCCCAGAGCGGAGACCACATGGCTCGCCTTCCCCTGATGGCAGGCAGAGCCTGCGGAGATGCAGATGCCCTGCGCGCCGAGCTCGGTGACGACGTTCGCGCTCGGATAGCCGACGAGCGAGACGGAGAGGATATGCGGGGCGTCGCCGTTCCCGATGCGCACCACGCCATCGATGGTGAGTAGCTGCTCGAGCGCGTACTGCTTGAGCTGCGCCATGTGGGCGAGCTTTTCCTCATAGCCCGCCAGCCGCAGCTCCACCGCCTTGGCAAAGCCGGCGATCTGGGCCGTGGCCTCGGTGCCGGAGCGCGCGCCGCGCTCCTGCCCGCCGCCGGGCAGCAGGGGGCGGGGGTTCCGCACCCGGGGACCGATGTACAGCGCGCCCACGCCCTTGGGCCCGCCGACCTTGTGACCGGACAGGCTCATCAGGTCTACGCCCCAGCCCTCCGGGTCGCAGGGGACCTTCAAAAAGCCCTGCACCGCGTCGCAGTGCAGCAGGGCAGGGGAGCCCTTCTCCCGCAGCAGGGCAGCGATGTCCGCCGCGGGAAAGACGCAGCCCGTCTCGTTGTTCACCAGCATCACAGACACCAGGGCGGTGTCCTCCCGCAGGGCATCCGCCACCTGTTCGGCGGTGACATTGCCGTCCCGTCCTGGCTTCAGATAGGTGACCTCATACCCCTGCTGGGCCAGCAGCTTGCAGGGCTCCAGAACGGCGCTGTGCTCCACGGCGGTGGTGATGATGTGTCTGCCCCTGTGCCGGTTCTGCCACAGGGCGGCTTGTATGGCCCAGTTGTCGCTCTCCGTGCCGCAGGAGGTGAAGTACAGGCGCTCCGCGGGGCAGCCCAGCGCCCCGGCGATGACGGCCCGCCAGCCCTCCACGGCTTTTTTCATCTCCACCCCTATGGGGTATTGGGAGGAGGGATTGCCAAAGTGCGCCGTCAGCACCTCGTACATGGCGTCGGCCACGGCTTTGGGCACCGGCGTGGTGGCGGCGTTATCAAAATAGACCATAGAGAGCCTCCTGTTTCACGAACGGGTCTTGAAAGACACGGTAAAATACAGTATAATAAACCGATCAAAAAGCGGGAGTGAAAAACACCTTCACCCGTGAAACCTTATTATACGATAGAATAGGGGAAAGTGCAAGATGCGTGTTGCCATCTATACCTTGGGCTGCAAGGTGAACCAATACGAGACACAGGCCATGGAGCAGGAGCTGCTGCGCCGCGGTCATACGCTGGTGCCCGCCGAGACAGAGGCCGACGGCTATATCGTCAACACCTGCTCCGTCACCGCCATCAGTGACAAGAAATCCCGGCAGATGATCCGCCGGTGTCATAAGCTGAACCCCAACGCGGTGGTGGCCGCCTGCGGCTGTTATGTGCAGACCCACCCGGAGGTGGTGGCGGCACTGGACGTGGACCTGCTGGCCGGTACCGGTTTCTGGACCTGTTCGAGCAGGCAGTCCACGAAAAGGAGCCGGTGAGACTGTTGGACGACGCCCTGCGCCGCCGGGAATTCGAGGTGCTGCCCGCCGGCGGCATGGCCGAGCGCACCCGGGCCATGCTGAAGGTAGAGGACGGCTGTGTGAATTTCTGCACCTACTGCATCATCCCCTACGCCCGCGGCCCGGTGCGCTCCCTGCCGCTGGCGACGGCCGTGGCCCAGACGGAGCAGCTGCGGCGCGAGGGTTACCGTGAGCTGGTGCTCACCGGTATCGAGATATCCTCCTGGGGCCACGATCTGAAAAACGGCCAAAGCCTCATCGACCTGCTGGAGGCGGTATCCGCCGCCGCGGGGGATATGCGTCTGCGGCTGGGGAGCCTGGAGCCCCGTACCATCACCGAGGACTTCTGCCGCCGGGCGTCGAAGCTGCCCAATCTGTGCCCCCACTTCCACCTATCCCTGCAGTCCGGCTGTGACGAGACGCTGCGCCGCATGAACCGGAAATACGACACGGCACGGTTTTACGAGTCCGTCACACTGCTGCGGCAGTATTTCCACCGGCCCGCCGTCACCACCGACCTGATCTGCGGCTTCCCCGACGAGACGAACCGGGAATTCGAGCAGACCATGGCCTTTATCGAAAAGTGCGCCTTCGCGGATATGCACATTTTTCCCTATTCCGTCCGTCCCGGCACCAAGGCGGCGGAGCTGGTGCAGTTCAGCGCCGCGGTAAAGGAGGAACGGACCCGCCGCGCCGTGGCCGTGGCCCGGACCATGCACCGCGCCTATCTGGAGGGCTGCGTGGGGCAGACCTACCCGGTGCTCTATGAGCAGGAGAAGGACGGCCTCTACACCGGCCACGCCCCCAACTACTGTGAGGTGTGCGTCCGCGCCGAAGATTTACATAATAAAATTATCGATACAAAAATAGTCGGTATAGATGGTGATGTACTGATAGGAGAGTTGACATAACATGAACCACTTTTTCGCCTATATCAACCGTATGCGCTTCATCCAGCGCTGGTCGCTCATGCGGAACAGCTACACGGAGAACATCCAGGAGCACAGCCACCAGACAGCGGTGCTGGCCCACGCGCTGGCGGTGCTGCGCAACGAGCGCTTCGGCGGCCAGGTGGACGTCGGCGCCGTGGCCGTGGCGGCGCTGTACCACGACGCCGGCGAGATCCTCACCGGCGATATGCCCACCCCCATCAAGTATTACAATCCCGGCATCCGCGAGGCCTACAAGGCCGTGGAGCAGGTGGCGGAGGACAAGCTCCTCTCCATGCTGCCGGAGGACCTGCGTCCCGCCTACGAGGACGCCCTCCGTCCCGCAGACCCGGAGATCGAGCAGCTGGTCAGGGCGGCGGATAAGCTCTCCGCCCACATCAAGTGCATCGAGGAGCTGAAGGCCGGCAACACCGAGTTCCGTCAGGCCGCCGCCCAGACCGCCGCCGCCATGGACGCCATGGCCCTGCCGGAGCTGGACTATTTCCGCGAGCATTTCCTGCCCAGCTATTCGCTGACATTAGACGAACTGGAATAGCAAACCGCGCCTCCCGCGCCCTGTCCTCGTCAAGCCTCCTCGCCGTATACCCGATACGCCGTCGTCGGCCTGCCATCGGCAGGACACGGGATCCATCGATTTGCTGCAAACCGCGCCTCCCGCGCCAAAACAAAAAACCATCCGAAAGGAGTATATAGTTATGAAAGCGATCGTTACCGTTGTGGGTAAGGACCAGGTGGGCATCATCGCCGGTGTGTGCAACACCCTGGCGGCCAGCCGCATCAACGTCCTGGATATCAGCCAGACCATCATGGAGGGCTACTTCACCATGATGATGGTGGTGGACCTGACCGAGTGTCAGGCGCCCTTTGACGCCCTGCGCGCCGATCTGAAGGCCTACGGCGAGAGCCGCGGCCTGTCCATCCGCATCCAGCGGGAGGACATTTTCGACGCCATGCACAAGCTGTAAGAGGTGGGGAATATGCTGAGTCTGCAAAACATCTTTGACACCATCGCCATGGTGGACAAGCAGCACCTGGACATCCGCACCATCACCATGGGCATCTCCCTGCTGGACTGCGCCGACGAGGACATGGACCGCTGCTGCGGCAAGATCTACGACAAGATCTGCTCCCGCGCCGAAAAGCTGGTCCAAACCGGCTGCGGCATCGAGAGCGAGTTCGGTATCCCCATCGTCAACAAGCGCATCTCCGTCACGCCCATCGCCATCGCCGGCGCGGCCTGCAAAAGCGAGGACTTCGTCCCCCTGGCCCTGACGCTGGACCGCGCCGCCAAGACCTGCGGCGTCAACTTCATCGGCGGCTACTCCGCCCTGGTGCAGAAGGGCTTTACCTCCGGCGACCGGCGGCTCATCGCCTCCATTCCCGAGGCGCTGGCCCGCACAGAGCTGGTCTGCTCCAGCGTCAACGTGGGCAGCACCAAGGCCGGCATCAACATGGACGCCGTGGCCCAGATGGGCCGCGTCATCAAGGAGACGGCCCACCTGACCCGCGACCGCGACGGCCTGGGCTGCGCCAAGCTGGTGGTGTTCTGCAACGCCGTGGAGGACAACCCCTTCATGGCCGGTGCCTTCCACGGCGTGGGTGAGGCCGACACCGTCATCAACGTGGGCGTGTCCGGCCCCGGCGTGGTGTACCACGCCCTGCAGCAGTGCAAGGGGCAGCCCTTCGACGTGGTGGCCGAGACTATCAAAAAGACCGCCTTCCAGATCACCCGCATGGGCCAGATGGTGGCCGCCGAGGCCAGCGCCCGTCTGGGCGTGCCCTTCGGCATCGTAGACCTGTCCCTGGCCCCCACCCCGGCGGTGGGCGACAGTGTGGCCCGCATCCTGGAGGAGATGGGCCTGTCCGTCTGCGGCACCCACGGCACCACCGCCGCCCTGGCCCTGCTGAACGACGCCGTGAAGAAGGGCGGCGTCATGGCCAGCGGCCATGTGGGCGGTCTGTCCGGCGCCTTTATCCCCGTCTCCGAGGACGAGGGCATGATCGCCGCGGCCCTGGACGGCACCCTGACCATCGACAAGCTGGAGGCCATGACCTGCGTATGCTCCGTGGGCCTTGACATGATCGCCGTACCCGGCGACACCAGCGCCGAGACCATCTCCGCCATCATCGCCGATGAGGCGGCGGTGGGTATGGTCAACAGCAAGACCACTGCCGTCCGCATCATTCCCGTGGAGGGCAAGACCGTGGGCGACGTGGTGGAAATGGGCGGTCTGCTGGGGTCTGCCCCGCTGATGCCGGTGCACACCGAGTCCAGCGCGGACTTCATCGCCCGCGGCGGGCGTATCCCCGCGCCGCTGCACAGCCTGAAGAACTGAAAAAAGCGGACAGCCTTGACTGTCCGCTTTTTTATATAGAATTCGTCTTTTCAGAACAGCAGCTCGTAGCCCATCTTGATGAAGAGAAGCCCCAGCACGACGAAGATCATGCCGCGCACGCGCTTGCTGCCACCCTTCATGGCGTAGCGCGCGCCGCAGTAGGCACCGAGCATATTGCAGGCCGCCGCGGGAAGTGCCAGCAGCCACCAGACCTTGCCGCTGATGATGAACAGCACCGCCGAGGCGACGTTGGAGCAGAGGTTTGCGATCTTTGCGCAGCCCGACGCCGTGAGAAGGTCCATCGAGAGCGCCATTGTGAACGCCATGATCATGAACGTGCCCGTGCCCGGTCCGTAGAAGCCGTCGTACATGCCGATGAAAAACGACGAAACGGCGATGATGGCGATCTGCTTTTTCGTGGAGATCGTGGCGTCGGTGGGCACGTCGAGCGCGCGCTTGCGCAGCACGAAAAACGCGACCACGGGCAGGGCGAACACCATAATCATCTGAATGACGCCGTCGGGTGTGTGCAACGCAAC
>OLWT01001635.1_pt1 | contig 11053 bp, 7 predicted proteins | sample 1674001 | NCBI WGS metagenome assembly OLWT01 (sample SAMEA103958137, study PRJEB25191) | human gut metagenome | biome: human-associated habitat [ENVO:00009003]; feature: intestine environment [ENVO:2100002]; material: feces | place: Germany | collected 2013/2015 | reverse complement strand
CCGCGTCGGGAAGGTCGTCGAGCGAATCGATAGCGAGCGTTTTCATGCTTATTGTTTGGGTTTTAATACGATATAGGGCACGATCATCTCCTCCATCGAAATGCCGCCGTGCTGGAACGTGTTCTTGTAGTAGCGGATGAAGCGGTTGGCGTCATTGTTATAGACGAGAAAATCGGTGTTGTAGGCGAAGATATAGCTCGACGAGAGGTTGATGCGCGGCAATTGGATGTCTTCCGGCCGCGTGATTTCGTAGACTTCGCGCGGGTTGTAGGAGAGGTTGCGCCCCGTCTTGTAGCGCAGGTTGGGCGAGGTCTCGCGGTCGCCCGTCACGCGGATCGGGTTGTCGACGCGGATCGTGCCGTGGTCGGAGGTGATGATGACCGTGTGTCCCCGCTTCGAGAGGAGTCTGAGCAGCGTGAAGAGGTCGGAGTGTTCGAACCACGAGCGCGTCAGCGAGCGGAACGACGCCTCGTCCTCGGTCAGCTCGCGGATGATGTCGGTCTCGGTGCGCGCGTGCGACAGGATGTCGAGGAAGTTGTAGACGATCACCGAGAAATCGGCGTCGTAGATGCGTTGGATGTTGTCCACCAGCTTGCGGCCCGCTTCGGGGCGTACCAGTTTGTCGAACGTCCAGCGGTAGTTCTTGCCGTTGCTCTGCAACTGGCGGCGCAGGAACTCCTCCTCGTATTGGTTTTTGCCGCCCTCCTCGTTGTCGTTGAGCCACCGTTCGGGCATCAGACGGTCGATAGCCAGCGGCATCAGTCCTGCGAAGATGGCGTTGCGGGCGTATTGCGTCGCCGTGGGGAGAATGGCGCAGTAGAAGTCGTCGACGGCTACGTCGTAGTAGCCGCGCAGCAGCGGGTTGATCGAACGCCACTGGTCGTAGCGGAAATTGTCGATCAGCAGCAGCGTCGTCTTGGAATTTTCGTCGGCGACGGGGAGAATGCGCGAACGCATGAGCGTATGCGACATGACGGGCGTGAGGTCGTCGCGGCGGTTGATCCAGTCGAAATAGTTGCGGCGCACGAATTTCGAGAAGGCCTGGTTGGCCTCCGACTTCTGGAACTGGATCACCTCCTTGATCGAAGCGTCGCTGGACTCCGACAACTCGATGTCCCACGAGGTGATGCGCCGGTAGATGTTGCACCAGTCGGAGAAGTTCTCGGCCATTTGCAGCGCGTTGGAGATGCGGCCGAACTCGACGCGGTAGTCGGCCGTCGTCTGCTCGGTGACGAGCTGCTGCTGGTGGACGTTCTTCTTGATCGACAGCAGTACCTGGTTGGGGTTGACGGGCTTGATGAGGTAGTCGGCGATCTTCGACCCGACGGCCTTGTCCATGATGTTCTCCTCCTCGCTCTTGGTGACCATGATGACCGGAGTAGTGGGGCGTATTTCCTTGATTTTCGGCAGGGTTTCGAGTCCTGTCATACCCGGCATCATCTCGTCCAGGATGATGAGGTCGTAGTTGCCCTCCGTCGCCATGTCGATCGCGTCGTATCCGTTGTTGCAGGTATCGACTTCGTAACCTTTTCCCCGGAGGAAAAGCACGTGGGGTTTCAATAGTTCGATTTCGTCGTCCACCCAAAGTATTTTGACCATATTCGCGGTTTTAGTTGAAACAAAGATAGTGAAAGCCGGGAGAAAACGGGACCCTGTCCCGGTTTCCCGAGGCGCATTCTATCTAAGACTATGTCAAAGATAGTGAAAGGTTGCGGGTTTGTTCGCCGGGATTGCCGAACCGGATCCTATCTTCTACAAAAATAGTGATTTTACCAATTATACAATGCGAATTTCGGGTAATTTATTGTGCCCGACGGACGAAACTTTCGGGCGGCGGTGTCCGGTTCCGGCTATCGGGTTGTTTGATAATGCGTTGCCTTTTTCCGGATATTCTTCGGTGCGGTCCGGCTCCGGTCGGCCCGCCGGGTATCGAAGCGCGGTTTTATGGCCCGGTATTTGAGTAAGGGGTTTCGAACTGCGGCGCGACGCGGGGGAGGTGAATTGCAAAAAAATGTTCTACTTTGTTGTGATATAATCAAATAAAACTTATATTTGCAGTCCCGAAATAGAGTTTAACTTATAAATATAAAGAGTATGACAAAGGCAGATATCGTTAGCGAAATCGCTAAAAGTACCGGTGCTGAAAAAGTACAGGTCCAGGCTATCGTCGAGGCTTTTATGGAGAGCATCAAGGGTTCCCTGGCGCAGAACAACAATGTATATCTCCGTGGTTTCGGTAGCTTCATCGTGAAAAAACGCGCGAAGAAGGTGGCTCGTAACATTTCCAAGAATACGACCATTACGATCCCGGCCCACAACATTCCGGCCTTCAAGCCTGCAAAGAGTTTTGCGGCAAAAGTTAAATAAATAATAGAAACTTTAAACAATTACAGTTATGCCGAACGGAAAGAAACATAAGCGTCACAAGATGGCGACCCACAAGCGTAAAAAACGTCTTCGCAAGAATCGTCACAAGAAAAAGTAGGTAGCACGCCTTAGTGCTAATTAAGGTAGATAAAGCTAAAAGGGTGCGAGGCCCTTTTAGCTTTACCTGTTTTCCGATTCCCGCTCCGTTCGCAGGGCGGGATATGTCGGATCGTCGGGAAGGAGAGGACGATGTGTTTGTGAACGTATCACCGTATATCGAATCCGCTCCCGAAAAGCCAAAAGAGGCTTTTTGCGAAGGGAATGTGCCGCAATATCGTCCTCTACGGACCAGGCGAGTTGAAAACAATGGAAGCCGGGCTGTGCTTCCCGAACGTCGAACAGCCGCAAACCCCATAATGTCAGAATCGTCGCCGCGGTCTGCGGGACGAAAATATATATGAACCGAGAATTAATAGTCAATGTAAACCCGACCGAGATTTCGATCGCCCTGTGCGAGGACAAGGTGCTGGTCGAGCTCAACAAGGAGCAGTGCCAGACGGGATTCGCCGTAGGGGATATTTATCTGGGCAAGGTGCGCAAGATCATGCCGGGGCTGAACGCCGCGTTCGTCAATATCGGCCATGAGAAGGATGCCTTTATCCACTATCTCGACTTGGGCTCCCAGTTCTCTTCGTTGCAGAAGCTGGTGGCGAGTTACCAGCCCGGCAAGCGGGGAATCCGCCTGGACGCGATGAAGCTGGAACCGGCGCTCGAAAAGAGCGGCAAGATCGGCGCCCACCTCGAAGTGGGGCAGACGGTCATGGTGCAGGTGGCCAAAGAGGCGATTTCCACCAAGGGACCGCGCCTGACGGCCGATATTTCGCTGGCCGGACGCAACGTGGTGCTGGTGCCTTTTTCGTCGAAGGTGTTCCTGTCGCAGAAGATCCGCTCGGCGGAGGAGAAGAAGCGGCTCAAGGGCATTGCAGCCGCCGTTTTGCCGAAGAATTTCGGCGTTATCATCCGCACGGCGGCTGTCGAGGCCAAGGACAGCGATATCGAACAGGATATCCGCTCCCTGTTGGACAAATGGCAGAAGACCCTGCAAAATATTCGCAAGAATCCCGCTCCGGCTCAGTTGATGAGCGAGATGAACCGGGCCAACACCATTATCCGGGATTCGTTGGGAGGCGCCTTTTCGCAGATCGTCGTGGACGACGAAGCGATGTACCATGAGATTCAAAACTACATCCGTCAGATCGAACCGCAGAGCGAGAAACTCGTAAAACTTTATAGGGGCAACGTCCCCATCTTCGACAATTTCGACATCTCGAAGCAGATCAAGTCGCTTTTCGCCAAGTACGTGTCGTTGCGCCGGGGCGCTTACCTGATTATCGAGCACACGGAGGCGATGAACGTCATCGACGTCAATTCGGGCAATCGCACCAAGGCGGAGGACGATCAGGAGCAGACGGCTTTCGATGTCAATCTGGCCGCTGCACGCGAAATCGCCCGGCAGCTGCGTCTGCGCGATTTGGGCGGTATCGTCATCATCGACTTTATCGATATGCACAAGGCTGCGAACCGTCAGTTGCTCTATGAGGAGATGAACAAGCTGATGGCCACCGACAAGGCCAAGCATACGGTGCTGCCGCTGACCAAGTTCGGGCTGATGCAGATCACCCGCCAGCGGGTGCGTCCGGTCGCCGTGCAGGATGTTACGGACGTCTGTCCCACGTGCAACGGCACGGGGCGTATCGAGCCGACCGTTCTGCTCGACAAGAAGATCGAGAACAAGATCTCCTATCTGGCCCAGGATGCGGGGCACAAATATATCAAGTTGCGCGTCAGCCCTTACGTTTCGACCTACTTGAATCACGGCCTGTGGTCGTTGCGCCGCCGCTGGATGTGGAAGTATAAGATCCAGTTGAAGATCGTGGCGGACCAGAGCGTCGGTATCGTCGATGTCCACTACTACGACAAGGAGGGCAAAGACCTGTATAAGGATTAGAGATACCGGATGCCGCAGGGACGGAGGCATGGGCTCGGTCGATGTGCCGGATGGGATTCGGCCCCTTTTACTGGCCGGAAGGCGGACGAAGTCCGGAGCCGGACAAAGGCGGAAGGTGGAAAGACATACATGTTCGGTCGCAGGTACGATCTGCAGCCGATACGAATACACGGAGTTGAATAATCGTTTGAGCGCCTTGCGGAATCGATTCCTGCAGGGCATCTTTTAGCTGGGCGGAATATGGGTCCCGGAAATAAACCGAATATCTTGCAGTTGATCGCCGGAGCGGAGCCTCTCGGCGCGATGCGTCGTGCGTACGATTCGGCGGGGCGGACCGTTCTTCTGCGCGATATGGTCGGCGGGGCTCTCTCGGTTTATGCCGCTGCCCTGATCGCCCGAACGGGCGGTACGCACGTCTTCGTGGCGGAAGACCGCGATGCGGCGGCCTACCTGCTCAACGACTTTTATGCCCTGCTCGACGAAAAACAGGTTTACTTTTTTCCGGGCTCCTACAAGCGTTCGATCGTTTACGGTACGGAGGATGCGCAGGGGGTCGTGCAGCGGACGGCGGCGTTGAGTGCCCTGCGGCGGGAAATGGCTGCGGGCGAATACCGGATTATCTGCACCTATCCGGAAGCTCTGGCCGAACGGGTGACCGACCCCGACTCGATGCGGCGCGAAACCGTGCGGGTGAAGGTCGGCGACCGGCTGGCGATCGGAGAGCTGGAGGAGTTGCTGGCCGATTCGGGATTCACGAAGGTGGATTTCGTTTACGAACCCGGACAGTATTCGCTGCGTGGCGGTATCTTCGACGTGTTTTCCTTTTCCGAGAGCAAACCTTACCGGTTGGACTTTTTCGGGGAAGAGGTGGATTCGATCCGCCGATTCGAGATTTCCAGTCAGCTTTCCGCCGACCGGCTGAACGAGGTGGAGATCGTTCCGAACCTGAACGGTTTTGCCGGGGATCGGATTTCGCTGCCTGCATTTGCAGGAGAGGTGATTTACTGGTTTTTCGATCCCGACTACGTACTGCGGCGCGTGAACGATCTGCGTCGCAAGGTTCTGGGGGAGATGGAGGAACCTGCGGAGATCGACACCCATCTGGTGAGCCGGAAGGTGTTGTTGCAGGACATGGCCGGGATGCGTTTGTTCGAATTGCGCGACAGCCTGAAGGAGCGGCCGGCCGATGCGACGGTCGCGTTCCGCACGGCTCCCCAGCCCAAGTTCAACAAGAATTTCGAATTGCTGGCCGACGACATCATTTCCAACGGACAGCGCGGTTATAAAACCTATATCCTGTCGGAAAACCGGGCGCAGCTCGAACGGCTGGAGAACATTTTCTACCAGTCGGGGCGTAAGGAGGCGCAGATCAACCCCCTGCCGATCACGCTGCATGAGGGTTTCATCGATCACGACCTGAAACTTTGTTTCTATACCGACCATCAGATTTTCGACCGCTACCAGCGCTATCGGATCAACGGCGAGATCAAGCGCGACGAGCAGATGACCGTCGCAGAGTTGAATCAGCTCCGCATGGGCGATTATGTGGTACATATCGATCACGGCGTGGGGCGTTTCGGCGGTCTGGTCAAGATCAACGAGAACGGCAAGGTACACGAGGCCATCAAGTTGATTTATAAAGATAACGATGTTTTGTTCGTGCATGTGCACGCCTTGCACCGTATTTCGCGCTACAAGAGCGGCGAAGGCGAAGCGCCCAAAATCTACAAATTGGGCAGCGGAGCCTGGCAGAAGCTCAAGACCGCGACCAAGAAGGCCGTCAAGGACATCTCGCGCGAACTGATCGCCCTCTATGCCAAGCGCAAGGCCAGCAAGGGATTTGCCTTTTCGCCGGATACTTATTTGCAGCAGGAGCTGGAAGCCTCGTTCATGTGGGAGGATACGCCCGACCAGCAGACCGCGACGCAGGCCGTCAAGCGGGACATGGAGTCCGACCAGCCGATGGACCGTTTGATTTGCGGCGACGTGGGCTTCGGCAAGACCGAAGTGGCGATCCGAGCGGCGTTCAAGGCTGCGACCGACGGCAAGCAGGTGGCCGTGCTGGTGCCTACGACGATTTTGGCCCTGCAACATTACCGCTCCTTCGTGCATCGGCTCCGGGATTTTCCCGTGAAGGTCGAATACCTCAATCGGACCAAGTCTTCGAAAGAGACGTCCCGTATTCTCTCCGAGCTGGCCGAGGGGCGCATCGATATCCTGATCGGTACGCACAAGATCCTGGGCAAGCAGGTGAAATTCCACGACCTGGGATTGCTTATCATCGACGAGGAGCAGAAGTTCGGTGTGGCGGCCAAGGAGAAGCTGACGCAGATGAGCGTCAATGTCGATACGCTGACCCTCACCGCAACGCCGATTCCCCGCACGCTGCAATTCTCGCTCATGGGGTCGCGCGACCTCTCCGTCATCTCGACGCCTCCGCCCAACCGACAGCCGATCATTACCGAATCGCATCTCTTTTCGGAGGAGATTATCCGCGACGCAGTCAATGCCGAGCTGGATCGGGGCGGACAGGTCTATTTCGTCCACAACCGGGTGGAGGATCTGATGACGCTTCAGGGTATGGTAACTCGGCTCTGCCCCCGGGCACGAGTGGGGATCGGTCACGGCAAGATGCCGGCCGAACAGCTCGAAAAGCTGATTATGGATTTTATCTACGGGGAGTTCGACGTGTTGATTTCGACCACGATCGTCGAAAACGGCATCGACATTCCCAACGCCAATACGATCATCGTCGACAACGCCCAGAACTTTGGTTTGAGCGACCTGCACCAGCTGCGCGGCCGCGTGGGGCGTTCGAACCAGAAGGGCTACTGCTACCTGCTTTCGCCGCCCGACGAGCTGCTGTCGTCCGACGCGCGGCGGCGTCTGCGGGCCATCGAGGAGTTCTCCGACCTGGGTTCGGGGTTCAACATCGCCATGCAGGACCTCGACATCCGCGGCGCCGGAAACCTGCTCGGAGCCGAGCAGAGCGGCTTTATCGCCGACCTCGGCTATGAGACGTATCAGAAAATTCTCAAAGAGGCGGTGCTTGAATTGAAGACGGAGGAATTTGCCGACACCTTAGCCGACGAGCATCAAGACTCCGCCAACGCCGAATATGCCAACGACTGCACCATCGAGAGCGACCTCGAAATCCTCTTTCCGGCATCCTACGTGCCTCAGGAGAGCGAGCGCATACTCCTGTACCAGGAACTCGACAACATGGAGCGGCAGGAGGATGTCGATGCCTTCTGCAAGCGGCTTGAAGACCGTTTCGGAGCGATTCCCGACCAGGCGCGCGAGTTGATTCTTGTGGTCACGTTGCGCAGGCTTGCCCGCCGTCTCGGCATTGAGAAAATCGTGTTGAAGCAGGGGCACATGACAATGTTTTTCGTTTCGTCGGAAAACGCGGCCTACTATCAGTCGCCGGCATTCGGACGCATCCTGACTTATCTGCAGCAGAATGTGCGCATAGCCAACCTCAATGAGCACAACAACCGCAGGTCGATGCGCATCGACGGCATCAGGACTGTGCGCGAAGCCACCGACGTTGTGCGCCACATCCTTGATCTCCCCGTCTGCGATTAGACGTGTAGCGCCTTTCTGAAACCCATGCGGAATAGGCGATGGAGGGGAAAAGCACACTGTCGCTGAACAAGGAGCTTATACACAAACTATGCTGATGGCAAGGCGTCATAAAATAGCTAAACTTTTCGATGGAGATTTTATGGTACGCAATGACGAAGTAGGGAAAGAAACTCATTGGCGATGAGTCCAAACTTCTTGAAGACCACTGAAAGGCGAATAAGGAAATACTTACTCGCCATTTCTATGATATGTCTAATATGATGTCAAGGAATGAAGGCGTGTGGTTGGCGAATGGTTGGGTGAAGGCTTTGGATATTCTTGCCGTGTTTCCTTTATACGGTCATTTCGATTGTCTATTTTGTCGCATCATACATAGACAAGTAAGCTGAGGATGGGGTGATGTGGAGTCACCTCATCCTTTTGCCTTTTATAGCCTATACTACTTTTCTTCCCTATTTTCCAAGAGACTTGAACATCTTGGTGATGCACTTTTTCTTCTGTTCCATGTTCGGGTGAACATAGAGATTAAGGGTTGTTGTAATATTGGCATGACCGAGCAGTACGCTTACGGTCTTGTAGTCGCAGTTGCTCTCAATGCAGCGCGTAGCAAAACTGTGGCGTAGTCCGTGGTATTTCAACCGAGGAATGTCGAGTCGTTTCATCAAGCGATGATAGTAGTTGCGGTAAGTGCGTGGCTCTGTAGGCTTTTCCTCATTAGTCAGTACATAGAAGTCTGCATTGACTACCTTTTTTAGTGGCTTCACCATAGCTAAAAGTTCCTTGTTCATAGGTATCTCGCGGTATGAGTTTTTGGTCTTTGGCGTGTTTGTAATCAACTCTGTGTGCTTGTGTTCATCATTCACAATGTAGATACGCTCAATGGTACGATTCACGGTGATAGTACCATTGTAGGTGTTGATGTCCGACCACTTCAAGCCGCAAATCTCGCCGATGCGCAATCCAGTGGTTAAACTGATGTATATGCCAAGGTTGCGGAACGTGAAGTTTTGCTTGATAAAATCGAGTATCTTTTTATGGTGTGTCACCGTAAGCACTTCAATTTCTTTGTTCGCCTCTGCCGTGGGGTACTTGATGTCCCACTCGCAATAGTTAATCCACTCGTTCTTCACTCCAAACTTCATCACCATTTTCAAGACAATAAGGATGTCCTTCACCGTCTTAATGCTTAGACCGCCATTCAGTTTCTTCAAAACGAACTCCTGCACAAGTTTCTCACTCAGAGCCTCACAATCGCCAAATGATGGCAGAATGTGGTTCTCCAGAATTAACACATAAGCAGCGTATGTAGACTGCTTAACGTAGCGTTGCTTGTCTATTTTCCAAGCCAACGCAATTTCTCTAATTGTTTTTGTTGTCATTGTAATCCTTAATTTTGAAGGTGTACATAATAATTAGAGAAAATTGACCTCTGATGTCCCAAATCTCAGATTCCCGGAGTTTCAGGGGGAGTGGGAAGAATATAGGATTGAGGATATAACAGAAAACATATCTTCAGGAAGATGTAAAAGTCATTCTCCAAATGGAAAATACAATCTATATGGCTCAACTGGCATAATTGGCAAAACTGATGAAGCATGTTATGAAGGGAATTTAGTGCTTGTCGCTCGCGTTGGAGCAAATGCAGGTTCTCTTCAAATAATAAATGAGCCATGTGGTATAACAGATAACACTTTGATAATAAAGTCCAAAGAGGTTGATGCTCTATATCTATATTTTTTTCTTCAGCATTTTAATTTGAATCGATTGATTTTTGGTTCTGGACAACCATTGATTACAGGTGGTATGCTTAAAAAGGTTAAAGTTTCACTTGGAACTGTTCAAGAACAGAATAAGTTAACAAGATTGTTGTCATTTCTTGACGAGCGTATCGCAACTCAAAACAAAATCATTGAGGATTTGAAAAAACTAAAGTCTGCGATTTCAGAAAGACTTTTCAAAAGCCTAAAAGGTTCTATTGTTCTGCTGTCCGATATATGTAATATTGTTAAGGGTAAACAAATCAATGGGGAAAATCTCTCTGATAGTGGTAATTATTATGTAATGAATGGTGGTACAGAGCCATCTGGCTATTATGACGATTACAATGTAGAAGCCAATACTATTTCAATAAGTGAGGGCGGAAACTCTACAATTCAACACCTCGCCATTTTGGAGCGGTGGTCATTGTTATTCCATTCAAAACATTGCAGACAATGTAGATAATATGTACTTGTACCATTATCTTAAATCGAATGAGGATGCCATAATGAAACTGCGTATAGGTTCTGGTTTACCCAATATTCAGAAGAAAGACTTGGCAATGTTCAAAATAATAGTACCAAAAATTGAGCGGCAAATAACAATCTCAACTTTTCTGTCATCGCTTGAAAGAAAAGTCGAGATTGAAGAAAGAATACAGAATGCCATACTAAAAGAGAAGCTATATTTATTGCAGCAGATGTTCATATAAACATTTGGTATAGTAGGAACTTTTTTTGCTTTTGCAATAGCTCCAAGAAATCAATTTCCAACTTGATTTCTTGGACTAATGCAGATAGTCGTTTCCCTATTTGCTGCTGCATTTCAATCGCTGGAACACAAAGCGGGATGTTACACAATCCATCAAAAGACAAGCACTGTCTTACACTGCCCTCCAATCTTTTCTGTATTTCCGTGAAGAATTGCTTAGACTCAAAATAATAATCAAGGTATTCAGGAAATAGAATGTCCTTTGTACGGAAGCAAATGTACATAGGACTTACTATTCCTCTTTCAAATGTGGTAAGACGAGCAATAGAACCTACATTTATTCTTGCAGGATTAAAAGCGAAGTCGTTTCTTTCTACAATCTTATAGTTAGAAGTGTCATCACTCGCAACAATTCTGTTCTCAAATTGTTCGCTTTGCTGAATGAAACCTTGGCTATTGCTGACGGATAAAACATTCTTGATGGCACTATCTTTATTCCGTTTGGAAATCTGTTCTATGAAATCGCCTATATGTGAAATGCTTTTAGCCATTTGACCATATTCCATTTCGATAATCGCAGACTTTAGTTTTTTCAAATCCTCAATGATTTTGTTTTGAGTT
>OLWT01001631.1_pt1 | contig 11088 bp, 1 predicted proteins | sample 1674001 | NCBI WGS metagenome assembly OLWT01 (sample SAMEA103958137, study PRJEB25191) | human gut metagenome | biome: human-associated habitat [ENVO:00009003]; feature: intestine environment [ENVO:2100002]; material: feces | place: Germany | collected 2013/2015 | reverse complement strand
CGATGACCATCCACTCCGGCTTGTTGCCGGACAGGCGGAAGGCGTCCACCACCTCCAGGCGCTTCACCACCCGGGCCTTCTTCTGGCCGGTGACGGTTTTCAGCTCCGCATGGAGCTGGGCGCTGAGCTCTTCCAGGTCGATCTGCTGCAGGAGCTTCTTCACGGCCTCGGCGCCCATGCCGGCGTCGAAATCGTCCTCATACTTCTCCCGCATGTCCCGGTATTCCTTCTCGGACAGCAGCTGGTTGCGCAGCAGCGGGGTCTCGCCGGGATCGGTGACGATATACGCCGCGAAGTACAGGACCTTCTCCAGGATCCGGGGGCTGATGTCCAGCAGCAGGCCCATCCGGGAGGGGATGCCCTTGAAATACCAGATATGGCTGACGGGGGTGGCCAGCTCGATGTGGCCCATGCGCTCCCGGCGCACCTTGGCCCGGGTGACCTCCACGCCGCAGCGGTCGCAGATCTTGCCCTTGAAGCTGATCTTCTTATACTTGCCGCAGTGGCACTCCCAGTCCTTGGTGGGCCCGAAGATGCGCTCGCAGAACAGGCCGTCCCGCTCGGGCTTCAGGGTGCGGTAGTTGATGGTCTCGGGCTTCTTCACCTCGCCGTAGGACCACTCGCGAATCATTTCCGGAGAAGCGATTCCGATTTTAATGGCGTCAAAAGTGGGATAACTCATGCTCTATGCTCCTCCTGTTCCTTAAAATTCATCGTCCGCGCCGTCGTAGGAGGCCTCCACCTCTTCCTCGGGCACATAGTCGAAGCCTGCGTCCGCCAGCTCGCTCTCGTCGGCGTAGCGATTGCGGCGGTCGTCCTCGGCGTCCATCCGGGCCAGGTTGAAGGAATCCGGGGCGTTCTCGTCCTCCTTCAGCTCGATCTGGTTGCCGTCCTCGTCCAGCACCTGGATATCCAGGCACAGGGACTGCAGCTCCTTCACCAGCACCTTGAAGGACTCGGGCACGCCGGGGGTGGGCACGTTGTGGCCCTTGACGATGGCCTCGTAGGTCTGCACGCGGCCGGTGACGTCGTCGGACTTCACCGTCAGGATCTCCTGCAGGGTATAGGCCGCGCCGTAAGCCTCCAGCGCCCAGACTTCCATCTCGCCGAAGCGCTGGCCGCCGAACTGGGCCTTGCCGCCCAAGGGCTGCTGGGTCACCAGAGAGTAGGGGCCGGTGGACCGGGCGTGGATCTTATCGTCCACCAGGTGGTGCAGCTTCAGGAAGTACACATAGCCCACGGTGACCTTGTTGTCGAACCGCTCGCCGGTGCGTCCGTCATACAGCCAGCTCTTGCCCTGGGGGTCCAGACCCGCCTGGGTCAGGGCCTCGGTGATGTCCTTATCGGTGGCGCCGTCGAAAATGGGGGTGGCCACCTTCCAGCCCAGGGTCTTGGCGGCGTAGCCCAGATGGACCTCCAGCACCTGGCCGATGTTCATACGGGAGGGCACGCCCAGGGGGTTCAGCACGATGTCCAGGGGGGTGCCGTCGGGCAGGAAGGGCATATCCTCCTGGGGCAGGACCCGGGACACCACGCCCTTGTTGCCGTGGCGGCCGGCCATCTTGTCGCCGGGCTGGATCTTGCGCCGCTGGGCGATATACACACGGACCACCTGGTTCACACCCGGCCCCAGCTCGTCGCCGGCCTCCCGGGTGAACACCTTGGCGTCCACGATGATGCCGCTTTCGCCGTGGGGCACCTTCAGGGAGGTATCCCGGACCTCCCGGGCCTTCTCGCCGAAGATGGCCCGCAGGAGCCGCTCCTCGGCGGTCAGATCGGTCTCGCCCTTGGGGGTGACCTTGCCCACCAGGATGTCGCCTGCGTGGACCTCGGCGCCCACGCGGATGATACCCCGCTCGTCCAGGTCCTTCAGGGCGTCCTCGCCCACGTTGGGGATATCCCGGGTGATCTCCTCGGGCCCCAGCTTGGTATCCCGGGCGTCGATCTCATATTCCTCGATATGGATGGAGGTGTAAACGTCCTCCTTCACCAGCCGCTCGTTGAGCAGCACGGCGTCCTCGTAGTTATAGCCTTCCCAGGTCATGAAGCCCACCAGGATGTTGCGGCCCAGGGCGATCTCGCCCTGATCGGTGGCGGGGCCGTCTGCCAGCACCGTGGGGTCGTCGCCGCCGTGGACCCGCTCGCCCACGGAAACGATGGGCTTCTGGTTGATGCAGGTGCCGTGGTTGGAGCGCAGGAACTTGATGAGCTTATAGTCCTTGGTCTCGCCGCTGTCATAGCGGACGGACACGTTGGTGGCGTCCACCTTGGTGACCACGCCGTCGCCCTCGGCCAGCACCACCACCTCGGAATCCAGGCAGATCTTGTGCTCCATACCGGTGCCCACAATGGGGGCCTCCGGCCGCAGCAGAGGCACGGCCTGCCGCTGCATGTTGGCGCCCATCAGGGCGCGGTTGGCGTCGTCGTTGGGCAGGAAGGGGATCATGGCCGTGGCGATGGACACCATCATACGGGGGGAGATGTCCATGTAGTCCACGTATTCCGGCTCCACCTGGATGGTCTCGTCCTGGTGGCGGCAGGTGATACGGGGGCCGATGAGGCAGCCGTTCTCGTCCACCGGCTCCGCCGCCTGACACACAACGTACTGATCCTCCACGTCGGCGGTCATATAGGTGATCTCGTCGGTGACGCGGCCGGAGGGGCGCTCCACCCGGCGGAAGGGGGCCTCGATGAAGCCGTATTCATTGACCCGGGCATAGGTGGCCAGATAGGAGATCAGGCCGATGTTGGGACCTTCGGGAGTCTCGATGGGGCACATGCGGCCATAGTGGCTGTAGTGCACGTCGCGGACCTCCATGTTGGCCCGCTCCCGGCTCAGACCGCCGGGGCCCAGGGCGGACAGACGCCGCTTGTGGGTCTGCTCGGCCAGGGGGTTGGTCTGGTCCATGAACTGGCTCAGGGGGCTGGAGCCGAAGAACTCCTTGATGGCCGCAGTAACGGGCCGGATGTTGATGAGGCTCTGGGGGGTGACGATGTCCAGGTCCTGGATGGTCATCCGCTCCCGGATGACCCGCTCCATGCGGCTAAAGCCGATGCGGAACTGGTTTTGCAGCAGCTCGCCCACGCAGCGCAGGCGGCGGTTGCCCAGATGGTCGATATCGTCCTTCTGCACCAGGCCGTGGGCCAGGACGTTCATATAGTTGATGGAGGTGAGGATGTCGTCCACGATGATGTGCTTGGGCACCAGTCGGTCCGCCTGCAGGCGGCACTGCTCGATAAGCTCCTCGCCCTGATACTGACTCAGCAGCTCCTGCAGCACGTCAAAGCGCACCCGCTCCTTGATGCCGCAGCAGGCCTTGGGGTCAAAGTCCACATAGCGGCTCATGTCGCACATGCGGTTGGTGAAAATGCGGATGACCTCGCCGTTTTCCAGCCGGACCTTCACCATACCCACGCCGATGGCGTCCAGGGTGCGGCAGTCGTCGCCGGAGAGGACGTGGCCCTCCTCCAGCAGCAGCTCGCCGGTGGCGGGGTCGGCCACGGGCTCGGCCAGCTTCTGACCCTTGGCCTGGGCCCACAGGGTCAGCTTCTTGTTGAACTTATACCGGCCCACGGTGCTCAGGTCATACCGCCGGGGGTCGAAGAACAGGCCCTGCATCAGGTTCTCGGCGGAGTCCAGCGTGGGGGGCTCGCCGGGGCGCTGCTTGCGATAGATCTCCAGCATGGCCTCCTCATAGGACTTGCAGGTGTCCTTTTCCATGGTGGTCACGATGCGGGGATCGTCGCCGAAGCGGTCCAGGATCTCGCCGTCGGTCTTCAGGCCCAGGGCCCGGATCAGGCAGGTGATGGGGAGCTTGCGGTTCTTGTCGATGCGGACCCAGAACACCTCGCTGCTGTCGGTCTCATACTCCAGCCACGCGCCCCGGTAGGGGATCACGGTGGAGGTCAGCAGGGGCAGGTCCGTTTTCAGGTCGATCTCCTTGCCGTAGTAGATGCCGGGGGAGCGGACGATCTGGCTGACCACCACGCGCTCGGCGCCGTTGATGACGAAGGTGCCGGAGTGGGTCATCAGGGGGAAATCGCCCATGAAGATCTCCTGCTCCTTGATCTCGCCGGTCTCCTTATTGTGCAGGCGCACGCTGACCTTCATGGGGGCGGCATAGGTGGCGTCCCGGGCCTTGCACTCCTCCACGTCGTACTTGGGCTTCTCGTCCATGCTGTAGTCGATGAAGCTCAGCTCCAGGTTGCCGGCATAGTCGCCGATGGAGGCCACGTCGGCGAAAACCTCCCGCAGGCCGGTGTCCAGGAACCACTGATAGGATTTCTTCTGGATCTCCAGCAGGTTGGGCATCGCCATGACCTCTTCGTGTCTGGCAAAGTTCTTGCGCAGGGTCTTGCCATAATACTTGTCCTTGGCCATCTTCAATACTCACGCCTTTCTTTTCGCATTTTCTCCGTGCTTTTCCTTGGGAACCGCTCTCCCGGGATTATGATACGCTCGGCTCGGTTGTTTGTTTTCGCCCGGGCCCACTTGTAATTTCGGGGGAAAGCTGGTATCATAACAGCAGATTTGAAATGGGGCATCAGGCCCCATTTTCTCAATATAGCGTCTTATTGTACCACAGGCGCGGCCCCTTTGTCAACATAAAACCCCGCCGGGAGCCCGATTTTTTCGGATTCCCGGCGGGATTTTTCGCAGGCACCGTATTTTTATGCTGCGCAAGGGATTTTTCGAAATTGCGGGCATTTCCCGCGCGATCCGTCGGACGGAGCCGCGGACGGTCCGCAAGTGCATAGCCTTGCAGCGCGCCGGAAAGCTCCATCCCCGGGTGTCTGGCCCGGGGCCGTTTTTTTGACTGGAGAATGCCGGAAAATTTGGAAAATATTTTGGCATTTTATGCCGATACGTCATTGCATTAAAGCCCAAAAGCTGGTATAATATGTAAATTGCGCTGAACTTTTATGCAGCGGCGGACAATATTTTTTATAGGAGGAACGAGATGACAGCTATCAAACGGTGCTGCGCACTGGCTCTGGCGGTTCTGATGATCCTGACCGCCCTGCCGGTGACGGCATTCGCCCAGGCAGCTGAGCAGGAGGTCAACGCCTCCCTGCAGGAAACCACGGTCAGCGGTATCGCCAACGATATCGCCCGCCAGGTCCTGCGCAGCGGCCAGAAAAACGGCGAAAAAATCCAGATGGAGAACACCGCGAAGCTCGACGACAGCGACGAAGTCGAGATCATCGTGGTGGTCAACGACTCCGTGGCCGACCCGGATTCCCGGGCCCAGGTCAACGCCCTGCTGCGCACGCAGAAGAGCGCCCTGGCTCAGATCAACCGGGCCATTGACGGGCAGGTGGAGCCCCAGCGGCAGTATACCACCCTGCTCAACGGCTTTTCCGCCACAGTGACCTATGGCCAGTACAAGGCCATCCGGAAGCTGGACTGCGTGCAGTCCGCCTTCATTTCCCCCACGTTTGAGCTGCTGCCCGACACCGCCAACAGCAACCGGATGATCGGCGGCGGTATCTATAATACCACGGGCTTCACCGGCGAGGGAATGCTGGTGGCCATTCTGGATACCGGCGTGGACATGGGCCACGAGATCTTCAAGACCGCCCCCAAGAGCCCTTCCCTGACCCGGGAGAAGCTCCAGTCCATGCTGGAGCAGTACGACTTCCAGGTGGAGCAGATCATCTCCGGCATCAGCGTGTCCGACCTGTATTACAGCGCCAAGATCCCCTTCCAGTTTGACTACGGCGACAGGGACAAGGACGGCATGCCCGGCGATAAGGGCAGCCACGGCACCCACGTTGCCTCCACCGCCGCCGGCAACACCGGCGTCAACGAGGCCGCCATGGGCGTGGCTCCCCAGGCCCAGATCATCAACATGAACGTGTTCAAGTCCACCGGCGGCGCGTCCTATGCGGACATTCTGGCCGCTCTGGAGGACTGCATCCTGCTGGGCGTGGACGTGGCCAACCTGAGCCTTGGCTCCGACTGCGGCTACATCGACTATGACAGCGAGGACGCCTTCACCAAGAGCCTGCTGGACGTGTTCGAGCGCACCGGCGAGAGCGGCGTGTCCCTGGCTGTGGCCGCGGGCAACGCCTATAACGCCGCCTATGGTGATGCCTTCGGCGGCAAGGCCCTGGCCTCCAACCCCGATTACGGCCTGGTCAGCGAGCCCTCCACCTATGGCGAGTCCCTGTCCGTGGCCGCCGTGTCCAACGGCATGGTCAAGGGCCCCTATGTCACCGTGGGCGGCAAGAACCTGGCCTATCAGGACAGCGCCACCATCAGCGAGGACGAGAACGCCAAGCCCTTCCGCAGTCTGTCCGCCCGGGGCTCCATCGAGTATGTGGTGGTTCCCAACTACGGCGCGGAGGAGGACTATGCGGGCCTGGACCTGACCGGCAAGATCGCCCTGGTGCAGCGGGGCGGCGGCATGTACTATGAGCAGAAGGAGCGCAACGCCGCCAACGCCGGCGCCATTGGCATGCTGGTGTACAACAACGTCCCCGGCATGCTGTACATGTCCATCACCGACTGGAAGATCCCCTGCGCGTTTATCTCCCAGGCCGCCGGTGAATACATGAAGCAGCAGGAGACCAAGACTCTGTCCGTGGCCTCCGCCGACGCCCTGGTGGAATCCCCCACCTATGGCATGGCCGACTTCTCCAGCTGGGGCGCTACCCCCGAGCTGACCCTGAAGCCGGAGATCACCGCCCCCGGCGCGGGCATCTATGCCGCCGTGCCCGGCGGTTATGAGAGCATGGACGGCACGTCCATGGCATCCCCCCACGCGGCCGGCGGCATGGCCATCGTCCAGCAGGCCCTAAAGGCCCGGGACAACAGCATGACCGGCGCCCAGCGCAAGCACATGACCGACACCCTGCTCATGAGCACCGCCCATGTGATCTATGACGACAACGGCGTGCCCTATTCCCCCCGGAAGCAGGGCGCTGGCCTGATGAGCATCAACGACGCCGTGAATACCCGGGGTTATCTGTCCGTGGAGGGCATGGAGCGTCCCAAGCTGGAGCTGAAGGACGATCCCGCCATGAAGGGCGTGTACACCATGAACTTCACCGTCCACAACACCGGCAGCGACACCCTGTATTACGACGTGACCCCCATCGTCCTGACGGACACCACCGAGGCCTATGTCAACGGCAGCGGGCAGGAGTTCTCCACCATCAGCGGAAGCTCCCGGCTGCTGCCCCACACCTTCACCACCAACTGCGAGAATAACCGGGTGGCCGTGGCCCCCGGCAAGACCGCCGACGTCACCGTCACCGTTACCGTCACCGACGAGGGCCGGGCGATGCTGGCCCAGTTCCCCAACGGCAGCTATGTGGAGGGCTTCGTGACCCTGACCCAGGTGGCCGCCGACGGCAGCGCCCTGACCGATCCCATTGACCTGGGCCTGCCGTTCCTGGCCTTCTACGGCGACTGGACCAAGGCTCCCATCATGGATTCCACCGATTACTGGGAGACTCTGGACGGCTCCGCCAGCCAGGCCCAGGCGTACATGAACACCGCCTTCTCCTCCTCCAGCGAGAACACGGTGGACACCTACCTGGGTGACAACAACTACACCAGCGTGCCGTATCTGGCGGACCGCAACGCCATCTCTCCCAACAACGATGACTTTATGGACAGCCTCACCGGCATCTACACCGGTCTGCTGCGCAATACCAAGAGCCTGAAATACACCATCACCGGCGCCAACGGCCAGGTGTACTACAGCAAGGACTGCGAGTATGTGGGCAAGTCCATCTACAGCTACGACTATTACCGCATCGTGCCCGCCGGTGTGGACGCCGAATATGACGGCATCGAGCCCTGGTACGGCACCGACGCCCACAACGCCAAGCTGCCCAACAACACCAAGGCCACCGTGACCATCGAGGCCACCCTGCCCTATGGCGACGGCGTGGGGACCAACCAGAAGCACTCCTGGTCCTTCCCCATCACCATCGACACCGAGGAGCCTCATGCCGACAACCTGAAGGTCACCGAGTCCGAGGGCCGGTACTATCTGAGCCTGGACGTGTCCGACAACCAGTATGTGGCGGCCGTGGTGTTCTACAACATCAAGAACAGCGAGATGCTCTATGGTATGCAGGGCTTCGGCGAGGACAAGCCCGGCGTCACCAGCCACATCAAGGAGTATGACATCACCGGCTTCGGCGAGACCTTCGGCATGATCGTCCACGACTACGCCGGCAACTCCAAGATGTACACCGTCACCGCCAAGGGTAACCCCGACGATCACGGCACCATCACCCCCACCAACATCCTCTGGACCGAGAACTTCAACGAGAAGTGGCTCCCCGACGACTGGAGCGTCCAGAGCAAGGGCGGCTCTCTGAACACCTGGTACCGCGACGAGGACTACATGGCCGCCGTGGATCATGACGACGACAACCAGCAGGACGAGTGGCTGATCTCCCGCACCACCGATATCAGCGGCGTGGATACCGAGGTCCACATGGTCTTCGATTTCTACACCACCTATTGGTACACCGTGGAGTATAAGCACTGCAACCTGCAGGTCATGGCCTCCGGCGACGGCGGCGAGAACTGGCAGGAGATCTGGAACCTGCAGCGGGATTCCGGCCTGTTCACCGCCTGGACCAAGACCCAGGCCAAGGTGACCATCCCCGAGAGCCTGCAAAGCAGCAAGGACCTGCGCTTCGCCTTTGTCTACACCGGTAAGGGCGGCTCCACCCTGTCTATGGACAACGTCCAGCTGTACGCCGAGGAGCGGGACAACTATGTGTCCGTCACCGCCACCGCCGGTGAGGGCGGCACCATCACCCCCGCCGGTCAGACCCTGGTGAAGAAGGGTACCAGCAAGACCTTCGACATCGCTCCCGCCCAGGGCTATGAGATCGTCAACGTCAACGTGGACGGCGCCGATCTCGGCCCCATCAGCTACTACTCCTTCCAGCGGGTGGGCGTGGACCACACCATCTCTGCCACCTTCCAGAAGGCCCAGCCGTCCGGCGAGACCGTCACCCTGACCACCACCGCCAATGAGGGCGGCACCGTGGCCCCCGCCGGTCAGACCAGATACGCCCCCGGCGCAAGCGCCGAGATCACCTTCACCCCGGACCCCGGCTATCAGCTGGCCTCCGTGAAGGTCAACGGCCGCACCGTGGACGTGACGGACGGCGCCTACACCCTGGTCATGGACCAGAGCTATGCCGTGTCCGCCACCTTCGAGAAGATTCCCGACGTCCCCGTGGTGATGTTCCAGAACGACTTCGAGGATGTGGCCGGCGACAGCTTCCCCTTCCACGGCTGGACCGTGAAGGTGCAGGATACCAGCAGCACATGGGAGCAGTATACCTATTACAACTGGAAGAACGAGGGCAATGATTCCAAGCACGCTTACATCAGCAACGACTGGAAGGGTGCACAGGATGAGTACCTGATCTCCCCGGTGGTGGACCTGTCCGGTACCCGTGACGGCGTTCTGACCTTCGACTTCGCCTACGGCGAGTACGGCATCAAGAACAAGACCTTCACCGCTACGGTGGAAGCTTCTACCGACGGCGGAAAGACGTGGAACGCTATCTGGAACTTCCAAGACAGCTATACCGGCCAGCAGGCCAGCAACTACATCATTTCCGGCAGCGCAGAGGTTCCCGTGCCCGCCGAGTACAATGTGGACGGCGTCCAGTTTGCCTTCCGCTATGTCCATCCCAATGAGGACACTACCGGCCAGCTGGCCATCGACAATGTGAAGCTGATGGCGGTGGAGGACGGCCCCGTAGCCCAGAAGTACACCATCACCGCCACCGCCGGTGAGGGCGGCTCCATCACCCCTGCCGGTGCGGTGTCCGTGAAGGAGGGCGCGTCCCAGACCTTCGCCATCGCCGCCCAGGAGGGCTATGCCATCGCCGATGTGCTGGTGGACGGCCAGAGCGTGGGCGCGGTGGACAGCTACACCTTTGAGAATGTCACCGCCAACCACACCATCGCCGCCCTGTTCACCAAGACGGCCTCCGACGTGCAGTTCGACAACGACTTCGAGTCCGAGACCTTCCCCGGCCACGGCTGGACCCTCCAGTCCACCCGCAGCGACAGCCCCTATACCTGGTACCAGGGCACCAATACCAAGCTCAATTCCACCAAGCAGGCCCGCATCGACATGGATTACTATGAAGATCCCTGGGGCGGCGGCTGGAGCGTGGGCGGCATCCGCAAGCCTCTGCTGCCTATGGCAGGCGGCAGCGATAAGCTGCAGGATGAGTATCTCATCTCCCCGGTGGTGAACCTCACCGGCAAGACGCCTACGCTGAGCTTCGATTACCTGCTGTTCAAGTCCGTCATCGGCAACTACTGCTCCGTGACCGTGGAGGCCACCACCGACGGCGGCCAGACCTGGACCACCATCTGGACCGCAGCCGATCTGGAGCCGGTAAGCGGTTATTGGTTCATGGGCACGGCCAACGTTGCCGTTCCCGCCGCCTTCTGCACGGACAATGCCCAGTTCGCCTTCCACTTCTATAAGAAGGCCAACCAGGGCTATGACGATACCGACGCCATGTTCGCCATCGACAACGTGACCATGACCTACGGCGCCACCGATCCCTGCGCCGATGGTCATACCCTCACCGCCGTGGCGGAGGTCCCCGCCACCTGCGAGGAGACCGGCGTCAAGGCCCACTGGGTGTGCTCCGTCTGCGGCAAGCTGTTCAGCGACGCCGAAGGCAAGAACGAGACCACCCTGGAGGCCCTGACCATCGGCGTGCTGGGCCACGCCTGGGGCGAGCCCGTGTGGACCTGGACCGGCTGCGGCGCCGCCGAGGCCTCCTTCGCCTGCGCCCGGGATGCCGGCCATGTGAAGGTCCTGCCCGCCAGCATCACCAGCGAGGTCACCACCCAGCCCGGCTGCTCCACCGAGGGCGTCCGGACCTATACCGCCACCGTGACCCTGGAAGGCAAGAACTATACCGACACCCGCACCGAGACCCTGCCCTCCCTGGGCCACAAGACCCAGCTGGTAGGCGCCAAGGCCGCCACCTGCACGGAAGATGGCTACACCGGCGACGAAGTCTGCACCGTCTGCGGCGAGACCGTGAAGAAGGGCGAGGTTATCCCCGCCACCG
>OLWT01001625.1_pt1 | contig 11121 bp, 9 predicted proteins | sample 1674001 | NCBI WGS metagenome assembly OLWT01 (sample SAMEA103958137, study PRJEB25191) | human gut metagenome | biome: human-associated habitat [ENVO:00009003]; feature: intestine environment [ENVO:2100002]; material: feces | place: Germany | collected 2013/2015 | reverse complement strand
AAATAATAACGCCAGTCCCAGCCCTCGGCCTCGTAATTACCGCCTTCCTTCTTGATCTCGGCGTTGATATCGGCCAATTCCTCTTTCGCTTTCGCCAAGGCAGATGGCCAGATTTTATCAAGCAAGTCGTACACGTTCTTCTCGTTCTTCGCCATATTCTCTTCCAATACGAAAGCGGCATAATCCTCATATCCCATCAATCGGGCTTTCTCCAGACGAGCGGCAACCAGCTGCTTAACGACCTCCTTATTATCATTCTCATTATTATTGTTGCCACGATTCGTATACGCCTTGAAGATCTTCTCACGCAAATCACGCTTATCGGCGTATTGAAGGAAAGGCATCACGCTCGGATTATGGAGGGTAAACACCCACTTACCATCCAGACCATTCTCTTGGGCCGTTTGCGCCGCCTTGACGATCACGTCTTCCGGCAGACCGGATAAGTCCTCTTTATTATCGATCACTAATTGGAAATCGTTGGTCTCTTTCAGGGTATTCTGTCCGAAAGTAAGTTGGAGCATGGATATCTTCTCGTTCAGCTCACGCAACTTCGCCTGCTTATCCTCCGGCAGATTGGCTCCTCCCCGGACAAAGCTTTTATAGGTTTCCTCCAACAGCTTCTTCTGTTCCTTATCCAGATGGAAGCTCGCCTGATTCTCATATACGGATTTCACCCGGGCGAAAAGCTGGGGATTTAGGCTGATATCATCCGAATGTTTGGATAAAAGGGGATAAAGCTCACGTTCGAGCTCTTGGATCTCGTCCGTGGTATTCACACTGGATTGGCCACCGAAAGCATACATTACTTTAGTAAGCAACTCGCCACTTTGGTCTAAGGCCACGATCGTATTCTCGAATGTCGGCGCATCCGGATTTGCCACGATCGCCTCGATCTCCTTCGACTGCTCTTCCATGCCTTTCAAAAGAGCCGGCTTGTAATGAGCCACCTCTATTTGGTCAAACGGAGGCACCCCGAACGGTGTCGTATACTCCGCAAAAAACGGATTGGGTGTAGCGCCTTCCGCTACATCGCTTTTCTTTGAGGAGGAACAAGCTCCCAAAATAACCGCTAAACCTGCGGCCATAAGCGTTTTATTCATGCCATTGTTATATTAGAATTACAATGGACAAAGATAACGAAGTTTTGCGTTACAATTCTATTTCAAATTGTTATTATTTAGAATCCGGAAAAAGATTTTCACAATTCACACAAAAAAGATCCCCAAAGGGAGATCTTCCCTTCGGGGACCCAATATGCTTTCACTCAATGTTCAATCGAATCGCTCTCTATACCGTCCTCGATATTTTCATTTTCGATCGTTTCTTGTAAATCTTGAATGTCATTAGACGTGTAATCATCCGACAATACCGAATTGGTAGACATGGTCTCATCGTGAAGATCATCGCTCTCATCCCATAACGTTTTCATTATATTCTCTGGCATATCTCTTATATTTTAAAGTTATATGCCTATTCAACAACCTCGACAAAGAAATTGTTGTTCCAATAAAAATAGTTCACTAATTTTAGCGAGATTAACGCAAGAAATAATATGAATCGAATTTGTAGTCTTTTTGGTATTCAGTATCCCATCATACAGGCGGGAATGGTTTGGTGTAGTGGTTGGCGGCTAGCTTCAGCGGTTAGTAACGCCGGTGGATTAGGATTGATCGGGGCAGGCTCCATGCACCCGGAAGTACTCCGGGAACATATCCGTAAATGCGAGGCGGCGACCGACAAGCCTTTTGGCGTGAATGTCCCGCTGATGTACCCGGAAATCGATACCTTGATGCGGATATTGGTGGAGGAAAAAGTGAAGATCGTATTTACCTCCGCCGGTAACCCGAAAACATGGACAAAGTATTTGAAGGATCATGACATGACGGTCGTTCACGTGGTAAGCAGCTCTAAATTCGCCACGAAATGCGAGGAGGCCGGAGTGGATGCCATCGTTGCCGAAGGCTTCGAGGCCGGCGGGCACAACGGACGGGAGGAAACAACTACGATGTGCCTGATCCCCGCTGTCCGGAAAGCGACCTCTCTCCCCCTTTTGGCGGCAGGAGGTATCGGAAACGGTCAAGCGATGCTAGCGGCACTCGCACTAGGGGCCGACGGCGTACAGATAGGCACTCGTTTCGCCTTGACCAAAGAAAGCTCGGCACACGAGAATTTCAAGAAACTATGCTTGAATCTTAAGGAAGGCGATACGAAGTTATTATTAAAGAAACTGTCTCCTACCCGTCTGGTAAAAGGAGATTTCGCTACGGCAGTGGAAGAAGCGGAAGCCCGGGGAGCGTCCGTGGAAGAATTACGTGAGTTATTGGGCAAAGGACGTGCCAAGAAAGGAATCTTTGAGGGCGACCTAAAGGAAGGCGAGTTAGAGATCGGACAGGTAGCGTCTTTATTCTGGGAGGAATTATCCGTGGAAGAGGTGATGAAAGAATTGATCCGTGACTTTAAGCTATCCTTAGAGAACGTAAAAACACAGTTGTGTTCGTGAGAAAACACAACTGTATCTGTGGATAAGCACAACTGTGTTCAAGAGAAAACACAGTTGTGTTCCTTATCATAATCGATACTTATACAATTGCGCCATGACCTTTTGGTATTGGTTTTGCAATTGCAGGTAGTTTTGCACGCTTTGGTAATAGGTCGTCACATCCACGAAATACTCGATCATAGAGATTTGCCCGGCCTGTATAGCCTTGTTCAACAAGACCAAGCTATTCTGCCTTTTCAGCACATCCTTATATTCATCGATAGATTTCTTTAAGGAGACAGACTGGTCATATAGCTGCCTCAACCCATTCTCTACCGTGAAAGAAGCGCTCTCCAACTGCATCTCCGTATAGCGGGCCTGAGCCTTCGCCTGTTTCACGTTATTACGGTTCGAGAACAACGGGATGGTGATTCCTACCAAGAAACCATTGAAACGCTCTCCACCCGAGGCGGGATTCATACGATACCCTAACTCAAAGCCGGGCAGACCTTTCGCCTTATTCACGCTCACCTGCCGAAGAGCTGTCGTCTGGTCGCTACGCAAGGTCTGTAATTGCGGATCGGATTGCATCGCCTCCGTCCGCAGCTCATCAAAGGAAAGCACATCCTTATCCGGCAAGGCGTAAACCGTATCCGTAAACTCGATAGCGATACCGCCGTTCAGGGTAGCCAGCTCCTGCAGCTTGGCAATACGGGAAGTCTCGTTCATCCGGGCCTCTGTCCGAGCGTTCAATAATTCCAGATCGATCTTGTTTGTCTCAAGGATATTCGCATTTCCTTTCTCCAAACGAGTCGCATAAAAAGCGGAAAGTTGCTCGGCGTTCCTAAGACGGGTATCCAATAGGTTCTTCTGCTGGTTCAACAGCACCAAATCTAGGCAAACCTCTTTCACCTGCAACAAGATTTGCTGACGAAAAGCCATCCCTTGACGATCCAAACCCGCGGATTTCGCCTTCGTCAGCTTATGCTTCCGGACATATACGAACGGGAAATCAAAGCTTTGGGAAGCCACGAACTCGCCCGTGAATCCCATCCCTTCTTTATTCCCCCAGAAATGCGAATAAGAGACCGAAGGGTCTGGCAAATTATTATCCAACTTCGCCTCCAGCTTCTGCGACTGGACCAACTGGCTGTTCGCCTGTAAATCCTTATTGTTCGCCTCCACGCTCCGGAGCACGTCCTCTATAGAAGTCTGGGCGGAAAGGCCGCCTGTCAATACAGACAAGGCGGCGATTATAATATATGATTTCATAAAACTTATTCTTTATTCTTGTTCATTATCAGATAAACAATCGGGATGATGAATCCGTTTAAGAACGTAGAGGTTAATAAACCACCCAAGATCACCGTCGCCATCGGGCTCTGGATCTCATTTCCGGGAAGATCGCCATTCAACGCCAACGGGATCAACGCCAAGGCGGAACTCAACGCCGTCATCAAGATCGGGTTCAAACGGTCAAGGGAACCTTGTATCACGGACTCACGCAATCCCATTCCCTCTCCCCGCAAATGCGTATAGTGGCTGATCAGCAGCATACCGTTTCGGGTAGCGATACCAAACAAGGAAATGAAACCGATAATCGCCGGGATACTGATCTCGCCGGAAGTAAGCCATAGGATAATCACGCCACCGATCAACGCCAACGGCAAGTTCAACAAGATCACGCCACTCTCCTTCACGTCCTTGAACTCATTGTACAGTAACATGAAGATCACCAATAACGACATCAACGACGTCAGCAATAAGGTACGGCTGGCCGCCGCCTCGCTCTCGAACTGGCCACCATATTCGATATGGTATCCCTCCGGCAAACGGATATTAGCCTCTACCCGATCCTGTATCTCATTAACCACACTTCGCAAGTCACGTTCCGATACATTGGCACTAATCACGATCTTACGTTGCACATTCTCACGATTGATCGTATTCGGACCGGTCACCGAACGGATATCGGCCACGTAGCTTAGCGGCACTTTCTGTCCGGCGGCATCGATCATCAGATTGCTAATATCATCTATCGTCGCACGGCTAGCGTCGGAGGTCTTCACGGTCAAATCGAAACTCTTGCCATCATCGTACACCTGACTGACGGCCTCGCCTCCCAACATCACATTGATATATTCCTCGAACTCCGGCAGGGGAATGCCATATTTAGCCAACAACTCACGTTTCGGGGTGATTGTCAACTGCGGGCGCTCGATCTGCTGCTCTACCTTCAAGTCCACCAGACCCGGGATCGTTTGGATAGCGGCCTTGATCTGGTTACCGACCGTAAACATCAGGTTCAAGTCCGTACCAAACAGTTTGATAGCGATATTCGCCTCCGTACCGGAAAGCATAGCGTCGATACGATGGGAAATAGGTTGCCCGATCTCTATATTAGCGCCGCTGATCGTAGATAACTTCTTGCGGACATCATTCATCACCTCATCCCGACTACGGTCTTGCAATTCGAAAGGAGCCTCGATCTCGGAAACATTCACGCCCAAGGCATGCTCATCCAATTCCGCACGACCGGTCTTCCGAGCCACAGTCTTTATCTCGGGCACTTGCAACAGCAACGCTTCCGCACGGCGTCCGATCTGGTCCGACTCGTCCAAGGAAATTCCCGGAAGCGAGCTTACGTTGATCGTAAAAGAACCCTCATTGAACGGGGGCAAGAAACTACGTCCCAAATGAAAGAAGATCACCAAGGCGACCACAAACAAAGCGATCGTGGTACCAAGCACCCATTTCTGGTAAGCCAACGCTAACTCCAAAGCCCGTTTATACACCACCTTCAACTTCCGGGCTATCCAAGCCTCACGCAGTTCCTTCATTCCCGTCGCTTTACGGTTCAGCAAATAGCTACAAAGCACCGGGGTCAAGGTAAGCGCCACCACCGTAGAAGCAAACAACGCCACGATAAAAGCGATACCCAGCGGAACCAACATACGGCCTTCCATACCACTCAAGAAGAACAAGGGCACGAAGCTCACCACGATAATCAAGGTAGAGTTCAAGATCGGCATACGTACCTCACGGGAAGCGTCGTAAACCACCTCCAAGGTAGAGCGTTGCTGATCCGGAGGCAAGAGCCGGTTTTCCCGGATTCGTTTATACACGTTCTCCACGTCCACGATAGCGTCATCCACCAAGGAACCGATAGCGATCGCCATACCTCCCAAGCTCATCGTGTTAATCGTCAATCCCATGTAGTGCAATACGATGATAGAGACCAGCAAAGATAACGGCAAGGCTACCAACGAGATCACCGTCGTACGTATATTCATCAAGAACAGGAACAAGACGATCACCACGAAGAAACTACCCTCAAACAAGCTCTTCTTTACATTATTAATAGAGTTATCGATAAAATGACTCTGGCGGAATATATCCGTAGAGACATGTACATCCGCCGGCAAGTTCTTCCGCAAATCGACAACAATCTCGTCCAGCTTCTCCGTCAACTTCTCCGTACTCGTATCCGGCTGTTTGGTCACGGTAATCAGCACGGCTGGCTTTGTCCGCTCGGAAGCGGTTCCCAGCTTCGGGCTTTTACCGCCGATCTTAACCGTAGCGATATCACCCAGCGTAACCGGATACTCATTCACGGTCTTCACCACACCCTGAGCGATCTCCTCCGCCTTCGAAGTCGATAAGACTCCTCGGATGATGTATTCGTTCGAGAACTCATACAATACACCACCATTGGCGTTCCGGTTCATATTCCGACAAACATCCAACACCTCGTTCAACCCTACACCGTAGTGCTTCATACGAGCCGGGTCCAACAAGATCTGGTACTCCTTAATATCGCCACCGATCACGGCCACCTGCGCCACACCGCCCGTAGACAACAAACGGGGACGGATCGTCCAGTCGGCGATCGTACGTAAGTCCAACAAAGACGTGGAATCGGCGGTCAAACCGAGGATCATCATCTCACCCAAGATGGATGACTGCGGGCCTAAGGTCGGTTTACCTACGTTCTCGGGAAGGCTCTCACCCAAGACAGCCAGTTTTTCGGACACGATCTGACGAGCCCGGTAAATATCCGTACCCCAATCGAACTCTACCCAAACCACGGAGAATCCGGTGGTAGACGAGGAACGCACACGCCGTACGTCCATCGCACCGTTCACGGCAGTCTCCACAGGGAATGTCACCAAGCGTTCCACCTCCTCGGGAGCCATACCGTTCGCCTCGGTCATGATCACGACCGTTGGGGCGTTCAAGTCCGGGAACACATCCACGTCCGTATTAAACGCCGTGTACGTACCCCAGATCATCAGCAATAGCGCACAAACCAAGATTACCAACCGGTTGTGCAATGAATAATAAATTATCTTATTTAACATGCAACATCCCTCCTATTAATGGCTATGGCTATGAGCCGGTATCGCGTTAGAAGCGGAAGACAACTTGATCTGGTAAGCGCCACGGGTCACGACCTCATCGCCCGGTTTCAATCCGGAAAGGATCTGTACCTCCGAGCCGTTATTCGCTCCCAGCGTCACCCATTGCTTCTTATAGCCTTCCTCATCCAGACGGATAAATACCGAATAAACGCCCTGCTCCTCGATAAGGGCGGAGACAGGCACGCTCAAGACATTCTCCATCGGCTTTGTCAACAAAAAGATCTCCACGAAAGAACCGGGGATAACCGCTCCTTTATTATCGAACTCGAAAGTCACCGGTACATAGAAAGAGTTCATATCGGAAGCCTTTCCATACGATAACAACCGTCCACGCAAATCAGACAATTTATAGAGAGCGTTATCATACGGAGTCATGAAATTAGCGGTTTGGATCATGGGAAGATCGTTGTAATACCTCTCAGACACGTCCGCACGCAATACCAAACGATTGTTTTGCGAGATCGTAGCCAAAGGCTGACCTACGGATACATAATCACCCTCTTTCACTTGGATGTTCTTCAAGTAACCATTCAAGGGAGAGACTACAGACACACCTTTCGCCGTCTGTTTTCCCGCTATCGCCTCATAAGCGACCTTGGCGTTCTCGTAATTCAAGCGGGCCTGCTCGAAATCCTTGGCGGATACGATCTTATCGCCTACCAAGGCTTGCATACGCTCGTATTCCTTTTTCGCTGTCTCATAAGCGAATTTAGCCCTTGCCGCCACGTCTCCATCCGAGAGGGCGTTGGAAGCGATACTCAACACGGCCTGTCCCTTGCGTACCGCCGTACCATCCACGAACGGCAAGCTACCAAACGAGATCACGCCGGGGACGGTAGCGACGATCACGGACTCCTCCCCTTGCGCCGCCATTACTCGTCCGCTCGTCTTAATCACATCCGTGAAAGGAGCGGGATTAACCGTTACAGTCTGCAAACCAACGGCCTCGGCTAAAGCCTTCTTAAAGACAATCTCGCCGGGATGGGTACCACCGGCCTCATGCTCATGCTCATGGTCATGGCCTTCGTGTTCATGTCCCTCATGATCATGATCGTGAGCCTCTAATTCATGATTATGCTCATCGTGTCCGGCTTGCGACGCATTTCCCGCACAACCGGCAAACAGGTAAGCGCACATCGCACCTACCAAATATATTTTCTTCATTGTGTAAAAAATCTTGATATCGTTAATAATAAATAGATAGGGGCAAGTCTGTCCTCACCCGCTCTCACAAACGAGGTATCAAGACATAGGAGGGGCACGAAGTCCCGAGGCACTCACTATCCAAGTGTCGTGCAGCGACTCAATGTAAGGGGCGTTCTCGTGATCAAGGAGCTGTCCGCAAAACGCCGGTTCAGGTGGATAAATGTAATCAAATAAGACGAGTAACGGCATCAGATGTATATCCACATCTCCATCCATAAAATGAGAAATATGCGTACTGAAATAGGCCAAGTTATGCCCGTCGCAACCGCAATCATGCGTATCAGTGCTTTTATCGCCATGCGCTTGCTCCGCGGTCAAGGATTGATAACAAGGCATCCCGTCCCGGTGATGATGGTGAGGGATAACCACAGAAAGCAATGCCAAGATGCCGGCCATCAGCACCACGTATTGTACAACCCTCTGTTTCATTTTCTCACGCATGGCACAAAGATAAGGATATTTTTCCGTTTTTTACATGAATGTTGTAAGTTTGCGGTAAATAAAAAGATAGATGAAGTTTGGAGTAAATAAAAAGGTATTATTATATACCGCCGGTTGCGTATGGATTTTCGCCGGTATCAATATCTTACGCATCGGTATCGTCACATGGTTAAACGATACCCATTATTGGTTATTCAAGATCGGGGAAGCGACCATCGTTTTCTTACTTTTCTTCAATTTGGTCTTTAAACGGCTTTTCTATAAACATTCCGAACGGATCTCCCGGAAAAACGGGAAACATTGCCCGTTCTCTTTCTTCGACGTGAAAGGTTGGATTATCATGATCTTCATGATCGCTTTCGGGATCACGATCCGTGCGCTCCATTTACTGCCGAATTCTTTCATTTCTGTATTCTATACGGGATTATCCACGGCGTTGATCATAACGGGATTCTTATTCTTGAGACAAGGAAAAACCGTTGGGAATTGAGAATTGAAAATTAAAGATACAACAATCAATAATTCTCAATTCTCAATTCTCAATTTTCAATTCCCAAGCTTTTCGCAGATCAACTCAGCCGCCTTCTTGCCGCTCATCAGCATGCCGCCAAAGATCGGTCCCATACGGAAGCTACCGCTTACGCCGTTAGCGGCCATACCGGAAACGAATAATCCCGGGTAGATCTCCTTCGTGTTCTCCACCGTCGTCTGCTCACCCAGCTCCACATTCAAGGAACGCTCGCCGATCACGCCTCCGGTCGGTGTATTCAATTGGATATCATTCTTACGGGCTACCACACGGGCGATCTCGCAATCATGCCCCGTACCTTCCAAGACAGCCTTTGCCATGATCGTCAACGGATCCACGTGCATCCCCTCACGGATTACCGGAGCCCAGTTCACTACCACACCAGCTACGGCATCGTTATGAAACACCACGTCCTCTACCGAATAGCAGTTAAAGATCGTAGCGCCCGCCTTCGTCGCCTGATAAATCAAAGCGGAAGTGGTATGTACCGAATCCATGATATACGTGCCGTTAGCACCCTCTTTATAACTTACGCCCAATTCCTTGATAATCGGCATAGCCTCTTCCTGCACCACGATATCGTTGAACATCATAGCGCCGCCCCACATACCTCCACCGGGAGCCAGCTTACGATCAAACAACGCCACCTTCTTACCGGCTTTCGCCAAGAAATAAGCGGCCACGATACCGGAAGGTCCCCCTCCCACGATCGCTACATCCACAGACAAGTTGCTCTTCAACTTCTCGAAGTAAGAGTCAATGATTCCACTTGAAACAATCTGTTCCATCTTAATAACTAATTAAAGTTTAAACATCAGGGAGCACATAGAGGTAACGCCCCCTTTATTTCCTAGTTCTACCTTATTTTCCCTTCGCCGGCATTACCCGGATCAGGTTCGATGGGTATAATCTCAGCCCGTATGACTCGGGCACCCCTATGTGAAAAGTCGGGGGCAAATGTACAAAAAATTAGTATATATGTACTCAACAGAGCCATAAAAGGCAAAAAACGCTCAGCCAAACAAAATGTAAGAAGCTTAATCTTCTTCCGACCAGTCATCAGACCAACCGAATTCTTTATCCCGGAATAATTCAGCTAATCCCGAAATCTGCTTGAACCGAAGTAACTCATTTTTATCCATTCCAATATTACGCATGATCCACTTATCAGACATCCCAGATTTGACCAACTCCGTAACAATCTCCGTCATAAGTTCCAAGTTGTGCATCCCTCGAGCCCTGTTATGGCGAATGGTTGAAGCCATTCGGTTTGAAATATCTTTCTCAATCACCGTTACAGGCAACATTCCTTTCTCACGATCATAAATCCTTTGAGATTGCTTCATAACCAGATAACGATGATAACCATCTACTATCTCATATAAATCATCCTCTTCAAGATAATAACAGACGCAAGGCATCGTATAGCCATCCTCCCAAATGGAAAGTTCCAATAATCGCATTTCCGGTGGTGCCATGATATTAGGGTTATAGCTGTTGGCTACAATTTTTTCTATAGGGACAGCCCTAACACCATATGCCGGACTAACAAAGTTTCCCATGCTTATAAAAATTATATTTGTCCATTACTTCTTTTCTCATATCCCTTTCTCGTTTTGTCTGGGAAAAACCCATATACTTACATGTATGATCGTTTTTCAAAATACAAACACACATACGTTTGTAAGTAGGGATTTCTTTAAACTCAGGTATATTGATATCATCGATATACTCCATCCGTACCGGTTTCTTATCCGTATGGTAAGCGGTACATTCTTCCACAATGATAGGAATATTAGCCGCCCGTAACTTAGCGATAGTCTCCTCACTGAGGCATCCTCCTTTTTCTCTCCAGAATTTACGGCTGACTCTTAACTTATTCAAATAGTTCTCACGAGTTTCTTCGGGTAAAGTATTTAGGAGAAAATACATATATTTCTCCCAAGAGAACCCGGCTGGGCACTTGATAGCCCTCCATCCCATAGCGGAGGTATTCCCATATATACCGGCAAAGCCAACACCGTTTACACGTCCAACCATCC
>OLWT01001622.1_pt1 | contig 11135 bp, 7 predicted proteins | sample 1674001 | NCBI WGS metagenome assembly OLWT01 (sample SAMEA103958137, study PRJEB25191) | human gut metagenome | biome: human-associated habitat [ENVO:00009003]; feature: intestine environment [ENVO:2100002]; material: feces | place: Germany | collected 2013/2015 | reverse complement strand
GGGAAAAAGATCTGGAAAGCCTTCTTAAGAACCTGAACACATATGTGAAACCTGGAGATACCATCCTCGTAAAGGCTTCTCACTTCATGAAATTTGAAAATGTAGTCAAAGCACTGCAGGAAATGTAAAAAGACCGAAAACAGGGGCAGCATTTGACGAACGAAAATTCTTTCCAGTTAAGTTATATAGAAGTATAATATTCCTAAGGCGATGAGCAGTGCGGCTAAAGAACAAAAGCACGCTCAGGCACTGTGCGGCAGTGAAAAAGGGAGGGCTTATGCTGGAGATGATCATGAAGCTGAACATCCCGCTTTACGTCATGACATCCATGGGATGTATCGGCGGTCTGGGGATGCTGGCAACAAACCTTACCTACCGAAGAATGATCCGAAATACGCAGCGATTACAGAATCTCAAAGAAAAATGGCTGAACCTGTGGAAATCAAGGGACAGGCTCTGGCATCGGATGAACCGATTTGTGTGGTATCCGTCACTGTTTTGTACATTTCTTCTGGGATTGTCTGTTTTTCTCAACAGCAGACTGGGATACAGGGAAGGATTGTCTATGCTTTATCTTTATATAGGGGCGGCAGTGCCGGTAGTACTGCTTCTTCTTCGTCAGGCATTGGACTTTTCTTATAAGGAAGAGCTTGTGATGGCTTCTCTTGCAGATTATGTGGAACAGGTCCGTACCTGGGTGGAGGAAGTACCGGTCGCAGAAAAGCCGGATCCTGTTCTGCAGGAAGAAATCGTAGATAAGATCACCAGAAGTATCCGTCAGACGGCTGCTACCGGAAGTCACTTCAGCAAGATGCTTTCTCCGGAGGAGGAAGAGATCATGCGGGAGATCATACGGGAGTTTATGAATGCAGAGTAAAAACATATCCCGGTATATTTGAGAAAATACAGAAATGTACACAAAGATATTCCGGAATAAGGGAACCGGATGTAAAAAAAAACTCTCCGGCAGATACGATTCTCTGTATCCGCCGGAGAGTTTTTTTGTGTGACAGTAAAAAGAGAACGCAGGATAAGCATTCGTGGCTTTCCTGCGTCCTTTTATATGTTACTCAGTCTTCCTCAATCACCTGGATCTCCAGGTAGTCGAATTCAATATGTTCAATGAAATTATCCTGATAAAAGCGGGCCTTATCATGCTTTTTGAAATCCCGCACTGTGGCATCCAGCCAGATAGGATTTCCCAGATCCATCTGATAACAGATTTCCTCAAGTCCGTGAAAGATCTTGTGGGTTCTGGTATCATCGCTGTCATCACAGACAACGGTGTCCTGAAGCATGCGATTGTCTTTCCATATTTTTCCCCATAAACGAAACATAAACAGTACCTCCGTATTGAAACTGCCACAGCCGGCAGAATATGAATATCCGTTCGATATGATCTTCAGTATAGCGGATTTTGCAGGGAAAGTAAAGCACAGGGCAATAACGCTTGTACGCAAAACAATGCACCAGGTGTGTTCACTTTTATTGACTAATGTGTAAAAATCCTCTATAATAAACGAAATTATGAAAAAAAGAATCATTACAGATTGGAGGAACCGAAATGAAACTTTACGATACCGGCGTTTATCTTCAGAACGGACAGGAAATCATTCCCGAGAACCAGGCTGATCTGCCTGTAGCGAAAGAAGAGGCTGCTAAGAATACCATCGCATATTCTATTCTCAAGGCTCACAATAAATCCGATAACATGGAGAAGCTTCAGATCAAATTCGATAAACTGACTTCCCATGATATCACATTTGTGGGAATCATCCAGACTGCAAGAGCTTCAGGACTTGAGAAGTTCCCGGTACCATATGTACTGACCAACTGCCATAACTCCCTCTGTGCAGTAGGCGGAACCATCAATGAAGATGACCATATGTTTGGTCTCACCTGTGCCAAAAAGTACGGCGGAGTTTATGTACCGCCTCATCAGGCAGTTATCCATCAGTTTGCAAGAGAAATGCTTGCAGGCGGCGGAAAGATGATCCTCGGTTCCGACAGTCATACAAGATACGGAGCACTTGGAACCATGGCAATGGGTGAGGGCGGACCGGAGCTTGTAAAACAGCTTCTCTGCCAGACATACGATATTAATATGCCAGGCGTAGTTGCTATTTATCTGAAAGGTGCTCCACGTCCGGGTGTAGGACCGCAGGATGTTGCGCTTGCCATCATCGGCGAGGTTTTTGCCAACGGCTATGTGAAGAATAAGGTTATGGAGTTCGTTGGACCAGGCGTTGCCAGCTTAAGCGCAGATTTCCGTATCGGTGTTGATGTTATGACAACAGAAACCACATGTCTTTCCTCCATCTGGCAGACAGATGAGAAGATTCAGGAATTCTATGAGATCCATGGCAGAAGTGAAGATTACAAAGAACTGAAACCAGGTGAAACAGCATACTATGATGGCTGTGTAGAGATTGATCTGAGTGAGATCAGACCAATGATCGCTATGCCATTCCATCCAAGCAATACATATACAATTGATGAACTGAAAGCAAATCTGGATGATATTCTGGCAGATGTTGAGAAAAAAGCACAGATCAGCCTTGATGGAAAAGTTCCATATACATTAAGAGACAAAGTAATTGATGGTAAACTTTATGTAGAACAGGGAATCATCGCAGGATGTGCAGGTGGTGGATTTGAAAATATCTGTGCTGCAGCAGACATTATCAAAGGACATTACATTGGTTCTGATGAATTTACATTCAGCGTATATCCGGCAAGTACACCGATTTACATGGAACTTGTAAAGAACGGTGCAGTTGCTGACCTTATGGAAGCGGGAACGATCGTGAAGACAGCATTCTGCGGACCTTGCTTCGGTGCCGGAGATACACCTGCCAATAATGCGTTCTCCATCCGTCACTCAACCAGAAACTTCCCGAACCGTGAAGGCTCTAAGCTTCAGAGCGGACAGATCGCATCCGTTGCACTTATGGATGCACGTTCCATCGCAGCAACAGCAGCAAATAAGGGATTCCTTACACCTGCAACTGACATGGATGTGGAATACAAAGGACAGAAATATCACTTTGACAAAAATATTTACGCAAACCGTGTCTTCGACAGCCACGGCGTAGCAGATCCATTTGTAGAGATCAAATTTGGACCGAACATCAAAGACTGGCCGGCAATGGCAGCACTTCCGGAGAACTTACTCCTGAAAGTAGTATCCGAGATCCACGATCCGGTTACAACAACAGACGAATTGATTCCGTCAGGAGAGACATCTTCTTATAGATCAAATCCTCTGGGACTTGCAGAATTTGCATTATCCAGAAAAGACCCTGCTTATGTAGGCCGTGCAAAAGAAGTGCAGAAAGCCGAGAAAGCAATCGAGGCAGGACAGTGTCCGTTAGAAGTATTAGATGAACTGAAACCGGTTATGGATAAGATCCACGAGACATATCCGGAAGCAGGAGAAGGCAACCTTGGAATCGGAAGCACGATCTTCGCAGTAAAACCGGGAGACGGTTCCGCAAGAGAACAGGCAGCATCCTGCCAGAAGGTACTCGGCGGCTGGGCAAATATTGCGAACGAATACGCAACCAAGAGATACCGTTCGAACCTGATCAACTGGGGTATGCTTCCATTTATTACAGAGGAAGATCATGAGAACTTAAGCTTCAAGAACGGTGATTATATCTTCGTGCCGGAGATCAGAAAAGCAATCGAGGATAAGAGTGCTGAAATTAAGGCGTATGTGGTTGGAGATACTTTGAAAGAGATCACTCTGAAGCTCGGTGATATGACGGATGCGGAGAGAGAGATTATCTTAAAAGGATGCCTGATCAATTATTATAGAGGATAGAGAATAAGGTAGATAGAGAATAAGAAAGACAGAAAATAAGACAGATAGAAACACTCCGGGAGGTCTGATAGACAGCCTGGAAAGTTTTGATTTTTCAAAAGTCCATTATGTATTTACGACAGTGCCGATTACCAAGGAGATTCCTGTACCAATCGTAGAAGTCGGAATGTTCCTGGGACAGGACGATGTACAGATCTGGTGCAGAAAGAAGCGGCCGGTGAAGACGCGAAGATGAGTCTCATCCTTGCACATGCAGAAGACCAGATGATGAGTACGGAAGTATTCAAGGTTTTGGCAGAAGAAATGATCGAACTTTATAAAAAAGTGAACAAATAAATTAGAATTATTTTAATAACCTTTTTTCTCTCCAATATAAACAAATAAAAACTCTTCAGAATTCTGAGACATGAAAGATTTGTCGGGATTTTGAGGAGTTTTTTGACGTCATAATAAAATAGGTAGATGAAAAATAAAATTAAATTTACTATATACAACCTGAGTGCCTTATGCTAGAATATATCCAAGCATTATATTTCTATATTTTCTAAAGCAGAAAAACTGTTTCTATATTCAAGCGAAATACATATCAGAGATTTTCAATGCTTAAGATTCACAACATATTAAAATGAGCGGGAGGATTTCTGAAAAAGTATAGATCCTCCTGAATTGCAAGTGGAGGATAATGGATGGAAGAAAACAAAAGAGAACGATGGAAAAAAGCAGTGTTACCGGAAAGAGACACAAAGATGGGATTTTATCTTAACAGTAGAGCACCATATGTTTTGTACGAAGGGGAGACGAAGTCACGATATTTTATTGATAAGACATTGATGCTGGAAAAAATATTTGGATTTATAGAAAAGGAAGTAGACGGGCTATATGAGAAGTATCTTGCGGATACGGTGAATCCGAATGGGAAATTATTGGACAAATTCTGGTCCATATGATGAGATCTAAAGGTTGATGATACAGCAGAATCAGCAGTGCGTCAGATCAAAGAAAAGGGTTATGCGTTACGTTTTCAGGGAAAACTGGGTGATGACGAAATATACACGGGTGACATTCTGGCAATTGGAATCGGTTATTGGAAGGACTCAAAGGAACATGAATGTAAGATAGAAAAACTTTCAATTTAGTGCAACAGAATCTGGAGTAAAAGACTCTTATATATGTAGATGAGAGAGAAAAGAAAGAAAAACCATGAAAACTCATATCTGAGGGAGGACACGATATGAAATGCAGTATAAAGAAATTCTCGGAAATGTACGAGACTGTCTACCGTGATCTGTACCGTTACGCACTGTGCCTGATGAAGAATCCGCAGGAAGCCGAAGATGCGGTGAGTGAGGCGGTTATCGCAGCATACGAGAACATACATAAATTAAAAAAAGAAGAAGCATTCAAAAGCTGGATATTTACAATTCTTACGAATAAATGTAAGAAGAGATTGAAGAAAGCGTTAAAAGAAACACCGGGAAGAGAAGAAGAACTTCCGGAACAAGCGACAGCACCGGATTATGATCTTGCAATCGATGTTAAGAAAGCATTCTTTGTGCTGTCGGAAGAGGAACAGATATTAGTCGGATTATCCGTATTTGGCGGGTATTGCAGTCAGGAGATCGGTGAGATGATGAGGCTGAATCCGAACACGGTACGGTCGAAGCGGAGCCGGGCACTTAAGAAGATGGAATGTGTGCTGGGCAGTTACGGCGAAGATGAGAAGGAAAGAAGGGAGTGAGAAGGTATGAAGCGCGAGAATGAACATAAAGAATATTGTGAACAGGACATCCTAGATCAGATTTCAAGAATGTCAGAAGATACAGAAGTCCCGGATAGTCTGAGATCGGAGAATATAGATAAATTATTGGAAAAGAAAAAACAGAAGAAACATTTCCGTCCGTATCAAATCGGGCTTGTAGCGGCGGCCTGCGTGGCAGTTGTGGCGGGAACTGTAGTGTGGCAGTATGGAAGGATGCATGAAGGAGCGATAAATTCTCCGGATGTGTCAGGTGGCAATGCAGGCAGCAGTGCAGGAAATAGTAATACAGTAAAGAAGATCAGCGACAGTAAGAAGATCAGGACAGCCCAAAGTTATGACGAAATCTATAAATATATCAAACGTTCACAAGATAACTCCGGCATTGCAATGTATGCAAGAAGTGTAAATGAAACAGCAGCCGTAGAGGATTCGGCTTCAACAGGAAGATCAACGGCGTCTTCAACGGAAACGGCCTCGGCAGATACCGGTGTGGCAACAGCAGATGGCAGTTATTCACAGACCAATGTACGACAGTCCGGTGTAGATGAAGGAGATATTGCCAAAACAGACGGGACTTATCTATATGTGCGGGAAGATAATGGCCGGACCATCGATATTGTAGACGTAGGAAACAGCGGAACGAATATAGAAAAATACAGCGAGATTACGCTTGGAAAAGAATACACAATACAGGAGTTTTATGTAAATACAGATCAAAAGAAACTGGTGGCTGTATGTCAGAAAGAATGTGCAGATAAAAGTAACAAAAAGCAGACGAACACAGATACCTGGAATCAGACTAAAACAGCGGCGGTCACTTATGACATCCGCGATATTAAAAAGCCGGTAAAAGAAGGCGAGGTAACACAGAGTGGTACTTACAATTCGTCTCGTATGGAAGACGGATATCTGTATCTGTTCAGTGAATACTATACAGGTGGCGACATGGTCAAAGATAAACCGGTCACCTATGTGCCTCTGGTGAATGGCAAAGAGATGAGCCAGACCAGTATCTGTCTGCCGCCGGTGAATTGTGGAACAATGTATGAAGTGATCAGTTCCGTGGACATCAGCAAACCGGATAAAACAGTGGATAATAAGGCAATTCTCTCCGAAGGCGGTCAAATGTATGTAAGTGGAAAAAATATCTACTATTATGAATCAGAATGGCAGCAGGATAATCAGACTGTGACGACACTTCGCAAGATTTCTTATAGAAAGGGCAAGCTAAAGGCCGTAGCTCAGGGAAAAGTAAAAGGATATCTGAATGATACATTTTCACTGGATGAATATAAAGGAAACTTAAGATTATTTACAACCAATGATGATGAAAATCTGGTAACAATCTTAGATAAGAAATTGGATAAGATCAGTTCTATCGAGAATCTGGCAAAAGGGGAATCCATCTATTCTGCAAGATTCATGAAAGAGGCAGGATATTTCGTGACATATGAGCAGGTAGACCCGTTGTTCAGCGTGGATCTGTCCAATCCGGAGAAACCAAAGATCCTCGGCAAATTAAAAATCCCGGGATTTTCAGAATATCTGCATTTCTATGGAGAAGATAAATTACTTGGAATCGGCATGTCAACCGATGAAGAATCAGGGGTGTCGGAAGGTGTAAAAATCACCATGTTCGATATTACCGACAGAACGGATGTAAAAGAAGAATCAACCCTTGTATTGGATGATCTGTATGGAACAAATGCAGCATACGATTACAAATCCGTTCTTGCCGATCAGCAGAAAAATAGGATCGGGTTCTCCGGCTACAGCCAGAATGGGGAAACGTACTGCCTGCTGACTTATAATGGAAAAGAGAAAAAGTTTGAAACAATCCTGAAAGAAGAGATTAATGGAAATACTTCGCAAGGTATCCGGGGGATTTATATAGAAGATACATTATACGTGATCAGTGGAAATATTATCGAGGCTTATGATATGGATACCGGCAAGAAAACGGGAGATATTATATTGTAAAACCGGAAGTTTTATAGTCGAGGTTCCAGAAGGGAAAATAAAACACACAATACCGAAACAGAAGGAATCATATAATCGGTATTGTGTGTTTTTTAGATACCAAAGTATGCAAGAGAAGCTGCCAGTGGCAAGTTCTGTAGATGTAACTGTTACTGCATATGACTCAGACGGCTGCGAAGCACAGGTCCGACAATGATCGCAATGATAATCTTCACTGCGTCACCGGCAAGATAAGGGATAACTCCGACAGAAAGTGCTGCAACAAAGGACATTTTTAACTGAATTGCAAGCCACTCTGTACCGAAGATATAAGTGATCGCCATACCGATGAGCATACCGACAACGGCCAGGATTCTGTTCTTTGGAAATTTGTCAACGAACAGTCCTGCGATCAGTGCGAGGAAGATAAAACCAATCAGATATCCGCCGGTAGGACCTGCAAGCTTACCTAATCCGCCGGTGAAACCAGAGAATACAGGAAGACCGACAAGGCCAAGTAACAGATATACGATATAGCTGATCGTTGCATCTTTAAATCCAAGTACATAGATACTGATCATGATCACCAGATTGGTAAGACTGATCGGTACCGGACTGACAGGGATCGGAATCGCCATAGGAGCGAAGATACAGGTGATCGCAGTCATCAGGGCGATCAGAACCAGTTTACGGGTGGAGAGTCTTTTCGTTGTTGTGCTGTTTGCTGTGTTATTCATAGTAGTAATTGTCTGCCGGCTGGCAGAACTCCTTTCCTTTAGATTCATATCAAAATATAAAAGCAGTATAAAATGAAATGTGCAAAATGTCAACTATGTATTTGTTGTGGTTAACAATTGAAAGGTGATATGTTGACAAATATGGTTACAGAGAAACTGTATAGTATTGTGCAAACATTAAAATAAATATATAAAAATCAGACAATTTAATGCAAAAAATAGAATAATGAAAAATAAAAGAAAATAATCGCAAAAAGTATTGACAAAACAAAATGCGGATGATATTATGTAATCAATCCAAAGGAAATCCGAAATAAACAAAAAGGACTCCTGACGAGAAAGGGAATCTTGAAAATTCTATAGCATATATTTTATAAGAGAATTTTTATTATCAGAGTTCCGATTCATTTAGAAATCTAAAATGCATATATAGGTATAAAGTATTTGGTAATGCATCGAATATTAGATATCGTAAAGTATATTGTAAAGATAGAGAATGGATGAGGTAAGATTATAAAATGATATCACGGGGATATAGGAATAATCTTAATGAAAGAGACAAGGTAATAAATATCATTTATATCTTATGTGTATAAAGAATGAAAAAAGTTTATAAGGATAAAAAATATTTCATATGTCGGTGAGATATGTTGATTGGAAATTTATGAAAAGGAGGCTTAATCCAATGGACACAGTAGAATCATCGAATCAATATGTTAGTGGTATGACAGTTAAAAATTCCCATAGAGTAAGCCTTTATAATAATAGATAAAAAGGCCGGTAGAGGAGATTCAGATAATAATAAAAATAAACGGAGAAAATAAAACCGGATAATAAAAATAAAAAAACTGTAAACATATTGAACATAATACCATATATTTAAATATATTATTAAAATGTGTAAAGAAACATGAATAGTAGATTTGAATGAACATGTAGGACAATGAGTAAAAGATCATTGAAATACATAAAAAGGCGTCAGGGAATAAAATAATAATTAATTCTCCGAAACAAATGAAAAGTATATGATAAAATTGAATATGTAACAGCCATCATAATAAAAAGAATTATGATGGCTGTTTTTTTATCGCCATGCGTTCGTAAGGAGCTGCCGACAATAAATTATAAACTTTTGTAACTTTTGTAATATTTTTTTAACATATTTAACCGGATATTTTGACAATAGACAGGTCATATGATAAACTTATATAAGTAAAATTGTAGGGAAATACGCTTTTTTAAAATAAATATTTGAGGTGAGAAATATTGGATAAATATGAATATAGGGTAAAGACCGAGCAGATGCTTGCTCATCTGGAAAAAAAGGAATACCAGAAAGCAATGGATATTGCTGAAAGTATAGACTGGCGAAGAGTAAAGAACGCTTCTATGCTTAATACGGTAAGTGAGATTTATGAATATAACGGAGAATTTAAGAAAGGGAGAGATATCTTATTCCTGGCATTTGACAGAGCATCGGGAAGCCGTAAAATCGTATATCGATTAGGTACATTGGCATTAAAGATTAAGGATATCAGAGAAGCGACAGACTGTTATGAAGAGTTTGTTAAGCTGGCGCCAAAAGACCCGAATCAATATATCCTGAAGTATAAGATCCTGAGAACTCAGGGAGCAGCACTTTCGGATCAGATTGCGGCGTTGGAAGAATTTAAAAAAGCGGAATATATTGAAAAATGGGCATATGAACTTGCCAAGTTATATGATGAGGCGGGAATGACTGCGGAATGTCTGGAAGAATGTGATGACCTGATTCTTTGGTTCAGCGAAGGAAAGTATGTATACCTGGCGATGGAACTTAAGATGAAGTATAAGCCACTGACGCCGCTTCAGCAGGAAAAATATGACAGCCGTCCGGGAGCAGTAAAGAAGCAGCCGGAACCTGTAAAACAGACGGAGTCAACATTGGAAGAAGTTGACGATGAGAATGAATATGATGAAGGTTCTGAGGAAGAGGTACAGGAAAGTACGGTGCAGAGAATAGATGATGCACAAGTACAGGAGATTCCGCCGGAGCCGGTTCCGATGCAGGAAGAGTTTGAAATACCGGAGGAAGCCGCACAGGCAGATGTCGTACCGGAGGAAGTTGTACCGGAAGCAACTGTAGCAGTGGAAGAGACTCCGATGTATAGGGAAGAAGAACCGGAAGCATCTGTTGAGACACCTGAAGAGCATACATCAGCAATCAAACAGGTAGTTACGGGGGCCACATTAGAAGAAGCTCTGGCACAGGGTGTTGCTGTTGCAAGCGGTATTAATATTGAAGAAGAAGCAATGAAAGAGCGCGAGGATGAAATCCTGGCAAACGGTCAGATGATGATCGATGATATCCTTCAGAAATGGGAAGCAAAACAGAAAGATCATGAAGAGGCGATTGCAAAGCAGAAAGCCAAAGATGAGGAGCGTCTCCAGAAGGAAAGAGAACAGGCAAGAATCCGTCAGGAAGAAGAGCGCAAAGAAGTAGAAAGAAAAGCAGCTGAAGCAGAGGCCAGAAGAAAAGCTGAAGAAGAGGCAGCAAGAAAAGCAGCTGAGGAAGAAGCCAGAAGAAAAGCTGAAGCAGAGGCCAGAAGAAAAGCCGAAGAAGAGGCCAGAAGAAAAGCAGCCGAAGAAGAGGCCAGAAGAAAAGCTGAGGAAGAGGCAGCAAGAAAAGCAGCCGAGGAAGAAGCCAGAAGAAAAGCCGAGGAAGAGGCAGCAAGAAAAGCAGCCGAAGAAGAGGCCAGAAGAAAGGCTGAAGAAGAAGCAGCAAGAAAAGCAGCTGAGGAAGAAGCCAGAAGAAAAGCTGAGGAAGAGGCAGCAAGAAAAGCAGCCGAAGAAGAGGCCAGAAGAAAGGCTGAAG
>OLWT01001616.1_pt1 | contig 11167 bp, 8 predicted proteins | sample 1674001 | NCBI WGS metagenome assembly OLWT01 (sample SAMEA103958137, study PRJEB25191) | human gut metagenome | biome: human-associated habitat [ENVO:00009003]; feature: intestine environment [ENVO:2100002]; material: feces | place: Germany | collected 2013/2015 | reverse complement strand
CAACAAAGACAGGAAAGTTTAAAGCAGCTTTCCCTGAAAGATTTATTGATTGTGGTATAGCTGAATGTAACATGGTAGGTATTGCAGCAGGTATGTCAACATGTGGAAAAGTTCCTTTTGCAAGCACATTTGCTATGTTTGCAGCAGGACGTGCATTTGATCAGTTAAGAAATACAGTAGGTTACCCACATCTTAATGTAAAGATTGGTGCAACTCATGCAGGTATTTCAGTAGGTGAAGACGGTGCAACTCATCAGTGTAATGAAGATATTGCATTAATGCGTACAATCCCTGGAATGACAGTGATCGTTCCATCTGATGATACCGCAAAAAATGCCACGGTCTTTCCTGTATTTTCTTTTTCCAGAATCGGCTGTACGCGTTCTACCTGTTCCCGGAAAAATGCCGTTCCACTCTGCTCCTGATTAAACAGCACACCAAAGAGCCGGATCCACTCCAGTCGTCCCAGCGGATGCTTCTCATAACTGGAACGCTCGATCAGAACCGGAATTCCAAGTTCTTCCAATTTTTCCTTAACTTCCGGATTATGCAGGATCATACTGTTTTCAATGGCAAATTTGCACCCCTGCCCAAGCAGAAGTTCATAGTCCGGTGCATTGTACTTTCCAGCATATACCAGTTCCCCTGCTTTCATGCCACATACCTGTGCAAACATATGCAGCAGAACTGCATACTGGCATACATTCCAGTTATTTGCTGTCAGCACATCCTGCGAACGCTGGTTTAAAATTCCGTTCAGAGTCAGTTGTTCACTGCCCTCCTCTTTCGTTACATTAAACGTCATACTGTATGCACACGGATACAGATTCATCTCATGCAGATCTTCATGCACATAAATATTCGTCATGATTCTTCTGCTGTATGGATTATTCTTAAGGTCATAGATTACACGGTCCACCTGATCAAACATGCCTTCTTTATACTGGTGCTTTACGCCCATCTGATATCCATAAGCCTTTCCGATCGAACCGTTTTCATCCGCCCAACTGTCCCAGATATGACTGTGAAGATCATTGATATTATTCGATTTCTGCTGCCAGATCCACAAAAGCTCATCCGTACAGCTTTTGATTGCTGTTCTTCGAAGTGTCAGTGCCGGAAATTCTTTCGACAGATCATACCTGTTCACAACTCCGAATTTCTTGATCGTATATGCCGGTGTTCCATCTTCCCATACCGGTCTTACTTTTTCGCCTCTGGTATCGGTACCGTTATCGATAATGTCACGGCACATATTGATAAATACTTTGTCTGCATAACTCATTTTTTGTTTCTCCTGTCCTTTCCTGTTCTCTTTACGGATCACTGATATTATAAAGAATCCGGTCCAGCATCTTTTCCAATGCCGCGATTTCCTTTTTACTCATCCCGATCGTCAGCCTCCGATCTATCTTCTTCCGGTAATTGTCCATCTTTTTCTGAATATCATATGCTTTTTCCGTCGGGTAAATGTTCTTGCATCTTTTGTCCTGATTACTTGGAACTGCCAGAATGAATCCTTTTTCATCTAACCTTTTTAAGATTCCCGTTACCGTCGGATTCTTAAGACTTAACGCCTTTTCAATGTCTTTCTGATTCACAAACTCCTTACTGCTGCCAAGAAGATAATCCAGCACTGCGCACTGCGATGATGTGATCCCTATCCCCCGAAGCAGGTTATTGAATTCCTTTTCATAAATATTATTGATCTGTTTGAACATAAATCCAACGGGTAATCGTTCTTTCATCCCTTGTATTCTCCCATTTCCCTGTAATACCGTCATCAGTCCGGGTATTCATAAATACCCGGACTATTTCAATTTATTTTACCATATTCCAACAGGCTATGCAATCTTATCCATCGCGCGAATCTCTTTTACAGCGAATCCAATTGCGACAATTCCCGCTGCCGCATCTGCGATCGGTCCCGCATACATCACCCCGTCAATTCCCATAAAAATCGGGAATATAAGTATCAGCGGAAGTAAAAAGATTACCTGTCTTGTAAGCGACACTACAATACCCAGCTTCGCTTTACCAATTGATGTAAAGAATCCGGATGACATTGGCTGGATTCCATTAACAAATGTCATAAACATAAAAATCCTGAAATATCTTGCTGCAAATTCATAATATTCTTTGCTTCCCGTACCAAAGATACTCACAAGCTGCGTCGGGAAAAACTGGAAACACAAGAAGAACACAATTCCAACCGTCATAGCAACGCGGAATGCTTTCCAATAAGTGCGTTTTACTCTGTCATACGATCCCGCTCCATAATTATATCCCCAGATTGGCTGACATCCCTGGGAAATCCCGATCGCAATAGCCATGAACACCATATTTACCTTTGAGATAACGCCCACACACGCCAGTGGAATATCTGTTCCATATACAGAAGCCGCACCATAATAGCGCAGTGTATTATTCATTGTAATCTGTACCACAGCCATGGCAATCTGATTGATACAGGAAGCCATTCCCAATGACAGGATCATTTTCAGGAGATGGCCTCTCGGACGGAACATCTCTTTTTTCAGCTCCATTTTACGAAATCTTCCAAAATATACAATTACCATAATTCCGGATACGATCTGTCCGATCACGGTCGCCCACGCAGCGCCTTTGATCCCCCAGTGGAATCCAAAGATAAACAGCGGATCTAACACCGTATTAATAATTGCCCCTGTCAGCATACAAGTCATAGAGTACGTAGGACTTCTGTCCGCGCGGATCAGATGATTCCCTCCGGTTGTCAAAATCAGGAACGGAATTCCAAATGCCGTAATTCCTGTATAATCCTGTGCATATGGCAGAATCTTTGTCGTCACACCGAAAAGATGCAGCAGAGGATCCAGGAACACCAGTACCACTGCTGCAATGATCACACCACAGATCACCAGCATGGAAAGCCCGGTCCCCGCAATCCTGCTTGCTTTCTCATGATCTCCCGCTCCGGAACACAGATTAAAATTCGACGCACTTCCGATTCCAAGAAGAAGTGCTGTTGCCGTACAGATGATCGACACAGGAAATGCAATATTAGTCGCTGCATTTCCCAGAAGTCCGACTCCCTGTCCGATAAAGATCTGATCTACAATATTATATAATGAGCTCACCAGCATACTGATAATTGCCGGAATTGCGAATTTCGCGATCAGTTTTCCCTCGCTTTCTGTTGCCAGAGGATTCACTTTTTTCTGTTCTTTCAACTTTCTTTCACTCCTTATTTTCTCACCAATTATTCATGGATTCTTATTTGATTTTCACCATACGGTGATTATAAAAGACGGAGCTTGTTACGGCCTCCGTCCTCTGAAAATATTCTGCTATTTATTATTTAATATTCACGGATCACGGTTCCAATCTCCCGTGTCGTATCCATATCCACCAGATGAGCCAGTGCATCTTCCAGATGCTTTTCTTTTACTGCTTCTGTAACGATAACAAGCTCTGCTGCATCATCTTCTTTTGTATTCTGAATCACTCTTGCAATACTTACTTTATGCACTCCGAATACACTTGCAATTGCAGCAAGTACACCTGGTTTATTATCCACCAGCATACGGATATAGAACTTGTTCTTTACTTCTTTAAAGTTCTTTACCGGTGTCTCACGATAACAGGTACAACTGATTCTTCCTGTACAATGGTATTGTATATCACGGATCACATCGATCACATCACCCATGATCGCACTGGCCGTCGGGAGTTCCCCTGCTCCTCTTCCGTAGAACATCGTATCACCGGCAGCATCAGAGCGGACAAATACTGCATTAAACGAATCTCTCACGGATGCAAGCGGATGTTCCTTCGGAATCATCATCGGATGAACAGCAACCTCAATTCCTTCTTCCGTATTATGCGCAACACCGAGTAATTTAATCACATCACCGAATTCTTCTGCGTATTCCACATCTTTCGCAGTAATTTTTGTAATTCCTTCTGTATATACATCATCGAATGTAACTCTGGAATGAAATGCAATCGATGCCATAATCGCTACCTTACGTCCTGCATCCAGTCCTTCAATATCGGCCGTCGGATCTGCCTCTGCATAACCAAGCTCTGTTGCCAGTGCCAGTGCCTCGTCAAAATCCATCCCTTCTTCGATCATCTTGGTCAGAATAAAGTTCGTCGTACCATTGACAATACCGATAACTTCCTGAATCTCATTCGCCGCCAGACACTGCTTCAGCGGACGGATAATCGGGATTGCTCCTGCCACAGCTGCCTCAAATAAGAAATCCACTCCACTTTCTTCTGCCGCCTCCAAAAGTTCGTGTCCATGTGTCGCTACCAGATCTTTGTTCGCTGTCACGACATTCTTTCCTGCATGCAGTGCTTCCAGAATCATAGTTCTTGCAGGTTCGATACTACCCATCACTTCGATTACGATTTCTATCTCATCATCATTCATGATATCTTCCCACTTATCGGTTAAAAGAGACTGGTCTACACCCTCTCTCTTCTTATTCATGTTATGTACCAGTATCTTCTGAATTTCAAGACCTGCACCGGCTTTCAATGCCATTTCATTCTTCTGGCGTTCCACAAGTTTATACACCCCGCTGCCGACCGTTCCAAGTCCCAGAAGACCTGCTTTTACTACTCTTTCCTGATTCATCTTCTCACATCCTCGTTTTTTGTTCACTCTCTTTTCGTTTTCGTATCTACAGATATTCTGCCAGCGGCAGATTCTGCAGCTTTGCTTATACAGACTTTAGTATAGCATAGTGCTACATATAATTTCAATCCGATTCTTCCCACGCTCGGAAATTAGTACAGTTTAATCTCCTTTCTGCACAGTAACAAATCCGCACCCACATAATTGATCAGCATAAAAAAAGACGTCACAAATAGTCAATTCAGAGCGACAGACGGGACTCGAACCCGCGACCTCCACCTTGGCAAGGTGGCGTACTACCAACTGTACTACTATCGCACATCAAGTATATTTTATTATTTTGTGTTCATCAGAACGATATTCAGTATAACGTATATATATGGTATTGTCAACTGCTTTTTTTAATTTTTTGAATTTTTCTTTTAATTTGAAAACTCCGACAACTTTTCCTGCATGCTTTGGCAAGTGGCCGCTCCTTACGAACGCATAGTGATAAAAAAGGTGCGGGAGCAACCTCCTCTTTGGTTTTCCCGCATCTTTTACTTTATATAGCTTTTACTTTATTCTTTGTCTTCTGCCTTTTTCTCTTCTTTTGCTATAACCGCAATTCCGAGTTCCTCCAGCTGTTTTGCATCTACATGTCCCGGTGCTTCTGTCATAAGATCAGATGCATCTTTTACTTTAGGGAATGCAATTACATCACGGATGCTGTCCTGTTTTGCCATCAGCATAACCAGACGATCCAGACCATATGCAAGTCCTGCGTGCGGCGGCACTCCATACTTGAATGCTGTCAGAAGGAATCCAAACTGCTCCTGTGCCTGCTCTTCTGTAAATCCAAGCACTTCAAACATCTTGCTCTGGATATCCTGATCAAAGATTCTGACACTTCCTCCACCAATCTCGTTACCATTCAATACGATATCGTATGCTTTTGCACGGACTCTTCCCGGATCACTGTCAATATACTGAAGATCTTCTTCCATTGGCATTGTAAATGGATGGTGCATAGCTGTATAACGGTTCTGCTCTTCGCTCCACTCAAGAAGTGGGAATTCTGTTACCCACAAGAATTTGTATTCATTCTTGTCAAGAAGTTCCATCTGACGTGCGAGTTCCAGACGAAGTGCTCCCAGCGTATCCCATACAACTTTATTCTTATCTGCAGCAAATAATAACAAGTCTCCGTTCTCTCCGCCCATCGCTTCGATCAGAGCTTTCATTTCATCATCTGTCATGAATTTGGCAAATGAGGATTTCACTGTTCCGTCTTCATGAATTGCAATATACGCAAGTCCCTTTGCACCATAATCTTTTGCAAAATCAACCAGTTTATCAATCTTCTTACGAGCCATTCCGCCCTGTCCTTTGGCGTTGATACCACGAACTGTTCCACCATTTTCGATCGCATTTTTGAACACTACAAATTCACAGTCTTTTACAACATCTGTTACGTTTGTCAGTTCCATACCAAAACGGATATCCGGCTTATCTGAACCAAAGCGGTCCATTGCTTCCTGCCATGTCATTCTCTGGATTGGAAGAGATACTTCCACGCCCAGTACTTCTTTGAATAATTTGGCAAGCAGTCTTTCATTTACTTCGATTACATCATCGACATCCACGAAAGATAACTCCATATCGATCTGTGTGAATTCCGGTTGACGGTCTGCACGTAAATCTTCGTCACGGAAGCATTTTGCGATCTGGAAATATCTGTCATATCCTGAACACATCAATAACTGTTTGAATAACTGTGGTGACTGTGGCAGCGCATAGAACTGTCCCTGCTGGATACGGCTAGGTACGAGGTAATCTCTTGCTCCTTCCGGTGTACTTTTGATCAGAACCGGTGTCTCAATCTCAAGAAATCCTTCTTCCGCAAGGAACTGACGTGTCAGAGTTGCAACCTTGCTTCTCATCATCAGATTGCGCTGCAGATCCGGTCTTCTAAGATCCAGGTATCTGTATTTCAGACGTACTTCTTCTTTTGTTTTAGAATTCTCTTCGATGTGGAACGGCGGTGTCTCTGATTCAGAAAGAATACGAAGTTCTTCCGGAATCACCTCTATCTCTCCTGTTGCAAGATGATCATTCACTGCACCGGAACGTTTTGCTACTGTTCCTACGATTGCTACTACATATTCTGCACGAAGCTTAGCTGCCTTTTCGATCAGTGCCGCTTCGCATTTTCCTTCTTCGAATACCACCTGGATAATACCTGAACGGTCTCTGACATCTACGAATACCAGACCGCCCTTATTACGGTTCTTCTGTACCCATCCCATAATGGTAACTTTCTCTCCTACATTGGCTGCAGATAATTCTGTACATCTGTGGGTTCTTTTTAACCCTTTCATTGATTCTGCCATGTTTCTTTATCTCCTTTTCCGACGTCCTTACGCCGTAATTTATTGTTTCCTATATATCTTATAAATTTTCCACGGAATCTGCATAACAGTCCACGATTTCTGTATAACCGTCTTCAGTAAGCTGTTCTTTCTGGAACTTTTTATTCTTCTTCATGTTGACGATCAGGACCTGTTTTCCTGCCTGACGGTCTGCCTTTGCAAGTGACATAACCTTTAAAAGCCCTTCTTTTGTCATCTTCTTCTCTAACAGATATGCTTTCTTCTCTTTTATAGTCGGAACTTCATATCCATTTTCCAGAAGCAGCATGACGATTCGTTCGAATCCGATTGAGAATCCACATGCAGGTGTATCCTGACCGGTGAATTTACCGATCATCTTATCATAACGGCCGCCTCCGGCTACAGATCCGCCGAAATCATCCATCGTCACTTCAAAGATCGTTCCTGTATAGTAAGACTGTCCTCTTACAAGTGTCGGATCGAATTTGATATTGAATTCGCATTCTTTTGCGGTCTCAACACTGGAAATGATCATTTCCATACTGTCTGCTGTCTCTTCACTTAAGCAGTCGCCCAGTTTTTCTTTCAGAAAACGGATACCTGTTACATCTGGTGCTACATCCTTAAATAACTGAAGATAAGTCTCTACATTTTCCTTTAGATATCCCATCTCTTCTAATTCTTTCGCAACACCTTCTGCACCGATCTTGTCCATCTTATCCAGAATGATGAAGACTTCATCATAATCATCCTCACGGAAACCACTGTAAGCAGCCATTGCTTTCAGGATATTACGGTCATTGATACATACCGTAAAGTTCTGGAAGCTTAATTTGCCAAGCATAGCTGTCGTTGCAAGGATCAGTTCGATCTCTGCGAGATTTCCCGGCTCTCCTAAGATATCAATATCACACTGCATGAACTGTCTGAAACGTCCTTTCTGCGGACGGTCTGCTCTCCATACATTACCAATCTGCAATGCCTTAAAAGGTGCCGGCAATTCATTCGAATGGTTTGCATAATATCTGGCAAGCGGTACGGTAAGATCATAACGCAGTCCTCCGTCTACCAGATCGTTTTCTTCTTTTGCTGTATCGATCTTCAGTTTTTCTCCTCTTTTTAAGATCTTGAAGATCAGTTTCTCGTTGTCTCCGCCCTGTTTGCTGCACAGGTTCTCGATATGTTCCACACATGGTGTCTCGATGGAACAGAATCCGTATGTTTTATACGTCTCTTTGATCAGTCCGATCAGGTAATCACGGATCTCCATCTCACGTGGGAGCATGTCTTTCATACCGGTAACCGGTTTCTTCTTTAATGCCATAACCATTCTCCTTTGCGTTCTATCATTTCGTCGATCCTGTCGATGTAGGCATCTACCGCCTTGACATTCTCCTGACGGATCAGACGCGTCATTTTCTTCTTTTTACTGCCCGGCATAGGAATCGGATCCTTCAATACAATCTTTGTCGATGCTCCGGCTCCTGCGGCAATAATAGATTGTTTTTCTTCCATAATAAGTATATTGTATATTCCGGCTTTGTCAACCTTTGCATACCCAACATTTTCAAAATTCCCCGCAATATTCTTCTGTCTGTACAGATAATACGGGAAAAGATCCATCTCTTTTGCTGCCTTTGCAGCCCTCTCGATCATGCCGGAAAGAATCTCATGCGTCTCTTTCGCATTCCGGTTCAAATCCTCCATCTCCATTCTGGCTGCTCTTTTGATTGCCAGTGAATGCACTGTCAGACTGTCCGGATGCATCTGTGCGATCTGTGCCAGTGTATCTTCCATGTCAGAAATATCTTCTCCCGGAAGTCCTGCGATGATATCCATATTGATATTATCGAATCCAGTCTTTCTGGCCAGTGCATAGGCTTCTTTTATCTCTTCTACGGTATGTTTTCTTCCAATCACATCCAGCGTCTTCTGCTGCATACTCTGTGGATTAATGGAAATTCTTGTAATGTCATGATTCTTTATAACTTTCAACTTCTCTTCTGTAATGCTGTCCGGTCTTCCGGCTTCCACTGTATATTCCAGCAGGTATTCTCTCGAAAACTTCTCATCGATCCAGCTCATCAGCCGTTCCAGCTGCTCTGCCGTCAGCGTTGTCGGCGTACCTCCGCCGATGTAGATCGTATTTAATTTTTTGTTTTTCGAGCGTTCTGCGATAAATTCCAGCTCTTTGCAAAGTGCATCCACATATGCATCCACTTTTTCTTTCCAGCGATCCAGTGGTCCGGAACTGAAAGAACAGTAAGAACAAACCGATGGACAGAACGGGATTCCAACATACAGGCTATATCCGTTCTCGTAATCCAGTTCTTTTAAAATTTTCTGTTCTCTTTCGGCAATCTCCCATGCAAGAGCTGCTTTTTCTCCTCTCACTCTCGCACTTTCCCATGCCCAGTTAATATAATCTTCTTTTTTCCATCCGGCTTCCAGTTTCTGCATAGCAAGCTTGGTCGGGCGCACTCCCGTAAGCACTCCCCACGCAAGCGGCTCTCCTGTAATCCTTTCCAGCTGATCATACAGACTCAGATCAATCTGCCGTTTTCTTTCTTTTTTCTGGCTCTCCTTCTCTGAATCTTCCTGTATCTTCCCTGTGCTTTCATCCCGACCTGCTGTGTCAGTAATTTCCACGGTGTTCTCAAATCCCACGGAAATTTCACGGTCATCCGGCAAATGTACCATTACATAATTAGAGGCTTTTTCATCCGTCTTACAGGATACTTCCTGTGACGGATAAAAAGCCTTTAATATATGATACGCATTATAAGTATAAGACTCGCTTTTACATATAATCTGAATCATTCTATTTCTCCATTCCGTTTTCTTTCACTGTCTTTTCTTATCGTTCATTATACAAATGGATTATGACGCTTTTCATAACCAATCGTCGTCTCTTCCATATGCCCCGGATATACATGCGTCTCTTCCGGTAATATCAAAAGCTTTTCTTTTACAGAACGGACCAGTGCTGATGCACTTCCACCTGGGAAGTCCGAACGTCCGACGGATGTACGGAACAATGTATCACCGCTAAAAAGAACATCTTCCTGTTCCATATAATAGCAGCATCCGCCCGGTGTATGCCCCGGTGTATGGATCACACGGAACTGAAAGCCTGCAATTTGAAGCTGCTGTCCGTCTCTGACCGGAACCGCATCCGCGAACTGATATCCTCCGCGCATATAACCAGAAGACAGATTGCTTTCACCGTCCATCATCATCGGTAGATCTGCTTCTTCCACATATACTGGAACTTTTATATCTTCCATCACATCGGAAAGTCCCATAATATGGTCAAAATGTGCATGCGTCAGAAGTACAGCCTTCAGCTTCAGTCCCTGCTCTTTCACGGCATTCTTTAATTTTGCCGGATATGATCCCGGGTCAACCATGACCGTATCCTTTGTCTCTTCATTGATCACCAGATAACAATTGGTACCGATCATTCCCACTACGTATTTTTCTATCTTCATACTTTTAGCCTGTTGCCCTTTCTATATCTATGATTCCGGAAAGCTGCTGCAGCTTCTTCACGATGCGCTCCAATTCTTCACGGCCGTGAACGATGAATCCCATCTCGATCGTTGCCGTTCCCTTCTTACTGGTACGGACATTCATAGATTTGACATCTACGTTTCCCTCAGTGAAGATTCGGGATATCTCCATCAGAAGTCCCTGCTGGTCATTCGCATACATCTTGATCTCTGCAAGATACTGACCGCCGGATTTTTCCGTCACTTCGGTCTCCCACTCTGCAGGAATCAGTCTTGCACGTTCCGATTCGGACAGGTGGATCATATTGATACAGTCCGTTCGGTGAATGGAAAGTCCTCTTCCACGTGTAACAAATCCGACGATCTCATCTCCCGGTACCGGGTTACAGCATCTGGAGAAACGGACTGCCATATCATCAATTCCCTTGACAACAATGCCACTCTTTGACTTGGCAATGTGTACTTTATTCTTCGCTGCTTCTGCCACTCTCTCCAGAACAACTTCATCGGTAATTGCCTGTCTGTGATCTTTTCCATATTCTTCAACAAGACGATTCACGACCTGGCCTTCTTTTAAGCCGCCATGTCCGATCGCGGCAAGCACAGAATCCCAGTCCTTGAATCCATATTTTCTCTGTACGATCTCTTCATATTTT
>OLWT01001609.1_pt1 | contig 11197 bp, 11 predicted proteins | sample 1674001 | NCBI WGS metagenome assembly OLWT01 (sample SAMEA103958137, study PRJEB25191) | human gut metagenome | biome: human-associated habitat [ENVO:00009003]; feature: intestine environment [ENVO:2100002]; material: feces | place: Germany | collected 2013/2015 | reverse complement strand
CCACAATGTGGAATTCATCAAAACTCCTACCGCCTGTATCGTCTTTGACATGAACAACCTGAAACGCGTCAACGACAGCCTCGGCCACTCCATCGGCGACCAGCTGATTCTGAACTTTGCCCGGCTGCTGCGAAACTCGATTCCCGCGAAGCATTTCGTAGGAAGATACGGCGGCGATGAATTTATGGCGGTCATCTATGATGCAACCCGCGAAAGCATCACAGAAATCCTCACAGAGTTTCAGAACGAAGTCGAACAGTTCAACGGCTACGGAACCCAGTTCCGCATCAGCTATTCCCACGGCTTGGCACTTTCCACCGATTACAACGAATGTACGCTCCGCACGCTGTTTGACAAAGCAGATAAATATATGTATGAAAACAAGCAGCAGAGCAAGCAGGGACGCCAGAACTAAAGAAACGCCGGAACCGGAAATATCTTATCGCCGGTTCTGGCGTTTTTTCTTGCTGTTTCTCTTTTATTTTTTTGCAAACGCTTCTATCTGCGCATATCCCGCTGAAAAATCAATGGGTTCCTCCCGCAGCTTCTTTCTGACCGCATCGCGTCCTTCCTGATCTGCCAGCACTTTCTGGATTTTATCGGCAAACTGCATCACATCCAGCGGACAGAGATATCCGTTTTCCCCATCACGGATCTGCTCGCGCATGGACGGAATATCGGAAGCGATGATGACCTTCTGCAGGCTTCTCGCCTCTACAATCGTAATCGGATAGCCTTCGTGACGGGACGGCTGGAGATACAGGTCGCAGGATTTTACGTACGGCGCAGGATTTTCGCGCATTCCGAGAAAAATAATTTCCTGCTCCACCTGATATTCCTTTGCCATGGTCCGCAGCTTGTTCAGATCTCTTCCATCACCGATAATGAACCATTTGAAGCAAAGTCCCCGTTTTTTCAGCTCTGCCGTGATCTGCACCGCAATATCATATCCTTTTTCTTCCGAAGCTCTTCCCACCGTCAGAAATTTCAGCTCTCCTGTGTACTGCGGATCGCTAAGCGGCTCCTCACTCCGTCTCTGCACCTGTTTGATGTCAATGAAATTCAGCAGAACCTCTGTCCGGTCTGCGAGTTCCGGAAAACGGGCAATGACCTGTTTCCGGACAGGCTCGGAAACGCAGTAAATTTTATCATACTCCGGAATAAAGTCCCTGGTCCGGAACAGCCACCAGAGATTTTCTCCGTGGAACCAGACCGCTTTTTTCCGCGCATTCGTCTTTCTGGCTCCGAATGCGGTTGTGAACGCACCGAATCCGAAAAAGTCGAAAACAAGATCGTATTGTTTTGTTTCCGGCTCCACACACTCCAGAATCCGTTCATACAGTTTTCCATACCGTTTCTTTCCATACACGACGCGCATCAGAAATACGCCCATTCCTCTGGCATAGAAAGACCGTTCTGCCGGTGTCTCCCGTTTTCCCACAATCCGTTCCAAAGCCGGATGCGGCTTTTTGTCCCAGATCATCTGGCGCACTTCCACTTCCTTCGGAATCCGCTCCAGCAGAACGCCTCTTTTTTCGACCAGAAGAAGCGTTACATCTTCTTTTTTCTCCACCAGTTTCTGCAGCAGCGCTGCCATGGCCACTTCCGTTCCGCCCATGTCCATGGTACGTCCCAGCACCAGTATTTTACTCATTGCTTACCTCTCATCTGCTTTTTTCTCTGTTCTAACGCCAGTAGGCATCTCCCACATGCGCAGGATGACGCTGATCCTCCGGCGGAAGCTGATGGTAATCGCCGTACAGGGTGTGAAGATACGTCTCGTATCCCGCCGGGGCATTGATCAGATGGCCTTCAAACGGAAGGCGCACGATCTCTTCGATCGCTGTTTTGGGAATCGCGTCCGACTTGCGGTAACCGCCGCACTGGCAGGCCACCCACTTTGAGTCCTCCGCGCGGTACTTTCTGCACTCTTTTTCCATCTCGCGCAGAATCCGCTCTTTTCCATAACATTTCCGGATCGCCCATTTGCACCATTTTGCGAAGCTTCCTTTGTTTCCTTTTAAGGTCTGGCGGTAGGTGCGGAATGCATTCATCCGCTGGCTTTCCAGAAACAGCAGCTTTTTCCAGTGACGGTCGTACTCCGGTGTATCTTTTTCCGGCAGTCCGTCAAACGGGAAAATGTCGACGAAAAGACCGGTATCCACAGCTCCTGCCACGTGCTCAACAAGACTCGTTCCGGTGTGTACCAGCTTTCCGTATGCCAGTGTGAAACCCTTTGTATTATGAAAATTCATGACGCGGTACGGTGTATCCGTTTCGCTGTTTACAATCTGTTCCAGTTTTTCATAATCCGCTCTCGGCATCCAGACATCCACATCATCATCCCACGGAATGAACCCCTGATGCCGGATCAGCCCGAGCAGCGTTCCATCTGCTGCAAAATAGATCAGGTGATGTTTCCGGCAGACTTCATCCAGATACAGTAATATTCCAAGCGCAATCTCCTGTTTTTCTTTTAATTCTGTAATTTTACGCATAACGGCATTGCCTTTCTGTTTTGTTTTTCCCATCCATTATAAACACTCTGCCGGATTTTTTCAATTTAAAGTTCCTGCCGCTCCGGCGCCCGTCTGAAGATTCCGCACTGTTTTTATCAGTACCTTCATATCCACCGGTTTTACTATGTGTGCGTTCATGCCCGCTTTGAAGGCATTCTGCACATCTTCTGAAAATGCGTTGGCTGTCATCGCAAGAATCGGGATTTTCTTTGCCAGCGGGTGGCTGCTGTTCCGGAATTCTTTGCTCATACCGATTCCATTATCCGCTACCCGCAGGCACATCTGCGCATAATGATCCGATGTCGGCACCAGCATCAGCATCGACCAGTCGTATCCGTCCAGCTTCTTTAAAACCATGTAATACGTATTTTCTTCGATCACAACATCCGTACACATAATGGTCTTTTTTTCTGTTCTTTGACCAGACTGTCATCCAGCGTACCGGATGAAACTTCTTTTACGTTCTTCAGATATTCTTTTGCTGCATCAAGACCGACGATTCCGGTATCCTGCTGATTCAGCTCGTCTTCCATTCCTTTTAAGAAACCACAGATCACAACGGTGTACTCTTTTTCGTCCTCCAGATCGGTTCCATCTTTGGTCAGAAGCACATATGGATAAGGATATCCGTTTCCATTGAGATCACAGCCTTCTTTTGCCATTTCTTTGATCTTTGCACCCGTCGGGGTTGATGTCTGCAGCGTTCCATTGCCAAATCCAAATAAGCAGATACAATACGCTCCAATGAACGCATTTCCTTATCTGTTAGATAATTCTTCGCAATGCTGACATCACTTTTTACAATCTTGCCCTCCGGAGCTGCAGCCCATGTAGTTAATCCCATGTGTGGCTTATCTGCATCGGCTCGCTCGTAAATCAACTCCGCTGCTGTATGTCCGTGAACTGCATAGTGCATCTTGTTCTGCACTTTTGCAAAAAATTGCTTTGTTGTTTTCGCTGTTCGGTCATAATCAAGAGCTGTAGCATAGATATCTGTTATCTTCTGATAAAATCTACGCTCAGAGAGACGGATTTCTCGAATCTGCTCAAGCAAATGGTCGAAATATTCTACTGTGAGCACAGAGCCACCATTTTTCAGGCGTTCATCATCCATGACTCAACCTTTGATGGCGTAGTCCTTCACGATGCCATTGGCCCACTTACGAAACTGTACTGCTCGCTCATTATTAACCTTGAATCCAACCGCAATAATCATTTGAAGATTATATTGCTATGTTCATTTATCGTTGGCAAACCAACGTCATACAATGTGGCCATCATCTTCTGTGTCAGCCATATATTCTCATCCTCATAGCGCATCTCAATACTATCCTGCTGACCACCAACAGAGGCAACATAGGTCAGGTATTCTGCTGCACTGGAACGGATAGTTACTTCATCTTTTTTCTTTTTCAAATAGAAGGCCTCCTTCTTCGATAAATCACTCAATGCTGCTGCAGGGTCAAATGCAAGATTGATATACTGCTGTTCTAATTTCTGTTTCCATGTAGGTATGTCTGTCATGCGGATATCCTTAGTAACATTGAAAACAAAGTTTTTAATTGTGCTGTAATCTACAGAGCGGTAATTGAGACTGTTTCAAGTTTTGTGTAAACAGAAAAAACTGATATAAGATATGTCATTAGTTATCGAGGACGGAGCCCGTTTTGGGGACTCTGTCCTTGTTTGTATTATAATGCAATTTCCAGGCATGTCAAGCAGGCTGTCATCCGATGGAAATACAGTTTTTGATTTTGTGACTTTTCGGAGCTGGCGGTTAAATCCTTCGATGGTGTTGGTCGTATAGATCAGGCGTCGGACTGCTTCTGGATACTCCCGCCGGTGACGATTTTCACCAAATCCACATCTTTATTTTTTTAATAACTTTTTAGTTTTTGATGCTGTAAACTGAATAATCGGTCCTGAGATAATGATCGTTACGATTGTACATATGCCAAACTTTCCCCCCAGCAAAACTCCGGTAAGTACCATAACAATATCCAGTATCATCCGCACTGCTTTTACCTGCCAGCCGTTCTTTTCCGCAAGAGAAAAGGTTAATGCCTCGTAAGAACCACGTCCCAGTGAAGCTGCCGCATAAACTCCTGTTCCGACTGCAAAAAGCATGACTCCCAGCAACATAATCAGTGCATTCACCCACAAATGCGTACTGTACACATGTGCATTTGCAAACAAATCAACACAGAGGCTATACACAAGCTGATAAATAATCGTACCAATATGTATCTGTGATCTGTCATAGAAAAATGAGAATACGATCATAATTATGGCTACAATCAGAGATGCCATGCCTATACTTATATGAAATGTCCTTGAAATCCCCTGCCACAAAACAGCAAGGGTTGCCCCTCCAAATCCCGCATACAATGCAAGGGTAATGCCATATGCTGCTATGATCGAACCAATCACAATGATTATTATTTTTTTCGTCCATTCTGTTTTACTCATTGTTATAGCCTCCTTTTATTTTTATTTGAATTCTTACTACGCATTTTATCTTTATACTATAAATGAGCAAGTTCGTGATTTTGCATAAAAGAAAGACACCTTGAATTCGATTGTGTTGTATAATGAAAGTGACCAAACCAATATTTACAGCATTCACGAAAGAAGGTGTCTCCTGCAAATACTATACATCATTCAGCATTCATATACAACCAGTTTAAAAAATTAGATTTATGCAAATCGTATTCTAATCGAATGATCAATCATCTTATGAGTATCCTGATTATCATCTTTCTTTCTGGATACCATGGAAAAACCACGGATTTTGCCAAAAACAGTTCCTGCCATAGAACTACAATTGCCCATTTCCTCAACTCTGGAAAGTGGGATGAATCGTTGCTTTCAGATACATTAAAACGGCCTGTCATTGAGATTATTTATTCAGAAGCAGCCCTCACCGGAAAACCTGTTTTCTGTATTGTTGACGATACGATAGCTGCAAAGACAAAGCCTTCGTCACGGGCTCTGCATCCGATTGAAGATGCGTATTTTCATCAATCTCATTTGAAAGGCAAACAGGACTATGGGCATCAGGCAGTTTCGGTTATGCTTTCCTGTAACGGCATTGTTTTGAATTATGCTTTTGTGCTGTATAACAAGGCAATTTCTAAAATCGACATTGTCAGCGAATTGGCTGCCGAATTATCCGTGACACATAAAAACTTTGATCTTGTGACAGTTAAAGGCAGAAACTCTTCCTTAACCCCGACCATGAGCACACTACCCGCCTGACTGAATTTTATGGCATTGTCCATAATATTCGACAGAATCCTTCAAATCTCCGCTCTGTAGTTTATTCATACCCAGCACATCATTTACCAGAGACACCAGATATTTCAGGGATTCCATTACCTTTTCTCTGATCTTCTGCTGCATCTGTGGATCATCTGCGTACTGATTTCCCATATTTACCATACCGATAATACCATTCAGTGGTGTACGGATATCATGACTCATCGTTGCCAGAAACCTTGTTTTCATTTCGGCTTCCCGCTTTGCTGCTTCCGCAGCAAAGTTAAGATCCTCTTCACGTCTCTTGGAATCGCTGATACTACGGACCGTACATAAAACATGGATTACATTTCCAGACTCATCCCTTTTTTACAGTAAAAATTTTTCCATGCACCTGGAAGGCTCCTGATTGCCTGATTTCCATTTCCCTCTTCTACCTTGTGGGTTTTATGATGTTCCAGGCACCTAATCCAGATTCTTTTGTAACGTATCGATCAATTCTTCAATAATTATTGGCTTGGATAAGAATCCATCCATACCGCATTCCAGAACTTTCTTTCTGTCCTCATCAAAAGCATTAGCAGTCATGGCAAGAATGGTAATTCCCGACAGTGCCGGATCAGTAAGCGCACGGATCTGCTTGGTAGCCTCATATCCATTCATTACAGGCATCTGCACATCCATCAGTACCAGATCATAATCCCCTGGTATTGAATTTTTAATTTTCTCCACTGCCTCTGCTCCATTTTCTGCTGTATCAACCAGGAATCCATATTCTTTCAGAATTTCCACTGCAATTTCACTGTTCAGTTCATTATCTTCCACAAGAAGTATACGCCTGCCTCTGAAATCTAAATCTGCTGCCGGAAGAATCTTATCCTCTGCCTGGGCCTGTTTCTGACCGATGGCAGCCATCAGAGTCTCTCTGATATCTGACATAAACAGAGGTTTCGCGCAGAATGCAGTCACTCCTGCAGTTCTGGCTTCTGTTTCGATATCTGACCAGTCGTATGCCGTCAGAATAATGATCGGCGTATTGTCATCAAGACTGCGGATCTGACGTGTAACTTCAATTCCATTCATATCCGGCAGACGCCAATCAATGATATAAGCATGAAATGCATCCCCCAGCTCCATTGACTGTCGTGCACGGAGAACAGCCTCTTTACCCGAGACTGTCCATTCCGAACGCATTCCAACCTTTACAAGCATCTTTGTTACACTGTCACAGGTGTTAAAGTCATCGTCTACAACCAATGCCTTAAGACCCTCTAGTTCCGAAATCTTCTCTATGCGATGATGCTCAGGCTGAGTCCGAAATGGCAGACGGACTATAAACTCGGTGCCTTTGTCCTGCTCTGTCTGAACCTCAATAGTACCGCCCATCATATCCACGATGTTCTTGGTAATGGCCATTCCAAGTCCCGTACCCTGAGTCCTGCTGACTGTAGAAGTCCGCTCCCGCTCAAAAGGAGAAAAGATCTTCTGTACAAATTCCTGACTCATTCCAATTCCGTTATCCTTTACCCGAAATTCATACAGTTCGCTGCCTTTTACTTTTCCCGGGTACTGTCTGAGACGGACAGAAACGGTTCCGCCTGCCGGAGTAAACTTAACCGCATTTGACAAAAGATTCAGCAGTATCTGGTTCAGCCGCAGTTTGTCACAATAGACATCCTCATTCGTAACATCCATGGCATCCATATAAAGCTCCAGCTGCTTCGCATGAATCTGTCCACTGATGATTGTCTTTAGATCATGAAGCACATCCGACAGACAGACTTCTGTTTCTTCCAGATGGATCTTTCCGCTCTCAATCCGGCTCATATCCAATATATCATTGATCAGAGAAAGTAAATGCTTACTAGAAGAAAGAATTTTGCCCAGATAATCCTGAACCCTTTTTTTGTCATCAATATTACTTGCAGCCAGTGTCGTAAATCCAATAATCGCATTCATTGGTGTCCGGATATCATGAGACATATTGGAAAGAAAAATACTCTTCGCCCTATTTGCAGTCTCTGCCGCATGGACTGCCTCAGAAAGAGCCTGGTTCATTTTCCAGTCAGAGGTACGGTCTGACATAACCAGAATATATTTCTTTTCCCCGTTTACCTCACTTCCCATTGCAATATTATGAAACCAGCGCCTTTCCCCTGTCTTCCGATGTATAAATTCACAATCCCACTCCTGCTGTTCATGAACCGGAATTTCTTTCAGATGATTCTTCTGCGAGTCTTCAGAATCTGCAGGGTGCAGTTTTCTTAAAACACGAATATCCTTGCGAATCTGTTCTACTGTAATACCCAGCAGTTTTTCCGCATTAGGGCTGACGTAATCCGTCTGATATGTTTGGGCATCCAGCATCAGGAAAACGTCATCCACATTCATGGAAAGCTTTTGAAACAGCTCATCACGGTACCGGATCTCCGCATCCTTTCTTCTGAGATTTGTCCTGTTTTTCTGGATAATAAGACTGATAAAAAAGGCAGCAATGCAAAGTACAACAGCTCCAACAAGAAGCATCGTGGTAAACTGCAGATTGTTCATACTGGCATTGACAATATCAGCCTGGACAAGTCCCAGAAACATCCAGTCCTGAATATCCGATTTTTCATAGACCAGATAATAATTTCTTCCATCCAGATTCAGCAACATCGCATCAGTACGTCCCGCTTTAAACTTCTCCAAAAGGACATTGATCTCTTTTTCAGACATATCAGAATGCCTACTCAGAAAACCGAAGAAATTATACACGTTCCCCCATAACTCGGAAGAATGATCAATCACAACACGACCATCCGGATGAATAATAAAACTCTGGGCATTTCCATCAAAAGCAGAAATATCCAGTACATCTACGATATCAGAATTTTCATAAGCAATGGCAATCGCATCATATTCAAATCCCTGATAAATTCCATGCGCCTTAGGTGTGGCAAAAACAAGCAGCTGGGATTTTCCGGGAACTGCTGCATTCGCTATCACATCATTTCCCTGCCGGATATCCTCTTCAATATTTTCCTGTAATCCAAGATACCCGGTTTCACCTGTCGCCATCTTGTAGTCACCGTCAGATGATAGAAAAAAGAATTCCAAAAAGCCTGCATCTTCCTGCGCTTTCTTTATATAATCACGGATCTCGTCTTCACCGGAAATATTCTGCAGATTCTCGCCCCAAATATGGAGGTAAGTCAGGTTCTTATTTGTCAGTTCTCTCAGCATCTGATCAGACTGATGAAGAACTTCCGTCAGATGAGAAACACTTTCCTCGTAAATAGATTTCGACATAAACTTATAATATCGGAAAACAGCCAGAACAACTCCTATAAAGAGAAGAAGAAAAGCAACTATTCTTAATCCTTTTTTCCTGACAGGTTTCTTTCTATTTCTATTATAATTCTTAACATCCATTTTTCTCACCTCAGGGTTATGTAATCTTCAGGTTCTGCAAGAACGGCATTACCACCTGAAACATATGCTGTCCAGGTATCTTTCACAGATGTAGCTCCTCCATCAAATATCATATTTTCATCTACAGGATAAGTTTCCATATGCTGCGGTGTGGCAAGACAGGTCACCGTGAAAGTATCCTCATCCCGAACTGCCTTTCCATCCTTTGTAACTTTACTTAATGTATATCCATCTTCCGTTTCATTAATTTCCACAGAAATACCACTAACCACTGGCAAAGAGCCACGGTTAAACGGAATAAATCCTCCCTCATAGCCTTCTACAAAGTTTTTGATTATTTCTTTCAGCTCGGCCCCACTCATCTTGCTGCTGTAAGCCGCCAGACCATTTGGCATGATCATGTCACCTGCCATTTTTTCTGTGTAACCGGCTTTCAGCACATTTCCCGTAAAGCTGTTTCCGGTTGCGATCAGCACATCTGACCCATAGATGCCACGTAGCGTGTTTGCCATAACAGAATATGCTGCATTTCCTCCACTGCTGTGGAAACGGTTGGAATACGACTTCTGTGAATCCAGCACGATATCCTCAGAAGCAGTTTCTTCCTCAAGAAGCTGAGAATTAAATGACTGGTATGCCTGCCCTGCATCGTATTCTCCTGAGATCATTTTGGAAACCACATCCTTGGAAACAGAGAAAAAGTCACTTGACGCAATACGGATATACATATGGTTTTCTTCGATCACAGGTTTTATATCTTTCAGATATTCCGTAAGCTGCATATCCACCTCCTGACTGTAGCTTAACAGATCCTGTCCATCACTAATGATCCTGTTCTGCGCATCCTCTGAAAACATTGTATCCAGTACCTCCATTGCTTTCTTTCTGCGTGTTTCATCCTTTGTCAGATCACGGTTTAAGGCCACCTGGAAATATGGCGTAGTCATAATCCACTTTTCACCGTTCTCCTGAAAGAATGGAAGAAATGTTGTGTTAATGCCTTGATCCTGGAACATTTTTACACCGAAAGAACTGCCAAAGTACATGGCAAGCTTGCCACTTTTGTACATCTCAACAACATCATCATAATTCATATTCAAATCTTCCTGACTAAGCCCTGTATCCTGAATAAACTGTTCCATACGTTCAAAAGCCTCTGGCCAGACGGTATCGTCCAGACCTTCTCTCTTTGTATTTTCCGAGTCACTGTAGACCGTCCGCCACTTGCGTCCTTCCACAGAAGACAACTCTGATATAGACAGACCCTGCAGTGTTTCCATACAGGTATAATCATAAGAATAGTCTGCCGTAAATCCACGAACACCCACTTTGTCAAATGCCTGGCAGGCGGAAACAAAACTCTCGTAATCTGTTGGCAACGGGATATCATATTTTTCAAAAAGGTCTTTGTTCACTACAAAACCATGGGCATCTGCACACACAGGAAGCCAGTTTACGCTTCCATCCTCGTTCCTGAAATTGCTGAGGTAGGTATCATAGACAGCACCTGCCGCATTGGTTGTGGAAAGATCCATCAGACTGTCTTTCAGGGGACTTGCATCATGCAGGGAAAATCTGCAGCAGGTTATAATATCCGGCAATCCACCGTTTTCATCAAGGAACTTGTAGAAATCCAAATCATTATTCCCTACAACAAACTCGACATTGATATCCGGAAGCTGTTCCTGGATATATGGTGCATATTTTTCATACAGGTTTGTGCTCCATAAATATACTGTGATTGTTTCTGCATCTTCTTTTTCCGCACTCTTCCCGCCACAGCCTGACAGAAACGATACGGCTGTCACCATCACTAAAAATACAGACAAAACCTTGCTCCATTTTTTCTTTTTCATTACAAGTTCTCCTAATAGAATTGTTATAGTCACGTCTATGAAATAACACCGTAAAAAAGCACTGCCAAACAGACAGTGCACCTCATTTCATGCAACTGGCTGCCATTTTACAGGCCCTGTAGCTTTGCGTCCCAGACTTTCATCTGGTTT
>OLWT01001604.1_pt1 | contig 11246 bp, 7 predicted proteins | sample 1674001 | NCBI WGS metagenome assembly OLWT01 (sample SAMEA103958137, study PRJEB25191) | human gut metagenome | biome: human-associated habitat [ENVO:00009003]; feature: intestine environment [ENVO:2100002]; material: feces | place: Germany | collected 2013/2015 | reverse complement strand
TACCAATCGCAGCTTGATATTCCCTCACCCCAATGGTCACTTCCTCTGACAACTCCGTTTTCATTGTACCAATATTCACTTGAAATCTTACGTTTGCCGGTCTTATCGAAATAATAGCTCACATAATCCGGCTTGCCCTTTGGTCTTTTTGAAATTTCTTTGAAATCTGCCAAAGTATTAACATAAAAATTATTTTTATTTGCAATTCCGCTCTGATACCGTTGATAAAGTTCCTTTGCTTTTGAAAAACGTTCATAACCGTTGTATTGATATAATTGAGCGTTTCTTAAATCGTTTAAGAATCTGTCAACATCAAGTGAAAATTTTGTATCGTTATTATTGACAGACGCTTTATTTTGTGTTACATTGTCATTAGATACAGGAGAAGCAAGCTCGTTTCGGACGTAAGATTGAGGGACGTTTTCAACGTCATTTGATACTTGCGTAACTGTATCGTTTTTATTTATATAGGCACTTATCACCCAGAGTTTTTTCCATTTGCTTTCTGCGGCACTTTCTATCAAATAGTAAGTGCCGTTTATTTTTTTCTTAAATAATATAATTTGAGCACTTTGGTTATTTGAATTATTAAATTCTTTACTGCTCTTATCAACGACTTCAACGTTATCATAATTTTTAAGAATATAATTAATTCTCGCCAAATCATTTTTATTTTTCATTGAATTATCAGCTTTGCCATTTTTACCATGCCTTTTTTCAATGTGTTTAAGAGCATTAGTATTTATACCATTTGAATAGCCTGTAAAATCAAATCCAATGATTTTCTTTAAATCTTTGATTTGCTTTTTATTAACTTCTGATATTGTGTGACGTGCAAATTTTTTAGTCGAATTAAATTCGTCAATAAAATCCAGCATTTTTTCATCAACTGAATTTAAGTAATCTTTAATAACCGTTTGCATATCATAAGGATATTCCTCAATATTTCTTGAAAATTTTATACTTGTTGTATCATACTCAACCTCAGTACCGTTATACAGATTATTGCTTGCATTATCGAGCATATCAAGAAACTGCTTGCGGATATGGTCGGCTCTCTTTTGCTCCATTTCCATAGCGTTCCTTGCAGCCGTCTGCAAATTAGAAGTAGCAATCACATTTTTAATTTTCTCAATAACAGACTTAAGGAAATCTGCGATTGTTTCAATAATGCTTTTCTTTTCAGCTTCGGTTTTGTTGTCACTAAGCCACTTTGCAAACTGCTCAACGCCCTCATCCGTAGAAAAGAGACCCGATACAGCGTCGTTGGTAAGCTCGTCTATTGCCTCGGCTCTTGTTTTTGACCCCTCAGCCTTAGTATATGTATCGATATAAGCGTCAACAAGAGAGTTAAAATTATCTGCACCCTTGTAGCTGACATACCAATCACGAATAGCGGCCTGCACGTTTTTGTATTCCTGCTCATTATAAGCAAGCCCAAACTCTCCAAGCTCGTGAATAAGCGCATTATACTCACCGCTGCCGTCTGCATTAATGATAATTTTAGCAAGTGACGGAATGAACTGACCGTTTCCGCCCTGTCTGCCGTCGGAGTGTCTTTCAATATCCACTCTTGTTTTCCTTGCAACCTCGGTAAAGACATCATCAATCGTACTGTCGCTGTCAGAAATATTCTTGTATTCACCTTCAATATGCCTTGTGGTTTTTGTAGGTGATTTTTTATTTTTCCTCTGCTCCTCAATATAAGCGTCATAGCTTTTAGCGTCTGTTTGTCCCGAACGGTAAATATTAATCGCCTTATCGCCGAGGAATTTAACGGCAGGATAAAAAGCCGGGTTTCTCATAACGAATTCGTTAAACGACACATCAGGCTTTGCAACGCCCAAATCATAAAGCATTTTCGCCTGAGATACATACGTGCTCACACTTGCGCCCTTTAAATTATTCGGGTCAAAATTGACATAAACGGCATTTGCCCCGGAGTTACCGAAGTTTTTATTTATAATTTCATTTGTAAGGACCTGCTGCGTTTGATTTTCAAATGAAATATTGTTGTAATCTATATCGCCGGCTGAGGTTTTAACCTTGAAATTACTGCGGTCGGCGCTGACCTCGAATGGGTGCTTGCCATAGATTTTTACCGCCGCTTGATTTCCGTCTGCCGTAATAGCAACAGCATTAACATTATATTTAAGGTTGGCGCTCTGTTGTTCTGCTGTGAACGTTTCTGCAGGCTTTTGCGTATATTCCGATACGTTTGGTGTGTTTTCCTCTAAAACAGCATTTTGAGCGTTCTCTGCCCTTTGCTGATATTTGCCGTAGCCGCCATAAGTAAAGCTATAATCTGTATAGCCGTTCTTAAGCTTAGCCGACAATGCTTCAAGCGAATCGTTGCTGATATCTTTTTCGGTAAAGTCTGAGCCAAACTGTTCATTTATGGCATTAATAGCTTTTTCACTATCCTTAATCACCTTGACATCATATCGGCTCAATTCAAAGCCATTAACCATTTTGCTTATGGCCTTATTTATTCTGTCCTCGTTTTTTTCGCCCTCAATTGCCGTGGCAATGTTTTCCTTGAAACCCTCTTTCACTATCTCTGTTTGAAGCTGTCCGAGCCTTTTTTCATTAATCTTACTGTAATCAGCTTCATCATAAATAGAAGCGCCGGCAAGTACATCACCGTTTGCTTGACTTGTCTTAACCTTTGCCTGCAATTCCTCGGCATACTTATATGCCTTGCTGTTTTTATTCTTTGAAAGCCCCTCGTCTATAATCGCCTGAATATCGCTGTTGCTTTGTGCTTTTGCTTCTGCGCCGAGCTTTTTGTTATCAATATTATTTTGTGCGCTTTCAATAATGTTGTTCGGCGCAATTTCACTACCTGACATAACAGCACCGGCAAAGCCTGCCTGCAAGGCGGCGAAGATATCCTCGGCAAGCATAGACTTAACAACCTCTTTGTCTGCCTCTTGTTCGCTCAAACCTTGTTCAAGATAGCTTCTTTTAAGCTGCGAAAGCTCGCTTAATTGTCCCTGTGTAATTTGGTCGTATGTTCTGTCAACGACATTACCGATAATTTCCTCTGTGCCCTCATTAAGTCCGCTCACAAGAATTTTACCGAATGTGCTGTTTCCTTTTACGTCTGCCCATTCAAGCGGAGCGCCCACCATTTCGGTAAAAAAATTAATTAATGCGCTTTTCACGCTGCTTTTAATCGTTTCGCCTGAAGAACTTCCGCTTGCAAGCTGTGAAGACATATCATCACCCAGCGCCGCCGTACTGAATACACCGTTAATAAGTGCTTGTTTTGCCTTTTCTGCCTTACCCGAAGCGGTAATACCGCCTGTTATTCCGCCGCCAAAAAGTAATGAATTGTAAACATTTTCCGCCATTTGGTCTATGTTATCATATAGCGCCGCATTAACATTACCCATATTGTTGCCGAAAATTTCAATTTCGTTATTCTTATTGACACTTATAGGGCCTATTTTCTTTCCGGCAAGATTGATAAGTCCGTCATTTGTCGCCTTATCTTCAAGTCCTTTTTTTGTGCCGTACGCTGCATTCGTAATAAAGTCCGCCGTGCCGTTAATACTGCTTTTACCGTTCACCGCCATATCAATGGTATTTGCTATATTTGCCTGCGCTCTTAAAGGGGAAGTAAGCGTTCTTGCTGCCTGCATTATAACCGGGTGCTCCTGTGCCGCTTTTTCAGCGCCTTTTATAACCTTTGCCTGCTGCTCATTGTTTTTATTAGCAACATAATAATCAATCAAGTCCTCTGCCTCGATATCCTTATATCCTTTCTTGTTAATAAGGCTTTGAAGTTCTTTGAGCGAATTATTATATTTTTGGCTATAGTTAATGTCGTTTTGACCCTTTGAGCCTACACCCATAGCATTAAGCATAGCACTGCTCATATCATCAGCACCCGAAGCCTTGCTTTTCTCGGCAATTGCATTTCTATATCTGTATGCCTGCTCTGCTTTTTTTGATATTTCCTTATCTTTGCTTAAAGCGCTCTTGTTTTTAGCTGCTGTTTCTTCTCTTGCTTTTTGCTTAATGTCAGCGTCGTATGCCTGTTGCTCATAAGCCTCTTGCTTAGATTTATTATAAATCTGCTTGACTTCATTTTTTCGCTCAGCGTCATACGGATTTCCGTACAAAGTCTCGCCGACTTTGCCTATTTCACTCATAAGTAAATTTTTCTTTTGCTTACTGCCGTTCAATGCCTCATACTCTTCCTTAAGCTTATCGTATGCGCTCTGCTTTTTTTCTTTTTCCATTTGAGAAGATTTATAATTTTTTCTTGCCTCGGAAGCGGAAACGCTGTCAAAAGGATTAATCATATTTAATACAGCCTTAAGCTGGCTTTTTCTCTCGTCATTAATTCCTTTCTTTTGTTCGTTTTTATAGGCTTTAGTGTTTTTAATATAATCATCATAATAAAGCTTATACGTATTTGCAGATACATTGCTACGATTCTTCTTTGCACCCTCATACATAGAACGAGCGTATTCGTATGCGTCCTTTTTCTGCTTTTCTTCATCACGCTTTTTAGCTTTTTTTCTTAATTTTTCATAATCAACAGCCATTGTTTTCTCCTTACATAAGATTATAGTGGTCTAAAAGCCACGCCTCTTGTTTATCGTTTATTACCTTTTTATCCTTTAATGATTTAATTGCATTTACTCTGCCATAGTCAGTTGAATTACTGCCTATTTGTTGTAACATACCATTAGGAATTTTAAGCTTTTCTTGTTTTTGCTTTGCCTTTGAATCTAAATCTTTTGGAATTGAAGCAGTATCTTTGCTATATTCCGATTTATCATTAGCAGTATACGAATAACTTGAACTTCCGCTTGACCGCCTGCCGCCTGAGCCACCGCTGCTCTTAGGCGGAGTATATTTGTATTGCTTATAAATAGCGTCTGCCTGATACTGAGTAATGTTACCTTTCTTAACCTGGGCTTTAAGATATGCTTTCATTCCCTTGTTATCCTTTTTTTCACGGTAGCTGTCCGCTTTGTCGGCAGCGATAGAAACATTAACCTCGTTCATAGACCAATATTCATCTCGCTTATTTTGTTTCGTATCTTCCTTAAGCTGAGCCTTAAATTGTCTGCTGTTTTCTTTAAGGCTGTTATCGTTCCAATAACGCTCACTGTTTGTTTCTGCGGCTTCATTTGCTGCGTTTTGCTCTTTCCAATATTGGTCAAGCCAAAAGTCTCTGTTATCCGTATATTGATTAATGGCATTAGCGTTCTCCTGATTCGACCTGCCTGCTGCAGCACCGGCAATATCAGCCCAGGCATTGTTGCGGTTTGCATTGCTGTTCTCAATATTTTTGTATCCCTCAATAGCTGCCTGATATGCTGCCAAATCGTTTTGTTTTTGTGCGTACCATTCTTCCTGGGCTTGCTGATAAAACGCAGGTAAAGCAGCGTCAACATTTGCCTGATACGCATTATCCGTTTGAGCGGCAACCTGCGGTGCGTATGTTGAGCCATATCCTGCCGTTAAATTCTCCGCCGCTTGCTGTGTCGCCGCCGTGGATAAACCGCCGAGCTGCCGATATAGCTCTGCCCACTGCTGATACGCTTTGTCATTTGCTTTGTCATAGGAAAAAGCGCCTTTGCTTGCAACTCTGTTATACATTTCTTGCATTTGCTGTGCGTAATTATTCGGTGCATTATTCGGCTGAGAATAGGCTAACTGTTGAGCAGCCTCTCTCTGTCGCTTTTGTTCCTCTGTTTCGGCATAAGGAGTATTGTATTGCTCGTATTTGCTTCTTGTGTTGTTTGATATAGCCATAATTACACCTACTTTCCTCGTGATTTTTTCTTAGCAATTGTTTCCATTTTATTATTATGACGTCTTGTTTCGGAAAGCTGTTGGTCTGCCTGGGTTGCTTGCTGATTAAGCGTATTTGTTTTATTAATTTCATTAGCATTGTAATCATTAGCCCAATTAACCTGGCTCTGTGCGTTATTAACTCTTGTCTGCGCTGCATTCCTGTTATCGCTCCACAAGCCGTATTGATTGTTGTAATCATCTTTATATGCGGTATTAAATACGTTATATGCATTATTTGCCGCATTAAGTTTGTTATAATAACTGCTTTCTTCTGCCGCCTTTTGGTTGTTTACAAGATTATATCTGTCTTGTATTTGGTTGTATTCGTTTTGCCAATTAGTAAGAGCATTTGCTCTAAGTTCAATTGCCTTATCGCTCAGTCCACTCATTGTATTGTTGTATGCCTGCTGCGCTGATTGCTGAGCATAACTGTTGTTATATCCGCCTGTATTTGCAGAAGCTGCTGCAAGCTGATTTTTCATTGCGCCGGCACCTGCCGATAAATACTGTTGCTTATATATTTGGAAAAGTTGGTCTTTTTCCTGGTCGTAACTAAAATCGCCGTAATTCATTATTTGGTCGAACAAATCATCAACCGTGGTTTGAAGCTTTTGCTGTGAAGCGTCAAAGTTTGCTTTTCCCTGTCCGCTGTAAAGCTCATTCCAATCATTAAAAGCGTTTTCGGACCTTTCTTTATATCCTGCCGCGTCGTTATAATTAAAATCGCCTATCGCCGTAAGCGCATTTTGTGCCGCAGTCAGCTCGTTGTTATATCCTGACGTATCAATCGTTTTAGCCTTATATTTTGGTGTTTTCTTTGACATATATCCTCACCGTCCTATATTTCATATTCCTTTGTCGTTTGGTCGCTGTATTTAACTGTAATTAAATGCGTTGTTGCAACTATATCAACTACATATTTTGCCTCGTTTGCATTACCTCTGTTGCTGTCTATATACCTCTGCAGTTTATTAACAAGCTGCTCAATATAATTCACAACGTATGGCAAATTGCCTATTGCGCTCATTTTACTTATAATCGGCAATTTCATAATTCGCCACCTACCTCTAAACATTTTGTAAGAGAGTAAATTTTACATTCACCCTCGCCCTCAATTTTGAATTTCATGTGGTCGCACCTGCGTGGTCTAATGGGAAATACAAAAGAATTAATTCCACGTCCTATTATTTCTTTGCCGCAGCTTTCCCATTTTCCTGAACTGTTATATTGAATATAAAATCTTGCCTTTGCACCCTGTGCCAAATACATTCTCAATTGAAAACGTGAAACATATTTTTGATTTGGATATGAATATCCGTAAACGCCTGTCTCAACGCTCCAATTGATTTTATCTTCAAGCACATCATAATCATTATCGGCGTCAACAATCTTCACCTGTTTTTCTGTAACGTAATAAAGCGTGTTGCCGTCGTTAATAAAGCGTGATATTTTTTCTTCCGTTTCCTTAGTCCACATACCCTTTTTAGTGTCGTAACAGAAAAGCTCATATTCATTTGTTTTGACGTTTTGCATTGACACGTAATATTTGTTGCCCCAAGCGCCTGCCACAGCGTTCTTGTATTTATCCCTGCCGAGTGCCGAGGAAATAACGGTTGTACTTCCGTCATAAGCAATAATGCCGTAAACGCTCTTGTAATATAAAACATTATCAATAATCGCAAAGCTTCTCTCGCTGCCCTCTTCAACACCTTTAAAATTGTTTACTTCCGTATACGAAAACTCGCTCGGTGCCGAACCGTACACAATATAAAGCGTATCTTCTTTAAATACGAGCACATTGCCAAGATAATTAACTATTCCTGTAAATCTTCCGTCGCTTCCGACATTAGCCGCCCAACTGTCACTGTTAAGTCCTGAAAAGTCATAATAATTAGTATAATCGCCGAGAGCTGAGGCATATATCTCGTGGCCGTCTTTTTGGCACAGCCATACTCTGTTACCGCATAAACAGCCAAACGGCATAACATCAGGAAATTTCTTTTCAATAGTTATATCAAATTTCCTATCGTTATTAGTAAATCCTGTCAGCCATTCGTTTTCATTTTCTTCGTAATTAATAAGCGGTGCAGAAAAATCAATGAAATTATTACCAACCTTGTTTATTCTGTAGTTATTAGTTTTCAATTTCCTTGTTGCACTGTCATATTCAAAAAGACCTTTTTTGAATTTTGTTAAGTCAAGTTGACAATCATCACTAAACTTAATACTGAACTCGACATTATCGCCCTTACTGAATTTATTGAAGCGTTCCGCTTACTATTCGATAATTGGAATTTGAATTAATGCTGTAAATATTTGCATTAAAAGTGTTTTCGTCACCGTCGCACGTGCATAAAACAGAGGATATTTTATTTTCTTTATTAACAGAAAACGTATCCTTGTATGCAATCTTGCTTACCTTGCCGCTGTCGGTATCTATAATCACTCCGTCCGGGACCACAAGTATCTTAGTACCGCACTTAATTAATGCTTTTTTCTCGCCGTAATTTGCGCTCTTAAGCGTTTTAATATTCTTAATGTTTTGAGTATCTGCTATCGTAGAACCGCTCATTTTAACATTGGTAACAGACGGTGCTTTTTGTTGCTCGCATACCAAATCCAAATTAATTACAGAAGTGTTGAAATTATAAACATTTTTATTTTTTATAATTTCAATGTTTTCTTTATTCGAAAATAACTCACCCTCTATATCGACCCAACTGTTATCCTCACTGAGCACGCTTTTTATGTTTGATGAAAATTCGCAAATAAGGTTATAGTTAAATTGCCCGCCCCTTTTCGGCACATCATATCCGTTTGCGTCCTTTTCAATGCCTGATATATCAACCACATAGCCATATTGCAACGGTGTTGTATTAGCAATAAGTTTATAATTCGGAATGGCGACATTTTCAGGCATTTTATGTTTCCACAAATCGCCTTCTTTATAAAAAATTATTGCAAATACTATTTCAATGTCATATTTACTCTCCACATACTGTTTATTTAAAACGTAACAGCCGAATTTTCTTTCATCGGCATTATGGATAGCACCATTTTTATCAGAATAGTAAAAAATCTGAAAGCCTTTTTTCTTTGCGAAGTCGCCTTGATATGCTTCGTAATATTCATTGACTGCCTCTTTAACATAAGGATAAAGTTTCGTTATATTGTCGCAATAGAGCATGCCGGTTGCTTTTTCCCATTTGTTTAATAACATTTCAGAAAAATTAGCGATTTGGTCTTCGGAAAGATAATAGTCTTGATAGTCGTCAAATTGCATATAAAGCTTAGACTTACTTACTCTGTTTTTTATATTCAAGTATTTATAATCATCATCCGTAAAAGCGTGTATCGGATTGTCAACTACCTTTTTAAGCCCAGTCACATAAAAATAATGCTGTGATTCCACACTTGATTCATCATTGTATATGTCAATAATAGTCTGTGCGGCGCTCTGCCAATCGTTGAATATACCTAAATACTGAGCCTTGCCGCAGCATAAAGCCTTTATATTATCTACGTTATCGCCTAAATTAAAAGCGGCGGCATTTTGACTTACAAACCACTTTTCGCCGTGTCTATCTGTAAATTCTTTGATATGCGTGCAATCCTTAAACGTTTCGTTCCAATTAATCTGTTCACCGTAAAAGGCGTCGTTATAATATATTTTTATTGAACTTTCCTTTTTAGATATGAGCATAGGAAACGTCCACGGTGCTCCGTCGTCAGTAGTGGTTATGATTGCACCGAGGCAAATATCATTTGAGGAAATGCTGTCTTTCGTTCGGTATTCATACCAACGTCCGTTTATATTGCATATCGGCTCTCCTCTGCCATAGAAACACCACCTATCCTGAAACTCCTTAAGCAAATTGTTTTGATATGTAATCGTACCCTCAATATCATTTTTGACAAACGAATATACTGCGTTTTGTGTATCCTTTAAAATTTGCCCTTCAACAGTAACTGTACCGCCCTTCTGCATTGCACAGTTTTGTAACAGGGAAACCTTGCCATTAACAATAGCGGCGTCAAAAGCGCCTCTGCGTGTTTGAATAGTTAAATCATTATTTGATATCGTGTTTTCGTAATCACTCGTCACAATACCACGCTTATTTCTTACGCTTGCAACCGGGTAATCATCAAGCGTCATATTTTCCATATCATACCAAGCACCGTTTTGTGCTCGCTCGTTATGGTCCAAGCCCTTAAATTCTTCAATATTTTCTTTCGTGACGTTATACGCATTAAGCGACTGCGGTAATTTCATATTTTCACCACCTTATAATCTGTAGCCGTGCACACCTATAGGTCTGTGCGCTCGGTTATATGCAGCATAGAAATTGTCATAATAGCTTTGAAACATTGTCATAGCGTTATTCATTCTGTCAATTTCGCCGTTAGCATAGTGAACACTCTTTTCAAGCCAAAATCTATATAACTCGCTGTATTCGAGCGGCACTATCATTTGTGTATTTATATCTGTATCGACTGTGTAGCCGTTATATGCAATTTTGTCAGCGTCCTTATGTGTTTTTATAATATCGTTATAAATCTGTGCCTCTATTTCGTTAAGCCACCTTATCTTTTCCTCGTCTGAATACTGATTAGGCACCTGATTGTCAAAATAGCTCAATACCTCGCCAATTGTAGTTTTCATATTTCTTTCACCTCAAATAGCAAAGGGCAAGGATTTCTCCCTGCCCTTTAAAATTACAACAAAGAGTTAAAGCGTTACCTCTTTAGTTCCCTCATTTGCTCTTATATAACACTGCTCAACCTCTCTGAGATTAAGGCTCATTTTAAGTCGGTCGGCATATTTCTTCTTGATTTTGCAAACCTTGCCACGTGGGACGAACATTGCCACGCCGTTTACTGCAACATATTCGCCCCTTGGGTCGTCATTAGGTCCGAGATACATAGGAATTTTAATAATTTCCATTTCCTCGCCCTCAGGGTTATCCTGAATAAATTCAGGCTTTTCCTGCAAGGCCTCTATGGTCTCATTCTGTTTTTTAAGCTTTTCGGCAAGAATAGCGTCAAGCTCTTCCTGTGTATATGTTTTTGCTGTTGTTCCTTCAACAACTGCGGTTTCTTCAATCGCCGCATTTGCTGCGGCTGCCTTACTTTTTGCCATAATATTCACGCTCCTTTATTAGTTAGCTTCATCATCATTTGCAAACTCTGCTGATACAGTTTCAATGCTGAGAAGTCGTGTAGGATATAGCACAGCAGAAGCAGTAGAAAACTTAAAGCCTACCGAGCCTCTCTGTTCGAGTGGGTCGCTTGCGCCGCTTGAGCCGACCTGCTTAACAATCATCTTAAGGCTTGCACCGTCAGGCTTAACAACGCCCCAAGCGTCCTTACCGAAAATAAGAGTTGAATATACGCTGTAGCCTACCGGGCAATTATCGGTATACACC
>OLWT01001602.1_pt1 | contig 11249 bp, 6 predicted proteins | sample 1674001 | NCBI WGS metagenome assembly OLWT01 (sample SAMEA103958137, study PRJEB25191) | human gut metagenome | biome: human-associated habitat [ENVO:00009003]; feature: intestine environment [ENVO:2100002]; material: feces | place: Germany | collected 2013/2015 | reverse complement strand
AATACGCCAGCTTTATTTCCGACGAGATGATCACGGAGCTGATGGACTATCCCCGAAACATGATGCTCTCCATCGACATTATCCCCGTGGCGATGGACGAAGCGGTGAGCATTAGCCGCAAGCAGATCATGGCGGTGGACTCAGACATTACCCGCTGTCGGCAGCGGCAAAACCAGAATGGCAACTATGACGCCAATATCCCCTATGAACTGGAATTGGCACGGAGCGAAACAAAGGAATTTATGGACGACCTCATGAGCCGCGACCAGCGTATGATGCTGGCTTTGGTGACGCTGACGCACCTGGCAGATAACCTTGAACAGCTTGACCAGGACACCGAAGCCCTGCAAGCCATCGGGCGGGCGCGGGGCTGTCAGTTTAACATTCTGCGCTACCAGCAGGAGGACGCACTGAACACGGTGCTGCCCCTCGGCTTAAAGCGCATTGAGGCAACCCGCACCCTGACCACGGAATGTACTGCCGTTCTCATGCCGTTCAAATCGCAGGAGATCCAGGACGCGGGCGGTATTTACTACGGCGTCAACGCCGTATCGCATAACCTCATCGTCTGCAACCGCGGAAATCTGCTCAACGGCAACGGTTTTATTACCGGCGTGTCCGGCTCTGGCAAGTCGATGGCGGCAAAGCAGGAGGTCTCCGCGCTGGCGCTCTCTACCGACCATAACATCATTATCGTCGATCCCGAACGCGAATATGGCGAGCTGGTACGGGCGTTGGGCGGCGAGGTCATTACCATCTCCGCCTCTGATCCAAATGGCTGCCACATCAATGCGCTGGATTTGTCCGAGGGGTATGGCGACGGCAGGGAGCCGTTGGTGATGAAGTCCGAGTTTATTATGTCGCTGTATGAGCAGCTTATGGGCGCGGATAAGATCGAGCCGCAGGAGAAGTCCATCATTGACCGCAGCGTGGGCAACATCTACCGGGAGTATATCAAGAATTTCCAAGGTCAGCCGCCTACGCTGAAAGACCTCTATGACGATTTGATGAAGCAGGTCAACCCGGAGGCGCACCGGATCGCGCTGGCGCTGGAGCTGTTCACGGTGGGCAGTTTGAATGTGTTTTCCCACCAGACCAATATCAATACAAAAAGCCGTATTCTCTGCTTTGACATTCAGGACTTGGGTGAAAATCTGAAATCTGTGGGCCTGTTGGTGATGCTGGACGCCATTTACAACCGCGTTATCCAGAACCGCAGAGAGGGAAAATACACCCATGTCTACATCGACGAGATCTATCTGTTTTTCGCCAATGGGAGCGGCAGCGGACACAGCATTACCAATTACAGCAGCGAATTTCTCTACAAGTGCTGGAAGCGCTTCCGCAAATATGGCGCGACGCTCACCGGCATTACACAGAATGTGGAGGAATGTCTGCTGTCCAATACGGCGCGGATGATGTTCGCAAACTCCGAGTTTCTGCTGATGCTCAATCAGGCCACCACCGACCGGGAGCAGCTTGCCCGACTGCTGGGTGCATCGGATACGCAGATGAGCTATGTGGACAATGCCCCTGCTGGCCACGGGCTCATCAAGGTAGGCGGGGCCATCGTGCCCTTCGCCAATGAGCTGCCCAAAAATACGGAGCTGTATCGCCTGATGACCACCAAGCCGGGTGAGGATTGATGTTATGAAGGATTTGAAGATCAAACCCGGCATGGACACGCCAAAGGCAAAGTTGAAGAACCCCGCGCCTAAAGACGCCGATTCCCTTCTGAAAAAGCACATGGACAAACGGCAGCGAGAAAAGGAGCCGGAGAGCCATGATCCCGTGCGCTATGCTACCGACCGCGTGGAGAAGAATATGCGCCATGGCGCATCTGGGGCGGCGGATGCCTCGCGGCGCATGATAAAGCACTACCGAGGAAAGCTGCGGCAGGGCAAAGATAATGCGGCGAGGGAGTACAGAGTGGCAGATATGGGGATTGGTGCGGAAAGTGGCTCTACCAATGCCCCGACGGAATATGACTTTTCCCCAGCACAAAACACTGCACGAAACGAAGTCGGAAAACAGACGTTTTCTCCGCAAAATCCCAATGCCGCCAAAAACGCAAGCGCCGCCCCGCAGGAGCGTGGGCGGAAAAAAGCTGCGCAGGACGCAAAAGCCGCCTATCGGCGGAACCTCGCCGAGAAAAGAACAGCAGAGCGGCACATTGTACCTCCACCGTCCGACCGTGGAGGCACAATGACCACTCCGCAGAAAGGCAATTCGAGGGTATCGGCCAAGGGCAGCCCTGGCCCTAAGAGCAGACAGGCCATGACCAAGGCCGCGCGCACCATGCGCGTTCGACCAACTGACCACGCAGCGCCGAACAATGCAATCATCACGCACCGCGCAAGGGCGGCGGCGCAGAGAAAGGCACAGCAGACAATGCTCCAGACATCCGCAAAGAACGGAGGCAGGGGGGCAAAAAAGATGGGCGGCGCAATGGTGCAGGCGGTACAGACGATTGGGAGAGGTATCGCGTCCGCCGCAAGTTCCATCGTGGCGGCGGGCGGCGGTACGGTGGTGCTGGTGCTGCTCCTGACGGTGATCCTCGTGGCGGCAATCGTGGCATCACCCTTCGGCATCCTTTTTTCCAACGAGAGCCGGGAGGCGGGCGTTGTGCCGCTCTCCGCTGCGGTGGCGCAGGTCAATTATGAGTATAACGAGCGGTTGGAGGAATTGCAAACAGCGGACAGCTACGACTCCATCTCCGTGACCGGCCAGCCTGCCGATTGGGTGGAGGTTCTGGCGGTGTTCGCGGTAAAGGTTGCTGGAGCCGATGTAGACACCGCGGACGTGGCCACCATGGATGCCGACCGCATCGCTCGCCTGAAAGCGGTCTTTTGGGACATGACCACCATTGCACACCGCATCGAGGTCATTCACCATCCCGGCAGCGGTGATGACGATGGCTGGACGGAGCGAAACCTCTATATCACCATTACCGCAAAAACGGCAGAAGAAATGAAAGCAGTTTACCATTTCAACCGCAATCAGATCGCGGCACTGGACGAGCTGCTGGAGCAGCGGGACCTCCTGCGGGAGCTGATCGAGGATGTATACTCTGTCAGCGGGGATACGGCATCGCTGCTCCGCAATCTGCCGGAAGATCTGTCGCCGGAGCGCGAGGCGGTGGTACGCACCGCCTGTTCTCTTGTCGGCAAGGTGAATTATTTTTGGGGAGGAAAGAGCCTTGTGATCGGCTGGGACGCCCGGTGGGGTGAGCTGCGGCAGGTCACGGCGGCAGGCAGCTCCACCACCGGAACCTACCGCCCCTACGGACTGGATTGCAGCGGATTCGTGGACTGGGTATTTTACAACGCCACAGGCGGGGACTACATCATCGGTCACGGGGGCGGAGCGATGATGCAGCATACCTACTGCACCCCAATCTTATGGGAGGACGCACAGCCGGGAGATCTTGTCTTTTACCCCGAAGATAACCATGTTGGCATGGTGGGCGGTTGGGATGAGGACGGAAATATTTTAATCATCCACTGTGCCAGCGGCTATAACAATGTGGTCATCACCGGCAAAGAGGGCTTTACCTCTGTCGGACGACCTGATTATTATGTACAGCGGGAGTGATTGGAACGAATATGTAGTTCTTTGCCTGATTGTCAATGCTCTTGAAAAAACGACCCGATTCGCATATAATACATGACGATGTGACAGCGGAAAGGGGCGTGGGCGGCATGATCTCCGACGAAGAACTTTACAGGCAATATCTGCACGGTGATGAAGCTGGACTTGAAGCTCTGATGAAAAAATACGGCGATCTGCTGACCCTCTACATCAACGGTTATCTGCATGATGTTCACGAGGCGGAGGACTTGATGATTGAAGTCTTTTCCTATCTGTTCACGAAAAAGCCCCGTATCCGGGACGGCGGATTTAAGGCTTACCTCTATAAAGCGGCGCGGCACATGGCTTTACGCCACAAAAGCAGACGGCGACTTTTCTTCAACCTGGATGACCTGACCGAGGAGCCGGACGGACAAACGCTGGTGGATGAGGTCATCCGAACAAAGGAACGGGATCAGATTTTGCATTTCTGCATGGATGAGTTAAACCCGGACTATCGGGAGGCCCTTTATCTGACCTATTTCGAGGGCATGAGTTACTTGCAGGCCGCCGAGGTCATGGGAAAAAGCGTGAAGCAGATTACTAATATAGTATACCGGGGGAAAGAGCGTCTGCGCGGATTATTGGAACGGGAGGGGATCACAAATGTTGAGCCATGAGGAACGGATTGCAGAAGTAAAACGGCGTATCGCGGAAAAAGAGCATCAAAAAAGGCTGCGGCAGGCACGGATCGCCGCCGTTTCCGGCGTGGCAGCGTGTCTTGCGGTGATTGTGGGCGTTTCCCTGTTCATGCCCGGTATTGTGGAGCAAATCGAGCTGGGAATTTCCTCCGGCTTTGAAACAGCGGCAACGATGTTCGGCGGCAGCGCCACGCTGGGATATATCGTCATCGGACTGCTTGCCTTTGTTCTCGGCGTATGCGTGACGATTTTGTGTTTCCGAATCCGTCTGCTGAACAAAGAGGAACAGACGGAGGAGCAAAAGGGGGACAATGCGGATGGAACTTGTCAGTAACCTTTTGCAATTCATCGTTACCCTGCTGGGCTTTAGCCTGAGCGGAATCCGGTATCTGAAAAGCCGGACACAGGCGTATTTCCTGCTGACCTGCTTTTATGGCTGCTTTGCCCTCGGCTCTCTGTACTGGACGCTGTATTTGCTTTTATATTCTGAAACACCGCAGGTCTTTTATGTGTCGGAGTTTGGCTGGGTAGCCAGCGTCATTTTTCTTTACATCCTGCAATACGCGCTTTCCTCCGCGGAGGAAAGGGGCTTTGCGGCACGCAAAGCCCTAATCGCCCTCTTGATCGGCGTTCCGTTGTGCGTGCTTTACTGCACCTTTGGAGACATCCTCTCCAATCTGCTCTGGTGCGGTTTGATGATCGTTGTTTCCTATCATGCGATCCGTGGCCTTGCTTATGCTCGGGCGCAGGTAGGGACAGCACGTGATATGCAATATTTTCACATTGGGGTGCTGCGCTATGTGGCGGCGGAATATGCTCTTTGGACTTCCGGCTGCTTCTGGCCGGGGGATTCCATTTCCAGCCCCTACTGCTGGCTTGACTTTCTGCTGACGCTCTGCATCTTCGCCCTGCTGCCAGCCACAGGAAAGGCGGTGCGGGAATGACCTATATTGAAAATGTATTTATCTGTATGGCGTCGCCCCTACTGATCGCCGCCCTGTGCATGGGAAAGCGGCGGACAAAGTTCTTTCTGTTTTGCCTTGCGGGAATGGGTGCGTGTCTGCTCTCCGCTTACATCAATACCTTTCTCGCCGCACTTTATGGGGCGGACACCTTTGGCGCAACTGTGGAGATCGCCCCGGTGGTGGAGGAAGTGATGAAGCTTCTGCCGCTGCTCTTTTACCTTCTGGTATTCGAGCCGAGGGCGGAACAGATCAAGATCGCCGCCGTGATCACTGCGCTTTCCTTTGCCACCTTTGAAAATGTCTGCTATCTGATCCAAAACGGGGCCGGACATTTTTCCTTTATTTTCTTCCGGGGCATCGGAACGGGAGCGATGCATGTCATCTGCGGGGCCATCGTCGGAGGAGGGCTTGCGTATGTGTGGCGGCGGATGTGGTTGAAGATTGCCGGAACCTGCGGCCTGCTGGGAGCGGTCATCACCTTTCATGCGATCTATAATCTGCTGATTGCCTACGGCGGCGCGGCGCAGTATATCGCCTATCTTCTGCCTGTGCTGATTCTGACAGCGGGAAAGTCGCTTGCCCGCCGTCTGACACCATAATGAAATAGATTTTTCTCTTTTGGGAGCTGCCTTTGTGCGGCTCTCAAATTTTTTTGAAAAAATTTGATTTTGGGGTGAGAGTTTTTCTGTGTTTTTGTACCTATATAAGTGAAAGGCTTTTTAAGCTGAGTTTTCAGAGAGGAGGTTTTGCGTGTATGTACGATACAGAAAAGCGTGTTGCGATAGTAAAAAAGCGAATAGCGGAACATCGCCGCAGGCAGGCGCGGCGAAGCATCCGCAGTTTGTCTGCCCTGTGCGTCCTGCTGTTCCTGTCCCTTGTGGGAACGGTGGGAACGGTAGGGACGGTACGGGGCCAGCCGATAGATGCCGCAGGAATGTACGGCGCGATCCTGCTGCATGAGAGCGCGGGCGGATATGTGCTGGTGGCGGTGGCGACGTTTATGCTGGCTGTGGTGATCACGGTCGTCTGTATGCGGCTGCATGAACGGGAGAAGCAAAAACAGAAACAAGAACAAGAACATAAGGAGGACGCAACATGAAAAAAATCCTGTCCCTGCTTTTGACCCTCTGCCTGCTGCTGGGCGTTCTACCCTCTCAGGCCCTCGCCTATGTGGGGGACATTATATCGCCTGGCAGTACAAATGTGCAGACGAGCACGAACAATAATTCGCTCGTCCTACAAAACGACTATATCCGTGTGACGCTGAACAGGCAGACCGGCATCCTCACGACCGCTCCGACTGCGGCATCGGACAGCCCCGGCCAGCAGAAGCCCTACTGCGAGTTCATCACGTATGATAACGGAATCGGTTACAATAAGAAAGAAATCACACATCCCGCAACGCTCAGTCTGAAAAGCGCATCGTTTGTGGAGAAAACGCCGAACGGCGACACAAAGGCCATTAAGGCGGAGTATGCTCTGACATTCGAGCTGTCCGGGAAATCTGTTTCCGCAACGACTGCGGTTTACTATGAACTGGTGCAGTGCGGAGAAAATAAGTCGTCAGCAGACGCATGGGGCGTGCTGACGTCCGTTGATAACATCAAAATCAACGCCAACAGCTTCGGCGACCTCAACCTGGCTACCGATATGAGTGCTTGGTGGGGCTATACCCTCGACGGCTTCAGCGGTATGGGGCACGCCAACGCCACAGACGGCCCCGCCATCAAGATGAGCCGCACCGTCGTCAAGAATGAGGCAGAAGAGGAGATTTCAACCGAAAGCTCCGTCATCACCAGCAAGGTGGATGATTTGGATACCTGGCAATCTTTCTCACAGGGGACGGATTGGTGCTACAACTACATCACCGAGGTCTATGTGGACGGCTACGCCTGGGCCAATCCCTTTGTAGGACTGTCGGGCTACTATAAGAATAAGACCATCAAAGCCTATCTGCCCGATACGGTCAGCGTCACGCCGGGCAATAACCCCAGCAGCACCCGCGTGGAGTGCAGAAACGATATTGGTTACTATTTCAGCGGTGACGAGAGCTATCCGAATTCAGGACGCTTTCTCTGGGGCTTCCGCAATCTGACAAAAAATGCGGCTGATGTTCCATCAGAGCCGGACAAGGTGGAAGTATCCATCAACGCCAAGCGGCTTGCTGCCTTTGCTGACGGGAATGACGGCGTAACGGTGGAATATGTTGCCGATGACGCGGCGCTGAACGCGCTGAAACAGCGGTACGGAAATCCCGTCGCCCTCATCAGCGGCGACTATGAGAGCAAAAACGGCACGGACTTTGCCTTTACCGGCGGGGCGGCGCTGCTCTCGCCCTCTGTGACGGCGACATGGGGAAATGGCGGTGAGCTCGTCATTCACAAGGACGGAACAATCACCCACAGTGGCCTGAGCCTGAATGCGCCCAGCTTCAAGTTCTATCAGCCGAACAGCGGCGCGGGCGAGGAATTGAAAATCAAGCTCACACAGGACGGCTTTTTGTTTGAGATCGACCCCGAAAAGAACGACGCCGTGATCTATGTGGACATCCCCTATGCCACGGCGAAGCTGGAAAAGGTCACCGCTGATGCCGCGGGAAACCTGGTGTTCGCCGGCGGGATCAGCTTCCAGACGGTCTTTGAAGGGGCGAGCTTCACCTTGAAAGAGCTGGGCTACGGCTTAAATGACAAAAATGAATTTACGGTCAATGGCGTCCATGCCACGGGCAGCTTTGACACGGCCAAGACGCTGTCGCTGGAGCTGGCGAAGGTCAAGGGCGAGGTTAACACCTTCAAGGGGAAGGAGAAATATGCGTTCACGCTGGAACTGAACGCCTTTGACCTCTTTGAGACTGAGGCGGAGCTGGAGCTGGTGCGCAGCAAAAAGGACGGCAGCCTGCTCCCCAATACGCTGTACTTCTTTGTGTCGGCAAGCCCCGGCATCCCCCTCATTCCTCCGGTGCCCATTGGGCAGCTCAACGGCGGCGGCGCGGGCTTCAGCAATTTGGCCGACACGGTGAACGGCGATTATTTCGCCATCCCGCCCCTCAAGCTGCGGGGTACGCTGAAGGGCACCTATCTCCACCTCATCGAGGGCAAGGGAGATGTGGTCATCGGCCCCAGCGAAATTTCCCTCAAGGCGAGCGAAGTGGGCATCGTGGGGACGAACGCGTCTATCATCGACAGCTTCGGCTATTCTCTCCAGCTCAACGGCCAGGAGCGGACCTATCATGGAACGACCTACAAGGGCATTTACTTCGTCGGTTCCGAGACCCTTGAATTGGATCTGCCAAGCACTGAGATAGACGTATTTATCCTGGATACCTCCATCGAGCTGGGCGCGTTTGGCGGAACGGGTACGAAAAATGATACAAAGCATTTGTATCTCGGCGTGGGTGCCAACGCCGTTGTCAAAAGCAAGGTGCAGGTTCCAAGCGATGTGCCCGTGATTGGCGGTTGGAAGCTTGGCAGGTGGGACGTTGACCTCATTGTGGGCGGACAGACGGAGTTCCCAATCGAGGACGTCAGTGTTGACGAGGGAATGAAAAACGCTTTCAAAAACATTGACGTGTACCTGGGCGCGATGACCGGGGTGTATGCCGGTGTCATCGACGCGCGGCTGTGGGTGCTTGTGCCGAATATCGTGGAGACCAACTTCCGCAGGGGCGGCGGCTGGGATGTTGAAACCAAATGGTTCGGCAGACTGCCCGAATGGGACTGGTCGGAAAAGGGCGTTGAGCCAGTGGTGCAGTCTATGCCGTCGGAGGACAGCGGCGAGGACGTCCCCATGCTGCTTGCGGCGGAGCCCGTTGCGCTTGCAGCCAGCGGCGAGAACTCAACGACTATCACAGTAAATGCCGGTACAGACGAAACGCCGTATATCCTGCTGGCATTTGACAAGAACATCACCGAGGACGAAATTAAACAAGCTCTGTCTGTTACAAAGAGTGGTGAAACCACCCCGATCCAAATCAACTGGCTGGGTAATAGCTACGAAATCAATTCCAGCTACGCCATCAACGCAGACACCGACATCATACATAACAAGAAGGACAACAAGGATTACCGCGTGGCGATCCTGCGGCTGAAAGAGGGCGGGACTTATCAGGTCAACCCGGGCTCGCTTACGCTTGACACGCAGAAATCCCAAGGCGTTTCCATTGCTCCGTTTGAAGAACTGGCTTTGTCTTTGAACAGCAATCAGGTGTCCGGTGAAATCAAATACGCCGAGGAAAATACAAAGTATGTGCTTCGCACCTATTTTGCCAATGAAGAGGGCGGCGCGGATTATCTGATCGACGAGCAGGAAGTAACGGGTGCAAGTAAAATCTCAGTCACGATCCCGCAGAGCGGTGCGCTGGCCCCATCGGGCGAATACTATGTGACCTCTTTCCTGATGACGGAAAAGAGCGTGGAAAGCATCGACGAGAACGGCGAAAAGGAAACCCTGACCGGCCTTGTCGCCATCGACCATCAGCAGTTTGATACTCAGGTAAGCTATCAGAACCAAAACCAGCCGACCGCACCCCAAACTGTTACGCTGGAGCTGGCCGGAAACGAGGTCATGACGGCAAAGTGGGATAAGGTGGACGATGCTGCCGGCTATGCCGTGACGATTTATCAGAAAAACGGAGGCAAATGGATCGACACCGGCTTTGGCTATGACCTTGATAAAGAAACGACCTCTATCAATATGGCGCTGACCGTGGGCGGAGAAGAAACAACAAAGTCTAAAAACCTGTCCGCAAACGAGGCCTACAAAGTCGGCGTGAGGGCATACAAGGAAGATGCTGAGAACGAGGGCGGCAAGTATTACAGCGCGGAAACCGAGTCTGCGGATGAGGGTGTGTATCTGCCTGAATATACGCCGCTGAAACTGACACTCTCTGTAAACGGCACGACCTGCACAGCAGACGAAAATGGCGTGTACCACGCCTATATCGGCGGTGAATCGAATACGCTGGCGGTAAGCTGCGCTGACAACTCCAATGCTACTTTCAAGGTTACAAGAATGGACAAGACTACCGAAAACGAGATTAGGGCGAGCCAGGATGGTAGCTATACAATCCCTGATTTTGAGGGCAGCCTGATGTTCAAAATCGACGGCATTTCAAGCGTCACGGGCAGTTCGACCGCCAAAGATGTGACCAGCGTATTCCTGCTGGTGAGCGTGGACAAGACCGCCCCCGTGCTGACCCTCTCTGATCCGATATTCTATGCCGATATGACCACGGGTGCGTATAAAATCACCGGAACGGCGGACGCGGGAAGCGAGATTCTATACGGAAATGATGGTAAGTCGGTCTACGCAAGCAGCGACGGAACCTTTACTATTCCCGGTACACTGGAGTATGAAAACAGCGGTGTCCTTTCCCTCTACGCGCAGGATGCCGCAGGGAGCAAATCAGATTTGCAGTTTGCGCTGATTACCAAGCAGGAGCAGTATGCTGTTACGGTGAACGGAAGCTACGCACAGGATTCGGGCGCTGGGAGCTACGCTGAGGGTGCGATGGTCACAATCCGTGCGGGAACGCGCAGTGGCTATCAGTTCAGCGGCTGGACTTCCAACAGCGGTGTTACTTTCGCAGACGCGAGCAGCGCGACAACGACCTTTACTATGCCAGCTTCCGCCGTAACGGTCACGGCGAACTGGAGCAGCTCCGGCGGTTCCTCGTCCGGTGACTATGATGAGCCGAGCTGGCCTGTCACCGCGCCCGACACGGAAAACGGGAGCATCACCGTTCGGCCGAAGAACGCCTCCAAGGGCGACACCGTGACCATCACGACCAAACCCGACGCGGGCTATGAGCTGGAAAGCGTGACTGTCACCGATAGGAACGGCAAGGCGCTGGGGCTGACCGACAAGGGCGATGGAATCTACACCTTCAAAATGCCCGCGGACAAGGTGGAAATCAAGGCCAGCTTCGCGCCGGAAAAGACCGCGCAGGACTTCTTTACGGATGTTCCCGCCAACAGCTATTATGCTGACGCGGTTTTGTGGGCGGCGAAGAACG
>OLWT01001580.1_pt1 | contig 11333 bp, 15 predicted proteins | sample 1674001 | NCBI WGS metagenome assembly OLWT01 (sample SAMEA103958137, study PRJEB25191) | human gut metagenome | biome: human-associated habitat [ENVO:00009003]; feature: intestine environment [ENVO:2100002]; material: feces | place: Germany | collected 2013/2015 | reverse complement strand
CAGCAGGTTCAAATTCGTCGGTTTCGCAGGAAGTCGCAGGGGAGAGTATGCAGGCTGAGGAAGTTTTGAAATCGGCTTGTATTATGTTTGCAACTATTCCTATCGTAATTGTTTATCCTTTTATACAAAAGTATTTTGTTAAAGGTGTTATGATAGGTGCAGTAAAAGAATAATGAAAAAACATATTTAAAAAGTATATATAAATTTTTAAAGAGATTGCTATTTTGGCAATCTCTTTTTCTCTAACAATTTTACTGTAATTGTGGCGATTACTGCTCCCAGTGATATTCCAAGCCCTGTTAGGATTGTAGATTTTGCGTAGTGCATAAATTTTACATTGTCCGACGTTATTGCATACATCATTGTATAATATATTGAACTTCCGGGAAGCAGGGGAATGGTTGACGGCATTAATATAACGGTTGACGGTAACTTTTTAACTCTTGATATTAATTCGCAAAAGAACACAAGGCAAATCATTGCAATGCAGCAGGCAATCAGCTCGCCGTAGTAATCGCTTAACATTCTTTCAATACTTGCCGTTATGAGTGAGCCTATAAATACAAGATAAATGCAATTTTTCGGCACCTTCATACTGATAGCGAAAAAGGTTGAACCTATTGTGCAAAAAATAATTTGTTTAATCATATTTTACCAAACAACCACAACGCTCCCGCAACGGCAAAAGCGATTGATAATGCCGACATCACAGCGTCGAAAAGTTCACTCATTCCTGCCAAAAGGTCGGAATTCATCATATCCCTTATTGCGTTTACAACCGTAAGCCCCGGCACAAGGAGCATTATTGTTCCGATTATAATTTTGTCCTGATGAACGCTTATTTTCAATAAGCTTGGTACAAATGACAGAATTGTTGCAAAAAATGTACTGACAAGATTTTTAGAAAATGTATTAAATTCGATTTTGTTAAATTTTCCGATGCTTATTGCAATTGAAATAAGACCTGCAAATAATGCGTCAATTAAATTTCCACCAAAGAAAAGTGAAAAAGATGCGGTTGCGAAAAAGTTACTTATAAGCTCAATTATAGGACTTTCATATTCTGTATAATTTTGTATTGCATTGCTTTCGTTTGCAAGCGCACGTGAAACGCTGTTAATTCTTGCAAGCTCGCTTAAATTAACATTCCCTTTATAGATTCTTCTGACCTGAGTGTCTTTTCCTTTTTGTGCCACTATCAGATTGGTTGTGGCAAATACATTGCAGTTGCAGTCGTTAATTCGCCTGACTGTTTCCTCCGCTCGGCTTACTTCTCCGCCACACTCAATAGTTTGCACCGCCAAGTCAACAGATAGCTTGAATTTATCCTCGTTTTCCATTCTACCACCGTTAATATTTTTAGAAAGGATTAAAAAAATATTCAAATAAACCGCTTGAGTTAATTCTTTGTTTGTTGTTTAGTAATTTAATGATTATTTGTTTTGAGAGCTGATATAAAACATGGTCACAATATCGTGAAATATAAAAAGGGAGAAATCCCAAGAATTTACTATTCCGCCTTGACTTGCTTTGAGACTTTAAGTTATACTTATGATGATAAAGGCAGAATTAAAGGAACAGGGGTTTCTATTTCCGGTCCTATTTCTATTGCTTCTGTTTCTGTGTCAACATATAGTAAATTGATCAAAATAAAATCGTATATTAAAAGGTGAAACAAATGTATAAGAAATCGCTCTTTTTTAACGGTAAAGCCGTGTATGACTATGTCTACAACAATACAAAAGTAAAAAATATCGTATTTGGCTATTTTTTATTTCCGAGTGAAAAGTTTTACGGGCAATTAAATGATGCTGAAATCAATGTATACTATAGTGATATTACTTTAAATTGTTTTAATCCCAAAATCACAATTAAAAAAGATGAGAAAGATAATACTGTAATAAATGTTCACTATAATTCTTTTCATTATTTTTTAATAGTATTGATGTTATTAATCGCTACAATTGTTTCAATTCCCGTGCTAAATTTTCCGACTAATTTAATTGTTGCTTTTTTATTTGATTTTATTTTATTGCTTATATTTAAAATTATTTTTAATTGTCAATTAAATAAAATTTCAGAATGTTTTGACTCGGTATGCCACTGAAAATCATTAATGAAAATTCGCCATCGTAAGGTGTGTGCTTATGAATAAGAATATAACTGACATTCGATGTGTAAATGACGATTGTTTATTGTGTAAAAACTCAAAAGGTAATTATTGTATTATGGATTTCGATTACAATGATTTATTTGACAGCAATGTTAGCGTCCTGAATGATGATATTTGTTCTGTTTCCAAAGGCGGAAATTACTTTGCGGTTGCACGCAATAAAAATATTACGGTCATTGATACAAAGATAAATCAAAAGGTTGAAATACAACTTGATAACGATATTTTTACAGTGTGCTTTGTTAATGACAGTTCGCTTTTTTATTCTGAAATGAGCAATATTGACGATATAAACAGCAATTACGCACTTTATATCTATGATTTGAAACTGTCACAAAGAAAGTTTTTGAACAAAATTAAATGTGTTTCGCTTAATGATTTTTACTGTAATCAAGATTGTTTTACCGCGGTTTGTGAAACACTAACAAAAAACGAAATTTTTGTCCAAAAATTCAACGGAGATACTTTAAAATATTCTTTGGATAAACTTGTGCCGGCGTATTTATGCAACACTGTTTCTTTTGGAGATAACGGGAAAAAATTTCTGTGCTTATCGAGAAAAAGCATATTCAAAAAAATATATGTGTATTATGTAGATATTGAGCAAGGCAAATCAAATAAAGTATTATCACTCAACAACAGAGATTTAAGAGGCTTACCAAAGTGCTATGTGATTTATTTTCTTAACGAAACCTATTTTGCAGTAAGATCAAGAAATGAAATAAATATATATGATTTTGCTGAAAGAGAGATTCAAAATACATATAAAACGACCGACTTATCGGTATGTCCTGCGTTTATTAAAGATTTGATATTGACATTTTCGAACGGGAATTCATTAAATTTAACCGCCGGAAAATAAACTTATGATAAAACAAACGGCTACTATAAATAAATATTAAGGATATGTTTAATATGAAGAAAAAATCGAAAATTATATTACTTTCTGTGTTGGTGTTGGTTTTGATATCGGCATCATTGATTGCTATATTAGCTAATAATTCACACACAGTTGTTGGTGTTAAAAACTATTACAAAATATCAAGTGAAAATTCGGATTATATTCATTTTTCTTTAGATGATTTTGGTGATTATAGAAATCTCTATTTTCAGTCGAACAGGATACATTCTTTAATGTCTGATTCACACGGTAGTATGTTTATTGCTGAATATGACAAAAAGAACTTTAATGATCAACTTTTACGACTCGAATCTTTCGAGTATCAAACTGATGTTATTCTTGATTCTGATGAATATATTATACCGCAAACAAGTTTTAGCATTGGTGATTGGAATTTTAAAGTGTTAAAACCACAGTCACAAACACAGGAATTTCCTAAAAATATAGATTTTGTTTGCATTAATACTTCCGAATGTAAAATTGGTTATATGACCTTTTATGACGAGGATATTGATTATTTGTGTAAATCCGGCAATGAAAATGAGTATATGAAACATTTTGTAAAAAAATATTTTAAATACAATTTTAATAAAGTTAAGTGATTTCTTTTTGAAAAATTAATTTACGTATAATTCAGTTCACCTTTGTTACGATTTGTTTCAAAAGTGAACTGAAACAACAAATACAGTTATACTTATGATAAGGCAGGCAGAACACTTCGTGTAACGCAAAACGCTGAAACTATCGGCGCATTTAATACCCCTGCACATGTAAGTAGACTTGTTTCCTACATAAAAAGTGACAACAAATTATAAGAAAGCATGATGATATGAAAAAAAAAGGTACTTTTAATAATTGTTTTCGTGATTACCTGTATTGTCGGTATTGCCATTTATTTAACTAGTAGCAATAATGCAATAATCGAAAGTGGAACTTTATATTATCGAAATGACCTTGATATTTGCTCTTATGATTTTTCAAAAAAAGAAGAAGCAAAAATCAAGGTTAAAAACAACAATACTAATGAATATATGCCTTATAAAGACGGCTACATTTCAGTCAGCTTTTCCGATAATTCAAACACTTCTATTATTTCAAATAATATAGACGGATATATTAATGACATTTCTTTTGAGGGATTGCCTCATTTGATAGGCGTATATCAAAATCGTTTATACGTTTTATCAACGGGCGAAATATCAAATGTTTATTTAATTGATTTAAAAAGTGGTAAAACTGATTTGCTTTTAGAAAATGTATCAGCTTGTGCTTTAGCAGAAAATTTACTTTTCTATATCAAGGATAATATTTTGTATTTAAGTGCATTAGATACTGCAAATGAGCAAAAAATCTGCGATAACGCTATAGACATTAAGTCGTCAGATGCGGCTTTGTTTGTTAAAAAAGATGACGGAATTTTCATATATAATAATGAAATCGGTAATTTAGATTTGTTCACTTCAAAAGTCAAATATGATATTCTCGCTGTTGTTGACAATCAAAATATAATAGTGAAAAAGCAGGATAACAATGACGAGATAAGCTATCCGCTTGTTCGCTTTAAAACGCATTACTATTTATTAAATATTTCCGGCAAAAAATGTAAGCTGAAGGAATTTGACGGAAAATACATTTCAAATCTTCATTATTATGGTTGACATCAAAGATAATTTTTAAAACGCTGGAATTCTAATTGAAAATGATTTAATGGATTATAAAAACAGATATTTTTTTGAATCAGTTAAAATTATTGCTTCAAATATAAATATTTCACATAAAAAAATAACAGATACCAAATGGTATCTGTTATTTTTTGGTGCGAGAGACGGGACTTGAACCCGTACGAGTCGCCCCACACGCCCCTCAAACGTGCGCGTCTGCCGATTCCGCCACTCTCGCGTCAACAGTTAGCATTATAGCAGAACGATATTTATTTGTCAACACTTTTTTTCAATTTAGAAAAGTTTTGATATGTATTTAGGCTCGTCAATTATTGCTGACGGTGACTGAGCCAGTAATGATTCAAAACTTCTGTAGCCCCACGAGCAGGCAATGGCTTCAATACCTGCATTTTTTGCGGTTTTTATGTCAACGTCGCTGTCACCGAAAAAGATGGCTTCATTTGCTTTGCAATTAAGTGCTTTAAGCGTTGCTTTAGTTGTTGTCGGGTCAGGCTTTCGTGGCATGTCGTCCTTAGCGCCTGTAATTAAATCAAAATAACCTTTGCCGAAAAGTGTCTCAATCATTTTTATTGCACTTAAATGAGGTTTGTTAGTCACAACGGCAATTTTAACACCTTTTTGCTTTAATATATCAAGCTGTTCTTTTACTCCGTCATAAATATGAGCGTTGTCAAGAAGTATTTCTTGATATTTTATCTTGAACATTTCATAAGCATTTTCAAGTTCATCAGGGGAAAGGGTATGCTCAAATGCTCTTTCTATAAGCTTTTTTGCACCGTTTCCGACGAACATTCTGTAATCTGATATCGTCCATTTTTTATCTTTGCCATACTTTTCAAGAACATAGTCTGTCGCATTGCCCAAATCGTCAATTGTGTTTACCAATGTTCCGTCTAAATCAAAAATTGCACATTTAATCATATAAATCACTCAAATCCTGTTCTTTCTTCTTTTTTGAATTATTTATAATTTTAATTGTAATTACGATAATTACCGCAGCTCCTAAAACAGCACATTGTGAATATATTTTTCTGTCCTGCTTCTTACTGTCGGTTGAAAGCTGCCCGCTTTTGACTTCTGTCCACAGCCTGTTTTCAAGCTCATTTGTGCTTTGCGGTAAATTTTTAAAATACTGTACTTTTTTTGCATTAGAATATACAGCTGGATTACCGTAAAGAGAACTTTCTTTGTTTTGTTCTACCGTGTAATTTGCACTTCTGTAGTAAATATATTCGCTGTTTGCAAGTGCGACCTCAGGCTCTTGCATAAAGTTTATGAATGCTTCTCCTCCTGCTTTGTTTTTAGAACATTTCGGAATGCAAAATGCATCATAAAAAGCATTTACTCCTTCTTCCGGAATACAATATCCCAAGTCACTGTTGTTTTCGTTCATTAATACGTAGTCTCCGGCATAATATGTCGCAAGTGCGTATTCGCCGCTTTCCATAAGGTTGAAAACTTCGTCCATAACATAAATGGGATTAACCTTGTCCTTTTGCTGGGCTAAAAGTTCTGCCGCATTTACCCAATCCTGCTCGTTAGTTGAATTAAAATCAATACCAAGCCTTGTCTGCGCAATTGCAAATGCATCACGAGGGTTATTAAACATTAGAATTTTGCCCTTGTATTGTTCATCCCATAGGACGTCCCAGCTCTTAGGAGGTTCTTTAACAAGCTTTTTGTTATAAATCAAAATCGTTGTTCCAACATTGTAGCAAACGCTGTATTTTTGGTCGGGGTCATAAAAAAGCTTTTGAAACTTTTTATCAACGTATTTCATATTAGGAATGTTTTTATAGTCAAGCTCAAGGAGCATATCCTCGTCTATGAGCTTGTCAATCATATAGTCGCTCGGAACGATAACGTCATAAGAAACTCCGCCGCCGATAAGTTTTGAATACATATTTTCGTTTGACTCATAGTTTGTATAATTGACCTTACAACCTGTCAGCTTTTCAAATTCCTTAACAACGTTCATTGAATCTTCGCTTCCGTCAGAAATATATTCACCCCAATTGTATACGTTTACCGTGGTGCCCTGAAGCCCTAAGCCTTTGTAGTATTCAATTGTTTTCTTGTCAAAGTAATTATTATCTGCAAATGCCGAAATGGGAAATGCACAAAAAACTAAAATAAGCGATAAAATAATTGTAACTGTCTTTTTCATTTTGCCTCACGCTTACCCTTTTTCTCTGCCTTGCTTTGTGCTATATTCATTAAAACAAGAAGCACAAGAATTGATATAAACATAAGAGTGGAAAGTGCATACATATCAGGTTTAACTCTTTTTTTAGTCATTGAAAAGATATAAATAGGCAGAGTTTGAAAGCTTGGACCGTTGGTAAAGTAGCTGATAATGAAATCATCAAGGGAAAGAGTAAAACTCATAACACAACCTGTAATAATTCCGCTTAAAATTTCCGGCATAACTACTTTGAAAAATGCTTTTATCGGTTTACATCCAAGGTCAAGAGCCGCTTCATAAACATGCATATCAAATTGTTTTAACTTAGGTATAACATTTAAAATTACATAAGGAAGCGCAAATGTTACATGAGCAATTAAAAGCGTCCAAAAACCTAAAATATCGCTTTTGTTTACAAGAGAGCCTGCAAAAACAAATAAAAGCATCATTGCAATACCGGTTACAATTTCGGGATTCATCATAGGAATATTTGTTGTTGTCATCATGGCACTTTTATAAAGCTTTGATTTTGAATTGAACAATCCGACTGCCGCAAGCACACCCAAAACGGTAGATACAAGCGCTGTGCATACGGCAAGTAAAGCCGTATTTTTTAATGCCTGTACAGCGACCGTGTCTTTAAACATCTCGTTGTACCAATGTGTTGAAAAGCCGGAAAAAATATATGTGCTTGATGTTGAATTTAATGAAAAAAGCATCATAACTGCTATTGGTGCATACAAAAATACAAAAATAAGCGCAACATAAAGTTTCGATATAAAAGGTGTTTTCTTTTTCATATAATTACACCTCCGTCACCGTTTTCATCAGCACCAAAGTAATTCATAACACCAAGGCAAATGAAAATTAATATCATCAATACAAACGAAAGTGCCGCACCTAAATTGTAGTTATTTGCGCTTTGAAATTGAGTTTCAATAACGTCACCTATAAGAACAACTTGACCGCCGCCTAGCTTTTGAGTGATATAAAATGTTGAAACGCAAGGCACGAATACCATAGTTATTCCGCTTAAAATTCCGGGTTTTGAAAGGGGAATTACTACGTTTTTAATAACTTCAAATTTGTTTGAGCCTAAGTCTTGAGCTGCTTCAACGAGCGAATTGTCAAGCTTTGTTAATACGGAAAAAATAGGCAAAATCATATATGGCAAAAAGTTATAAACCATTCCGAGTATAACTGCCGCACCGTTATTAATGAGCTTTAATTGCTTTAAGCCGAGCACATTTAAAATTGTGTTGATTACACCTGAATCGCCCAATATTGTCATCCAACTGTAAGTTCTGATAAGAAAATTCATCCACATAGGAAGCATAACAAGAAGAACAACAAGATTTTTATATTTTTGCGGAGCTTTTGAAAAAATATATGCAAACGGAAATCCTAAAACCAAACATATAGCAGTTGCCGCAACACCGTATAAAACAGAAAGCAAAATTGTAGTGATATATGTCGGAATTTGTTCTACACTCGCAAGTGAAAAGGCGCCGCTTTTATCGGTAAGCGCATAGTATGCAACCATTAGTAAGGGAGCAATTATAAATAATATTGACCAAACAAGATATGGTTTGTCTGCAAGAGAGGAAAGCTTATTCTTCTTCATTTTCTTCCTCCCAATTGTATGATGCATCGCTGATATGGTCCATTTCGTCCGAAAAATATGAATAATCGCCAAATTCGCCGCTATATTCACTTCTGTTCATAATGTGAATGGCATCAGGCTCAATATACATTCCAATTTCCTCGCCGACTTTGTGATGCTCAATAGTTTGTATCATCCAAATGAAACCGCCAACGTCAACAAGTATTTCAAAATGGACACCTTTGAATGTGACACTTGTGATTTTACCGGGGAGTGAAGCTTTGCTGCCTTTTTTTACAATCTTAATATCTTCAGGCCTTACTACCGCTTCAACAAATGCATTTTCACCAAAACCGCTGTCAAGACATTCAAACGTTACGCCGCCAAACGATACAAGATAATCCTTTATCATTATTGCGTCAACAATGTTTGACTCTCCTATAAAATCTGCAACAAATGCATTTACAGGTTCGTTATAAATATCTTCAGGTGTTCCTATTTGTTGAATTTTGCCCTTGTCCATAACAACGACCGTGTCAGACATAGAAAGAGCTTCCTCTTGGTCGTGAGTTACATAAATGAAAGTAATTCCAAGTCTTTTTTGAATTGCCTTAAGTTCAGTTTGCATATCTTTTCTAAGCTTCAAGTCAAGTGCGCCGAGCGGCTCGTCAAGTAAAAGCACGTGCGGTGAATTAGCGAGCGCTCTTGCTATTGCAACCCTTTGTTGCTGTCCGCCTGAAAGCGAGTCAATGCTTCTCTTTTCAAAGCCTTTAAGATTTACAAGTTCGAGCATTTCGGCAACGGTTTTTCTTATTTCGCTTTTTGGCTTTTTTTGAAGCTTTAAGCCAAAGGCAATGTTCTCATATACATTTAAATGAGAAAAAAGAGCATAACGTTGAAAAATGGTGTTCACCTTTCTTTTGTGAGGCGGAACATCATTAATTCTTTTTCCTTCAAAAATAATATCGCCGCCGTCAGGCTCAATAAAACCTGCAATGCAACGAAGAGTGGTTGTTTTTCCGCAACCCGAAGGACCAAGCAACGTTATAAACTCTTTTTTGTTTATATAGAGATTTAACTTATCCAATACTACATTTTCACCGTATTTTACAGTGATATCTTTAAGGTCTATTATCTTTTCCAATATGCACATCCTCATTTGCTAACCCGATTTAGCGCTTTTCAAAAACGCCATACGACTAATATATATAATTGGTATAAAAAAGTCAATATATTTTTTTTATTATTTCTTCACCTTTTTGTGCTTTTTCGATTGCTTGGCAAACCTTATCAAAATCGCAAACCATACTCTTAGGTTTTTTTTCATAATTGTCCATTCCAAACGGCACAAAATAATAATTTTTATAGTTTAAAAGTGCGCCTATATTTTTTGCCGCTGCACCGAGCGCATCGTTGGTTGAAACACCGATTACAACAGGATTGTTGTTTCTTAAATGACTTTTTACAGCCATAGTAACAGTTGTATCTACTATACCGTTTGCAAGCTTCGCAAGAGTGTTTGATGTGCAGGGAACAACTGCAAGGACGTCAAACATTTTTTTAGGCCCTATCGGCTCTGCTTTTTCTATTGTGTGAATAATGCTGTTTCCCGTAATTTCAATAAGCTTGTTTTGTATATCAATCGCCTTTGCGAAGCGTGTATCTGTATTATATGCATTTTCGCTCATAATAGGAGTAACTTCGTGTCCTTTATTTACGAGTTCTTCAATAACCTTTATTGCTTTGTCAAATGTACAAAATGAGCCTGTCAGGCAATATCCGATTTTCAATTCTTTCCCTCCTTAATCATTTTGTCTATTGTTTCGCCGATTAAATATCCGGCGCTGATTTTACTGTATCTTGACGGAAGCTTTGAGCCGTCAATTATATCAATGCTTTTGATTTTCGCATAGTGCTTATCAATTCCACCGGGGAATGACGCAAGTTCTATATATATAATATCGTTTTTAAATGTATCAATTTCTTTTTTTGTGAAATATATTGCAGGAACCGTGTTGAAAATTATATCGTAGTTTTGACATTGTAAAGCTTTAAAATCAATGACCTTGTCGGCAATTGTTTTTGCTTGTGCTTTGTTAATATCACTTCTTGCACAAATTGTTAACTTACTGCCCATTGCCTTTAATACATTGCAAAGCGATTTTCCTATTTTGCCGAAGCCGGTAATTAAGATATTTGAGCCATAAATAGCTTTGTTGCTGTTTTCTTTATAAAGCGCTATTGCACCTTCACTTGTCAAAATTGCATTTTTGTATTTAAAATCATCTCTTTTATTGTAATCGTAACAGTTTTTATATTTTTTATCATAATCACCGACACCGTAAAATACGTGCATGTTTTCATACCCTTTAAACATTTCTTTGTCGCAGGCTGGCGCAAACACGGCAAAATTTGCTTTGCTTTTGTCAAAGACTTCGTTATATCCTGCTTTTTTTAGATACTTTTGCGTATATTTCAGCCTTTCGTCACAATAATAAGGAATAATAAAATTGTGACAGCCGGCTGTCTTTTGCCGCTTACCGCAAATAATAATTTATCAAGAGATTTGGGTACACGTCACAGAGCGGCGATAGGACTCAGCGAAGTCACAGACGCGGTTATTATAGTGGTGAGCGAAGAAACAGGCAAGATTTCCATAGCGTTAAACGGCTCGCTTACGCGTAATCTTTCAAGAGAGTCGCTTGCAAAGGCACTTAAAAAGATTATGAGTCAAAAGCAGGAAACGAACGAAAAGATAGATAAGATTATGTTTTGGAGGACGAAATGAC
>OLWT01001576.1_pt1 | contig 11342 bp, 6 predicted proteins | sample 1674001 | NCBI WGS metagenome assembly OLWT01 (sample SAMEA103958137, study PRJEB25191) | human gut metagenome | biome: human-associated habitat [ENVO:00009003]; feature: intestine environment [ENVO:2100002]; material: feces | place: Germany | collected 2013/2015 | reverse complement strand
AAAATCAGGGCCGGGCCCGGCGGCCGAAGGCCCGGAACAGCCCCTGGGGCAGCTCGAACACCAGCACGATGGCCAGCACCATGGCGGCGGCGATCTTTCCACCCCACCAAGGGTCCTCTCCACTACCCTCGGCGATACGTCCCCAACGAGCGTCACGGGCGATATCCACCATCGGGGAATACGTCCATGTCACACCGTTTGAGCTGGCCTCGATAGCGGCGATACGGGCACTTTGCTCGATCAACGTCGTATCCCAGCTACAAGACAAAGCCAATGGGATCGGGAAGATCGTATGATATCCATGAATCACATCCAGTCCGAACAAAAGCGGAATTCCTAAGCGAGATTCCTTAACCGCTATCTCCTGCAATTTACGGAACGTCTCCAGCTCCGAGCCTCCCGTAGCACCCAGCCAGCCCCGACGAATCGTCTCGTCCGCTCCTTCCGAACCACTCAAGATGCCGGGAACACCCCCACCGGACAAGTTCAGCTGTCCGATCTTCTCATCCAAAGTCATTTTACCCATCAACTGATCGATAAACGTATCCATCGCTCTCGTATCTTGAACGGGCTTTTGTCCGTATGCCGCAAGTGCCAAACAAGCGGCGAATGATAATATAATCTTTCTCATGTTATTTAAATATTAAGATTCTCTCGCATTATGGATCGTGAAACCCAATTTCTTCAAACCGTCCTGGATTTCCGGACAGCTCATAAACAAACGCCACAGAAGGCCCGTACGGTAATTCTCGATCATCGGGGTGATCGTACATTGGTCTATCGCCAGATAACGACGCGGATACCAATTCTCGCCTTCACTGAAAGCGTCGTAAAAACCATACTTACCCCAGATGCTATCTCCCAGATTGAAATAGAAATGCTTCAATGCCTTCGAGGATTCCTCCGGTGTATACGGATAACTGCTCAAGGCGGCTGTCGGCGTAATTACCCCATGATCGTTGGAGGGCATATGCGCGTTATAGCCTTTCACGGAATAGCTGGCGGTCAATCCCCAGCAAGCGTCGCTATATCCTTTGAAGCCCTTCGGATTCTCCGCGCAATAACGGTAATCGATCAATACGTGATTCCGGTTCAAGTCCCAGTAGTTAGCGTATCGATCCGATAAGCCGACCGGACATAGGCCGATATAAGAATAATGTGCCCAGAACAACGGACCGCCGTACTCCTCGGCATAATTATGTTTCAAGATCAAAGGTAAATCGTAAGCGACTGCATCGCTCTTGATCCCTCCTTTACGAGCCCATCCGTTATGATAAGCGGAAGCCGGGATCGGATACGTAGGCGAAGACGCCGCCAAAATATAAGTAATCAGACATTCATTGTAACCTTCCAAAGGAAAATTCATCTCCCATGCGTAATTCGGGCTCCAATGCCAATACAATACATCCTGCCCGTTCAAATACCAGGTCCATTCCATCTCACGCCATAGCTGGTCAATCTTCGCAGCCAACGCTTTCTCGCTCGCATTACCGTCCTTGAAATATTGGCGTACGCATAAGAGACCTTGCATTAAGAAAGCGCTCTCTACCAAATCGCCTCCGTTATCCTTCTGGCCGAAAGGCTTTACCTTACCCGTAGGTCCATGCATCCAGTGAGGCCAGACCCCATGGAAACGATCGGCCTTCGCCAAGTAATCAGCGATTTGATGAAAACGGGCCACACCTTCCTCACGAGTGATAAAGCCACGCTCAATACCTACCAACAGCCCGGCGATGCCAAAACCACTACCTCCGGTGGTCACGATATCAGCGTCGTTCTCAGGATACACGCCATCCGTATGGATACGCTCACAGGCCAGTCCGGAGGTAGGCTCCGCACCTTCCCACATATAATTAAAATGAGCCTTTTGTATATAGGTCAAGAATTCATCATCCGACTGAAAATCCAACTTACGCTCACTGGCCGTAGACTCTGCGGATGTGTCACTTTTCTTGGCCTCATGACAAGCGGTCAACGAAAAGCCAAGCAACAGGGTAACAACGCCTGTACGGAAATAGGTATTCATAGATATATACATTTAAAATAGTTATCGTCTCAATACTTTACTCATCGGTGAACGACCGCTCTCTCCCAATGCCTCGATCGAGAAATAATAGTCCGTATCCTTATCCAAGCCCCTAAAATCGTACATCGTATCTCCCAGTACCGTGATACTGTTGTACAATTTATCCGGCGCTATACCATAATAGATATTGTAAGCGTACGCCTCTTTTACCGGCTCCCAAGTGATCATCGCATTCCGCTTATCCGCTTTTGAGCGTTCCACCTTTAAATTCTTAACGGCGGCGGGAGCTTCTCCCAAACCATTTCCAAAAATACGAAATCCGGACATAGCGAAGTTGCCCGAAGGCACATGTTCGTTCACTATTTTCAAATAACGGGTTTTCAAAGGCTCACGCAACTCGATATAGTCGTGCGGAACGTCCTTGTCGTTATCGCTCTTATCGACTACCAATTCCCAATTTTGTCCATCTATAGAATGATAAATACGATATTGATGATACAAGTCCATCGCCTTATTATGCTGTACGGCTCTATGCTCGTAATAGTTCAACTGGATCGCACGTACCTCTTTCAATCCCTCTAAAGAGATCTGGAGCCATTCACCCGGCTCTCCCGAGCGGGCGGACCAGAAAGTACGCATGCTCTCATCCGTTACATTCTCTGGTACTAACGTACTATCCATGGAAGAGGCCATCACCGGTTTTCCATACGATAGCAACATCCAGCCGGAAAACGTATTCGCGATATCATCTACCTTCCCTTTCGGCGTAAGCAAAGGATAGTCCCCGAAAGCGGTGTTCGAATACATCACGCCATCCTTATCGAATGCCGTAGGGTACAAACCAATACGACGCTCAAACTTATATTTCAAAGAAAGCATGCAAGTAGCCACATGCCAGTAATTACCATACGCATCCTCGAAAGTACCACCATGACCGGCACCTTGTACGAAACCTCCCGGCTTATAGCTCATCGGGTTATGTTTCTGGTAGGTGAACGGGCCCATCGGTTTGTCGGATACATAAACTCCATCCGCATAGACCTTGAACTCCGTTCCCGGCGCACCGTATTGGAAATAATATTTACCGTTATGCTTGGTCACGAAAGCTCCTTCCGTAAAAGGCGCTAAAGTCGTACTATCGTCATTGTTCATCCCGAAACGTTCCCATCCGTGTTCTTCCGGGCGCAGCATCATGATCTCTTGGATCTTGCTGATCGGGTGGAAATCACGGCGATCCAATTCCACTCCCTTCAAAGCGAACTCATTACTTGAACCATAGTACATATACAAACGTCCGTCATCATCCAGCAAAAATGCCGGGTCCCAGCTAGGAAGAGCCGTTTTCTCCACATACCGCTTGAACTTTCCGCTTTTCGGGTTCGTACTATACCAAATAGGCAATCCCGCATAGGTAGAACCGGTATAGAACAAGGTATCTCCACTTACGAAAGCGGCCGGAGCGCACAAGTCGTCATCTTCCGGATAACGTTGGAAACCGGCGAATACAAACTCCCAATTACTCAAGTCCTTGGAATAATAGAATCCGGCTTGATTCGTGGCGAAAAGGAAATATTCCCCTTTATACATGACCATCATCGGATCAGCCGTAGAGCGGAAAGAGCCATTCTTCACCAAATCCGGCAGATTCGCCCGGAAGCAGTAGCTCAAATTCATCGGGTTGCAATAGGTAGAGGGATGATCGGCCGTAGCGTCGAACCAGCGGGTAGCTTGCTGAGGAGCTTTTACCCGTACATCACGAGGATCCGCTTCCATCCGGATATCTATTTTCGTATCGTTATCGCCAAACGTGCGATAAGCGTACTTCATCCCCGGATAATACACGAATAACTCATGATCGTAGCGGCTTGCTTGTATCTTATAATAGCCTGTCGCATCGGTGGTATAATGAACCGGGCTAGCCGTGAACATCACCGTAGCGCCTTCCAAGGGCTTGCCGTCCGGTCCGGTAATCGTACCTTCCAGAAAATGCTCTGGGGATACGGTAATATAGTAATCGCTTACCTGCCCCTTGATCACGATCACGGAATCTCCCCGCTCGTTTACTTGAGCGTTTACGGTAGAGACCGCAAAGAAAGAGGCAAGGAGTGATACGAGCATACACTTATTGTAGGCTTTTAAGGAAGCGCTAGAAACTCCTACGTCTTTCCGGAAAAACATGTACGTGTTTTCCGAAAAAGACGTACATGTTTCCGAGAAAACACGTACATGTTTTTTCCAAGAAGCGATAGCCCTATTTATTCTATTACATGCCAGCATATTATGTTCAAGATAAGTTATTGTTGTTTTTTTGTCGCATTATTATTTTATGGATTGAATCTTTTGGATACCTTTCTGGACATCCGGATGGCTCATGAAAAGGTTCCACAACAGATTCGTACGGTAATTCTCGATCATAACCGTTACAGGCGCTTGATTCAATCCCATAAATAAGGGAGATACCCAATTTACAGTCAAGTTGAAAGCATCCCGGAAACCGTACTCACCCCATAAGAAGCTGCCGTGGTTACGATAATAATTCCGCAAGGCTTTCATGGAAGCGTCCGGCGTATAAGGGAAAGAAGCCAGAGCGCCCGTAGGTGCCATCGTTCCGTTATCCCTGTGCGGCATCGGCTCCTGAGCTTGATAGTTCCAAGCGAAATCGCTGGCGGTTAATCCCCAACAATCTTCTCCATAACCAACATACCCCCCTTGGTTCTCGATACAATACCGTTGATTGATCTTTGCCATTTTCTGGTTGTTCTCGAAATAATTCGTGTACTTATCCGTGAACTTATGTGGGTCCAGCCCGAGATAGGAGTAATGGATAAAGAAAAGAGGACCTCCATTAGAGACACCTACTTTCAAGTTCTCCCCATAATAAGTATTGCCATTCGTATACATCTTACCATCTTCTACACGCCCCCAATCGGCACGGTATTCTTGCGCATACTCCTCTTGGCTGGCCCAGCCGCTATAATACATCTCCGGAGAGATTCCGTATTTCGGCCCCATGATAGCCAACATATAGGTAATCATGGTCTCATTCCAGCCGATCAATTTATGATTGATCACCCACGCCTGATCTGGAGACCAGTGCCAATATAGATATGGGCTGTCCTTAAATTGCTTATACCAGCTCCATTCCACGTTCTTCCACAGAGAATCGATGCTCCTACGGATTTGTTTCTCCTTGTCATTCTCTTGGTCGAAATATTGACGAGCCGTTAACAGCCCTTGGAATAAGAAAGAGGTCTCCACCAAATCACCTCCATTATCTTTCGGGCCGAAGAAAGCGACCGTCTTCCCGGTTGTCCCATCAATAAAGTGAGAGACCGCCCCATGGAATTTATCCGCTTTCTCCAAGAAAGAAGTGATTTTCAAGAAACGCTGTACGCCCTCTTCCCGGGTGATAAATCCCCGTTCGATACCCGCCACGATCGCCATGATACCGAAGCCGGAAGCCCCGGTAGCGATCATATCATTCCGTCCGGGAATATTCTCACGGGCAAGACCGCTGTTTGGCTCCGCTCCCTCCCAATAATAACGGAAGTTCGCTTCCTGTACCATATCCAGCAATTGCTCGTCCGTCATTGGATAGGTAGTGGCCGAGACTGTCTGGGAATCATTGGATTCATTCAGCGCATAATCCACGGCCGTCACCTTATAATAAGCCTTTTTACCAACCTCTCCCAAGAAATCGGTATAACGATTCATCCAAGGGCGGCGGATAGCGACCGGTTGGTAAGTAACCCCGTCGAAAGAACGGTAAATGCGATAGTATTTTATATCCTCCTTCGATTGAGGAATCCATTTGATATCGATATGACGCTCATACGCCTTGGCTTCCTGCAAGACCGGAGCGTTTAAGGCACTTACCGACGGGAGGGAAGCCGGCAAAAGCTCTATATCGTCCAGATAAATCGTATATTCGTTTCCATCGGCCGTACCGGGACGAAGGGCTACGGCCGCTAATTTCTTGATGTTCGTATCGTTCACGGCGTTTAATCCGAAATCCTCCAATGGAATGGATACGGGATGCCATACGCCGGGACGTGTATCTTTCAGATAATTTCTCAGGTTTAGGTATTGGGTATACGTGCTGTCCGCATAACGAATAGCGATATTGGGAAGAGCGGCAGCATTCATGCTCTCTCTCAACCGCACTTGCATAGAGAGCGTAGAGGGTTCACGAAAGAAGTCATTGCCACGGACCGGGCAATATTGTATCTCGCTATACCAATCTCCACCGGGAGCGGATACATAGGTAAGCTCCAAGGAATTGCCGGGCGTAAAAGCGACAGAGCCGGCAACCGGAAGATGATGTCTCGCATTTTTAATCCAAGAGGGTGAGGTATATTTCGCTTGAGAATAAAAGTAATCCCCTTTCATCAAGCTATTCTCGAAGAAAACATAGTCGTAAGGTTTCTCCACCGCTTGCAAGCTGGCGGACAATAAGAGAGTAGTTAGTAATGCGATGTGTTTCATGATGCTGATATTTATATAAATAAACGATATGATTTGAGATAAAATAGGCGGTGCCAAACGGGTTGACACCGCCTTGCCAAACTACAAAGGTCTAGTAAATAATGAGAATCTTATATTACTCTGTTACTTCCGGCTCAAAAGGCACAGGCTCAGCTTCTAAGTTAGGAGTCAAGTCAATTTGATCCTGTGGTATCGGATAATATTCGCTTTCTCCTTTCACAAAACCCGGAAGTTCTTGAGTGGCTCTGTCCGTACGGACTAAATCGAAGAAACGTTCGCCCCATTCCAATGCCAACTCAACTTGACGCTCTTCCAGAATTTGATCCAAAGTCGCATTTGCAATCGGAGCTAAACCAGCACGTTCGCGAACCAAGTTTAATGGAGCGTCTCCATTTTGTCCCTTACGAACTTTAGCCTCAGCGTTCATTAACAACACATCAGCATAACGGAATACACGGATATTATTATTATCGCCATATCCAGTACGTCCCGGAGTCATTTGATTAGCCGGTGTATAAGCCTTTCCATTATAAGCAGTCGGTTCACCCGGTTGAGCGACAGGAATATAATCACCGTCACGAGTAGTGGCATCCGTCATGAGGAACGTTGTTTCCGCACGAACCGCTTCACCACGTTTAGAGAATAAATTACGGATTTTCTCAGTCGGCTCAATAAATGCCCATCCAGAGATAGGAGCCTCTCCACGAGGACCTTGGAACGCAAACCAGTTGTCAGAAGAAACGATATCACCACTTCCATTTCCAAAGTCAGTAAATTGATACTCTAGCAAAGACTCATTACACAATTTTCCCGGAATCTTAAACAACTCATAGAAGTCATTATACAACTCAAACTTTCCGCTATTGACGATATCCTCGGTCAAGGCCAATACCTCATCCCATTCATTATCATACATCTTCTGTTTCGCTTTCAACATCTCAGCGGTATATTTTGTAACCGCTCCCGGATGCTCAGACTCATTCGGACGAATAGCCGGTAAGTTTGCTATACAATAATCCAACTCGTCATAAATGTACTTCTTTACATCCTCTTTCGTATTCTTGAATACATTCAGTTCTTGATTGTCTAACAAAAGAGGCACATCGCCAAATAAATTTACCAACTGGAAATAAGCATATGCTCGGAAAAAGCGAACTTCAGCAGCATATTGAGCGTTTAATTGCTTGTCTGACTCACTCGTCAAATGTTTAGCATAATTCTCTAAAGACTCCAATGCTGAATTAGAAGTAGAGACAACATAATAGCAGTTTCCCCAAAGGCCACTTAATGCCCAGAAAGTAGTCAAACGATCATACTGGAATTTACTAGCATACTCATACTCAATCTGGTCCGTAGGAGATCCTCCTTTATTCACATCGTCACCGCGAACTATGATACATCCATACGAGGACCAAGACCCCAGATAACCACGAGCGGTCGCATATACACCGGAAACAGGCATATACATATTCGATTTATTCGTATAATCAATACCCTCTACCTCTACAGTATTCTCTGGAAGCTTATCCAAGTAATCACTACAACTGGATGTCAGCAATGAAAAGGCTAAAGGGATAGCCCATAAAATCTGTTTTTTTAATATATTTTTCATATACTTTTGATTAGCATTTAAAGATTAATAAATAATACGAAGACCTAACGTATAAGAAGATGCTAAAGGATATACACGCTCATCAAATCCATAAGAAGAAGATGCTATCTCACCTTTCTCGTTCTTACTACCCAACTCTGGGCTGAAGCTGTTTGCCTTGAAAACAGTCAAAGGACGATCAGCAGTCAAGCTCAAACGAATGCTCGGCATCTTGAATTTTCCAAAGTCTTTCTTCGGGAATGTATAAGCAACTTGTACATTCTGAATACGGAAATAAGAACCATCTTCTACATAGAATGAGTTAAAGTTAGAGATATTCCAAGGTTTTACAGAACCTTTCGCAGACATATATTCGTTAGTAGAGCCCTCACCTGTCCAACGATTCTCGAACTGATCTAAGTCATAGTTCAATTCAGAGTGCCAACGGCGGTCACCACGTTTACGGTTTACGATCTGGTTTCCAGCTACACCTTGCATAACCATAGAGAAATCGAAATTCTTGTAAGAGAATCCTAAGTTGATACCGTAATTGAAGTTCGGGATATAAGAACCCAATGTTACACGGTCTTTATTATCAATCTTACCATCCTTATTTTGGTCAACATACTTGAAATCTCCGGGCTCCAAACCATTTGCTACAGCAATCGGATCAGCAGCGATCTCTGCGGCATTCTGATAAACACCCTCAATATCATATCCATAGTAAGCATTCAACTCACCACCAACTTGAGAAATCGTACGGAACTCCGCAGAACCACCATATAAATAAGATAAACCATTCAAATCTTTTACCTCATTGTGCAAGGTTGTCAAGTTTGCTCCAATGTAGTAAGAGAAATCTTTACCGATCTTATCAGCCCAGTTAAAAGACAACTCAACACCTGTATTCAAAATCTCACCTCTGTTACCTAATAAGTTACCGGCACCCATTGGCAGAGGAGCGTCGATCACGGCATTTTGAGTCAAACGATAATACCAGTCTGCCTCTATTGTCAAACGGCTATTCAACGTACGAAAATCTAAACCGACGTTCGTCTCATTCACGACTTCCCAACCTAACCAACTAAAATAAACCAAGTTTGTATAACCAGGAACAGCGCTTCCTCCAAATATACCAGAGGTACCCATATCTTGCGTAATGGAAGCGAAACCATCACTAGCCGCAACCTTATCGTTACCTAACTTACCCCAGCTCGCACGTAATTTCAGATAATCAACCCATTTCTGATCTTTCATGAATCCTTCTTCTGAAATATTCCAAGCAGCACCTACAGAAGGGAAATAACCCCATTTCTCTTGGTATTTGGAAGAACCATCAGCACGCATTGTAGCAGACAATAAATATTTGCCTTTATAATCATAAGATACACGACCGAACCAAGAAACACCACGATAAGTCGTACCGTCATCGCCAGTTTTACGTCCATCCGCATTACCTTGATTCAAATAGTAATATTCCTCGTGTCCGCCCGGAACACCTGTAGCTTCTCCCCATAGGTTACGCCAGTTCTCTTCACGTACGGATTGACCCAACATCGCGGTTAAACCATGATCACCGAACCTATCTGTATAGGTCAATGTATTATCTAAAATCCAACTGTGATAAATATCATTCTTCTTATTCAAAAGGGGAGTCGAATTCAACTGAGTTCCACCAACCAAAAATTCTGGAGTATAAGCTCTTGTCTGGATAACATTGATATCTTGGCTATAAGCCGTTTTAAAGAATAACTTATTCTCCGGCAAGAAGTCGAATTGCGCATAGAAAGAAGGCATTACGCGCAACATTGAATTTTTAGAATCATAATACTCCGCTTGAGCAACCGGATTGTAGTAATACTCACTCAAACCGATTTGGGCAGGAGAACCATATTTCGTAGGATACGGATTCAAGGAGCTATTTTCATCATATACAGGAATAATACCCGGTGTACGGAAAGCTGCTAACCAAACCTCGCCGTTTGGCAAGTTTTGCGTAGAGTTGCTCAAAACAACGTTAGCTCCTACTTTCAACCAATCAAAAGCCTTATAATCCGCTTTCGTACGCAAATTGAAACGAGAGTAATCATTTTTAGAATCCAAGATACCATCTTGATACAAATAAGAGGTACCCACAGAATAAGTAGCTTTTTCAGTACCTCCAGAAATGTCTAAAGAATGGTTGTGAGTTAAAGCTGTATGTAAGATCTCATCATACCAGTTTGTATTCGGAAGTGTTCCCCAAACATTTTTAGCGTTATTTACAACAGCCTGTAAGGTTTCATTACCCATCTCACTGATCATAGTCGCATATTGCTCACTATTAGCCATTTTCAATACATTCGTAGCCTTTTGAAAGCCAACATAACCATCATAAGTAACCGTAGCAGGACGATTCAACGCACCTTTCTTTGTCGTAACCAAGACTACGCCATTCGCCGCACGTACACCATAAATAGAAGCGGCAGAAGCATCTTTCAAAATAGACAAATCTTGAATATCACTATTATTCAAGAAATCAATATTATCAAAGAACATTCCATCTACAACATACAAAGGTTGGCTATCCGTATTCATAGAACCGATACCACGAATACGTACGGAAGGACCGGAACCTGGCTGGCCACTATTCGTAATCTGCACACCCGGCACTTTTCCTTGCAAAGCACTCATCGGAGATGATGTCGCATGTTTCGTAATCTCATCAGCCTTGATCACGGCAATTGGAGCTGTCAAATCCTTAGCCTTACTCGTACCATAACCGATAACGACAACCTCTTCCAAGTTTTGCGTATCCTCACTCATCAGAACATTTACTACAGTCTGTCCGTTAACCGGAACTTCTTGTGTAGTCATACCTACATAACTAAATACTAAAGTCGCATTCTTGGGAACATTACTCAAAGTATAGTCTCCATCCATAGAGGTTATGGTACCGTTAGTCGTACCCTTAACCAAAACACTCACCCCGATTGCGGGGTATCCTGTGGCCTTTTCAGTTACCACACCGGTAACTGTCAGATTCTGCGCAAACATTGTTGTCGCGGCAAGTAACAGGCATAAACAAAGCATTAATTTAGCTTTCATTCATTCTAGTTTTAAAGTTGAACATTTGTTTTTACACTCATTATTAAATTTGAGGCAAATGAACACCCAAACCTAAAAAAGGGCAAATTTTTGTATACTTCAACACTACTGCAAGCCTTGCGCAAGCGGAAAATCACTACTTTTATACTACTG
>OLWT01001561.1_pt1 | contig 11473 bp, 6 predicted proteins | sample 1674001 | NCBI WGS metagenome assembly OLWT01 (sample SAMEA103958137, study PRJEB25191) | human gut metagenome | biome: human-associated habitat [ENVO:00009003]; feature: intestine environment [ENVO:2100002]; material: feces | place: Germany | collected 2013/2015 | reverse complement strand
GATGCTAAATGACGAAATTGCAGGGACGGAGCGTATTTGGCGGGATTGCGATTGGTAAGCTGTCCTATTTGAAGAAAGAAGAACAAACCCTTCTGCTTGAGGCGATGGACAGCGAACAGGCAACGCCGTCGCTTTCTCAGGCACAACGATTAAAGAAATTCAGCCAGCAGAAAGATTTCGATGCACAATCGCTGGCAAGCAACCCGATAGACCAAAAGTTCTTGGACACGGTCAACTCGATCATTGAAAAGAATCTTGATAATATCGACTTCGACATGAATATGATGGCTCGCGAGTTGGGACTCAGTCGAAGTTCATTGTATGCCAAATTCAAGGCACTGACAGGTATGACACCAAATGACTTTGTCCTCAACTGCAAACTGAAGCGGGCCGCAATCATGTTGACGGAAAACCCCGATCTACAGATCGCCGACATCTCCGACCGGCTGGGCTTCGGTTCTCCGCGTTATTTCACCCGCTGCTTCAAAGCCCAGTTTGAAATTACCCCGGCTGAATACAGAAAGAAAACGGTCATTTAAACACCTGGATCATCGGACGTCCGATCCAAACCTGCGGCTGTTTCAACCCGAAGATATAAGCGATTGTCGAAGCACAGTCGAACTGCATCATGCTTTCCTGGAATTCATATCCTTTCTTGATTCCCTTGCCGGCAATAATAAAGGCAGTCTCCATTTCTTCCATGGTCTTGCCGCCATGCCCTTTCTTGATACCACCATGATCGGCTGTGACGATAAAGATAGTCTCATCCAACATACCTGCATCCTTAACCGCCTGAATGATTTGGCCGATATAGCCGTCGAGCTCTTTCAGCTTTTCATAGTAGGCAGGTGTGTCATGACCTTCAGCATGACCGACATGATCGGGTTCGTCGAAAACGATATTGACCAATGCCGGATGTGCACGCTTGATATATTCAACCGCACATTTGGCAGTGGCCGGATTCTGCGGCTTTTCCGTAATATTTTTATCATAACTCAAAGCTAACGTATCGACAACGTAACGGATTCCCGCCCATTCACAGATACAGCCGATTTCAGCTTTCGGATCAGACTCGCGAAGCAAGCTGAACACAGTCGGGAAAATACCGTGCTTATTCACTACACGGGAAGGCAGTTCCGGAGTTTGCGATCCCCATTCCGTGTAACCATGAAGTTCCGGGCCCGCTCCCATATACATGGAAGCCCAGTTTACGGCACTGGAAGACGGAAGTACAGAGCGTTTTTTCAACGTATAAGATCCTTCTTCCATCAACTTCTTCACATTCGGCATTTCGGCCTTGTTCACACTATAAGCGCCCCAGCCGTCCAGACCGATCAAAACTACATGTTTGGCTTTCCACTTGGCAGCCATCGAAGCATCGGCAAACAACATCAGAAATACCAATGCTAAAATCAACTTTCCTGTTTTCATGCTATCTTAAATTAAATATATCAATCCTTCCTATAATATCGTACCTGCCCCACTTTCATCTCCACCGGCAAAGCCAAAGAATCGACTTCGCCAATACAAGCTCCACCCAACAACATATCGATCAGCAAATAATAGGGTTTATCGAACGGAGGCTCTCCTTGCCGGTCCCGATACGCGCGGATAAGCAAAGTTATGAATATTATATAAAAAAGAAAAATGATAAGGGAAATAGATATTTAAGCATAATGCATCCTCATTAACTAAAGACCTTTCTCGATATCCCGTTTACGTTTTAATGCCTCCAGATAATAGTAATCGGCATAGTTCAATGGGACGTCTATTTCCGAATTGTGAGGAATGCTGCCAACAGAATGCATCAGCAGGAAGTTTCCATTCGTGCCCAATGCAGCCCGATAGGCCGGAGAAGAAAGTGAAACCATGATACTGTCGGCATACATTTTATAGCCGGCTGCATCCGGAACATCCATCGTACTGATCTCATAAAGCGCGGAAGCGATACAGGAAGCCGTCGATACATCGCGTGGTTCGTTCGGGATATTCGGAGCCGACATATCCCAGTAAGGAATCAGATCTTCCGGCATATTCTCCAGATTCTTCATCATATTGAAAGTTTTCAAGGCCTGATCCAGATATTTACGGTCCTTGGTTTCACGATAGCATACCGCATAACCGTAGATAGCCCATGCCTGCCCGCGACTCCAGATAGATTCGTCGGCATATCCTTGTGCCGTCTGGCGATGGCGCACTTTACCATCCTTGATACTGTAGTCAATCACATGGTAACAACTTCCATCCGGGCGAAAATGTTCCTCCATGGTACGATCGGCATGCGACACCGCAATCTTATAGAAAGAAGAGTCGCCGGACAGACGCGTCGCTTCGAACATCAGTTCCAGATTCATCATGTTGTCAATGATAACCGGACATTCCCAACCCCGTTCGGACTGCCATCCACGTTCCACATCCCACGACTGGATAATCCCGGCAGCCGGACGGAAACGGGTAGACAACGACTTGGCAGCCTGCACCATCACATCTTTATAAGAAGGCGTCCCTGCCAGTCTCAAGCCATTCCCGAAACTGCAATTTACAATAAATCCGATATCATGATGCCAAGTCAGGTTTTTGGCTTCCTCTATGGCATCCGTATATTTGGCGGCCAACGGCAGCAACGTGCTGTCGCCCGTCAGTTCATACAAATACCAGACAGATCCGGGGAAAAAGCCGCTCCGCCAATCCGCATAACCACAATAATAGACAGAACTGTCTGTCTTAAGCGTCACCGGATTCAAGCATTTCCCACTCGCTTCGATCACACCGATCTCATTCCCTATTTGTGCACGGGCAAAATCGATATTCTCGTCAATAAAACTTTTTTCCTCTGTCTTAGGGGCACCTGCACAAGATAGCAGAAATGCCGAAAAAGCAAATGCAATCAAATTTTTCATCATGTACCAATTATTTTATTGTTGTTATTGTATAAGTATAGGAGCCGGAAAGCGGCTGCTTATTGGCGTTCAACGATATCCGGTAGACCTGTTCGCCCCAAACATTCGACAAGCGAGGATCGTCCAGCCGGATCGTTTCGACAGTCGGTGTAAAGGTGCTCTTATTATACGTCATCCGGACTTTCTCGCCATTCACTTCAACCGTGGCTACTCCCGGAACCGACACATCCACCTTCCCCCAAGTGAGGAAATTGACCTGATTCGGTTTATCCGCCTTGTCCAAAGAGAACGAATCTTCTATTTTCAGGGAGTTCTTTCCCAACTGGTACGAACGGACCCATTTTTTTACATTTGCCTCTGCCGGATAAGCTGTCGCAATATTTGCAGAGAAATACATACGTCTCGGATCAAAGCGCACATCCGTAGCCTTAAATTCTGAGCCGAACTGCTGTGGCACACCGTTCACCATAGGCAGGTTGTGATAATTACTCTGCATTGTCCAGATTGAATAGCGTTCGGAACTGAAGGTCTGACGGGTATAGGTCCCGACTCCGGCATCGATAAAAATAGGCGTCGTATTCAAGTAAAGGGAGAAGGTCCCTGCATCGTTATGATTATGGCTTTCATTATTATAGCCTCCTTTCGTTGCCACGAAAAAGCCATTCTTGTTGGTCATATAGCAAAATTCGGTTTCCGGATACCAGGAATAGCCGGGAGCCTGATAATCGGCACTCATCCCTTCCAGTTCTTCACGGGAGAGCAAGGTTTGGAACAGACGGAAAGGGTCACCGGAAGGAATACCGTCCTTATCAGAAAGACTCTTGAGATAAGCAGCATAGTTCATCATAAGAGGGCTTTCGACTGCTTTCCCATACCTGAAAATGAGATCGGCATCCCCTCCTCCTTTGGCAGAAGCATCGGCAAAGTTGACCACCCAGCCGTTCCCCACATAAGAGCGGGCAATATATTCACCCATATTCTTAATGATAGACTGATCGAATACGGAGACTTTACCGCCTGTCCCGTCAGAAAGCATCTGCAGATAATCGTACATCTTTCCGGCAGCATGTCCCCAATAAGAAGGGCCTTCCTCGCAACCTCCGTCTCCATGCGTATAATTAATGAAATGGTCCACGGAAGTCATCGTCCGGTAAACCGCTTTTGCCAATTTATCCCGGTCATTCTCAAGCAGGAAGAAACATTGCAGCACATTGAAGTTACACCACGGATTCCAGTTATTCACTAATCCGCCAGGCTTCAGGTTGAACGCCATCCACCAGAAATGATCTTCATTCATATAGGTATCGAGGATGCGGACCTGTAATTCATGCCGCAGCCTTTTTGAAATCAAAGGATTTACCTTATCGAAAGAAGGTTTCAGGTAATAATAAATCCAAGACAACTGGGAAGCAAGATTTCCTGAACCCAAATCAATCACATGTTCTTCATAGCTCGGAAAGCATCCTCCGACCTTCTGTAATCCCAAATGGGCCGACAGTGCCCAGCTCGTCATTTCACAACTTGCAAAAACACCATTGATAATCTGATCGACAAAGCGTCCCTTCCCTTCAGCCATCTCTGCCATGAACAGACTTCCGAGTGCGGAATTGTTTTTACCGAACGGACTCTCCATAATCGCCCGGTCACCACTTCGTCCGAACTCCAGATAATCGGTCGCTTTCACAACCTTCCACTCATAATCCAGATAACTTTCTCCTTTCCGGATATACTTTTCTTTATAATCACCGAGGAGTTTATCCCAACCGGCCCGGTCAGAATAATCAGGATACGGCACCCACTTCTGCTCCATTATCAACGCGGATTTGACTTTCTCAAAATCGGCCTCTTTCTGCAACAAGTCGCGTTTTTCATACGCGTGCAAGTGTGCAACTGTCCAAAGCAACAGGCACACGATTGTGATGAATCGTTGTGTTCTCATAGGTATTATTTTTCAATATCGCAAAAATAAAGGTCCCCTCTATGAGAAAGAGACATATTCATCCAATTCATGTGCACGGATTGTCCAAAAGCGGAAATTTAAGGAGTCTCCATCTCGCCTTTATTTTTCATAATTAGCTCCCCTATTCTCCAATAGCTTTATGCTTAACTCTTCTATAATCGCTTTATTCTCTTCTTTTCCTGCCACATTATAATTTTCATCTCCATCATTCGAGTGATCAAATAACATCCGTTCTATGATCCGTTCGTCTTTGTCCCTCCATTCTGTATAAAAATACTGACCCTGTATAAAAGTGAAACCGTTTGCCCAACGGGAAACCCCATACCCCTTTGTTTTCGCCTTCGGTGATTTTAACAAAGGAAGCAGGCTGGTCCCTTCCAACTGAGCAGGCCGTTCGATTCCGGCAGCATCGCACATGGTCGGATATAAATCGACAAATTCCACAATCTGTTCACAACGGTATGGTGTTTTTATTTCAGGAGAATCGATTATAAGAGTCGAATGCAAACAGGTATTCATAATGCTATGTTTGCACCAAGTGCCATGTTCTCCCAGATTCCACCCATGGTCACCAATCAATACGACAGTCGTATTTTTATCGAGTCCTTCTTCTTTCAGGGCTTTCAACAACCGGCCAATCTGCGCATCCACAAAAGAGACAGAAGCATAGTAACCATGTATCATTAATTTGGCAGTCTCTTCATCCAACGGTCCCTGTTCCGGGATACCGCTATAGGCTCTCAACTCGGACCAATTAGTCAAAGCACGTTCCGGGATATTGTTTCCTGATTTTAATATATAATTCTCAGGAATCTCAATTTCAGAATGATCGTACATATCCCAATACTTCTGAGGCACAACAAAAGGCAAATGAGGACGAATAAATCCTACGGCAAGAAAAAAAGGCTTTTCCTGCTTTTTCAGTTTCTTCAAATCCTGTATGCTTTTATCAGCGATTTGCCAATCCAGATAGTCCTTTTCAGGAAAATCTCCATGCTCATAAAAATACCCGCGTCGGCCTTTGCCTGTTTTTTGTTGTTTCTGCATTAAAGCCAAGTTTTCATCCGAATGGTATCCCATTGCCGTACCAGGCACGGGAGGCATGACATCATCCCAATATTTCATGGAAGCCTCATCCTGGTGATGATAAATTTTTCCGTTTGCGATCGTTATATATCCGGCGTCTCTAAAACATTTCTGTATGGTAACTGCGTCAGGGACATCCACATCGGTACGGGCATTCCAAGCCTGTAACAGATTTTTTGTCGGACGCAATCCAGTTAACAGGCTTGCGCGGGAAGCCCCGGAAACAGCAATATTGCAATACGCCCGGTCAAATAATACACTCTGTGCCGCCCATCGATCAATATTCGGAGACTTGATCTGCTTCCGGCCATAACAGCCCAACTCTGGGCGAAGGTCATCACAAACGATAAACAAAATATTTTGTCTTTTTGATTGTGCCATTAAATCGGCTACAGAAGCTATAGCGAGACAAGCAGTCAATAACAAATTAATTTTCTGCATGGTCATATAAATTTAAGTCATAAAAAAGGTTACTTCTGTAGCAAGAGCTCAAATCTTGACAGAAGCAACCTCCTTTTCAGCTATGGATTACAAATTACCATCCTGGATTTTGCTTAATAGCACTATTCATGTCTATTTCATCTTGTGGTATTGGCCACAGATAATCTCGATTTTCCCGAAATACACGGGTAAACATACGTTTACCAGTAAACCCATACTCTTCTCTGTTTAACATCGTATGAGATAATTTCCAACGACGTAAATCACTATCACGGAGTCCTTCATTTGCAAATTCTACAGCTCTTTCTCTAAAAATTCGTTGGAATATTTCATCTTTTGTTACCGCTTTCAGATAATCAGGACCACTATTGAGCAAGGCGATACCAGCGCGTTCACGAACTTTATTAATGTATTCAACTGCTTTCGTTAAATTACCTTGTTCATTATAAGCCTCCGCCAACATCAAATAAACATCAGCCAAACGGATAATAGGGAAGTTTACCGGCGTATGTGAACGATCTGTAATTGCACCATCCCAATCTCCTTCCGGAACATATTTACGCCAGAAATAAGTTTCCCAACCACCTCGATTATTATAAACGAAACCATTAGCAGAAGACAAAGTTATAGTTCCTTTTTCATTTTTAGCAACAACGAAGAGCATCTCTGTTTTTTTATTGCTGTACCAACCTTGATATGTCGTATAAGGCAAAATAACAGTCGCTTTCATACGAGGATCACGATCTTCATACATCTGTAAAATCTTAGCTCTATTTTCCTCAGGCATACTTATGATTTCCGTTGCACTTGAATTAGCCGTACATCTGAACACACTTTCTTTCACGTCATTGCTTGTTGTAAATCCAGGGAAAAGTTCATCCCAATCAAAAGGACGACCATCCTTGTACTCATACATTTCAATCAATGTAGATGAAGGAACCGTATTATTCCAACAACTGCCGTAAGAAGCACGTGTTCCAGCATAAAAACAGAGTGGCATACCATAATTGTTACCCGTACCACCAAGATTAACGATCGAAAAGATCATCTCCGAACTTGTATGTCCACCATCTAAATTAAACAAACCTGCATAATCACTGTATAATTCATGTCCATTCGTAGATTTTTCCAACCATTCGACAGCTTTGTCATATTCCTTTGCATATAAATAGACTTTACCCAACAATGCTTGAACGGCAGTCAAAGTTACACGTCCATAATTCTCACTATCCCATGCCTCTGGCAAACCGCACTCCAATGCCTTCTCTAAATCCTTGACAATAAAAGCACGTGTATCTTCAACCGAGCTTCTCGGATTCATTAAATTATTAAAATCTTTCTCCAAGTCGACAGACTCATCATAAAGAGGAAGTCCTCCAAAATAATCCATTAAATGAAAATAGACTAAAGCCCGTAAGAAATGTGCTTCTCCCAATATCTGATTCTTTGTGCCTTCTTCAATTGGTGCTTCTGCAACATTTCGAATAACTAAATTTGCACGTTGGATACTGTTGTACCCATCCTGCCATTTACTATTCATAAAACCGGTTTTTGAAGTAGCAGTTCCTAACTGTAGTACTTCGTATTGATCATAGCCGGCAGCCACATCAGAGTTGACATCTATCAAAAACATTTTACCGAACAGGTCATCCTCTTTCAAGGAAGCATAAACCCCCATCAGTCCCTGCTTGCATTGGTCTGCCGTTTGCCACATCGCCTCCGAGCTCACTTGGTCATAAGGAGTCCTGTCTAAATCGTAGCAACCTGTGAGTAAAGATACAGCTGCCATCAAAGACAATATATGTTTTTTCATTTTATTTTTCTTTTTAATGATTTGACTTTATTGTTAAAACGAGACGTTCACACCAACTACAGCTTGTCTCATAGTCGGGTAAGTAACCCCACTTACTTCTGGATCATATCCTTTCCATGAAGTAAACGTAAAGAAATTTTCCAAACTTCCATAAATGCGAACACGTTCCAAATAAGCTTTCTGAGTCCAATGAGCCGGCAATGTATATCCCAACGTGATATTACGGATCTTCAGATAGTTTTTATTTGCTACCCAAAACGTTGAATTTTGTTCATTCCGTGTATCACTATAGTCCAAAAAACGGGGATAAGTTGCATCTGTCCGTCCTTCATACCAACGACCATCGGCAACCTCCGCATTGATTTGATATCCTTGACGAACCACACTACGGAACAAATTACTGTGGAAAATATCTTTCAAACCTGCCTGTCCCTGAAATAACATTGAGAAATCGATACCTTTCCACTCAAAACCAAAATTCATACCAAATGTAAAATTAGGATTCTGTCCGTTACCGACTACAACACGGTCATCATTATCAATCTTTCCATCAGGCTTACCTGTCAATTCCCCGTTTTCATCTCTTCCGTTAACGTCTTTATACAAAAGATCACCCTTCTGAGGCGTTCCGAATGCAGTGAATGCATCAGGGTTATTGGCAACCATTTGTTCGACAATCGCCAAATCTTCGTCAGTCTGTATGATACGGTCAGCTTCCAATACATACAAAGACCAGATTGGTAATCCTTCTTTCAGCATACGGGCTCCATCATAAGAAGCATCCCCTCCTTTAAACTTATCAACATTATTTTTAATGTAGGTGAAGTTAAAGCCAACATTATAAGAGAAATCTTTTCCTATCTTATCATTCCAACTGGTCGTAAATTCGATACCTCGGTTTGAAACCTTGGCAGAGTTCTGTTTAGGTACTGTTGCATTACCATGTACCATCGGGGCCGGCAAATCAATCAAAATACCTTTCGTACGTTTGTCAAAATATTCAATACTTCCTGAAAAACGGTTTCCAAACAGGCCGTAATCTACACCAATGTTCGTGATATAAGTCGTTTCCCATGTCAAATCGGCATTTGCTATTGCAGTTTGTGACAACCCATTTACGACAGTACGCCCCAAAACGTAATTAGTTTGTGCAAACATAGACTGAGACATATAGTTCCCATCCTTATCACGATTATCCCCCAGTGTATTATTTCCTAACGACCCGTAAGATGCACGAAGTTTCAAATTATCCAACCAGCTTCTGGTATCTTCCATAAATGCCTCTTCAGACAAACGCCAAGCACCTGAGAAAGATGGGAAATACCCCCAACGGTTGTTCTTATTGAAACGAGAAGAACCATCGGCACGAAGGTTTACTTCAAGCAAATAACGGTCATCCCAACCTAAATTTAAACGTCCGAAAAATGAACGCATTGCCCATTCATAGGTATTACCTTCTCCCGAATAATCTCCATAAGCTCCTTCTACAACCCCTAACGATGGGTCAATTAAATCTTTGCGTGTTACACCAAAATCCGAATATTTATATTGTTCCTGGCTGGCACCAACCATCAGAGTTGCACTTAAACGATCTTCAAAGAAATTCCGTTCGTAGCGAGCTGTCGCATCCATAAAGTTACGAATAGTTTTTTCACTGTAATTTGTAATACTTGTCTGTCCGACTCCATCAGAATACAGTGCACCAGTCTGAAAATTATATAATGGCACGAAATTTGGCTTGGAAACTTTCTTCTTATCGTAGTAATCGTATGTATAAGAGCCTTGAATTGTCAATCCTTTCAACGGTGTCAAAATTGCATATAAACGTGTTTTCATACTGTTCATATCAATATTTCCTGTCACATTCCGCAAACGATTGTACGGGTTATTCGTTGCATTTTGCGGGTCATCTTCCGGATTAGCATTGATGCCCAATCGATTTTGATCATCCAAATAAGCAACTCCAGGGTTACCACCTGTCAATCCATACGTGTAAATGTCATCCAGATTTTCTGTAACAGGAGTCGTATTGGCAACATAACCGCTCATATTCACACCTACTTTCAACCAATCTTTCAACTGTGAATCAATATTTGCACGAAGACTAAATTTTTCGTACCCCATGTTTTCCAGAATACCTGGATTATTTAAATAATTGAAAGAAGTATAATAAGTCAACTTTTCACTTCCTCCCGAGGCCGAGATATTGTGTTGATGAGAAACCCCTGTTTGATATACATCAAAAAGATTACTATTAGGATAAGCCAAATAGTTAGGTACTCCGTTCGTCAAGCCATTTGGATCTTTTGATTTTTCACGCCAAAGATCAATGGTGGCTTGTGAGAAAGGAGCATCTTTGTTACTATTAAGCATCCCTTCATTCATTAGCTCCATATAGGTCGCATAATCGCTTATCACTTCGTAAGGCTGTTTCAAAGTTTCGAATGAGACATAACCGTTATACTCCAATTTCATTTTACCTGATTTACCCGACTTTGTTGTAATAAGTATAACACCGTTTGCAGCACGTGATCCATAAATGGCTGACGAGGCCGCATCTTTCAAAACAGTCATAGTTTCCACATCTTGGGGATTGACGGAACTCATACTTCCTTCCACACCGTCAATGATAACCAATGGCGATGAATTATTCAATGTTCCTTGACCACGAACTGTGATTTCTGCATCTCCATTATTCGAGGGCAGGTTGTTAGTTGATGCTATATGGACACCAGGTGCAGTACCAGCAAGTGCAGTAGAAATACTTGTTAACGGGCGACTTTCCGTCATTTCCCCCACATTAACAGATGTAATAGAACCAGAAAGATTCACTTTTTTCTGCGTACCATAACCAACAACCACAACTTCATCCAATGCTTGAGAATCTTCAGCTAATTTAATAGTAAAGTTTTTTTGATTGTTTACAGGAATTTGTTGTTCTTTATACCCGATAAATGAAACAACTAAAATAGAATTAGGCGCGACTTCAAGAGAAAAATTACCATCCATATCGGTAATCGTACCATTGGTCGTTCCTTTTTCCACAACATTTGCTCCTGCAACCGGACCAAACTCGTCCTCTACCACACCTTTTATACTGTGTTTGACCTGTTGTGGCGAAGCGACAACAGGATTAGGTTCTACAGAACCTAATGCATCAGTTGAAGGATTAGCAGAAGCCATCCCGATTGATGCCAAGAACATGGAAGCTCCTAAGAACATCGCTCTCGATACATAAAAGCGTTTAAAATCTTTTGTCATAATAACACCAGA
>OLWT01001556.1_pt1 | contig 11505 bp, 8 predicted proteins | sample 1674001 | NCBI WGS metagenome assembly OLWT01 (sample SAMEA103958137, study PRJEB25191) | human gut metagenome | biome: human-associated habitat [ENVO:00009003]; feature: intestine environment [ENVO:2100002]; material: feces | place: Germany | collected 2013/2015 | reverse complement strand
TAGAAGAGGTTCACAACAAGTTAGCTGATTTTGTAAAACCAGGAATTTCTACATTAGAGATCGACCAGTTTGGAGAGAAAGCGATCAGAGATCTTGGATGTGTACCAAACTTCTTAAACTATAATGGATATCCGGCATCCATCTGTGTATCTGTCAATGACGAAGTCGTACATGGTATTCCAAGCAAAGACCGGATTTTACAGGATGGAGACATTGTAAGTCTGGATGCAGGACTGATCCATGAAGGATATCATTCCGATGCAGCAAGAACACATGCGGTTGGAAATATTTCCGAAGAAGCAAAGAGACTGATCGGCAGTCACAGAGAAGCACTTGATAAGATTGCTACTTATCTGATCCGCAGGGAAACCATTACAGGTAAGGAATTTATGAAGATTTTCCATGCGGTAGAGCGTGGAATCGAGATTCCGGAAAATCTGGATGATCTGGTAATTCCAGAGGAAAAACAGAATACAGTAACGCTGGATAAGCCAGAGATTCAGTGATACAATAACAGAGTCGGAAATGAAATAATTTCCGGCTCTGTTTTCATACCACGGGAAATTACGCTGTAATATCTCATGGATACGAAAAGCATTCAGGGCAGGATTTTTTGTATAGAGGAGAGTTTATGTTTCAGATAGAAGAAGAACTGAAAAAACTGCCGGGGAAACCCGGCGTCTATCTGATGCACGACGCGGACGATACAATTATCTACGTAGGAAAGGCGATTTCGCTGAAAAACCGTGTCCGCCAGTATTTCCAGACGAGCCGCAACAAAGGGCCGAAGATTGAGCGGATGGTCACGCATATCGCCCGCTTTGAGTATATTGTGACGGATTCCGAACTGGAGGCGCTCGTGCTGGAGTGCAACCTTATCAAAGAGCACCGTCCGAAATACAATACGATGCTGAAAGATGACAAGGCGTACCCGTACATTAAGGTGACCGTGAACGAGGATTTTCCACGCATTCTGTTTTCCCATCAGATGAAGAAGGACAAGGCGAAATATTTCGGCCCGTACACAAGCGCCGGAGCTGTGAAAGATACGATCGAACTGTTGCGGAAGCTGTACGATATCCGTTCCTGCAATAAGAGCCTGCCAAAGGAGATCGGCAAAGACCGCCCGTGTCTTTACTATCACATCCACCAGTGTAAGGCGCCGTGCCAGGGATACATTTCCAAAGAAGAGTACGGCGAGCAGATCAAAAAGGCGATCAGTTTTCTGAATGGAAATTACAATGACATGATCAAAGAGCTGACTGGAAAAATGACGGAGGCGGCTGAGGAGATGCGGTTCGAGCAGGCGGCGGAGTACCGTGATCTGATCGACAGCGTGCGCAGGATCGGCGAGCGGCAGAAGATTACGAACAGTGACGGCGAGGACAAGGATGTCATTGCGCTTGCGATGGACAAAGAGGATGCGGTGGCGCAGGTCTTCTTTATCCGGAACGGAAAGCTGATCGGGCGGGAGCATTATTATCTGCGGATCGGCGAGGAGGAGCAGAAAAGCGAGGTGCTGCTCACGTTTATGAAACAGTTCTATTCCGGCACGCCGTTCATCCCGCGGGAAATCATGATTTCCGAGGAGATTGCCGAGCAGGAGCTGATGGAAGAGTATTTAAGCAGCAAACGGGGCCAGAAGGTCCGCATCCGCGTGCCGAAAAAGGGCAGCAAGGAAAAAATGGTGGAACTGGCAGAGCGGAACGCACAGATCGTTCTCGACCAGGACCGCGAGCGGATCAAGCGGGAAGAGGGTCGGACGGTCGGTGCCGTAAAAGAGATCGCCAGATGGCTGAACCTGCCGTCGATCGACCGCATCGAGGCGTACGATATCTCCAATATCAGCGGTTTCCAGTCGGTCGGCTCGATGATCGTCTACGAGAAAGGAAAGCCAAAGCGCGCCGATTACCGAAAATTCAAGATCAAATCCGTCGAGGGACCGAACGATTACGCCAGTATGAAAGAGGTCTTAAGCCGCCGTTTTCTGCGCGGCATCCAGGAGGACAGCGGTTTCGAGCGGCTGCCGGACCTGATCATGATGGACGGCGGACGCGGCCAGGTTAACATTGCGCTTGAGGTGCTTGAAGAAATGGATCTTGCGATTCCGGTCTGCGGTATGGTAAAGGACGACAAGCACCGCACGAGGGGTCTGTATTTCCGAAACGTGGAAATCCCGATCGACCGGAACAGCGAGGGCTTCAAACTGATCACACGCGTGCAGGACGAGGCGCACCGCTTTGCAATCGAATACCACCGCCTGCTGCGGAGCAAAGGCCAGGTCCACTCGATTCTCGACGACATCCCGGGCATCGGGCCGACAAGAAGGAAAGAACTGATGCGCCACTTTCAGGGAATTGATGATATCAAGGCGGCAACCGTGGAAGAACTTTCCGGACTTCCGGGCATGAATAAAAAGGCGGCGGAGCAGGTTTACACATTCTTTCACGCACCTGCACAGGAGGAAAATGAGGATTCGTCAAAATAGTTAAATTTCTAGGTTGCCCGTGATGCTTTATTGTGCTAAAATCATAGAAGAGACGGATTTAAAAAGACGTCGAATGAAGTCGGAGGACAGGAAAATGAAAGAAATTGAAATGACCAAAATGGTGGAGGAAATGGATCTCCGCAACCTGACACCAGAGGTTGATATGACAGATCTTGTCATTGCCACACCGGATATCAACCGTCCTGCACTGCAGCTGACCGGTTACTATGAGCATTTTGCCAATGAGCGTGTGCAGATCATAGGTTATGTAGAGTTCACGTATCTGCAGCATCTTGAAGAGAGCGAGCGCGTCCGCGCGTTTGAAGAGTTTGTAAGCCGCAAGATCCCATGTGTCATTTTCACCACGAAGATGATTCCGGGACCGGAAATTCTGGAGCTGTGCAATCGTTATCAGGTACCGGCCTTTGCGGTAGACAAATCGACTTCCGTTTTCATGGCTGAAATCATCCGCTGGCTGAATGTCCAGCTTGCCCCGATGATCTCCATCCACGGCGTGCTGGTCGATGTATTCGGCGAGGGCGTTCTGATCATGGGCGAGAGCGGAATCGGAAAGAGCGAGGCTGCACTGGAGCTGATCAAACGAGGCCATCGTCTCGTCAGTGATGATGTGGTTGAAATCAGCCGTGTCAGCGACATTACGCTGGTCGGAACGGCACCGGATATCACGCGTCACTTTATCGAGCTGCGCGGTATCGGTATCATCGACGTCAAGACGCTGTTTGGTGTCGAGAGCGTAAAGGATACCCAGTCTATCGACCTTGTTATCAAGCTTGAAGAGTGGGACAAAGAGAAAGAATACGACCGTCTGGGCCTGGAAGAAGAGTATATTGAGTTCCTTGGAAACAAGGTTGTCTGCCATTCCCTTCCGATCCGTCCGGGCCGTAACCTGGCGATCATCGTAGAAACCGCTGCTGTCAACCACAGACAGAAGAAGATGGGCTACAATGCCGCACAGGAGCTGTACCGCCGTGTACAGGCTAACTTAGTGAAAAAAAGAGAGGAGAAGTAAGAAAATGGCAAACTATGTATTTGGAATCGATGTTGGGGGTACTTCAGTAAAATGCGGACTGTTCCAGACAGACGGAACTCTGTTGGAAAAATGGGAAATCCCGACCCGCACCGAAAACGGCGGAAGCGAAATTCTGCCGGATATCGCAAAAAGCGTAAAAGCAAAAATGGCTGAGAAGGGTATCGCGGCAGATGATGTTGCCGGTGTCGGCATCGACGTACCTGGCCCGGTTAATGACAAAGGTGAGCTTTCCATCGCAGTCAACCTGAACTGGGGATATAAAAATATCGTAAAAGAGCTTTCCGACGAACTCGGCGGAATGGCAGTAAAAGCAGCAAACGACGCAAACGCAGCAGCTCTCGGTGAGATGTGGGCAGGCGGCGGAAAGGGAAGCAAGAACCTGGTTATGGTTACCCTTGGAACCGGTGTCGGCGGCGGAATCATCGTGGACGGCAAGATCGTAGCAGGTGCTCACGGCGCAGGCGGCGAGGTTGGTCATGCATGTGTTGAGCCGGAAGAAGAAGCGGTCTGCAACTGCGGAAACCACGGATGCCTCGAGCAGATGACATCTGCAACCGGTATCGTTCGTCTGGCAAAGAAATATCTGGCATCCCATGATACTCCGTCTTCTTTAAGAGAAAGAGGAGAGTCCATCAGTGCAAAAGCTGTCTTTGATGCATTAAAAGAAGGCGATGCAGCAGCAGAAGCAATCGTTCAGGAGTTCTCCGAGTACCTCGGAAGAGCACTTGCAGTATTCGCATGCGTTGTTGACCCGGAAGTTATCGTAGTCGGCGGCGGTGTATCCAAAGCAGGCCAGATCCTGATCGACGGCGTAGCTAAATACTACCGTGAAGCAGCATTCATCGCATGCAAAGATACCCCGATCGTACTCGCTTCCCTTGGAAACGATGCTGGTATCTACGGCGCAGCAAAAATGCTGATTGACTAATTGATTCAGATGGAAAAAGAAGTATAGAAAAACCGGTCCTGCTGGCATATGCCAGAGGGCCGGTTTTTTGTGTATAGACTGACTGAAAAAGTTATTCGGAAGAGCCGCTCTCTTCGGACTGCGGCTGTACTTCCGATATCTCCGCCGGGGTATCCGGTTCTGACGGTGCATCAGGGGTCTCCGGTGTGTCAGGAGTCTCCGGTGTATTAGAAGGCGGATCGGCAGGTGTTTCGGGCGGAGCCGGAGTTTCCTGCGGTGCCTCCGTCGGTGTCGGGGTTGCCTGCGGAGTTGATGCTGCAGAAGGGGTTCTGGTCGGCGTCGGTGTTGAGGCCGGCGCGGTGTAGTGGCCCTTGCAACGCTCGGTCGGCAGATCGGATACCGCAAAGTATTCGGTGATGGACGGGCAGCTTGAGCGGGCGAGCAGGCCGGTCTTCGTACAGATCGTTGCCTCCTGTACTGTTGCGGAAGTTTCGAAATCCATATCGGCAAGGCCTTCGTGGATTTCATTCATGACCTTTGCCCAGAGACGTTTGTGGAATTCACGGTCGCTCTCCGGAAACTCCGCGTGTGTATCATACGTTGCCCAGATGGCAGCGGTATAATATGGTGTAAAGCCTGCAAAGACGAGATCCTTGGCCTCGTTCGTCGTACCGGTTTTTCCAGCTGCGTGCATATTGTCGAGGCGGGCGGCAACACCGGTACCTTTTTCCAGAACATCCTCCATGGCATTGGTGAGGAGGGAGGCAGTGCTTGCCTTGAAGACCTGCGTTGCCTTGTTTTCTGTGTTGTCAATTAAAACATTTCCCTTGCTGTCGGTAACCTTTGTGTAGAACACCGGCTTGCGGTACTGGCCGCCGTCTGCGATTGCCGCGTAGGCTGCCGTCAGTTCGAGATCACTGACACCGTAGGTGATACCGCCGAGAGCCAGCGGCTGGATCACATCGTATTCCTCGGAGAGTTTGGAAAAACCAAGCTTCTTCAGATAATCAAAGCCGACCTTCGGCGTAAGCTCGGTCAGTACTTTGACGGCCGGGATATTGATGGAATTGATGATCGCCTGGCGGACGGTAACATCACCATGGTAGGTAAGATCCGAGTTCTGCAGCGGTGTGCCGTCGCTGTAGTTGAACGGCTCATCCTTAATTACCGTAGCGAGTGTAATCTTTCCAAGGTCGAGTGCCGGTCCGTACGCGGAAAGAATCTTGAACGTGGAACCCGGCTGGGAATAATTATCGGTTGCGCGGTTGAAGGTAAGACTTGCTGTTTTTTCGCCGCGTCCGCCGACGATCGCTTTCACGTAGCCGGTGCGCTGGTCCATAACGGTCATGCACGCCTGCGGCTGCGGGGTGAAGCTGCTGCGCTCGGCAACAATCGTATCGCCCTCCTGCATGATAGCGGCTTTGTACTGGTCGATATAGCTCTGTGCCTCCTCCTGGGAGTCAAGGAGCAGATCGAAACTCGGATCGCTGTTGCGGAAGTAGAGCTGCAGCATCTCTTTGCTGTAGTTCTGTACCTCGCCGTCTGCCTGCTCTACGGTGAGCGCCCAGTCGAGACCGATCTGCGTGTTCGCCGGGAAGTTCTCCGGATTCTGGAATTCCGTATCGAGGATTGACTGCATGTAGGAATCCTGTGTGGTATAAATTTTGAGGCCGCCGCTGTAGACAACGTTCTTTGCCTGCACTTCGGTGTAGCCTTTCTGTACCATCAGATCGTTGATCAGGTTGGTGATGACTTCATCGATAAAGTAGGAGTACGGCGCGCTCTCCGCCTGGGACTGCGTGTGCATGGCGATGCGGTCGTAAACATTGTCGTTCATGGCAATGGTGTATTCTTCTTCGGTGATGTAGCCCTGCTCTTTCATGTTGTTCAGGATCTTGTCGCGGCGCTGCTGGTTTTTCTCCGGGTGGTTTTTCGGATTATATGCCGTCGGCGCCTTTGGAATTGCGGCAAGAACGGCGCATTCAGAGAGCGTCAGATCTTTTGCATCCTTTCCGAAATACGTCTGCGCTGCCGTCTGGACACCGTAGCAGCCGGAACCTAAGTTGATCGTATTCAGATAATTTTCCAGAATAACGTCTTTGGCGTTTTCACCCTCTGCGGTCAGTGTTTTTTCCAGCTTCAGCGCCAGGTACTGTTCCTGGATCTTCCGCTTGAAGCTCTGCATCCGCGTCTCTTCCATCCAGTCAGTGAAAACATTGTTTTTTAAGAGCTGCTGTGTGATCGTGCTGGCGCCCTCGGTAAAATGAAAGCCGTGGCTGACGCCGACAACGAAAGCACGGATGATACCGCTCGGATCGATGCCGTTGTGCTCATAAAAACGGGCATCCTCAACCGCGACGATCGCGTGCTGCATATCGAGCGGAATCTCCTCAATCGAAATCGAGACACGGTTTCCCTGAGCCCCGGTCAGCTTCTGTACCTGGTTGCCGTCAGCATCGTAGATAAACGACGCGTTGCCGAGCGGCATGATATTTGCCTCCGAGATATCAGGGGCACTGTCAATCACGCCGCGGACAGCGCCGATCACAAGCCCGGCACCGCAGACGAGAACGACAAGAAGAAGACAGAACGCGATGCGCAGCGCCGTCACGCCAGCCGTCTTTTCAATCTTTCCGTAATGGGACTGCAGATCTTCACGTTTGTCTTCCAGATGACTTTTTCCAAAGTGCATATAGAAAATCCTCCTTATGTCATATTCCTGCAAAACTGATTCAGTTCAGTAATCAATGGTGTTCCTGCCCTGCAAAAAGCAGGGTATACTTATTTTTATTATACCAAACAAAGGGCTGGAATAAAAGTATTTCTGAAAAGAATGCTGATTTTTCAGAAATGATATGGTAAGATAGGTACATATTTGGATGAAGGAGTAAGGACATATGATCGATCAGTTTCGGACGGTTTACCGGGGTGGAACCGGGGAAATCGTGGAGAAGAAATCACGTTTTATTGCGACGGTGCGTCTGGTGGAATCTGAGGAGGAGGCACTTTCCTGCCTGGAAGCTCTGCGGAAAAAATACTGGGATGCGCGGCATAACTGTTTTGTGTATATTATTGGAGAAAATCAGGAGACGGTGCGCTGCAGCGACGACGGGGAGCCTTCCGGCACGGCAGGGCGGCCGATGCTCGATGTGGTACAGGGAGCAGGCCTCCGCAATGTGCTTGTTGTGGTGACGCGGTATTTCGGCGGTACGCTGCTGGGAACGGGCGGCCTGGTGCGCGCGTACTCGCAGGCGGTGCAGGAGGGGCTGGCAAACAGTGTTCTGATTGACGAGATCTGCGGCGTGCGGCTGTTGATTGAGACGGATTACAACGGCATCGGTAAAATCCAGTATCTGCTCGGCCAGCGGGGGATTCCGATTCTGGAATCCGAGTACACCGATCAGGTGAAAATCCGCGTTCTCGTTCCGAAAACGGAGGTGGACCGTCTCTGCGCGGAGATTACCGAGGGGACGAACGGAAAGGCAAAACTGGAAAAAGAAGAGGAGCTGTACTTTGCGCAGAACGACGGAGAGCTGATCTTCGGGGATGCGCTGACGCAGTATAAGAATCTGGAGGCAGAAGAATTAGGATAAAGGAGGATGCGACATGAGGTTTCCGGAAAATCTGAAAAAGAGCGGAACGATCGGCTTTGTGGCACCATCGTTTGGATGCACAACAGAGCCATACAAGTCCGCGTTTGCAAATGCACAGAAAAAATGGAAAGAGATGGGATATCAGCTGGATCTTGGGCCAAACTGCTATGCAGAGCACGGCATCGGAATCAGCGCGGCACCGGAGGAGTGCGGAAAAGAGCTGACGGAATATTATGTCAGTGAGAAGAATGACTGTCTGATTTCCTGCGGCGGCGGAGAGCTGATGTGCGAGGATCTCGATTACGTGGATTTTGAAAAGATCAGAAAGGCACCGGCGAAATGGTATCTCGGCTATTCTGACAATACGCATTTTACGTATCTTCTGCCGACCATCTGCGATACGGCGGCTGTTTACGGTCCGTGTGCGAGTGATTTCGGCATGGAGCCGTGGCATAAATCCGTAGCGGATGCGTTTGGCGTACTGACGGGAGAAGTGCGTACCGTCCGCGGCTATGAGGGATGGGAAAGAGACGATGCGAAGGGCAGAAGCGAGGAAAATCCGTATCTGCCGTACCAGATTACAGAACCGCGCGTTCTGCGCCGCTTCCCGGATGCGGACCGTGCATTTGAGGGACGACTCATCGGCGGCTGTCTCGACTGTCTCGTCAATATTCTTGGAACGAAGTACGATGGAACGGTTGATTTTGTGGAAAAATATAAAGAGGACGGTTTTGTCTGGTTTCTGGAAGCGTGCGATCTGAACGTCTTTGCGATCCGCCGCGCAATCTGGCAGATGGAGCACGCCGGCTGGTTCCAATATGTGAAAGGCTTTCTGATTGGCCGCCCGCTGCAGTTCGGACAGAAATTCGGGGAACTCGACCAGTACCGCGCCGTGACGGATCTGCTTGGAAAATACAACGTGCCGATCGTGATGGATCTCGACATCGGACACCTTCATCCGGCGATGCCGCTGATCGTCGGAAGTTATGCGAAGGTGGCCGTGGAAGGAAATGAGATTGAAATTAAGATGGAGTGCCGTTAGAACGCTTTTGAAAAATATTTTCTCGAGCGGCAGGGCAGAGCCTGTGGGAAAATGTTTGCGCGCGTAGAAGAACTATCGGCGCATCCGGCAGATGCCGCGGAGCTTTTTGACATCGAGAATCGTGACCGTGCCGCGGGAGAGTGCGACGATGCCGTCTTTCTCGAACGACTTTAAGGTGCGGGAAACGACCTCTCTGGCACTGCCGAGGTTCCGCGCGATCTGCTCGTGCGTGGTGGAGAGCACCGGGGAACCGGTGCGGATGCGTTCATCCTCGAGATATCCGGCAAGGCGCTGGTCAAGCCGCGTAAAGAGAAGCTGGCCCATCGCCCACATGACTTCGGAAAAATGCTCCGTTGTTTCCCGGTAAATGTAGTTTTCAACGTAAATATTCTGATTCAACAGTCTGCGGAACGTGCTGGCCGGAGTGATGAGAACTTTCGTCTCCTCCTCGGCCTCAATCAGAATATCAAAGCTGATTTCCTGCATCGCACAGGAGGCAGACAGCGTGCAGACTTCGCCGGGACCGGTGGTAAACAGGGTAATTTCCCGCTGCTCGCCGGACTGGATAAAGATGCGGAGCTTGCCGGAGAGGACAAGCAGAACGCCGAGACAGTCATCGTCACAGCTGTAGAGAAAATCGCCGCGCTGATACGTCGTCAGGACGGAAGAGAGCACGAGTGTCTGCTGTTCATCGGCGGTAAGCTTTGAATAAAATGGATAATGCTCCTGAAAACAGGATTCCAGAAAAGATGACATAAATAAAACTCCTTTCGGAAGAAGAACGTTCTTTTGTAAACTACGGCAGCAGCCGTTTCTTCCATGATAGAAAAGAATAGAAAGAAATGCAAGAAAAAACGTATCGGTTTTTGTGCCGATACGTTTTTTCTGCATTTCCGATATTACGCTGTTTATTTTACAGAGTTAATCAGCTCTTCCAGCTCCTCATAGGAAACGGCGCCGACGTTTTTCTTTACGAGCTCACCGTTTTTGAAGAAAGCGAGGGTCGGAACGCTCATGACTTTAAAGGATCTTGCCAGCTCCGGTGCTTCGTCAACGTCTACTTTGTAGAACTGGATCTCCGGCATATCCTCAGCTGCCTCTTCGATGACCGGGGCGAGCATTTTGCACGGTCCGCACCAGGTAGCAAAGAAATCAACAACGGCAACGCCAGGTGCTGCCTGCAGAGCTTTTTCAAAGTTTTCGGATGTAACATGAATTAATGACATAATAGAAGTCCTCCTTTTTATTGTACGGGTAATTCCCGGTAACTGTTTTTTTGTTGTGACTGTAGAATATCACAGCAGAACGGGAAGTTCTGTGACTAAGTCACAAAATGATTTCTTATTTTTTATTTCGGTTCTTTTCCCTGGCGGAAGCATTCGATCATTTCACCGGTCAGACTGATGAGGTTCGGCGTCTCCGGAAGAGAATCGCGGTCAAACCATTCGGCAACGGAGAGTTCCTCGCGGTCGAGGGTAATGGACGGATCGCCGTCCACATCGCAGTAAAATCCGGCGAGCAGCGAGCCGCTGAAGGACCACGGCTGACTCTTATAGTATCTCAGATTTTTGACCTTTAATCCGACTTCTTCCATGACTTCACGGTGCACCGTCTGTTCCAGCGTCTCACCGACCTCGGTATAGCCGGCCACGAGGGCGTACTGGCGGTGGCTGCTGTGGGAAGGTGCGTACTTCGTGAGCAGCAGGCGGTCACCGTCGGTGATGGCAACGATGACGCTCGGGCAGATGACCGGATAGGAGAGCGCGCCGCAGGAAGGGCACTGCATCGCGCGTTCATTTCCAGGCGCATGCATCTTCGTTCCGCAGCGGCCGCAGTAGGTGTGGTCGGTGTACCAGGTGTGGATCTGGTAACCGGTGATACCGGCAAACCCGAGCCATCCCGGAACGGCGCTGCGAAGAATTAGTGTATTTTCGTATTTCCAGATGCCAAATTCCGGAAGCTGCGGACTGCGCAGTTCATAATAGTCCGTCTCATCAATGCGGAACAGAAATTTTGCCTTTTCTTTAATCTCCGGAAAAACAGCTGCAATTTCCGCAATGGAAGGGTAGCAGATCTCGGGATCTTCGAAATTGCACAGAATTGTATGATGACCGTAAATTAAAACAAGATCCGTATCGTTCGGAACAGAAGGCTGGTAATCTACATAATATTTATGCGGAGCAATGTCCTGAATCATAAGAATTCCTTTCTTTGGTAAAAAAGTTTTTGGAAAAACAAAAAACCGAAATTCCTGTGAAGAAATTTCGGTAATAAAAAGAGCGCGAGACGGGATTCGAACCCGCGACCCCAACCTTGGCAAGGTTGTACTCCACCCCTGAGCCACTCGCGCATATTCATCCTTTAGGATGAAGCGGGTGATGGGAATCGAACCCACGTATCCAGCTTGGAAGGCTGGTGTTCTAC
>OLWT01001552.1_pt1 | contig 11548 bp, 9 predicted proteins | sample 1674001 | NCBI WGS metagenome assembly OLWT01 (sample SAMEA103958137, study PRJEB25191) | human gut metagenome | biome: human-associated habitat [ENVO:00009003]; feature: intestine environment [ENVO:2100002]; material: feces | place: Germany | collected 2013/2015 | reverse complement strand
ATTGACGATGATGATGTTAAAGTCGAAAAGAACGTGGCCGTGAAGCTTGAGCTGCTTGAAAAGGAATTCAAGGGCTGCAAGGTTTATACATACACGCCCGATAAGGAGCGCATTGCGGCCGCGCTGAAAGCCCTCAGCGAGGAAATGCGTGAAGATGAGGAGCTTTTTAACTATGTATGTTCACTGACAGAGTTCTATTACGGCAGCGAAGCGCTCACAATGCTCGGCGCTTCTGTTGAAGAAAGCACAATCGTTTCCGAAACCGGCGTTACGGAGGCGAAAACATGGAAGGAAAGACAGGCGGCACTTGCCGATTACATCGCGGAACATGCCGATGAATTTGCACAGCATCTTGTTGACAGCGGGTTCGAAATAAAAACTGCCGTGCATAAGGGAAAGCCCGTTATGCAGACCGTCAAGTACAGCGAGTCCACCGTATGTTTCGAGATAATTTCCGACAGGGAAGAGCTTCTGTTTGCGTGGAAAGTAATAGACGATGACGGTCAGAACGGCACAAGCTTTGTTGCCGAACTGACCCGCAAAGACGGAATGCTGAACGGAAAATTTGATGTCAATAATATCGATTCCGATGAAAGCAGCAGAGTTATGAGCGTTGAACTGAAGGATATTTCAAGCGAAAAGAAATCGGCTCTCGGTATCCCTTACGGAACTGTGACGGTTACGGTTGCCGATGAGGATCTTCTTAATGGCGAGGAAATGACATACACTCTCAGCACGAGTGCGGCGGAAAACGGCGGAACCGAACATTTAATGAAGATGGAATTGCCCGAATCGCTCGCGCCCTCCCTTGAGTCTCTCGGTCTTTCCGGCACGCTCAGTGAGATGACGATGAAGATTTACAGCTCCGACAAGGCTTCAACCGCAAAGGCTCCCGATGCCGATTCAACGAACCTTTCTTCCAAAGAAGAGATTGAGGAGGCGTTGAATGAAATGACCGAGGAACTTGCGAATGTCATCTTGCAGTTTATGTTTTCGGAAATGATGTGAGGTTGAATATCCGCAACAAAGTATTGCGATAAAATTTGACTGCCGCTGCGAGGGAACGCGTTGCGTGAACCTGCGGCGGCAGTCGGTGCATTTAATGACTATGGAAAAAGAACAGGTTTTAGTGCTTGAAAACATAACAAAAGCGTACGGAACAAGGTTTTCGAAAGAAAAAAAGCGGGTTCTCGGCCCTGTTTCGCTCTGCATTCGAAAGGGCGAAGCTGTCGGAATCACGGGAGAAAACGGTGCGGGCAAAAGCACGCTTCTTTCCGTTGCGGCGGGCATTGAAAGACAGGATGCGGGAAAAATCGAACTCGCGCCGCTCGGACGCGGACAGTTGGGATACGTTCCGCAGGAAATCGCACTTTATCCCGCATTGACAGGAATGCAGAACCTGAGATTCTTTGCATCGGCAGCCGGGCTTTACGGGCGGAGGCGCACAATTCGGTGCAGGTACCTTTTGGAAAAAGTGAACCTTGCGGACAAGGCGGACAAGCCCGTTTCAACATATTCGGGCGGGATGCAGCGGCGGCTGAATCTTGCCTGCGCATTGGTTGGGGACGTGAAACTGCTCCTGCTTGACGAACCGACGGTCGGAGCGGATGAAAACTCAATAGAAATAATACTGAATACAATCACCGCTCTGAAAAACGGCGGCTGCGCGGTGCTGCTCGTTTCGCACCGTGCGGAGGATATTGCACGTGTCTGCGACAGGGTAGTGAAACTGAAAGACGGGGTCGTTGAAGATGGCAGTCGGTAAAAAAACGAACAAAGCAGGGTTGGGGCGAAAGTGGTTTCGGCTCCGTTCGTTTGCCGCATGTGTTCGGAAGGATATCTGCCTTTTTTCGTCTGCGGCGGGCATTGCCTGCCTGCTGCTGCCGTTTATTGCCGCTTGCCTGCTTGCTTTCGGGCTGAATGATGCGCTTGCGGCGGAAAATGTGATTGAGCCCTTCCCTGTTGCAGTAATTGACAGGGATGAAACAGTAATGTCCCGCATGCTTATCGGGCAGCTTCGGCGCATTGAGCTTTTTTCGGAAGTTCGCTGCGTTTCCGGTTCGGAATTTGATTCCGCATTCCGAACGGCCGAGGATGCGGCGCCGACAGTTGATTTTGAAGAGGATATGCTTGCGGGGTGTGCGGCGGCGGTCACGATTCCAAAGGATTATTTCTATTCGGTTTATTATATGGACGAGGGCAAAGTTGATGCATGGCTGAACGGAGAAATGCCGCTTGAAAGTGAGCTGACGGCCGATATAATCGAATCGGTTGCGGAAATAATGGCGGGTGAACGCGCGGCAATGCTTGCTGCTTTCCGCATTGCGGAGGGTGATGAACCTTCGGCGGAGGCGGTGCAGCGTTTCCGTGATGCATGTGCAAATGCGGTTTTGGACAGTGCGTTGGGGCGAAGAGCCGTTTTTAAGGATTCGGCGGGTGCTTTCGGGGTGCGTTCTGCAGAGGTGCTCTTCGAAAAATATTTTGTTTGCGCTGTGTGCATGTTGTTTTTCAGCGTATCGCTCGGAATAATGAAAACGGTTCCCGATGAACTGCAAATGGGAACCGCAAAGCGGTTCATCTGTTCGGGAGGGTCGCGAACAGCATTTTCGGCTTCAAAATTTGCGGCGGCAGCGGTCATTTGCACGGTGGGTGCCGTTCCGCTTGTGCTTGTTTTTAAAACACCGTTCAGCGCACGTTTATTGCTGACGCTTTTGCTCGGCTCGGCAGTCTGTGCGGAGCTGATGTTCCTTTTGAGCCTTGCTTTCAAACGAACCGAAAGATTCATGCTTGCGGGCGGAATCGTGATGCTTGCGGCACTTTTCGCAGGCGGGGTGATTTACCCGCTGAATCTGATGCCGGAAGCGGTTCAAAAGCTGAGCATTTTGTCCGTGGCACGGCATATGTTTGCAGGCATTGTCCCGGAGGCGGCGGGCGGCGGCTGCGGCTTGGGTCCGCTTGCGGCGGCGGCCGGGATTTTGGCTCTGCTGTGCGGTGCAGCGGCGGCTGCCTTGGGCGGAAGTGCTGCGCGGCGGCACGGTTCGGCAAAGGAGGGAGCATGATGATACTTCGGCTTGCATTGCAAAAAATTCGCGCAATGGCGGGTGGATACGGCTTTTTTGCTGCGGTGCTTGCTGCGGCGTTTGCGCTCTTTTTCATCATTGCGGCCACTCTCGGAACGACGCGGACGCAGCTGCTGAGGATTGCCCTGACGGATGAGGACGATTCCCCGCTTTCACATGAATTTGCCGAACTGCTGAATGATTCGGACGGTGAAATTACTGACGGTAAAATGCGGTTTGTTTCGGTGAGGTTCGGAACGCGGGAGGAATCGGAGGAGGCTGTTCGCAGCGGAAAAGCGGAAGGTGCGTTGATAATTCTGAAAGGTTTCGGCGCGGGGCTCGAATCCGGAGAAGAGGCGTTTCTTGAATACAGGGCTTCAGCCGATGCCTCATCGGCACAGGCGGCGGAGGAAATTATCGGCGGGCGTGCAGTTGCGCTCCGCAGCAGGCTGCGCTCCGCAGATTATGCGGAAAAGCTGCTGAACAGGGGCTTGACGGAAAAAGAGCTTTCCGAGCTTGAAGTCGCCGCGAAAGAGTATTATAATGAGCAGGTTGGGGCTGTGCGGTTCGAACGCATCGGCGGAAGTGTTGAAAAAGCGGATTCATCGGTTTTCGGCGCACTCCGAGCACGGTTTTCGGGCATAGGTGCGTTTGGGGTCGTGGACGGGCTCGAATGCGGCGCGGGCGGCGGAAAAACGGCTTGCAGCGGAAAAAGGCGGAGTGAGCATTTCGTTTTGGAGCAATTTTTTGGCATTGTTCATATGCGGAATTGCGATGTATGCCGTTATGTATATTGCTGCTGCTGCGGCGGGGAGAAACTCCCCGAACGGGCATGAATTGCTTGCGGCGGGCTGTTACCTCTTTTGTGCAAGTGCGCTTGCGCTTGTTGTCGGCGGGGCGGATATTTCGGGGCGGATGAACCTTGCGGCACCGTTCATTGCGTTTGCAACAAGCCTTTTGGGCGGATGCTTTGCGGATACCGCTGCTCGTGGCGGATTGTTTGCAAAACTGGCGCTTTTGACGCCGCAGGGGCTCTGCATTGCGGGAGCGGACGGCAGCGTCGCCTGCCTTGCGGTGCTTGCGGGAGCGGGCGTTGTTCTGCTTGCGTTAAAGCGGGCTGCGCTGCGGGTAAAATTTGCGGAAAGAAGGTAAATTCCCGACTTCTGTAATACGAACAGGCTTTATCGGGGAGAAAAAATGAGCTTAAACAGAGATTTGACCGTCGGCAAACCGGGAAAGGTGCTTTTGCGGTTCTGCCTGCCGTTGTTTGCAAGCATAATATTTCAACAACTTTATAATATTGCTGACAGTTTCGTTGCGGGAAAATTTATCGGCAACGATGCGCTTGCGGCGGTCGGCAACAGCTATGAAATAACATTGATTTTCATTGCGTTCGCGTTCGGCTGCAATATCGGCTGCTCCGTTATTGCGGCGCAGCTCTTCGGCGCAAAAAAGTTTTCCGACCTTAAAACGCTGGTTTACACCGTTCTGATTTCAAGCGGCGTGCTTTGCGTTGTGCTGATGACTTGCGGCTTCCTGTTCGGCGGCGCACTGCTGAAACTCATTCGAACTCCGACCGAACTGCTTGCGGATTCAAAGCTTTATCTTGATATCTATATTGCCGGGCTGCCGTTCATGTTTTACTACAACGTCGCAACCGGAATCTTTTCCGCAATGGGCGATTCAAAAACGCCTTTCATCTTTTTGGCGTGTTCATCAACGGCAAATATCGGCATGGATATTCTGTTTGTGCACAGTTTCAGCATGGGTGTTGCGGGTGTTGCGTGGGCAACCTTCATTTGTCAGGGTATGAGCTGCATTCTTGCGGTTGCTTTCGTTTTGAAAAGACTTCACGCGCTCGAGTGCGAAAACCGTGGTGACAGGGTTCCTGTTTTTTCATGGCATCTGTTTGGGCGTTTTGCGGAGATTGCCGTGCCGAGTATTCTTCAACAGAGTTTTATTTCCGTCGGCAATATAATAATTCAAAGTGTTATAAATAACTTCGGAGCGGCTGTCATGGCGGGATACTCTTCCGCCGTCAAACTGAACAATATGGTCACAACGTCGCTCACAACTCTCGGAAACGGCATTTCAAGCTTTACTGCACAGAACCTCGGTGCCGCCAAGCCGGAAAGAATTAAAGCAGGATTTGCGGCCGGACTGCGGCTTGTGTTTGCAATCTGCGTTCCGCTTGTGCTTTTGTATTTCTTTGCGGGCAGGCAGCTTGTTTATGTTTTTTTGGAAAGCCCGACAGGCACGGCAGCGGATATCGGAATGCGCTTTTTGCGGATAATTTCGCCGTTCTATCTTATTGTTGCCGCAAAGCTTGTTGCGGACGGCGTTTTGCGCGGTGCGGGCATGATGAAAAAGTTTATGGTGACAACCTTCAGCGATTTGACTCTGCGCGTTGCGCTTGCGGCGGTATTGTCGAAAACCGCACTCGGAACAACGGGAATTTGGCTTGCATGGCCCATCGGCTGGACGATTGCAACCGCGCTGTCGCTCATTTTTTACGGCACGGCCGATTGGAAAAAATACGTTAAAGAGAGCGAAAAAAGCATTCCTGTCGAAGCGGAAAACGACGAAGCGGAACTTGAAATGCAGACGGAATAAATCCTTTCGGAAACAGCCGAACACTCACGAAACCTGTTCGGTGCAGAGCAGGAAAAAATGCCGCGCGGAGTGCAGATATCGTCCGTGCGGCATTTGAGTATTCGTTAAAAATCGGCGAATACGCCGGACGGGATCAAATTTCCGTGCAGCCGCCGACGGTCACGAAACCGTCAAGCTTCCTCCCGCTTTTGCAAAGCGGACATTCGTCACTGCGATAGACATTGTATTCGTTTAAATCGCTGCGCATGAAAATGCTGTGAACGGGTAAGCCGGCAGCTTCTTCAACAGCGGAAAATATCGAACCTATGCCCACGGGCTTGCCGCCGTAATAGCGGATGCATTCGGCAGCACGGGCAAGACTGCGCCCCGTGGAAACGGTGGACATGAGCAGAAGAATATTGCGATTCGTAACATACTGCTGCATATCGCTGCTGAAGACCAATTGGTTGTTTGAATTTATGCCCGGAGTGATGATGTTAACGGTTGCGCCGCTGTTAACGCTGTGACTTGAATCGATGAGATCCTGCGCGATAAATGCGCCGATGACCTGCGTGTTTTCAAGGCAGATTATCGTGTCGATGGGTGTGCAGCGGAAAAATTTTGATATTTCGTCCGCCGCTTCGGCTGCCATTGCTGCATTTGACCGAATCTCTGTCATGCTGATATACCTGTCAACATGGGCATGTCCCGTTGCAAAGTGTCCGGAATAGATGCTCAGTTTAATGCGCCTGTTGCCTTTTGCCGCTATGGTGATTTTGTTTGACAGCATAATGAATACAATCCCCTCATGTCATAATATCGGAGCATGAACTGAAATTTCCATACCCGATATATTTATTTTAACATAAAGCGTCTTTTGGTTCAAGAGTAAAATATAAAAAATTTAAATAAAAATGAAACGATCACTCAAAAATCGTGTCCGGAAAGGCACGCTGAAGCTTCATAAGCGTTTCGGCATCCATTCCCGTGCCTTCAACGGCGGAAATGAACTGCAATTCCTTCATGCTGAAAAACAACGAAAAATCATCAATCGGGTTGTAGGTCAATATTACTCTCTGAAGGCTGCGTGTCTTAGACAGCAAAACGGAAATATCAGTCAGCTTGTTTGAAGATAAATTCAGAATCAGCAATCCGGTGCTGTTGAGCGGTGTTTCGCAGCTTTCGATTGCGTTGAACGAAAGATCCAGCGTGTGAAGGCTTTTCAGCGAACAAATCGGGTTTATATCGCCGATGTCGTTGCCGCTTAAATCAAGATAATGCAAATCGGTAAGCGAAGAAAGCGGCTCGACAGCTGCTATATCGTTGCCGTGAAGCGAGAGTGTTTCCAGCGAAGACAGATTTGAAATCGAAGAAAGATCCGAAATTGTATTGTTGTCCGCATACAGGTTGATAAGTTGGGAAAGGGCGGAAATCGGGGATAAGTCCGAAACAGCGTTGCCGCTGATATCGAGAGTTTGCAGGGAAACAGCGGATGAAAACGGCGTTAAATCCGTGATTGCACACTGACGAACGCTCAGTTCGCATAATTGCGAAAGCTGCGACAAAATGTTAAAATCGGATGCCGAAACATTGTTGAGCGTCAATCGCTTCAGTTTTTTCAGCTGAGTGAGCGGCTCTAAGCTCTGCACGGTGTTGAATGATAAATCAAGCTCAACAAGGTTCTTAAATGCGGCAAGTTCCGAAATATCATTGATGCCGCAGTGACTTAAATCAAGTTTTGTGACAGAAAGAATATCGCCGAGGAAGATTTTGCCTTCCCAAAAGAGCTGCTCGCGGACGCACTGCTCCAAACGGCGGTTTTCGAAATAATACAGTTCATACGTTGCGGAAATCTCATACGGAATATCTGTCGGCTCAACATCGGGAGTTTCAATGCCGATATTTCCTGTCGGTGCAGGTGAAATCGGGGCGGTGCCGATGTCGGAAACACAGGCGCACAGGGCAAACAATGCGGCGACAGCTGCAATAATCAGAACAGATGTAAGAAAAACACGGGATAAATGCTGCAATTTTCCGCTGCGTTCCGCTGCCTTGAAAAACATCATCGGCTTGCTCCTTTCGGGTACATCGGGCGTTGTGCTGCCGCAAAAATATTTTATCGGGGATTCGATGAAAAGTCAACCCGAAAGGCAGCTTTACAACAGCTTTTCGTGCAGGCTGAACCAAGTCAGGCCGTATTCCTTCGAAATAAATGTTGAATCAGCCGAAGGAAGCTTCAGCCCCGCTGAAAAAAAGTTTGGTTTCGGAATTTCAGTTCGAGCTCAAGCGTGCATTGTTGTAAGAAACAGCAATGTGACTCGGCGCAAAAATCAATGCCGCAGCAGCGAGATACAGCCTGAAGTGATTGCAGCGTCTTTTTGCAGCAGAATTTTCCGACAGAAATATTGCCGCAACCCGACATTTACCCGTCCTGCTCAGTCAACCGTTTCGCCTGTTCCATCCAATAAGCCCGAATCATTTCTATCATTTTAATACAGTCGCTTTCAGCGGTGGAAGCATGATATTTTTTCATGTTGCTAAACGTATGCCCGCAAGGTTCAAGCGTAGTATCGCTCTCATAACCGCCGCTTACGCCGATAAGCCATGGACCGAGTAAGCAGGTTTTAAACTTGAAAAAATAGTATCTCATATCATGGAGTTCAAAGTTTCCGGCGTATTCGATCTTCCTCGGTTCTCTCCCGAGTTCATGCGGATCAGACAACCATATTACCATATTCTTTTTTGCAGCTTCCATCTGTGCAAGGTTCATTTCTTGTCACTCCCGTAGAATTAATTTGTTCAATTCGCGGCAATATGTAAAAGTCCGCCGTAATTCCATCAAAATTACGGCGGACTTCTGGCGGAGAGAAAGGGATTCGAACCCTTGATACGGTTCCCCGTATACACGATTTCCAATCGTGCGCCTTAGACCAGCTCAGCCATCTCTCCAACTGTATGTGCAAAGCATCATACGGCACTTGCATATAATACAGCATCGGGTGAAAAAAAGCAAGCTTTTTTTGCAATGTAGATGATATATTATCGATATTCGTAACCTTTATTGCTCAGGTCGGTTTAATGTGCTATAATCGATATGAAAGGGGAGCGAAATGCAAAAGAAAAGCGTTCGAACGGCATTGATTTATGCACTGCCGGGTTTGGTGAGTGTTGGATTTGCTGTGTTTGCGGCATTTTCGAAAAGAGCGGACAGGGCGGGCATTTTGTTCGGCGGTGCCGCCGCTTTGGTTTTCCAGCTGCTGATTTTTCGGCTGCTGCCCGTTTTTTTTGATTTTTTTACGGAGAACGAAGAAAAATCTCCGTGTGCGGACTTGGGTGTGCGAAGCCGAAGACGGCTGCACCCGTGGCTTCAAATCGTTCTTTCCGCGTTCATTATTCAATTTATTACAATTGCTGCAATATATGCGGCGGATATGAACCTGAACGGTTATTCCGGAACCGTCCTTCAAGCTTATGCGCGCCTGTTCGTAACGGGGAAAGGCAGCCCTGTTTGTGCGCCTGATGCGCTGAGCGGGCTCGGGTTGCTTTCCGCGCTTGGGGAATATGTATTTCCGCGTGCAATTGCTGCGGGTATCGGGGTTTACAGAGATGCTGCGCTGCTCGGCATTCCGACGGCGGGGCTTGTTTTCGCACTGAACACGATTTCAGTGTGTGCAGCCGCTGTAATGCTGTATGAGCTGATGCTGCTCGGCTTCGAAAAGCGTACGGCGGTGTTTTCCGTCAGGGTTCTGCTGTTTTCACCGATGTTCGTTTTGCTTTTGCAGCCCACATCGGGTTTATCTGTATTTCTCCTGTTTTCGCTTGCGGCTGCATATTGTGCAAGGCGCGGATATTATGTTCGGAGCGGACTTTTCGCGGCGGCTGCATCGGCATTCAATGTGTTCGGCCTGCTGCTTGCGCTGCTGCCGATAACGGAGGGAATACGTGCCTGCCGTTTAAAAAAACGGAACGGAGAAAAGTTTGCGGGCAGCTGCGCTCGCTGTGTGGCGGGAGCATTGCTTCCGGCTGCGGTCTCGGCCGGCATGATCGGCGGCTTGCTGTACTGCGGTATGCTTAATGACTGCTTTTTGAAAGGTGCGATCGGACTGCGGCAGGGGTTCGGGTTTATGTTTGAATCTGCGTTCGGACTGCTAAGTCTTAATGCGCCTGAAATATGGGTGAGCGCTGTTTCCTGCATCGTGCTTATTCTTCTGCTCTTTGCGGGCGGGAGAAGGATCAGATTGAGTTATTTGCTGTTTTGCTTTGCATGGATGGCAATCGCCTTGCTCAACGTTGACGCAAAATATATATTGGTTTTGACGGCGGCGTTTCCGTTTTTGCCGCTGTTTGTTTCGGCAATTGCAAAGAGCCGCGCCGTGCGGGTGATCGTCGGCGTTTTGGGGTTTGCATGTGAAATTGCATTCGCCGCATTAATGTTCATATAAAAGTTTTGCTGTGCGGGCATCGTAGCAGGCGGCCCGAGAACGGACTTCATAAAACAAAACTAAAGATAAGCTGCAAAAGCTCGCTGCCGACGGTCACTGCGGCAGCGGGCTTTTAGGCTTTAACGGAATTAAGTGTAAATTTGCATGAGCCTGCTTCGGAACAAATCGGGCGAATTTATTTTTCGGCAGCACTTTCCGCTTTGTTCGCAGCGGTTTCTGTGCTTTCTGCTTTGTTCGGAAAGCGAACTTTTGCAAGCAGCGAGGTGTTTTTCATCAGCCACCAAAGTGCAATGAGCACCTGGAGAACCGCTGCAATGATATAAATGAGAGAAACGTTCGGAACGTTAAGCGAGATATCAACCGAAAGCGCAACACCCCAAACGATTCCGCAAACGGAAAGATAACTGAAAATCGGCGGGTGCCAAAGCGCGGACAGCACGAGCGTTACGATGAACATCGCGGGGATTGCATAAATGAATGCAAGCCAAATTCGCGGAAGGTCGGGAAAGGCGACTTTGAATGCGAAAAAAACAACGGCAGCAACAAGCCACACCAGTCCGGCGGACATCAGCGTTATGATACTGCGCTTCAGCTTAGGAGCGGCACGGTGGCTCTTTCGATGCTTTTCAGTCAAAAGGTCGTTAACCGTTACGCCGAACAGTTCCGCAAGCATGACAAGAACAAAAATATCGGGAACACCGTCCGCTCTCTCCCATTTGGAGACGGATTTATCCGAATAGTGGATTTTTTCGGCGAGCTCCGCTTGGGTAAGATTGCATTCACGTCGGTAGCGCACAATGTTCTCGGCAATGATTTTTTTCACTTTTTCATCATCTCTAACTATCATGAGGCTATTTTACAACAACAAGCGGAAAAAAGCAACAGAAAATCAATTATAATGCGATATATAAATTTGTTAACAGAAATAAACAAAAAAACACACTCTACTCACGGTAGAATACGGGTTTTTGAACTCTACCGGCGGGAATCGGCAGCGTAGAATTTCATATGCGTGCAATAGGGTGCATTTCGGCGGGGAATATGATACAAAATAAACCGCAAAGCAAAGCAGGGACACCTGCCTTAGGCCGACATAAACAGAGGAGGCCGGTACGGAAAAAGAAAAGCGAAAGGAATCAGCAGAAACATGGAGAATCTCAGAGCGAATCATTTTGAGAGTCGGGACAGCGGACTCAATAAAAACGAATTTAACTTGTCCGCAAAATCCGGAAGGTCGGTCGGCAAGGGAAAGCTGTGCGCTGCCAAAATTATACGGGTTGTAACCGTGCCGCCGGTATTTGCGGCTCTGCTCACAACGATTCTTTATATTGCAATGGGTGACGCTGCGTTTGCAAACAGGTTTCACTATGCGGAGGCTGTTTTTTCGCTCAGCCTTCTGCCTGTTGTTCCGTATGCGCTGTGCGCGGTGATTCCTGCATTGAAAAAGCGCGGAAG
>OLWT01001551.1_pt1 | contig 11557 bp, 7 predicted proteins | sample 1674001 | NCBI WGS metagenome assembly OLWT01 (sample SAMEA103958137, study PRJEB25191) | human gut metagenome | biome: human-associated habitat [ENVO:00009003]; feature: intestine environment [ENVO:2100002]; material: feces | place: Germany | collected 2013/2015 | reverse complement strand
CGCCGTCGCAGTACAGGCGGTCCTTGATGATATCGAGATAGAGGCTCGAAAGCGTCACGACGCAGAAATCGTTGACGGCGTGGGAGCCGGTCAGGAATTCATATCAATCTGATAAAAGTGTTATAGCAACTGCGCCAGAAGCGCGTCCGGCATTACGCCGGAGAAGCCTGGGATGGTCAGCTCTGCCGACGGGAGCAGCCGGGCCGTTCCGATGCCGATGGCTTTCATTCCGCCCCGGTGGGCGGCCTCGATACCTGCGGCTGAGTCCTCGAAAACCAGGCACTGCTCAGGTGGGAGTCCCAGAGCCTCCGCTCCTTTGAGGAACACCTCCGGGTTGGGCTTGCCGTTTACAATTTTCCTGCCGTCGATGACGGCGTCAAAAAACGCCGTAATTTCCAGCTTTTTCAGGACAAACTCCGCATTTTTGCTGACACTGCCAAGAGCTGTCCGGTATCCCTCGGCCCGGGCAACGCGTAAGAATTCCAACACGCCCGGCAGCAGCGCCGCCGGGGTCAAAGTGCCGATCATCTCCCGGTAGCGGTCATTTTTCCGGGTGCACAGCCTCTCTTTTTCGGATTCCGAAAGGGAGCGGTTTCCCTTTTTCAGCAGAATTTCCAGGCACTGTGCCCGACTGATGCCCAGAAAGGCCTCCTGGTCTGCCGGAGTGAAGGGAATTCCCAATTCTTCGGCAAGCTCCTGCCATGCCCGGGCGTGGAGGGGGTTCGTGTTCACCAGAACGCCGTCCAGATCGAATAACAGTCCCCGGATCACAGCAGCTTCAGGGTGCCGGAGGTGATGCGCCGACCGCTTGACCGGTCAAAGAGCATCACGCTGCTGCCGGTGATATCCAGCAGGTGTTTGCTTCCGATGGTAAACAGGGTGCTGCCGAAGACCACGCCGGTGAGCAAATACTCTCCGATGCGCACCTTGACGGTGGATTCCATGCCGGTGGGCATGGCACCGTAAATCTCGCACTCCACATTTCCACCGCCGGTGATGGACAGGAACTCCGGGCGGATGCCCAGCACCAGATCCTCGTTGGTGAGAATCGGCTCCTCGTGGATGCCGTCGTCCTCGTCGTTGACTCTGGCGATGTGGTAGCGGAAGGTCTCGTCCTTGTTGCTCTTTTCCACGTAGCCGCTCTCTCCCGCACGGGCCTTCAGAGCCTGCGCCTGGGCTTCCAGCTCCTCGTCCCGCCGATGGAACCACTGGGGCAGCTGCAATGGCTGCTCGGGGGTGAAAACTGCCTTGTGTCCGTCCAGCAGCGTCAGCTCAATGCTGCCCTCAGGCCCCTGCCAGCCCTTGGCCTCCACAAAGTTGATGGAGGGGTTGCCCACGAAGTCTGCCGCAAAAAGATTGGCAGGGTGATTGTAAACTTCCAGCGGCGCGGCATACTGCTGAAGGACACCGTTGTTCATCAGGCAGATCTGCGTTGCCAGCGTCATGGCCTCCATTTGGTCGTGGGTGACGTATACGAAGGTGGAGCCGGTCTCCACATGGAGCCGCTGCAATTCATAGCGCATTTCCAGACGCAGTTTGGCATCCAGATTGGAAAGCGGCTCGTCCATGAACAGCACGCTGGGCTCGGGAGCCAGCGTCCGGGCGATGGCCACACGCTGCTGCTGACCGCCGGACAGCTCCGCGGGATAGCGGTCCATGAACATACTGATTTTGACGATGCGGGACACCCGGCGCACGGACAGGTCGATCTCTTCTTTGGTCAGCTTGCGCACAGCAGTTTCCACCTCGCCGTCCTTGAGAAGCTCAAAGTTCTCGTTGAAGGGCTGAGCCTTTCGAGCGGCCTCCACCTTTTCTTCCAGAGCCTTTACCTCGGCGGACACGTCCTTACCCTGCTCCAAATGATAGCCGAACAGCTTTTGGGCAGTGTACTGGGAGATGGTGTAGGTATCGATCAGCTTGATGATGGCCTTCGTTTCGTCCAGCTTGCCGTTTTTATCCCGGCATTCCTCAAGCGTCTTTACCACATCCTGAGGATTTTTGAGGATCTGTGCCAGACGGGCGGCGTTTTTCGCCTCAAAGCTGATCTTCGGCATTTCCTCCTTGATGTTTGACAGGCCGAAGGAAATATTCTGGTAGACGGTCATGTTGGGCCACAGGGCATAGTTCTGGAAGAGGAAGCCCACCTTCCGCTTGTTGGCGGGGATGTTGATGCCCAGCTCGCTGTCGAATACCACCGTGTCGCCGATGGTGATGCGTCCGCTAGTGGGGGTCTCCAGTCCCGCGATCATCCGCAGGGTGGTGGTCTTGCCGCAGCCGGAGGGGCCCAGCAGGGTGACAAACGCGTTATTTTCAATGACCAGATTCAGGTCGTCCACACCATAGAACTTGCCCCAGCGCTTGGTGATATGTTCAAGTTTGATTTCAGGCATGATTTAACCTCCGATTCCTTTATCCAGGCTTGCGCCCGTGATTTTGTTGACGAGGGTGTTGCAGACCAGAATGGTCACGATCAGGATCAGGTTGATGCCGCTGGAGAACGCGTAGAGGCCCATCTCGTCGAAGTAGTCCAGCGTTGTCGAGAGGATGAAGCCCTGCACGCACAGCAGCATGAACAGCGACAGCTCACGCAGGCACGTCATGAACGGCAGCAGGAAACCGGAAATGATCGAGGATTTCTGGATGGGGATGATGATGCGGGTCATGCGCTTGATCCAGGGAACATCCTGAATGATGGCCGCTTCTTCGATCTCGCCCGACAGCTGGAGCATGGAATTGAGGCTGCTGCGGCTGGCAAACGGGATGTATTTGACCGTGCCGACGATAATGAGCAGCGTGTAGGTGTTGAACAGGTTCAGCTTTTCCGTCGAGAACAGGATGAAGAATGCGACGCCCACAGCGATGGACGGCATGAGATACGGCAGGAAAGCGACGGAGTTCACATAGTTCGCCCAGCGGCTGCGGCGGTTTTTCGAGACGGCGTAGCCGATCATCGTGCCGATGGAGCCAGCCAGCAGCGCACAGGCCACGGAGACAAGGATCGTGCCCTTGAACGCACGCCAGATCGTCTCGTTATACAAAATGCCCTTCTGGCCGTACATGCCGTTTTCGGTGACGTTCTCCGCCGTGACCCACCACTTGGTCGTGAGGTTCGACGCGTCGCCCGTGTACAGGAACGAATAGTCGCCCGGATTCGGCAGGAACGTCTCGAACGCGAAGGAAATGATGGGGAAGATGCTCGTGAAGAACGTGAGAATCACAAGGATCAAGGCGATGACGACGCGGCCGGTTTTGCCGAGCGTGATCTTGGAGATCTGGCCGGACTTGCCGGTGACAGTCGTGTAATTCTTGCGGCTTCTGAGCGAGAGCTGGTTCAGAAGCATGATCGCCACGCCGAAGACCATCATGATGATGGCAAGAATGCTCGCTTCACCCGTATACTTGGAGTTCATCGAGACATACTTGGTCGACAGCGTGCTCAGGCCCAGATAATGCGGCACCGGGTAAGAGCCCATCGCGCTGCCGAAGACCAGCAGAATGGTGGACAAAATAGCGGGCTTGACCATCGGAAGCGTAATGCGGAACATGGTCTTCCACTTGGGCGTGTCGAGAATGGTCGCGGCCTCTTCAAGATTGGCGTCCATGTTCCGGAAAATGCCGCCGATGAGGATATAGGCGAACGGCGCGTAGTGAAGGCCCAGAACCATCAGGCTCGGGAACAGGCCCTTGCACCACCATATCGGCATGTTGACGCCGAACAGGGCGGCAAGCAGACCGTTGGACGTGCCGGTGACGGCGTTGGAGTTAAACAGGTTCTGCCACACGACGGCCAGCGTCCACTGCGGCATGATGTACGGGAAAATAAAAATGGAACTCAGATATTTTCTCCACGCAAGGTCGGTGCGCGTAATCAAAAACGCAAACAGCCCGCCGTAGAGAATGGACACCACGCACGTGCCGACAGCGAGGAGCACCGTGTTGAGAAGCGGCGTCCACAGATTCGTCTTTGCCATGCGGCTGGTGAAAAGGTCTGTGTAGTTGACGGTCGTGTAGCCGGTCGCCTGCCCGGTCAGATGGGCATCGATGGTGCCGGCGTGAATTTTGAAGGTATCTTCCACGATGGCGACGATCGGCGCGACCGTGGTGAAGGTCAGGACAATGCCAAGCAGCAGCAGAATGACGTTGTGCGGCTTGGAAAAGAAGGTCTTGACCTTATTGAGCACAATCGTGGATCTGCTTGCGCGGAGGGTAGTGGGTCGGCTCATGGCTTCCTCCTCTTTTCTCAGGTTTGAAGGGCGGATGATGGGGTATGTTTTTGCAAAGGCGCCCCTGGATGCGCATCCAGGGGCGCCGGTAAGGTGCTGGTTGACAGATCAGCCTGCGGAGTATTTGCTCAGCATTTCGATCCAGCTGCCGACGGTGAATGCAACGTCTGCGCAGTATTCCGGATCCTCGAGCACGAGCTTGCCGTTGGTCGTCCACCATTCATAGCCGCGGTCGTTCTTTGCTGCGAATTCAACAGTGGTGCCGTCCTCGGCCATGCCGCCGATGGAGTGATGGAAGTTGGCCTCAGTCTCCTCTGCCACGGTCGGGTTGGAGGAGTAGCCGCCCATGTCCTTGCCCCAGGCAGAGAAGCCGTCGGCGGTGCAGGTCATGTAGGCGATGAAGGCACAGGCCGTCCAGGGCAGTGGGGAGTTGTCGGTGACGAACAGGTAATGGCAGTAGCCATAGCCGCCGATACCCTGATAGCCGTCCTCATACGCGGCGACCTTGATGTTGTTGACGGAGACGGAGCTGGACTCCTCGACGGAGCGGAGCTTTGAGTAAACGAGAAGGCCGAACTGATCCTTCGCGGAAGCGTCGACAAGGGTGTTGCAGATGGGGCCGTCGTCGGTCTGGGCGTTGTAGCTTTCGACCCACAGCTTGATCCATGCCAGCGCGTAAGCGCCGTCAGCGCCGAGGCCGAGGTCGGCAGCTTCGGATTCCATCTCTGCGATAGTGGGCTGGAAGTATGCCTGCTCGTCAGCGGACAGAGCCTCAAAGGACTCCTTCAGCCACGCTGCGTAGTCGTCGCGGGTCAGCATGTACAGGAAGTTCTTGCCGACGATCTCGGAGTCGATGTCCATGAACAGGCCATGCTCGCCCTCGGCGACGAAGTCCCAGCAGTTATCGTAGGTCTTGTCGCCCACGCAGTTGTACATAAAGACCTTGTTGAGCGTCTGCAGCGGCAGGAAGCCGGTGTAGGCGTCGGCGGTGGTGCCGTTGGCATCGGCCCAGTCCTTCGGGATGAAGGTGTCGAGGATGCCGGTCTGAACCATCTTGCTCTCGATCTGGTTGCCGTCCTGGATAAGGGTCATGGCGAACGTGCCGGTGCCCTTCAGGGAGTCAGCGGTCAGCTGATCGAAGATCTTGTTGTTCTTGGGCTGCTGCCACTCGAACTCCATGTTGTAGCTGGAATCGATGGACTGCAGATACTCAATGAACAGAGGCAGGGCGCTCTTGCCGCGGCTGGAGTTGCCGACGCCGTAGAACATCTTGCCGTTGGACTCTTCGATAGCCTTCTTGGCCAATTCTTCAAGGGTCATGCCTTCGGCTTCCTTGATGATCTGCTGGGTCGCAGTCAGATTTTCGGGCTCGGCAGCGGGCGTTTCCTCTGCGGGAGCCTCGGTGGTTTCGTTGGTTTCAGCGGGTTCGGTCGTCTGGGTGTCTTCTGCGGGAGCGGGCGTGTCAGCCGGGGTCGTCGCCGGAGCGGCAGCGCAGGCAGCCATGGACAGAACCATCACAGCAGCCAGCAGAAGCGCAAGCATCTTCTTCATTCTGATATTCCTCCTGATAAAATTTGAATTCGTGCAGCAGCTAACGGGAGTTCTGCATCGTATGCTCTCATTTTACGGTGTTTCTGCACAAAAGAACAGTGGACAAATCTGCGATTATTTGTGATTCTCTGCGATAATTTTAAAAATCCAATGAAAACCGAGCCGGAGATGTGTTATAATCAGGGCAAAATAACAGAGAATTTTGTTCTCGCTGCTACAGGACACGGAAACTATGAAACACATACGCATTCTGATATTATGTATAGCATTCGCTCTTCTGACCGGCTGCGCGCCCGCCGCACAGGATACAGCCGCCTACGCGCCGGATGAATCGGAGCGTCTCGTTCTGTACACCTCGCACAAAAAAGAGGTCTGGTGGCCGATCGTCAAGGAATTTGAATCGCGCACCGGAATCTGGGTCGAGGTCGTACAGGGCGGCACAAACGAACTGCTTGAGCAGCTGCAAAAGGAGCAGGACGCACCACGGGCCGACGTGATGTTCGGCGGCGGCGTCGAGAGTCTCGAAGCCTGCCGGGCGTTGTTTGAGCCCTACGTCTGCCACGGCGCGGAGCAGATTTTGCCGCAGTACCGTGCGCAGGACAACAGCTGGACGCCGTTTTCCTCGCTTCCGGTCGTGCTGGTCTACAATCCGAAGCTGCTGTCCTCCGGACAGCTCAGCTGCTGGGCCGATCTTCTCGACCCTGCGCTGCGCGGGCAGATCGCCTTTGCCGATCCATCCGTCTCCGGCTCGAGCTATACCGCGCTCGTGACGATGCTCTGCGCGCTGGGCGGCGACGCGGATGAGGTGCTGCAAACATTTGCGGAAAACCTGGACGGAAAGCTCCTGTCCGGTTCAGGTGCGATCATTTCCGCCGTTGCAAACGGCGAAGCGCTCGTCGGCATCACGCTGGAGGAGACCGCGCGCAAGCGCATTGCTGCTGGGGACGGGATCGCCATGGTCTACCCCGCAGACGGCACAAGCTGCGTACCGGACGGCTGCGCCGCGCTGAAGGGCGCGCCGCACCCCGACAACGCAAAGCTGTTTCTCGATTTTGCCGTCAGCTACGACGTGCAGCAGCTGCTGCAGTCTGATTTTTACCGCCGCCCGGTGCGCAGCGACGTGAGTCCTGCCAGCAAACTGCCGGAACTATCCGCCATTCGTCAGGTCGCGTATGACGTAAGCTGGGCAAGCGAGCACCGCGAAGCAATTCTGATGAGTTGGGCCTTTTATCTCGGGACGGAGGCGGAACAATGAAGCGGCTTCACTTTTCCTCCTTCCGTCAGCGGCTGAACGCGGCGTTTCTGGCCGTGTCTCTGGTGCCGATGCTGTTGTGCTCCGGTCTGCTGCTGCAGATTTTCCGCCTGCGCATGACGTCGAACGCCCAGCAGACGGCCCAACAGCAGCTGTCCGCCTCCTGCGAGGCGCTTGATACGCTGCACAGCGGCTTTTTGCAGACAGCCGCATCTCTGCAGCACAATCCACTCGTTGCACAGGCGCTGTTTGACGCAGAAGCGGAGGACACGGCGGTCTACAGCCAGCTGTTCGACGCTACAGAGTCCGTGCGCAGCTTTGCACGCTTTGACCTTTACGATATCAGCGGCCGCTGGCGCTATTCGACACAGACAGCGCCCGAAATCCGGTCGCTGCCGACCAATTGGGGCCTTTTATACGAGGCGGCCTGCGCCGGAACCGGTGTTCTGGTGTGCAGCGCGGCAGAAGATCCGGCCGACACAGACGAGCCGCTTCTGCACGCTGCGATGCTCCTGACCGACCGCTACGGCGCGCCGGTCGGATATCTCACCATCGGCATGCTGGAAACGCAGCTGCGGACACTGCTCGGCGGCACAGCTGGTGCGCAGAACGAACTTCTTCTGCTCGACGCGCGCTGGCGTCCGGTCTACTGTACGCAGCCGGCACAGACCCAGAGCCTCGCCGACGCGCTGCGCGGGCAGCTTTTGTCCGGCAAGGCGCTCACCGGTCTGTCTGCCGACGTTTCCTATACCGTGCGGCAGCATACCGAAACCGGTCTGTATCTCGTCCTGCAGCAGCCGCAGCCGCTCAGCGCCGGAACACTCCGGCTTTTGTACTCGGTGAGCGTGCTGTGCGCGCTGGCCTGCATCATTTTAAGCGTCGTACTCAGCCTGCAGCTAAGCCGGCAGGTCTTCCAACCGATCGGCAGACTGCATCACGCCATCCGGCAGGTCGGGAAAAATAATCTGGACGTGCAGGTTCCCGTTCCCGCCGGCCGGCATGACGAATTGGGCGAATTGGCACAGCAGTTCAACACCATGGTCGTCGCCCTCCGGCACAACCAGCAGGCACTGTTGGAAAACCAGCGCGCACTTAACCGCGCGCAGATCCGCATGCTGCAGGCGCAGCTAAACCCGCATTTTCTGTGCAACACGCTCGACACCATGAAGTGGATCAGCAAAATCAATCAAGTGCCGCAGGTGGCGCTGATGTCAACGAATCTTGCCGATATCCTTCGCTTCTGCATCACGCCGGACGAATTTGTCCCCCTGCGGCGGGAGTTGGAGATTTTGAGCCGGTACGTCGAGATTCAGCGCATCCGCCTGTCGGAAAGCTTCTCATACACGGAAGCCGTGCCGGAGGCGCTTCTTTCGTGCATGGTTCCGAAAATGCTCCTGCAGCCGCTGGCAGAGAATGCCATTCTGCACGGCCTTTCCGGTGTAGAACACGGTGAACTCTCCGTCACGGCCGTGCTTGCGGAGCATGACGTGCTCGAGATCCGCGTCCGGGACAACGGCTGCGGCTTCCCGCCGGACCTTCTGGGGCCTTACAAACCGCCGGAAACGCAGACGGGACATTTGGGACTATTAAATGTAGACACGATCCTGCGCAAGCATTACGGCGACGCGTTCGGTCTGCGTCTTGAAAATCCGGAGGGCGGCGGCGCCTGTATTCTTGCGCGCCTGCCCGCGAAGGGAGGGCCCGGCGTATGATGCGGGTAATGGTTGTAGAGGATGAGGAAATGATCCGCAAGGGTATCGTCATGGCAGTAGACTGGGCGGCGCTGGACTGCATCGTGGTCGGCGAAGCCGCCAACGGCGAACAGGCCCTTGCCGTCGCGGAGGACTGCCAGCCGACGCTTATCATCACGGATCTCAAAATGCCGAAGATGGACGGGCTGGAGATGGTGCGGCGGCTGCGCGAAGCAGGCAGCCGCGCGTATGTCATCATTCTGACCGCCTACGATTCGTTCGCCTACGCGCAGACGGCCATCCGTCTGGGCGCGGTGGACTTTCTGCTGAAGCCTTTTCATGACGGCGATCTGGAAAACGCCGTTCTGGCGCTGCAAAAGCGCATCGCCGCACAAACCGCACCGCAGCCAGAGCCGCTTCCCGGCGTGAAGCCCGGCCCCAAGAGCCGCTATGTGCGCGAGGCAATGGTGTACCTTGAGCAAAACTGCGGCAGCGGCGATCTGTCCGTCGGGCAGGCGGCAGCGCAGCTGGGACTGAGCGAAGGACATCTGAGCCACCTGTTCAAAAAGGAAACGGATATGACGCTCGGCGCGTATCTTACGCGCTGCCGCATCCAGAAGGCTATGGCGTTGCTGCGCGAGGGAAAGCTGAAAGTCTACGAGATTGCGGAGGCCTGCGGCTACCGCGATATTGCATATTTTTCCGGCACCTTCAAAAAAATCACCGGGAAAACGCCCTCGGAGTATCAGGACAGTCTTTCATTTCGTTTTTAGGGTGTATCTGAAAACTCCCAATGTGACCGGCAGCGAGAAATTTTTGCGCTGAGCAAGACATTTTTTCGCAGGAATACTGACGTATTTCAAGGAAAAATGGTGCAGCGCAGCGTGAAAAGATCCGCTGTCCGGGTGCGTTGGGAGTTTTCAGATACACCCTAGCGCTGCTTATTCCATCATGGAGCGGGTCTGCTCCTCGCGGTACTGGCGGGTGTAGAGCTGGTAATACGCGCCCTTTGCCTCCATCAGAGAGCGGTGCGTGCCGCTTTCGATGATGTCGCCGTCCTTCATGACGAGGATGAGGTCGGCGTTTTTGATCGTCGACAGACGATGGGCGATAACGAAGCTGGTGCGGTTTTCCGTCAGCTTATCCATGGCGCGCTGGATGAGCAGCTCCGTGCGCGTGTCGACAGAGCTGGTCGCCTCGTCGAGGATGAGCATGGGCGCGTTCTGGAGCATGGCGCGGGCGATGGTCAGCAGCTGCTTCTGCCCGGCGGAAATGCTGGTGCTCTCGGACAGGACAGTGTCGAAGCCGTCCGGCAGCGAACGGACGAATTTATCCAGCCCGCAGGCGCGGCAGACGCGATTTAATTGTTCATCGGTCACGTCCGACAGATTGTAGACAAGATTTTCCCGGACTGTGCCCTCAAACAGCCATGTGTCCTGCAGGACCATGCCGAACAGCTTGTGCACGTCCTCGCGGCTGAGCTCAGATGACGGCACACCGTCAATTCTGATGCAGCCGTCGGAGATCTCATAGAACCGCATGAGCAGGTTGACCATGGTCGTCTTGCCAGCGCCGGTCGGGCCGACGATGGCGACCTTCTGGCCGGGGGCGACGTGGGCGGAGAAGTCCTTGATGATGATCTTATCCGGTGAATCCGGGTAGCTGAAGCGGATGTGCTCGAAGTCGACCTCGCCGCGCACGGGGCGGGGCAGCTCCGGTTTTTCCGATTCATCGGGCAGTTCCTCGCTGCCGAGGAAGTCAAAGATGCGGTGCGCGGAGGCGGAGGCTGTCTGCAGGTTCGTCATGCCCTGCGCGATCTGGGTGAGGGGAGAGGTGAACAGGCGCACATACAGGATGAACGAGACGATCACGCCGATATCGATGATGCCCTGGATCGCGAGGATCGAGCCGAGCACGCACACGGCGACATAGCCGAGGTTGCCGATGACATTCATCAGCGGCTGCATGATGCCGGACAGGAACTGCGAACGCCAGTTCGCGTCGTAAACAGCGTCGTTCAGCGTGTCAAAGGTCTTGCCGACAGGCTCTGCCGCGCGGGAAATGCGCACGACCTCGTGGCCGGAATACATTTCCTCGACATAGCCGTTCAGTTTGCCGAGGCTTTCCTGCCGGGCGGTAAAGTATTTCTGCGAACGGGACATGATGAGCACGACGAGCAGCAGCCCGACGAGCGTAATGCCCAGCGCGGCAAGCGCCAGCCGCCACTCGGTCACGAACATCATGATGAGGCAGCCGGCAAACTGCGTCGCGGCGGAGATGATCGTCGGCAGGCTGTTGGTCAGTCCCTGCTGGAGCGTGGAGACATCGTTGGTGATGCGGCTGAGAATATCGCCCTGTGCATGAAAGTTGAAGTATTTCTGCGGCACCCGGTTGATCTTTTCGGACAGCTCCGCGCGCATACGGTAGGACATTTTGAGCGTGACGCTCGCCATGATATAGTGCTGGATGAAGCCAAAGAGCGCGCTCAGGCCGTAAATGACGGCAAGCAGTATGCCGACTCTTGCAATGGCTGCAAGATCAATGCCGCCGAGCAGGCCGTCGGACATGATGGTCGCGATCTTACCGACCTGATCCGGGCCGATGATGGTCAGCACGGCGCTGAGCGCCGCCAGCACGAGCGCCAGAATGACGACGCCGAGGCTCCTGCGCATATACGCGCTCAGGTCGTTCAGAGCGCCTTTGGGATCCGTTTTTTCTGTTGGACGCATATTGGGCCTCATTTGGATGCGCCTCCTTTCTTGAGCTCTTCCTCGCTCAGCTGCGACATGGCGATCTCGCGGTAGACCGTGCAGGACGCCATCAGTGCGTCATGCGTGCCG
>OLWT01001531.1_pt1 | contig 11663 bp, 8 predicted proteins | sample 1674001 | NCBI WGS metagenome assembly OLWT01 (sample SAMEA103958137, study PRJEB25191) | human gut metagenome | biome: human-associated habitat [ENVO:00009003]; feature: intestine environment [ENVO:2100002]; material: feces | place: Germany | collected 2013/2015 | reverse complement strand
TCGAAGAGCACGGTCCATGCGGGGTTGCTTGCGTTGAGCTCCTGCACATACTGCTTGTCGAGCATCACCAGCGTGTCGGGCGCGATGTTGCTCTCGCGGCACGAGAGGGTGAGGTATTCGTTGCCGATGCGCTTCTTGAAATCGTCGACGCGTTGCAGGTGATAGGGTTTGGCTGCGGGAACCGAGTCGGGGCGCATGAGCGTGAACTTGAACAGCGGCAGCAGGCGCATCTCCTCGTGTCCGCCGTTGTGGCCCGTGATGCGGTCGAAGCTGCCTCCGGCGAACTTGCTGTCGAACGACAGCAGGCGGTCGAAGCGTTGCGTGGTGTCGGCGTAGATCGAATAGGTGCTGTCGTTCAGGCGCGAACGGTATTCGGCGATTTTCCGCTGGGCGATCGAGCGGTCCTCTTTGGCGCCCTGCGGGTCGCGGAGCAGTTCGCGCAGCCGGCCGCGGTAGATGTAGGCGTTGGCGAAGTCGGGGTATAGCTTGATGGCCGAGGTGTAGTCCTCCACGGCGCGCTCGATCTCGCCCAGCTGGGCGTAGACGCCTGCGCGGTTGTAGTAGACCAGCACGTTGTTGGGCGAGTATACGGATGATATCCCCCGTGGTCTTTCCTTGAGCGACCAGCACTTGCCGGATGCCTTACCGATCGGCTTACCGTCTTCTTTGCTGGAGCGCCGGCCGGATATGCGTCAAGCGGAGTTTAAGCTTCGGGCGGCGAACGCTCAGGTGGGTGTGGCGCAGACGGACTTATTCCCGAAGATCCGTTTGACAAGCAATTACGGTTTCGAGAGCGATGAGTTAAGCAGTATCTTGAAGAGTCCGGCAGGTTTTATTGCCGGAAGCCTGTTGCAGCCGATCTTCGCCATGGGGAAGAACAAGGCGAAAGTGAAAGCGGCGAAGGCTCGTTACGAGCAAGAGGTCTATAGTTACGAAAAGAGCGTATTAGGTGCTTTCAAGGAGGTGAACAACGCTATCGTGACCGTCCGCAAGGTGAAGGAGATCCGTGCTTCCCGCATGAATCTGGAAGCCTCCGCCAGTAAATATCTGGAACTCGCCCAACTGCAATACATCAACGGTGTCATCAGCTACATGGACGTATTGGATGCCCAGCGTGGTTTGCTGGACGCCCAGATCGGTTTGAACAATGCCGTGCTGGATGAGTTGCTGTCGGTGGTATACCTGTATAAGGCTTTAGGGGGAGGTTTCTAATCCTTATACCTAAAGCAGATATATGGATATCAATTTATAAACCAATGGAACCCATCCTATAGCTCAATGGAATACGAACAAGATCCCATTGAGTTATAGGATGGGTTCCATTGGTTTTCTTATTTATAATAACCATTAAATAGTGAGATATTTACGAGTTTTTCGAACAAATCTTTGCGTAGCCATTAAAAATTTCCTATATTGCGCAAAGTGAATGTTATTTGCCTTTATCCTTAAATTTAAACTAAAAGAAAAGACTATTATGAGACAGAGCTTGATAGCGGTGGGAATGTTTTTATTAACGGGAGGTATGGTTGGTTGCGGTACCTCTTCTACCCAAGAGAAAGAGGATCTTATCGTGGTGGACGTATCGAAAGATTATCCCAAAAAGGAACTGATCTTGCAAGATCTTTTCGATGTGGAATATATTCCGTTGGAGACTACCGACGAGTTCGTGACGCTAGGCTGGTTGCAGGCGATTGGGAAGGATGTGATGATCGTACGGAATATGTTTGCTGCTGATGGGAATATTTTTATTTATGACCGGAAAGGAAAAGCGGTACGAAAGATTAACCGGAGGGGACAGGGTAACGAGGAGTATTATGCGACGAATGGTATCTATCTGGACGATGAGAAAGGAGAAATGTTTGTTGGTAATCTGCAGCAAAGAAAGATAATGACTTATGACTTGTTCGGGAATTTTAAACGAAGTTTCCTGTTTAAGGAAGGAGAAGACGAAGATACGAAATCATGGGTTTATTATAAAGCGATCTTCAATTTAGACGGAGATCATTTCATCTGCCAAGACGCTAGTAGCGGGCGTAATTTCAATAGAGATCATCAGGATCTTGAGCCTAGGAATATATTCTTGATAGTATCCAAGCGAGACGGGAGCGTGGTAGAGGAGATTAAGATTCCTTTTGAGAAAAAGGTGTCGCAAGTATTGTTCGACGAAAAGGGCATAGGTATGGTTAATAACCCTTGTATCGTCCCTTACGGGGATCGTTGGCTACTTACGGAGCCATCTTGCGACACGGTCTACACCTATTCGCCCGCTGATGGATTAAAGCCCTTTATCGTAAGGACTCCCTCTATTCAATCCATGAGCCCGGAGATCTTTCTTTTCCCGGGTGTGGTTACGGATCGTTATTGTTTTATGCAGACCGTAAAGAAAGAGTTGAACTTGGCGATGATGGATACCTACTATCGGTTGATGAGAACCGATTTGGTGTACGATAGGGAGACAAAGGAAGTATCTGAGTATGTCCTGTATAACGATGATTTCACGAAAGAAGTACCGATCGCCAACCTCGTGGACGAGATTTTCGACCTCACGGTCTTCAATAACGACGAGATCGCCTTCACGTGGCGGATAAATACCCCCGAACTTGTCGAGGCCTATCAAGAAGGACACCTCAAAGGCAAGTTAAAGGAGATCGCCGCGGGTATGCACGAGGAGGATAACCCCGTGATCATGGTGGCGAAGTATAAGCGATAATGAGAAAATTCTCATTATCTTTGCGCTCATATAATAATCAGAGATAGAAAATGCCATTAAATTTACAAAAGAACTTACCGGCTATCGAGCTGCTGAAGAAGGAACACATCTTCGTGATGGATTCCTTGCGTGCGTCGGAGCAGGATATCCGCCCCCTTCGGGTAGTCGTATTGAATTTGATGCCCCTTAAGATAACGACCGAGACGGACTTGGTTCGCCTCCTCAGTAATACACCCCTGCAAGTGGAACTTGATTTCATGAAGATCAAGGGACATACGCCGAAGAATACGCCCATCGAGCATATGCAGGAATTTTATAAGGATTTCGATGAGATGGCGGATGATTTCTACGACGGGATGATCGTGACGGGCGCTCCCGTGGAGCAGATGCCTTTCGAGGAAGTTAGTTATTGGGAGGAGATCACGCAGATATTCGATTGGGCCCGTACGCATGTTACCTCCACGCTCTATATCTGCTGGGCGGCGCAAGCGGGGCTATACCATTTCTATGGGGTGCCTAAATATGATTTGCCGGCCAAGATGTTCGGTGTCTTCCGTCATTCGCTCCGGGAACCGTTTGTTCCGATCTTCCGGGGGTTCGATGACGAGTTCTTCGTGCCTCATAGCCGTCATACCGAGATTCGCCGAGAGGATATCATGAAGGTGCCCGAGCTCACCTTATTGTCCGAGAGCGAGGAATCCGGCGTCTATATGGCGATGGCTCGTGGCGGACGGGAATTCTTCATCACCGGTCATTCCGAGTATTCGCCCTATACGCTGAATGATGAGTATATGCGTGATTTGGGGAAGGGATTGCCCATCAACAAGCCTCGTAATTATTACCGGAACAACGATCCGGCGCAAGGCCCGGTGGTACGTTGGCGGGGGCACGCGAACCTGCTGTTCACCAATTGGCTGAACTATTACGTATACCAAGAGACCCCGTTCCGCCGGGAAGATATTAAAAAACTAGGAAGCTTGTAAATGAGAAAAGAACCCCGTTCGATAGAACTGTTATCTCCCGCTAAGGATCTGATTTGCGGTAGGGAGGCGATTAACCATGGCGCCGATGCCGTGTATATCGGTGCCCCGAAGTTCGGGGCCCGTGCCGCCGCCGGTAATACGCTGGACGATATACGGCAGCTTTGCGATTACGCCCATCTCTATTCGGCTCGTATTTACGTGGCCTTGAACACTATCTTGAAAGAAGAGGAGCTGGCAGAGGCCGAGCAAATGATCTGGCAACTTTACGAGGCCGGGGCGGATGCCTTGATCGTTCAAGACATGGGTATCACCCAGTTGAACCTTCCGCCTATCCCCTTGCACGCCAGTACGCAAACGGATAACCGTACGCCGGAGAAGGTGAGATTCCTGCAAGAGGTAGGTTTCACGCAAGTCGTATTGGCGAGGGAGCTATCGCTGAACCAGATACGGGAGATCGCCGAGCGAACGACCGTGCCTCTGGAGGTCTTCGTACACGGGGCGCTGTGCGTAAGCTATAGCGGCCAGTGTTACCTGAGTGCCGCCTTGAGCGGACGAAGCGCCAACCGGGGGGAATGCGCCCAGTATTGCCGCCTGCCTTATAGCTTGATCGACGCGGACGGGAAGGAGATCGTATCGGGTAAGCATCTCTTATCCTTGAAGGACATGAACCGGGGCGAATACTTGGAGGAGTTGCTGGATGCCGGTGTCTCTTCCTTGAAGATCGAGGGTCGTTTGAAGGATGTATCTTACGTGAAAAACGTAACGGCTTGGTACCGGAAGAAACTGGACGCTATCTTGGCCCGTCGGCCGGAATACCGTCGTGCCTCGGCCGGGCATAGCACTTACACGTTCGAGCCCGTGGCGGAGAAAAGCTTCAACCGGGGTTTCACGCCTTTCTTATGGAAGGAGCGCACGAAGGATATCACCAGCTTTGATACGCCTAAGTCCTTGGGGGAGCCGGTGGGTACGGTGAAGGAACTGAAAGGAAACTCTTTCACGATCGCCGGACTGAAACAATTGAATAACGGAGACGGGCTTACCTTCTTCAACGAGAAAGGGGAGTTGGAGGGTTTCCGGGTAAACCGTGTGGAGGCGAACCGAATCTTTACGCTGGATCGCCCGGCGATCCGTCCGAAGATGCCTTTGTACCGGAATTTCGATCAAGAGTTTGATAAACTGCTATCCAAGCCATCCGCCGAGCGGAAACTCTCTGTCCGGATGGAATTTCAAGATAACGCCTTTGGCTTCACGTTAAGTATGGCGGACGAGACAGGAGCCCGTAGCCGTTCGAGAAAGAACCGGCCCGGAGGGAGCAGGCGGAGAATATCCGTACCCAGCTCTCTAAGTTGGGGAACACGCCTTTCGAGGCGGAGGAAGTTGCCGTGGCGATGTCCGATAACTGGTTTGTCCCTTCTTCTTTATTGGCCGAGATGCGTAGGCTAGGGGTGGAGAGGCTTATCTCTACCCGGCGGATTCGTTACCGCAGGGAAGAGGCTCGTCCGTTTAAGCCGTGTGTAGGCGAGACTCCGGAAGCCCCTTTCCCCGAGAAGTGTCTGACCTATTTAGGGAATGTATCCAATAGCAAGGCTGGTGCCTTTTATAAGGCGCATGGCGTGACTGCCGTGGAAGACGCTTTCGAGTTGTCTCCCCGGAAGGATGTCCCTTTGATGTTCACGAAACATTGCCTGCGGTACAGTATGGGATGGTGCCCTACTTACCAGAAGCAGAAGTCTCCCTATAAGGAGCCTTACTTCCTGCGCTATAAGGAAACGCTCTTGCGTTTGCGCTTCGACTGCAAGAATTGCCAGATGTTGATCTATGCGGAGGAATAACGGGCTTTGTAACTACTTAATCCGATAAATAAAACAGGTATGAAACGACAAATTTTCTCGCTGTTCCTGCTCTTGCTCACGTTGGTAGCTTGTGGGGATAAGCCTTTGGACCCGAATAAACCCGTATATGTGAAAATCAAGACGACGATGGGAGACGTCACCGTCCTGCTATACGACGACACGCCTCTTCACCGGGATAACTTCATCAAGCTCTGTCAGTCGAACGAGTATGAGGGTATGCTTTTCCACCGTGTTATCAAGGAGTTTGTCGTGCAAGGTGGTGATCCGGAGAGTAAAGCGCATGAGCCGGGTGCCTTGTATGGGGATGGCGATGGTGGTTATACCGTTCCCGCTGAGATATTACCTAATCATTTTAATAAGAAAGGCGCTTTGATCGACGCGAAAGAGATCGATGCCGTGAATCCGGAACGTGCTTCCGCCGGTACGCAGTTCTGTTTTGTGCAAGGGAAAGTCTTGGACGACAAGGAGCTTGCGGAGAAAGAGGCTCGTATCAACGAGATCCGCCGCAACTGGTTGTACTATAAATTCCGGGATGAGCTGAAAAAGCAAGATCCTTCCTTGGCCGCCGATTCCTTGGAGAATGAGTTACATGCCCGTGCGTCCATCTTGGTGGAAGATACGTTGGCGGTATTAGGCCCGGTAGTGATCCCGGCCGAACGGCGTGAGATTTATAAGACGATCGGTGGCGTTCCGCATCTGGATGGCTCGGTAACGATCTTTGGCGAGGTAGTGGAAGGCTTCGATATCGTAGAGAAGATCTCCGTGGTAAAGACGGATAAGAACGATCGTCCTTTACACGACGTGATGATTAAATCGACGAAGGTTTTCCAGAAATAATAACAATGCCTATTATAAGGAGGTAACGATGCCCATTGTAAGCTCCTTATAATGGGCATCGTAAACACTTTAGAATGGGCATTGTTAAAACCCTCGGATAGCTCTTGTTATACGAGGCTGATCGCTAGCTTGTTATACTAAAAGTATCATCAATCATATTTGGCTCTCGAGCCATTCCAGATACTTCTTTACTCCCTCCGTATCTTCCGCCTCGGGGCTCCAAGGCGCTAGGTTCTCCGGTGCTAGCGGCGCGAACGGCCCTTGCTTTATCTCATAAATAACCGATCCGGATTCCAGTACCAGAAGCCCGTGCCATGTCCCTGCCTTGATCTCCGCTCCATAAGCGCCTTCCTTTGGATTCAGTATCGTTTTCTCCGTGATATTCCCTTCCTCGTCAAACAAGAATACCGCTACCTTCCCACGTAGCAACAAGAAGATCTCGTCTTTCGCCGGATTTAAATGCCGGTGCGGACGCAAATACGTACCGGGCTCCATGGCATTCAGTAACCGATTGATCGGATCATCCAATCTCTCATGGAAATTATAGTTCATTCGCAGGCGGGGAGACTGCAAGGCTTTGGCCTGGGTCTCGTCGAGTAATTGTTCGTTGATTATCTTCATCTCTGTATCTTATTGTATTTCTGAGCCACGAATATACGAAATATTTATTGGTCAATGCTTGATATTCCTTATCTTTGCGCCTTGATCATACATATTCTTGAGTCTGAAAATTAAATATTTATGTTATTTAATTCCATAGAGTTCCTTATATTCCTGCCATTGGTTTTCTTTGGTTACTGGTTTGTTTTCAAGTCTTTGCGGTGGCAAAATCTATTTGTGGTAGCTGTTAGTTACCTGTTCTACGGATGGTGGGACTGGCGCTTTTTGCTGCTGATCCTGTTTACGTCGTTATGCAGTTACTTGAGTGGAGTCTATTTGGAGAAATGCGCTGGCAACCGGTTGGTCCAAAAGTGGATAAGTGCCGGTAATATTTTACTGAACCTTTCGATCTTGGGCGTATTTAAGTACTTTGATTTTTTTACCGAGAATTTGGTAAATGTCCTTCACCTATTGGGCTGGGATGCCGATTACGTGACGTTGAATATCTTGCTCCCTGTCGGGATCAGTTTTTATACGTTTCAGGCTTTGAGCTATACGATTGATGTTTACCAAGGTAAAATCAAGGCGACTCATGATATCGTGGCATTCTTCGCTTATATCAGTTTCTTCCCCCAATTAGTGGCGGGCCCGATAGAACGGGCTACCCATTTGTTACCTCAGTTTCTCCGGCCTCGTAATTTCGATTGTGATCTGGCGTTGGATGGTATACGCCAGATGCTTTGGGGATTTTTCAAGAAAGTGGTGGTTGCCGATAACTGCGCTTTGTTCGTGAACGGTGTGTTTGAGAATTACCAGACGTTGGATGGGAGTACCTTGTTTCTGGGGGCTTTCTTCTTTACGATACAGATTTACGGGGATTTTTCCGGATATTCGGATATAGCGATCGGCTGTGCCCGGTTGTTTGGCATAGACCTTATGCAGAACTTTAAGTATCCTTATTTCTCCCGGGATATAGCGGAGTTTTGGCGGCGTTGGCATATCTCTTTGACGACTTGGTTCCGGGATTATATCTATATACCCCTAGGGGGAAGCCGGGCAGGGAAATGGAAGAGCTTCCGGAATACCCTTGTTATTTTCTTGGTAAGTGGGTTCTGGCACGGGGCTAACTGGACGTTTGTGGCATGGGGAGCGTATCATGCATTGTTGTTTCTGCCATTGTTATTGTTGGGTCAAAATAGGAGGTATAGAGATTCCGTGGCGGAAAACAGTTTCCTCCCCTCTGTGAAGGAATTGACACAGATGGGAGCTACGTTTTTGCTGGTCTTATTGGGATGGATTCTGTTCCGGTCGGAAGATATATCCCAAGCGGCTGTGTATCTCGAGCGGATGTTCAATGTCTCGTTATTCTCGGCTCCTCAGCTTGTGGGCTTGGGATTCGGGCAACTCCTGCTGAAGAAATGTTTCTTTTTCACGGCTCTTATGTTCATCGTGGAATGGATCGGCCGAAAACAAGCGCATGGGTTGATGATAGAGGACCTTAGCCTTCCGGTTCGGTATGTTATCTATACGGTATTGCTGATTATCATCTATGGTTTCGACGCCAGTAATCCACAAGGTTTCATTTATTTTCAATTCTGATAAGTATGAGAAGGTTCTTTATTGCTATATTCCGGTATTTAGGGGTGGTAGGATGTTTAGGGTTGCTTAGTTGCCTGCTGATCCGCTCTTATTTTCATATAAGCGTACCCAGCCTCAAAAGTGATCCGGAAGTGGAGGTATTGATTTTGGGCGATTCCCATCCTTTACATTCGATATCCGCCGATATGCTGGGGAAATCGAGGAATGACGCTAAATCCAGTGAGAATTATTTCAATACCTATATCGATTTATGCTTGAAAGCGCCTTACCTTCCCCATTTGAAAACCGTGATATTGGGGTTTGGTTACCACACGTTTACCGTGGCCGATGATTCCTATCAAGATGAGTTTCCTGCCTATATGTCTATTTATCCCCATCTAAAGGAGCGGGAGGATTTGCGACTTTTGGTACAGGAGGCTGTTTCGCCGGTAACCCGTAAGGAGGTCATGTATTCGTATGAGTTTGGCGTTCCGTTCAAGAATTGCGTAGCTGAGATTAAAAGGAATGTGATCGAGCGTATTTTCACGGGGGCGACCGGGGGAACACTAGACGTTATTATCGATCGTCATTACTATGATGATAAGGGTGCTTATTTATTGCCATCCTCATTTCAACAAGAGATGTTGGGGCGAATCGTAGAGGAATGTAAGAAGCGGGATCTGTCTCTTATTTTGTACAATGCCCCTGTTTCCACGGAATATATGGAACGGGTTCCTTCGAGTTATCGAGAATTGACGGATTCTTTGGCTCGGGAATACGTGGATGATAAAACGGTCTTTTATTTGAATTATACGGCTGTACCGTTACCTGATTCTTGCTATAGGGACGCTGATCATTTGAATGAAATCGGTATCCATAGATTTACCCCGTTGTTAAAAGATACCTTGACTTGTTTGGGGGTAATTTCGGAATAGTTTTCGTATATTTGTAGAATAAACGATCGAATTAAATATACCACATGAAAGGAAACCCGCTTTATATCCTGCTTTGGCTATTCCTTATTCTTTGCTTTGCCTGTTCGCCCGGTAAAAAAGAAAAGAAATATGTCATCGGTGTATCTCAATGCTCGATGACGGATATTTGGCGTCAATCCATGATACGTGATATGGAAGTAGAGGCTTTAAATCATCCGGAGATCGAGTTGGTCGTAATGGATGCTAGTCAGGATAATGATACTCAGATCAGCCAGATAAAAGGTTTTATCAAGAAAAAGGTGGATTTGCTGATTATATCGTCGAATGAGACCGAGCCTGTTACGCCTGTCGCTGTTGAGGCGTACAGGGCTGGTATTCCCACTATCATATTGGACCGGAAAATTAATAGCGATGAATATACGACGTATATTGGAGCGGATAATTACGAGATCGGTCGCTCGATCGGAATGTACATCAGCTCCTTGATCAAGGGGGAGACAACGATTTTAGAGATATGGGGACGGAGAGGCTCTTCCTCCGCTACAGAAAGACATCAAGGTTTTGTCGATGCGATGTCTATTGATCCGAATGTGAAAATCCGGGAGTTGGATGGGTATTGGTACAGGAAGAATGCCTATGAGGAAGTCTTGAAGCTGGATTCCATAGAGGATGTCGATATCGTTTTCGCTCATAATGATATGATGGCCTTAGGGGCCCGTGAGGCGATTGAGGAGCGAGATTCGTCGCTGGTGAGGCACGTGGAATTTATAGGCGTGGATGGACTCTTGGGAGGAGGCTTAGGCGTGGAGGCGGTTGCGCAGGGTAAGTTGGATGCCTCTTTTTATTATCCGACAGGTGGTGGGGTGGCTATTAAGGTAGCATGGCAGATCTTAAGCGGACAAGCTTATACGAAAAAGTATGCGTTAAGCACCGCTATGATCGATAAGACCAACGCCGGTACCCTTTATTTACAATCAGACCGGTTGGTAGAATATCAACGCCAGATCGAGAAACAGCGTGCGAATTTGTCGCAATTGCTCTCGAAATATAACTTTCTTTATAGTTCCTTGATTATTATCTTGATATTGGCGCTTTTGTTGGGTGGTTCCGCTATTTACACGGTTTATATTAATCGTAAAGTGCGCCAGAAGAATCATTTGTTGAATGAGAGAAATCGTTTGGTACAACAACAGAAAGAGGAACTCTCGGTAGCGAACCAGCGTATCGAGCAAGTCACGACACAGAAATTGCAGTTCTTTACGAATGTATCTCACGAGATAAAGACTCCTTTGACCTTGATTCTAGGGCCTCTGAACAAGATGGCGCAAGATGCCCCGGCAGGCGCTTTCGCGGATGATATCCGCATCGTTAAGAAGAATGCGGAACGCTTGAAACGTGTGATCGACCAATTGCTGGATTTCCGGAAGATAGAGAATAATAAGATGGGATTGCGGGTTACTAAGATGGATTTGGTCTTTTTAATCCAAGAGGTGAAATCTTATTTTAATACTCTGGCCCAGAGTAAGCGAATTGATTATACCTTCCTGCATGAAATGGATTCTCTTTTTGTTTGGGTGGATACGGACAAAATGGAGAAGATATTAACGAACTTGCTTTCGAACGCTTTTAAGTTTACCCCGGAGCAGGGGAAGATTACGATTCGTTTGCGGGAGGAGGAGACGGAGGTTGTCTTATCGGTGGAAGATAATGGAGAGGGTATTCCCCCGGAAAACCTAGCCTCCGTATTCGAGCGCTTTTTTACAAGCGGGCAAAGCTATGCTCCGGGAACGGGTATCGGACTGCATCTGACACGGGAATTTGTCCTTATGCATAAAGGCTCGATCCACGTGGAAAGCGAGCAAGGCGAACGGACAGTGTTTACCGTTCAGATCCCGAAAGGTAAATCTCATTTTGATGAATCTTGTGTCTTTCTGTCGAATGCGACAGAATCGTCCTCTGGTGTAGCGCATTTGGATATATCCCAAGTTCAAGAAACGTTGAATAAGAAATATGATTATATGATCTTGATCGTTGAGGATGATTGGGATATTCGCGCTTATTTACAGCATGAGTTGTCCGGGAATTTTAATGTACTTGTAGCGGAGAATGGTGCCAAGGCCTTGGATATTCTATTGAAGGAAAATGTATCACTGGTCGTCAGTGACGT
>OLWT01001526.1_pt1 | contig 11684 bp, 10 predicted proteins | sample 1674001 | NCBI WGS metagenome assembly OLWT01 (sample SAMEA103958137, study PRJEB25191) | human gut metagenome | biome: human-associated habitat [ENVO:00009003]; feature: intestine environment [ENVO:2100002]; material: feces | place: Germany | collected 2013/2015 | reverse complement strand
GGTACGGACAAATGGATTGAGCGTCAGAATCGGTCTATCTCCAAGCAGTTCACCGAGATTGTCCGCAAGATAGAATCTCTATACAGAAATGATGCAGCCCGACAGGTCGAAGCCGCCCAACGCAATGTCCTGGCAGATTACGGAGAACTGTATCAGTTGAGACGGGAGAATAAAACTCTTTCAGACGCAAACGAAAATTTGGAGTCAGAGCTGAATACATTGCTCGGCCAGCTGGCTATACCTTCAGTTCGCAATATGATTTTTGCAGTAGCTGATGCGCTCATTAGTGGGCAACCGATACCAGTTTCTTCCGGAGGCGGTGGTGGTAATTCCGACTCAGACCTTCGTTGGGATGGACGCAGGCCGGATGAAGAGGAAGAGGCATATAAACGGAGGTGCCTGATGCACGCAGTGCAAGTTGCCCGTAATTCTCAAAGAAAAACTATACGCAGGTAACTCCAAAATAAATCATTAGGATAGCTGCAAATTCTTGTGGTTGTCCTAATGATTAAGTTAATACAAACCGATAAATCAGAATTTACCAATGCTTGACCGTTCATTAAGAGTGGCAAGAGTTCATCACGCTGTTTAATCAAGTTATTGTTCTCAATTATATTCAGATCAATCATTAGGTGATATTGCGAAACAACAGCATGAAATGTTTCAATTAATTGTTCAGGAACTTCAAACCAATAATTTGCCAAGAATACTTCTGTTTGAAAGTTCTTAATACCAGATGTTTTCCCTTCAAAATTGAACATATTATCATTATCATAGAGATTTTGCCATAGATAATAAAAGTACTCTGAAAACACTCGTTTCTTCATGCTAAATGATTGACAGAAATTAGAGCACACTAAAGTTCCTCCATTTCTTTCTATGACACCATTTGTTATCAATGCCACTCTACCTGTTGCTTGAACAGGGCTTCCTCCTGAAACTTCAATTACAATATCACCATCTTCTAAAAGTCGGTCAGAATGTTTCGATGTAATATATCTTATGGGTATATCATTTAGCTTAACAATGTCTGCTCCACGCACACAACCTACTTTGATAGTCCCATCTTTAGGCATATCATACCCCCAATCTCCAGCTTTGTTTTTGTTTATAAAGGAATTAAATGTAATATCTTTCCAACTTTTCGGAACTTCTCTTTTCAACTTCTCATTCCAGACCATCTCACCGCCACTTGACTTATATGGTCTTCCATTTTCATCAGGAAAGTCAAACTGAACAAACCAGTAATCATAAAGCTGTTTTGCTATCGCTTCTAAATTCTGATTTAGCAGTCCTTTATATTATATATGGACTAAAATATCAGAATCATGAAAGAGAACATTATTCAGGCGATAGTTGCGAAAATGCAGCGTAACTTGGATTGCCGACAAATGGTGCAGCTTAAAGCGGTACTTGCATCAGAACTGCATAATGTGGAAATAATCGAAAAGAAAGAATGTGCCAAACAACAAGCACAAGAAAATGAGCATCTTCTAAACTCTTTTATATCAGCAAAGAAGATAGAAGGATGCTCTGACAAAACATTGGCATACTATCGTAACACTATTGAACGATTGTTATTTACACTTTCCGTGGCTATTTGTCATATAACCACAGCAGATATTCGTACCTATCTGTCCAATTATCAAGAAGAGCATTTGTCCAGTAAAGTAACTATTGACAATATGCGGCGTATCTTTTCAAGTTTCTTTGCATGGTTGGAGGATGAAGACTATATTGCAAAGAGTCCTGTAAGGCGGATTCATAAAGTAAAAACAGACTCTCTTGTAAAAGAGGTACTTTCTGATGAACAGTTGGAACAACTTCGGGACAGTTGTACCAACAAAAGAGATTTAGCTATTATAGACATCCTATCATCCACAGGTATCCGTGTAGGTGAATTGGTGAAACTGAACCGAGAAGATATAGATTTTCATGAGCGGCAATGCGTAGTATTTGGAAAAGGCAACAAGGAACGTATCGTTTATTTCAATGCCAGGATAAAATTACATCTACAACAATACCTTAATGAGCGTACAGATAATACACCGGCTCTATTTGTTTCACTGCATTCGCCTCATACACGTCTTACTATCAGCGGTGTGGAAGTGCGTGTCAGAAAGTTAGGGCAATCTCTTTCTATGCCAAAGGTACATCCTCACAAATTTCGCCGAACTCTTGCTACAATGGCTATTGACAAAGGTATGCCTATTGAACAAGTTCAACGCTTATTGGGCCATGTGCGTATTGATACGACTCTACACTATGCCATTGTAAACCAAAACAATGTAAAGTTGGCACACAAAAAGTATTTAGGATAGATAGTGTTTGATTCTGCCTAAAAAATGTAACTTTGCATTCAAAAATGAATGTAAATGGCTAAATTATCTTCTATTGCATATTATGTAACAGATAAAATCAGCAGCAATGATATATCTTTGGCAGAATATGTTACGACTGATTGTATATTGCAAAACAAGAAAGGACGGGAGGTTGCAACTAATCTTCCGCCACAACCTTGTAGCCTTATTCGTTATCAGCGTGGCGATGTGTTAATAGCTAATATTAGACCTTACCTTAAAAAAGTTTGGTTTGCAGATATTGATGGTGGAGCATCTCCTGATGTACTGGTTTTCAGAGCGAAAGATGGACATTCACCAAGTTTTCTTTATGCTATACTTCTTCAAGATTCCTTTTTTGACTATGTGATGCAGGGGACAAAAGGAAGCAAGATGCCTCGTGGGGACAAAGAACAAATTCTAAGATATGAAATGCCAACATTTTCCTGTTCAGAGGAAAGCATTGGCACATTTTTTTTGAATTTAGACAGGAAAATTCATCTTAATGAACGGATAAATCAGAATTTAGAAGCGATGGCGAAGCAACTTTATAATTATTGGTTCGTGCAGTTTGATTTTCCGAATGAAGAAGGCAAGCCGTACAAGTCTAGTGGCGGAAAGATGGTTTGGAATGAGAAGTTGAAAAGAGAGATTCCTTTTGGCTGGCATTGCGGAAACCTCTTTGAGATTGCTGTTTTTACAAATGGTTTGGCTTGTCAGAAATTCAGGCCAAAGGATGATGAAGCATCATTGCCTGTTATCAAAATACGAGAAATGCACGATGGCATTTCTGCTGACACTGAAAAAGTAACGCCAAATATACCAGAGTCTGTAAAGGTGTATAATGGTGATGTACTATTTTCATGGTCAGCATCACTGGAAGTTATGCTTTGGGCTTATGGACTTGGAGGACTTAATCAACATATCTTTAAGGTCACATCGGCAAATGATTTCCCGAAGTCATTCTTCTATTTTCAACTTTTAGATTATGTGGATGTATTCAAGAAAATGGCAGAAGCAAGGAAAACGACGATGGGGCATATTACGCAAGACCATTTACAACAAAGCGCAATAGCTATACCTGATAATAAAGATATTGCGGATAAATTCGAGGAATTAATATCACCTATTTTCAATCAGATAATCAAGTTGCATGAAGAAATCTTAAATCTGACTAAGCAGCGTGACAAGCTCTTGCCGCTTTTGATGAACGGTCAAGTATCGGTAAATTCTGATTTATCGCACGATTAAGTTCTATTTTATGGTCAATATCTGAGAGCAATTTGCCAATACGCTTTTGTTCAGCGAGTCCGGGTAGAATAATGTTAATATCTAAGAAATTATCTGGATTTATTCGCTTATGGCTTCCTGATGTATTTGTGTTTTGACCACACAGATAGTTTGTAATTTTGTCAGATATGAGCAAGTAATAACAATATTGATAATCAACCTTTGATTCATTTACAACAAGAGGTAAATATTCAGTTGAACATACCTTATTCGTATCAGACTCGTCTATACGTAAAATCCTTTTAAAACGAACATTTAATTTATTGAATAAAATACACTTATCAGGTACAATATACTTGTTACTTTGGATATTCTTTCCATCTAAAGTTTCATATAACCGTCCATCATCAAAAGAAGGAAGACTATATAAACGATAAATCTTTCCCGCTTTTGGTGTAATAGATTTCGGAACAAATGCAACAATATCTTTTATTTTCATTTTTTCTTATCTTTTAAATCTTCACCTAATCTTGCCTCAATTTCTTCAATAGTAGGCATAGTACCTTCCACCTTTTCAGGGTATAGTTTTGACAGCTCATATTCAGATATTCCCAATGGGAGATTGCTGCCTTCCAATGCGTATTGGGCAAGCATTGAATCCTTTTGGCGGCAAATAAGCAGACCGATTGTAGGGTTGTCTCTTCCCTCTTTTCTAAGAATATGATTACAAGCGACCACGTAGCCACTTAACTGTCCGAGGTCTTGAAAATCAAATTCGCCGATTTTCACTTCAATCACTACATAGCATGATAGATTCAAGTTGTAGAAAAGCAAATCGATGAATTTCTCCTTTTGTCCGATCTGAAGTCTATACTCTTTGCCTATGTATGCGAATCCGGTACCGAGTTCCAGCAGGAATTGCGAGATATTGGCAAGCAGCGCATCTTTGAGAATATGCTCATTATAAGGTTGAGTTATTCCTGTAAAGGCAAAGTTATAAGGGTCTTTTGTCAGTTCTTGTGCAAGATCGCTTGTCGCTTCCGGCAATGTGCGGGTGAAATTTGTCAAAGCCTTTCCTTCCCGTTCATACAGGCCGCTATCCATAAAGTTGAGCAATGTGTCTCGACTCCAACCCTCTTCCATAGTCTTTCTCACATAGAAGAGAGCCTTTGCCGGTTCTTTACTGTACCTGTCCATCAAGTAACGGTGATGCCCCCAAGGTATGGAGAAAAGCATCTCTTCCAATTGTCCCACAGTTTGTGGGACAGACTTCGAAGATTCTGCCACAGGTTGTGGCACTTTTCCATCTTGTAATTGTTCCACAGCTTGTGGGACAACTTTTAGATACTGAGAATAAAGCAGATAGAATTTCTTTGCGTAATATATATTGGTTCGAGAAAGGCCTGTGGCGTTGGGATTTCTGCGCTGTAAATCCACAGAAAGATTCTTGATGACTTTCTCACCCCACCGTTCTTCCACACGCATCTCTTCTATGTCACGACCAAGTTCCCAGTAATATTTAAGCAACTCACGGTTAACCCTGACCGCTGCTCTAATTTGACTTTGACGATAGCGTACACTAAGGTCTTCCACCCACCGGATATAGTCTTTATCTATGATGGTCAATTCTTTACTCATTATTTCCAACATTTACATTAAAGTGCAAAGCATCCAACTGCTTCATTATCTCCTCCTCCAGACGATGGCTCTCAGCAAATTGCCGTGACAGTTCAGCCTTATAATTTGCCATGCGGTTATTGAACTCTTCTTCAGTAATGTCCACATAATCAATCTTGATGTCGAAATACTGTCCGGCAGACAACGAATAACCTTTTTCCTTTATTTCATCATAGCTTACCGCAACCGAAAAATCCTCTACGGCTTCTTTATTTTTGAATGTATTGACAATTAAGTCAATGTCATCCTTCAGCAATCTACGTTTTTTATTTTTCCCTTCCTTATATTCCTCTCCTAACTTGCTCGCATCAATCAATATGACTTTCTCGGCAGAAGCAGCTTTGTCAAAGAACAGGACGGAAACATTCGTACCTGTATTTGCGAACACATTGCTTGGCATAGAAATACAGCCATACACCCAGCGGTTATCTACAATTTTCGTCAGGACTTTTCTTTCAACACCACTTTTGGCTGTAATGAATCCCGTAGGAATGACAATAGCTCCCTTGCCATTTGTTTTCAGCGAATTGATAAGATGCTGGATAAAACACAAGTAGATAGACATTGACTCTTTCTTCTTTGCTGGCACAGATGGGACTCCCGCCCAAAAACGCACCGTATCAGAAGCCAATGTATCTCTAAAATCTGAGAAATCCAGATTGAATGGCGGATTGGACACAACGAAATCGAATTTTCGGAGAGATCCGTTTTCTTCCTTGTGGTATGGTTCCGTAAGAGTATTCCCTTGTACAACATTAGGAAGACTTCCTGACAGATTGTTCAGAATGAGATTCAGCCGGAGCATCTCACTGGATTTTTCCGATATGTCTTGACTGAAGATCGTACAACGGTCTTCACCTATCTGATGAGCCAAAGCCATAAGCAAAGTACCTGTTCCTGCAGATGGGTCATAACAGGTCACTCCACGTAGGTTTGCATCATCTCCGACCAGCAGGCGGGCCATTACCTGTGCGATGGCTCTCGGGGTGTAATATTCCGCATATTTTCCGCCCCCAGCATTGTTATAATCCTTTATAAGATATTCAAATATCCGTGAGAAGAAATCATATTTTTCCGCAAAAACGCTTTCAAAATTGAATGATGCAACGGAACTCATCAATGACCGTGCAAAATCATCCCTTTTCTGCGGATCTGTTACAAACTGTGTGAGTGCACTGAATATATTGACTCTGCTTTTCCCTGAAGTTACAACAGAAAAAGTATCCGCATTCAGATTGGCAATGTCAATCAGTGTCGCATCCAGACGTGTAGAAAAATCTCCTGCTCCTGAGGTATTATACAAATGCGCCAATGTATGCTCAGGTTTAAGCAGCGGAACTGATGCGGGAAGATAGCTGAACAGATCTTCAACTTCCTCTTCAGTGAATTTATCATATTCCGCATCCCACTTGTCTGCCTTGCTCAATCTTTCTCCGTATATCTTATCCCGCTTTGCCTCATATCCGAATTTATCATTGAAATACTTATACAGAAACATTTCCGTAATGATCTTGTACTCACCACCACTATTGGCAAGACCAAAATGGGAAGTGGTCGATTTCAATGAATCAATAAGGGCTATAGTAGCTTCTGATATATTCTGGGTATTTGCATCCATATTATCTCAAGTAAAGTTGATTGTATTGGTTTATATATTCATTTGCAATGAGATTGTTGATGAACTTCCTGTCGGGAAGACTCGCTTTTATCCCCAAGTCGACGAGTTGATGGCCTATCATAGCCAACGTATCCCGTTTGAAACTGTTTTCATTCGCTATGATGTTTATATCAAGGTAAATACGGTTATCAATCTCACGCTTCATTTTTGACAGACTTTCTGCTATTTCGTATTCAGTTTTGGAAAGAAGAGGCTTTTCTCGCTTTTCATTTTCTTCTTCTATACGCTTGTGGATACGGACAAAGCGCTCGTCTCCCTGATATTTCTTTTTGAGTATATTATTGCGACGGTTTATCTCACGGATTTTCTTCATTACCGAATCCATATAATCAATGCTTTCTTTAGCTTCTTGCGTATTTTGAGGAACGAAGCCTTTCTTTCTGAAGTATTCCCGGAACTCTTCAGCCAAAATCACATACTTGTCTTCCGTCTTGTCAAAGTTGGCTTCAAATTCAGCCTGTACTTTTTCACAACGCTCCCGAATATCATTGACAATAATACGTAATTCTTCTGAAATGCCTTTTTTGAACTCAAATTCCAGTTCAGAAAGAGCGACATTGATAATTCCAGATACATCTGCCTTATGTTCGGTACTTTCCAGAAAATTCATTCGTTCTATACGGTGAGAAACCTCAGTGATCAGAGTAGGAATACTACCTTTAGGCAAACTGTTGATTTTATCTTTCAACTCTTCATCGCCAAAAGCCCTTACTTGGTTAATGATTGCCTTGGCATTTTCGAGAGTAGATCGGAGCGTATATAGATTGTCTTTGTTTTCAATCTCATCTATTTCCTTTCTGAACTCTTCAGGATTGTCGCATGTGTAATTGAATAAAACGCTGCGAATTTCTTTTATCTGCCCTACAATCTGCTCTTTATCTACAATGAGAGCTTCTCCTACTGTTTCTTTTTCGCCTGTTTCTTTAATATCGGCAGTACGATTCAGTTCACGCAGATAGCGGTCATTAGTCGCATCAAAATTTTCCTTGATGTTTACAAAATCCACTACATAACCATATTTGAATTTATGGTATGGTCTGTTTACTCTAGTCAGTGCCTGCAGCAAATCGTGTCCGTCCAGACTTCGACCCAGATAGAGTTTCTTCAAACGGGGAGCATCGAACCCAGTCAGAAGCATCTGGTTGACAATCAGGACATCGACTGATAGTTTTTTCTTGTACTCATCAATGTACGCCTTACGCTCTTCCTTGTCTCCTTCATCATGCAAAATCAAAGAAGCTCTCAAGGGTTTTGCATGATATCCATAGGCAATCATAGGTTCAGCCGCCAACATCAGACTTTCATCATGTTTCCCTTCGATATACAAAGCTTTGTTGAAACGCTCTTGCCACAAACGATACATTTCACGGGCTTGAGGATTTGTCTTGCATACAATCATTGCACCTACAGTATCATCAGCCTGTTCGATACGGAACCTACGGAAATCGGCAATAATATAGTCTATCAATGCATTGAGGTAAGATTCATGTTCAATGATCTTGTTGCGGTCAATATCACTTCTTCTGACTTTTATGCCGCCTGCCAGCTTGTCAAGAATATTCTCTATTTTCTCTTTATAGATTGTTTCGACAGGCTCCCGCATGAGTTTCAGTGTATAACCGTCTGCTATTGACTTGTCGTAATAATAGGTATCAATGTAATCACCGAATACACGCCAAGACTCCCTTTCCTCTTTTAACAAAGGCGTACCTGTCAAAGCAATTTTTATAGCATCCTTATCGGCTGCCAATAGGTTTGCCAAGAAACTTCCATGTGGATTGTACCCTCTATGCGCTTCATCAATAAAGAAAATACGTTGCAACTGGATGCTGTAATTGGAATCAATCTGTATTTTGGCAGAATCCTGTTTGAATTTCTGGATATTTACCACCATTATCTCAGCTTTACCCTCCGCATTTTCTGTTAAATTCGTACTCCGTATATCTGACATCAATTCATCCCTGCTGTTTGCAGTTCTGACAGACAGTCCTCTTGCCACAAATTCATCCTTGGCCTGCTCCATCAAGTCAAGGCGGTCAACAATGAAATAAAATTTTACAGCTGTATTCTTTGCCGCATAAAAATCGGTCAGACTACGTACGGAATAATATGCCAAGGCTGTTTTTCCACTGCCTTGTGTATGCCAGATGATACCACTCTTGATACCATTATCCAATTTCTTTCGAATGGCCAGTGAGGCAAAAAGCTGCTGATAACGCATTACATGCTTTTCCAACTGTGTAGTCTTACTACCGTCTTCCAGTTCAATCTTTCTGTCCACATAGGCAAAACCATATCTCAATAAAAACAAAAAACGCTCTTTACTGAGCATCGATGTCAGAATCCTGTTGGTTGGAGTATTCGTATCTTTGTTCGTATTATAATCAGGCAGATTCTTGATCACGACACAATTCCGGTGTTGCAATATCTGTTTCTCCACACTGTCAGATACGGCCTTATATGGATATTTAGTCACAAAATCTTTATCAGCCTCACGGAAGACATTGAAGAAAGCCTTATCCCTCGAAGAGCAGCAATAGAACGCACCTTGAATAGGAACCCTGTTTTCATTATCATATTCTTGATTGTTGGAAAATATCATCAGCTGGGTGACATTCAAGAATCTTCTGAATTTTTCGTTGCGCATCCGCACATTGATACGCTCCCTTTCTGCCAGAATGCCGTCATGGTTATTCGGCTTCTTGACCTCAATAAAAGCTAATGGCAGTCCGTTTACAAAACATGTTATGTCCGGTCTGAAACTGTCTCCGTTATCCTGATTCTCACAAGTGAATTCGGTAGTTACATGCCATTCGTTACGGTCAGCATCTTGGAAATCTATCAGCTTGATATTGCTATTGGAAGACAGTTTATTAAAAAACTCCCTTCCAAGGTCATTATTGTCAAGTATCAATGTAATTTCATTCAGCAATTGTCTTGCCTGTAATTCGGACAGTGCCGGATTCAAACGTTGAACGCTGCGCAAAAATACATCCGTCAGAATATTTGTTTTACTGTCATATTCTGTTATATTGTCCAAATAAGTATATCCAAGCCTACACAAATGCATGGCGGCAGGAACCTGCACACGTGTATTTTCATTGAATTTATATTCCATGAGCTTCACCTTTCTTCTTTATCGGTTATCAGGTCTTTTAAATCCACCTGTAGGATAACAGCTATCTGCTGAAGGGTCTCCAGGTTTGGTTGAATCCTATTGCATGCATAAGCATTCACCATACTGAAACTTTTACCAAGTTGCTTTGCCAACCATGTCTGGGAAATGCCTTTTTCTGCCAATACTGCTTTTATCCTATTCAGTTTCATATTATATCTCGATTGCATAGCACAAATATAGGGAATTATATTTGATAAATTGGTTTTTTTTGTAATTTCGTAGTGTAATATAAATTTTATATAACCACATACGTGTTAATACTTATGTTTTCAATTTTTACAAAGCAGAAGAGCTTTCCAGTCAGAACAATCGAGCAATTAAAGAACTCTGTTGAGATTCTTTTTATTGACAATGAGGAATTTAATCTTACAAAAGAACTAAAGGAAAAAGATGGCTGGAAAAGAATTAAATGTGTTACCGACATAAAGTCTTTATCGCAGCCTGAACTTAAAGATGCTCATATATTATGTGTTGATATCCAAGGAGTAGGAAAAGAACTTGGATTAGTTGATGAAGGGCTTGGCTTAATAGCGGCAATACATGACAACTATCCTGAAAAGAAAATCATTATGTATAGCGCGGAAGCACAAGGACCAGTAGATGCATTTCATCCTGCAGAAGGCTATGTCGATGAGAGACTTAAAAAGTCGGCTAACCGTTACCAATTTGAAACAGCACTTAAAAGACTTGCTCAAGAAGCTTTCTGCCTAGATAATTGCGCTATTCACTTGCAACGTGTTTTTCAACGAGAGTTAGGAGTGGAATTGACAAAAGAAGAAATAAAAAATGGCATTTTGAAGCTATACTCAAAAGGAAAAAGTGATAATCAAAGTATATGTAAAGTATTCAATATTGATAGGGCTGGCTCTGTGGCTAGCATCATAAGTTTGTTAATTTCTTTATGATGAATCCGGAAATATCTATTCAATTTTTCTATCACATAATAAAGAATGGTTCTGTCATACTATCTAATCTTCCAAAAGAACTTTTACCAGAGGTAGATACATGTTTGGCTGAATCAAAGTTATTATCTTGTAAGGTTCGTGGAGTCCTAAAAAGACAGAAAAAACTTCCTATAGAAGACGGTTTTGTATATTTGTGTACATATGATACTTCTGTTACTAAGAATGATTTTAAGAAGTATTTCGACATTCTTCTATCTTTAGTGCCTTCCTTTGACGAAGCTGTACATCGAGCAGCAAATCCATCATTCGATTTGGTCAAGAAACTTAGGCATAATGTATATAGTCAATTGTCACATATCCTTGATGATATGAAATCTATTTCGGCCATCGAAGATATCCCCTCCAAGGACTGGAATGACATTGTAGAGTATACAAGAGATAAAATCTTTTCTAATGCAGATAAAGCGGCAAAGGCGGTTTTAAGAAGTATAAAAAGTACATCTATTGCACTGTCGGAATTTGATGCATACGAAGTTATTGCTTCTTCTGCTAAACCTCGGTTAGCTACTCACTCCATTCATAAAGTGGTTAAATTATCAATACAACCATACTTAATTGACTTTTGGGATAAAAGAATAAAAATAAACTTTGGAGAATGTTATGATAAAGTATTGATT
>OLWT01001524.1_pt1 | contig 11707 bp, 8 predicted proteins | sample 1674001 | NCBI WGS metagenome assembly OLWT01 (sample SAMEA103958137, study PRJEB25191) | human gut metagenome | biome: human-associated habitat [ENVO:00009003]; feature: intestine environment [ENVO:2100002]; material: feces | place: Germany | collected 2013/2015 | reverse complement strand
TTTCAATATGGAGCTGATAACCAACCGCCGCCCGTGATATATCAATCAGGGTTTGCGTCGGTGGACAAAGGGATACACAATAAAACAACCAAATATGGACTGCCAACCTACTGAAATTAGCATAGAAACCATGTGTAGTCAAGTGCACGGCACCTCCAGCAGTTCCCGAAAGCCATCGAAATGATAGATAGGCTATTGTGTTTGTTCCGCACCAATAGCGCCCACAGATCTCACTTCGTTTTCACAAGAGATAGGGCCCGGCATTTTCTGTTCTTTTTCTCTTTTGCTTTACCGTGCCGTGCGGCATCTGTGGTTGTGTTTTCCCACACTGGCTGATGGAGATTTTGGGCACTTGGATTTTTTTGAGTTCGAGGTAACTCGTCGTTACATTTCTCGATGCTCTACAGCAGTCTTTTCGTTAGCATAGGTAGTTGCCCCGGTCTTAATTTTAAAAAACACAGCTCTATACACACGGTATAATCAGCGACCGAGTTTTATGTTTTTGTAATAAATATAAATGGCAGCACACTTGCATCTTCCGTGTGTTGGCCTTTAATACGCTCACCCTCCGATGACTGCCCATCTTGGCTGGCGAGAGCGTCAACTGGTACACCTGCATCATTGCCGAGTGTGTGGTGCTTATCTTTGCTGTGATTCTGATGAAATACTTCGAAAGAACCGACCTCGTGTTCAAATATCTGCAGTATTAAAAGGGAAGAAGTTATCCAATTATAGCTTTCTCTTTTAGATTAATTGTTTTAAACAAGATGGCGGCTAACCATACTCGTCGTCTTCAGATGTTTCTCTTTGTCTATTGCATCCCATTCCCTGCACTGCCCCTGCCAAAGAAAGCGGTTGACGGTTTTCCTCACTTGGTCTATCATAGGCGTATGTAGATTACCACCTCGTTTAGATGATATCGACGCACATCTCCTGTGACCACAACACGTACCACATACGCTTCCGGGACACATGGTTACAACGGGAAAAAGAGGCCACAAGACCATTTACATTCCAGCCGAAAGCGCTGGAAATGTTTGAAAATCAATACAAATCAAAGCTTTTAATTCGTTCGCATCCGAGAGGTCGAGGGTTCGAATCCCTTCAGGTCCACCAAAAATAAACCACCCGCAAGGGTGGATTTATTTTTGCCGTGGGCCTGCGGGAGTCGAAGTTTATCCCCCCTTGCGGGGGAAATCCCTTCAGGTCCACCAAAAATAAACCCACCCGCAGAGGTGGCTTTATTTTTGCTGCGCCCTGCCAATGCGCTGCCTCACTGTGCGTCCTGTTGCGCTTTGCCCCGCGCTGTGGTATACTGCACATAGCTATACCCACATTGCCTTCATAAAGGAGGACTGCCTGTGTCTACAATGTTGGAGCGCCGCTACCGGCGGCAGCACCTGAACTGTGTGCGGCACATCACCCTGGACCCCAAGGGCCGGGGCGTGGTGCGTATCCACATGATCCCACCCCGTGAGGACGCGGAAAACGCGCCCTTTCTGCTGCTGCTCAACGGCAGCAAGCTGGTGCCCCTGAACCTGAGCTGGGCCATCCTGCTCTCCTGCTTCATGGACCGGCTGGAGCCCTTCGCCGGGCTGGAGATCACCGAGAGCGACTGGAACGCCATGGCCGCCGGTGCGGTGGCCCGGACCCATAAGGTCTACCCCTTCACGCCCAAGGAGCGTCTGGCGGAGGACCTGCAAATCATGATAGAGTCCCTGGTGGCCATCGCCCGGGGGCAGGAGCCGGAGGCGGAGGTCGCGCCGCTGACGCTGGGCGAGTACGCCCCCGAGATGACCGCGCCCCACCGTATGGACCTGATGGTCAGCGCCATGACCCGTGACGGCGCGTGGCACTGCAACCAGAAGTGTCTGCACTGCTATGCGGCGGGACAGCCCCTGTCCGACACACCGGAGTTGACCACCGCCCAGTGGAAGGAGGTCTTGGATCGGCTGCGCGCGGCCAATATCCCCCAGGTGACGTTCACCGGCGGCGAGCCCACCCTGCGCGCCGATCTGGTGGAGCTGGTGGATGCCGCCCAGTGGTTCGTCACCCGGCTGAACACCAACGGCCGCCTGCTGACGCCGGCGCTGTGCCAAAAGCTGTATGACGCCAGCCTGGACAGTGTGCAGGTGACGCTCTACAGCCATGATAAGGACATTCACAACGCCCTGGTGGGTGCCGACGGCTTTGACGACACCGTGGCGGGCATCCGTGCCGCTGTGGCGGCGGGGCTGTCCGTGTCCGTGAACACGCCCCTGTGCAGCCTGAATACCGCCTATGACGAGATGCTGCGCTTCGTCCACGGTCTGGGCGTCCGCTACGTGACCTGCTCCGGGCTGATCCCCTCCGGCGGCGCGGTGGGCGACGAGAGCCGGGCCACGGCGCTGACGGAGCAGCAGCTCACCGACGTGCTGACAAAGGCTGTGGCGGCGACGGAGGAACTGGAGATAGAGCTGGATTTCACCAGCCCTGGCTGGCTGAAGGAGGAGACGCTGCGCGCCCTGGGCCTGACCCTGGTGCCCAGCTGCGGCGCCTGCCTCAGCAATATGGCCATCGCCCCGGACGGCGGCGTGATCCCCTGCCAGAGCTGGCTCAGCAGCCAGCCCCTGGGGAACATCCTCGCCGACGACTGGGACAAGATCTGGCAGAGCGAGCGCTGCGCGGCCATCCGGGCCAGGAGCGCCAAAATGGAGCAGCTGTGCCAACTGCGTGAAAGCAACCGGGAGGAGGGCACCCTATGCTGAAGAAACTGCACGTTCTGCTGCTTATCTTACTGGCGGCGGTTTGCTTTACCGCCACCGCATGGGCAGATTACGACTACATCGAGCAGTACGGCGTTATGGTGACGCCCAACACGGAGGATGGCAGCCTGCTTATCACCGTGAAGCTGGAGTGGACGCCGCTGGAGGAGCTGCCCTACGGTCAGGAGTTGAAGATCGGCGTACCCAACGGCTCTATCCGGGATGTGGCGGCGCAGACGGACAACATCGAGCGGCTGGACTTCGACAACAGCTATATGTATGTCTATCTTGACCGCGCCTACGAGGCGAACGAGACGTTTTCCTTCGCCTACTCGTGGGTGCAGGAGTATATGTATCAGCTTAGCACCAACGGCGTTATTGAGGACTATGACAATGTTCACTATGACTATGTGACCTACGACTACACCGCCGGGTGGTTCGACGAGGCCAGGATCGGCCAGATGACCCTCATCTGGAACGACCCCGCCGGGCTGACCGGCGATTTCACCGAGGGCACGGTCAGCGGCGCTGACAGCGTGACGGTGCAGGACGGCATGACCATCACCGCCTCCGATCTGGACTACGGCTACAAAATGAACATACAGGTGCGCTACACCGACTGGCCCACCCAGCTGTCGGAGGAATACAGCGCCGACAATCTCCCCTCCGACTACGACCACTGTGTGTATGTGCCATGCGAGCATTTTGAGGACGACACCGGTGACGCCATCGTCGGCATGATGGTGATGATCTTCGTGGTGATCTTTATTATCGTGCTGATCTCCGCCGCCCGCCGGGGCGACGGCTACGCCGGCGGCTTCGGCACCCGGTATGTGTTCGTCAACCACCTGTGGTACCCCGCCGGGCCGGACGGCAGGCCCCGTCCCGGCAGCGTGGGCACCAAAACAAAGCCCAGACCGCCCAGAAGCGGTGGCGGCGGCTTCGGCGGGGGCAGCCGTGGCGGCGGCTTTGGCGGCGGTGGATTTGGCGGCGGCAGCCACTGTGCCTGCGCCAGCAGCTGCGCCTGTGCGTGCGCCTGTGCCTGTGCCGGCGGCGGCCGCGCCGGCTGCTCGGCCAAGAACCTCTACGGCGTGGGCCTGGACGAAACACTGTCCGAAAAGCTCTGATACAAAAAACATCCCCCGGTTGGGGGATGCTTTTTTTACGAGTATTGGAAACCTCTGCCCGGCTCCTTGAACTCCGCCACACGTTTGTTAAAGCTGGCGAAGGCCGCGTCCTCGAAGGCTAGGGTGTCCTCGGCGCCCATCTGCCGCAGCAGCCACTTGCACAGCGGAGGATTTAGGATCAGCAGCGGGCCGATCAGCGCCGTGGCGTACAGCCCGCCCCGGCGGAAGCCCTCCGGCTTCGACTCCGGCGTGCGGCCCACGCCCCGCACGGTGTCAAACCAGCCCTCCGCCTCCGCTGCGTCGTAGTGGAAGCCGAACAGGCTCTTGAAGCCGACGACCTCCATACCGTCAAAGGTGCCCAGGAAGAAGCTGTTGTGCCGCTTCATCATGGTGTACTTCACCCGTCCGGGCAGAATGCCCAGCCCCTCTATGGTGTCGGCGCTGTCGCTTTCTATGGCGGCGGAAAACACGTCCGGCGCATTGCCGGTCAGCAGGATCAGCTGTCCCGCGTCCGCCTTTTCGGCGATGCCCGCGGCATAGGGCCGCAGGGCGTCCGCCGCCAGACGCAGCCCTTGTTCTGTGGTACTGCCCATATAGACCAGCGCCACATCCTCCGTGAGGAACCGGGGTTTGCTGTGCAGGTCCGTCTCTATGATCTCCAGCGCCGGGCAGCAGCGCTTCAGATAGTAGATGTTCTGCAGATCGCCGTACAGGTTGCAGACCTCCGGAAACAGAATTTCCGCCTTCATTGCGCGCCCTCCTTTGCCAGCAGCTTTTCCTTCAGCTTTTCCCTGACCCGGAAGGCCAGGGGCGTGCCGTCCACGCCGTAGAGCAGATACACGTCGTCGCCGGGGGTCAGCGGCAGCAGCTCCAGGGCGGCGAACTCGTCCTCGGCCAGCCGTATCTTCTGCCGGGGGATGCCCGCCAGCAGCAGCCGCAGCTGGTAGTCATAGGCCCGCGGCCCGGCGCAGACCAGGCACGTCACATCGTCACTGTTCAGGAATTCAAAATCCGTGTCGTACATCCAGCTGGGGTTCTCCGACCAGCTTTTGGCCACGCCCAGGCAGTTCATCATCAGCAGCAGCTCCTTCTTCCCCGGCTTGGACCGGATATAGTCGAAGTTGCGGGAGCAGGCCAGGGCGTTCTTGTCCTTGGACATCTGCATAATGACCTTCACGCCGCCGATCTCCTCCTCGGACAGCCGGCTGGCGGGGATCTTCACCTCCGCCATGCGGCGGGCGATGGTGCCGTGGTCATAGCCCAGCTGCCGCAGGGCGGCGATTACCGTCACCGTGTTGTAGATGTTGTGCAGGCTGTCGGTGATGAGGGTGTACGGGTATTCCTGCCCCGCCTCCCGTATGCACATGGTGTGGGCGGCGGTGTCCACCTTTGTGGCCAGATAGTCGCAGTCGGGGGAGTGGAAGCCGCAGCTCTCGCACACGGCCCGGCCGATGTGGTGGTAGCGGCGGTATTCATACCGCAGCTTCCCGGCGCATCGGGGGCAGATACGCATATCGTTCAGCAGGTTCTCGCATTCCGTCACGTCGGTGGGCAGCCGGTCGATGCCGAAATATACCCGCTGGTTCTCCGGCGCCACCGTGCAGGAGATCAGGTCGTCGGCGTTGAGGATCAGCCTGCTCTCCTTAGGCAGGGACCGGGTCAGGATGTCCGCGATGTAGCCCGGATGGGCGTTCCGCATGATGGAGTCCCGGAACAGGTTGGTGATGACGATGTGCTCTGGCTTCACATAGGGATAGATCCTGGGCGCGGAGCGCTCGTCGATCTCCAGGATCGCCAGGTCGTATTCCGGCCTGACCCGGCCCAGCAGGCCGCAGCCCTTCAGCAGCGCCGTGCTGACGCCGGAGATGATGTTGCTGCCCGCCCGGTTGCTGAGTACGGTCTTGCCCTCGGCGGTGAGCACGTCGTTCAGCATATTGGCCACAGTGGTCTTGCCGTTGGTGCCGGTGACGGCTATGATGTGCTCCGGCTTGCCGATATACTTCAAAAAGTCCGGACACAGCTTCACCGCCAGACTGCCGGGAAAGTCCGTGCCGTTGTGGCGGGTGATCTTCAGCGCCGGGATGGACAGCTTTGCCATCCACAGCGCAAACAGGAACCGCAGTTTACCCATTGTCATTCCTCCAGAGCGATGGCGCGGCAGGAGCAGCCATCGGCATTCTCAAATTTCAGGGGCAGCGTAACGAACGTGAAGCGTCGGCCCAGCAGCTTGTCCAGCCCCTTGAGGTTCTCGGTGTTCACAAAGTCCGCGCCCAGCAGTGTCATGTGGTTGGGAAAATCCACGCTGTCGCAGGGGTCCAGCGAGATGGTGTCCTCGCCCACGCCCTTCAGCGGCAGGCCGGCCAGATATGCCGCCGCCTCCGCCGTCAGGCAGGGAAAGCCCTCATAGTAGCCCGGCGTGCCCCACTTCTTGTCCCAGCCGGTGCAGAACAGCACGAAGTCCGCGCCATTCAGGTCATAGCTCTGCAGCAGGGACAGAGTAATGGCGCGCTGCCCCCGGCAGTCCACCACCACGGCGGGACCGGCGAACTTCGCCGCGTCATAGCGGTCCAGCGCCGTACCGTCACGGAGCATATGGGCCGGGGCGTCCATGTGGGTGCCGGTATGGGAGAACATATGCAGCAGCGTCTCCCGGTAGCCGCACTGGTCGATCGTGCAGGCGGTGGTCAGCCGGGGCTGCTCCGTGCCGGGATACACCGGCATATCGTTCCGTATGGTGTGGGTCAGCTCATGTGCCGTCATGCGTCCGCCTCCTTGCCGTGTGTCTGCAGCCAGATCAGCAGCGCCGCCACATCCGCCGGTGACACGCCGGATACCCGCCCGGCCTGCCCTACGTTCAAAGGCCGCAGCGCGCTGAGCTTCTCCCGCGCCTCCAGCCGCAGACCCTGAATGTGGTCGTAGTCCATATCCGGCGGCAGCTTCCGGCGCTCCAGCTTCTCAAACTCCGCCACCTGCCGTTGCTGGCGCTGGATATAGCCCTCATACTTCACGGTGATCTCCACCTGCTCCCGCACCTCCGCGGGCAGGTCGGGTCGATTTGTGTCGAATTCTGTCAGGTCCGCATAGGTCAACTGGGGCCGCCGCAGCAGATCGATCAGGCGGCAGCCGCTGTCCACGGCGGCGGTGCCCCGTTCTGTTAGCAGGGCGTTCAGCTCTGGCGTACCGGGTATGCCCGTGCGCTCCAGCCGCCGTATCTCCTTTGCCACGGCTTCGTACTTGGCCTCCACCGCCGCCAGCCGTTCATCGCTGACCAGCCCCAGCTCGTGCCCGATAGGGCACAGCCGCGCGTCGGCGTTGTCCTGCCGCAGCAGCAGCCGGTATTCCGACCGGCTGGTCATCATGCGGTACGGCTCCTCGGTGCCCTTGGTCACCAGGTCGTCGATCAGCGTGCCGATATAGCTCTCGCTCCGCTTGAGCACCAGCGGCTCCCGACCCTGCAATTTCAGCGCCGCGTTCACGCCGGCTGCAAAGCCCTGCACCGCCGCCTCCTCGTAGCCGGAGGAGCCGTTGAACTGCCCCGCGCCGTACAGGCCGGGCACCGCCTTTACCTCCAGCGTGGGCAGCAGCGCCAGCGGGTCGATGCAGTCGTACTCGATGGCGTAGGCCGGCCGCATCATCACTGCATGCTCCAGTCCCGGCACCGTGTGCAGCATCTCCAGCTGCACCTCCTCCGGCATAGAGGACGAAAAGCCCTGCACATACAGCTCCTCGGTGTCCAGCCCCATAGGCTCGATAAACAGCTGGTGCCGGGGCTTGTCCGCAAAGCGCACTACCTTCGTCTCGATGGACGGGCAGTACCGGGGGCCGATGCCCTCGATAACGCCGGAGTAAATGGGACTGCGGTCCAGATTTTCCCGTATGATCCGGTGCGTCTCCTCGTTGGTGTAGGTCAGGTAGCACACCGCCCGGTTTTCCGGTACGTCCTTTGTCTCAAAGCTGAAGGGCAGCGGATCTGGGTCGCCCTCCTGCAGCTCCATTTTGCTGAAGTCCACGCTGCCCCGGTGTATCCGCGGCGGCGTGCCGGTCTTGAACCGCCGCAGGGGCAGCCCCAGTGCCCGCAGGCTGTCCGTCAGGGCGTTGGCCGGGTGCAGGCCGTCCGGCCCGGAGGACTCGATGCACTCGCCCACGATGGTCTGCCCGGTCAGGTAGGTGCCCGTGCACAGAATGACCGCCCGGGCGCCCAGCACCGCGCCGGTGCGGAGCACCACGGCGGCGGCATGGCCGTTCCCGTCGCAGCGTATCTCCGTCACCTCCGCCTGCCGCAGCGTCAGCCCCGGCTGCAATTCCAGCGTGTGCTTCATCACCTGCTGGTATTTCCGCCGGTCCGCCTGGGCCCGCAGGGACCACACGGCGGGGCCCTTGCCCCGGTTCAGCATCCGGTACTGGATGCAGGCCCTGTCCGCCGCCCGGGCCATCTCGCCCCCCAGTGCGTCCAGCTCCCGGACCAGATGGCCCTTACCGGTGCCGCCGATGGCCGGGTTGCAGGGCATATTCCCCACCGCGTCAAGGCTCACCGTCAGGCAGACGGTCTTCATGCCCATCCGGGCCGCCGCCAGGGCAGCCTCGATGCCCGCGTGCCCCGCGCCGATGACGGCCACATCATAGTCGCCGCCGTGAAACTCTCTCATCAGGTGCTCACCTCACCACATAAGACTGCTTGAACACTTTATTATACTATACAGCACACAACAGCGCAAGAGTGTTACACAGAAATAACTCATAAGTATTGTGCAATGTGCAATAAAAGTTTACAAAAGCTTTATACATAATATCCAATTTTGCCCTTGTTATCCGGGCTGCCGCGGCATATAATAACACTGTAAAACGGAAGAAAGGAGCGTGATATCACCATGACGACAACTTGGATCTGGGGTGACCTGGATGACATGATCTTTGCCGACAGCGACTGGGAAGTGAGCCAGCGGTAAGGCATACCGATGAGGAAACCACGCGAAAGCGTGGTGATTTGCTTTTTTATGGGTGTTTTTCGACAGAAAACGCCTCCTGCACATAGATCGCAAAGCCTGATCCCCGCGCAGCAAAGATGAAAAGAGACGGCCAACGCCGTCTCTTATTTGTTATTTTCGGTTGCTCTTAATGAGATATTCGTGATACCTTAACGATATCTTAGCGTTACCTTAGCGACAATGTATGTTATAATAGCGTCATCAAAAGGAGGGGAGGGCGGCTATGACCGGTAAACAAGCCCGCCGGAGACAGTTGCTGCGGACCATTGGCCTGCGCTTTTCCGGCATGGATGTGCTGAAAGCACTGGGACTCTACCTGGTAGCCGTTATGTGCTGTCTGCTGCTTCGCAGCTTCGATATGCACAACGACACCAGCTACGTTGCCATGATCTTTCTGCTGGATGTGTTCCTTACCGCCTACTGGACGGATGGCTATCTGCTGGGCATCATCATGGCAGTGGTGGGGGTGTTCAGCGTGGACATCATCTTTACCTACCCCTTCTGGCATATCAGCTTTACGCTGACGGGCTTTCCGCTGACGTTCCTGGTGATGATGACCATCTCCATCCTGACCGCTACCGTTACCAGCCGGGCCAAGCAGACCGAGCAGGTGCGCCGGGAGGCCGACCGCGAAAAGATGTATGCCGACCTGCTGCGCGCCGTGTCTCACGACATCCGCACGCCGCTGACCGGTATCGTGGGCGCCACCAACGTTCTGCTGGAGCAGGACGGCGGACTGACGCAGGAGCAGCGCCAGCAGCTGCTGCGATCCACCAACGAGGACGCCCAGTGGCTCATCCGCATTGTAGAGAATTTGCTGTCCATCACACGCATAAGCTCTGAGGAGGCTAAGGTCAAGAAAGAGCCGGAGCCGGCGGAGGAGGTCATCGAGTCCGCCGTGGCCAAGACCCACAAGCACTACCCGGAGGTGGATATCCGTGTCCATCTGCCGGATGAACTGATGATGGTGCCCATGGATCCCCTGCTGATGGAGCAGGTACTGGTGAACCTGATGGAGAACGCCGTCATCCACGGCGAGACCCACCATATCGACGTGACCCTGTCCAGCGAGGGCAACTGCGCGGTGTTCACTGTGGCGGACGACGGCCGCGGCATTCCCCAGCACCTGCTGCCCCGGCTGTTCGACGGCTCCGCCCGCAGCGACCGCAGCAGTGACGGCAAGCGCAGCATGGGAATTGGTCTGTCCGTGTGCCGCACCATTGTGCTGGCCCACGGCGGTGTGATACGGGGAGACAACAGACAGGAGGGCGGCGCGGTATTTACCGTGACCCTGCCCATGAAAGGAGAAAACGATGAAGATTAAAGACAAAGTCCTGATCGTGGAGGATGAGCAGTCCATCAGCAACTTTATCTCCATGATCCTCACCGCCAACGGCTTCGACACCATCATTGTCCGCACCGGCGAGGAGGCCCTGACCATGATCGCCTCCCATTGCCCGGACATGATCGTCCTGGACCTGGGCCTGCCCGACATGGACGGCATGGAGGTGCTGAAATCTGTCCGCAAGTGGTCCAATCTGCCGGTGGTGGTGGTTTCTGCCCGCAACCACGAGCACGACAAGGTGGAGGCCCTGGATTACGGCGCTGACGACTATCTGGTCAAGCCCTTCGGCACCTCCGAACTGCTGGCCCGCATCCGCACCGCCATCCGCCACACCCGCACCACCCTTTCCAATACCCAGATCGCCCAGTCCGGCAAGTTCGTCACCGGCGATCTGACCATCGACTACGATAAGCACCAGGTGCTGATGAACGGCGAGAACGCCGGATTGACCGTCAATGAGTACAAGATCGTGGCCCTGCTGGGCAAGTACGCCGGCAAGGTCCTGACCTACGACTTCATTATCCGGGAGCTGTGGGGGCCCAAGGCCAAGACCGACAATCAGATCCTCCGGGTAAATATGGCCAACATCCGCCGCAAGATCGAGCCTACCCCCGGCAACCCCCAGTATATTTTCACCGAGGTGGGCGTCGGCTACCGTATGCGCGAGGGAGACTGATACATACCGAGAAGAAAAGACCGCCTGCGGGCGGTCTTTTTCATATGCGGGGCGTTTCTTTTGGAGAAAATATGTGCCGACACGAACCGGCGCTTTACGGAAATTTTATAATGTACGGATAAAGAAAAACAGCATTTCCGCTGTCACCGTGTTAAGAAACGCCTGCCTGTATTTACAGGGCGGTTTTTTCGCAGTAAGATACAAACACGCCCGCCGCGGCGCGGCGGGGGAAACTTGTAAGGAGAGAAAACAATGGAAGAAAGAAAAGGCTTTGGATCCAATTTCGGATTCCTGATGGCCGCGGTCGGCTCGGCGGTCGGCCTGGGCAACATCTGGGGCTTCCCCAATAAGATGGGCGCCTGCGGCGGCTTCACGTTCCTCATCATTTACCTCATTTTGGCTGTTTGCTGCGGCTTCATCGTCATGGTGGGCGAGCTGGCCATTGGTCGTAAGACAGGCAAGGGCGCTGTGGCAGCATATAAGGCCCTTAGCAAGAAGTTCAGCTGGATGGGCTGGATGGGCATCCTGTCCGCGTTCTTCATCCTGTTCTTCTACTGCGCTCTGGGCGGCTACTGCATTAAGTATGTGGTGCTCAATGTAGGCGACCTGTTCGGCGCGGGCTTTGGCGCCAGTGCCATCGCCGCCGCGTCGGCGGACGCGGCCAGCGCCTCTCTGGGCGACGCGGTGTTCGGCGCTTTCATGTCCAGCACCACCGAGGCCATTATCTATGGCTTGATTTTCGTGGTGCTGACTATGCTTATCGTTCTCGGCGGCGTCGGCGGCGGCATCGAGAAGGTCTGCTCCGTGGGTATGCCCGCCCTGTTCGTGGC
>OLWT01001523.1_pt1 | contig 11714 bp, 9 predicted proteins | sample 1674001 | NCBI WGS metagenome assembly OLWT01 (sample SAMEA103958137, study PRJEB25191) | human gut metagenome | biome: human-associated habitat [ENVO:00009003]; feature: intestine environment [ENVO:2100002]; material: feces | place: Germany | collected 2013/2015 | reverse complement strand
TGTCATGGGCCGGCCCCGCAGTCTGGCAGCCACCACCTTCCGCACAGCGTCCGCCGCCGGGGGCAGCTGTGCCAGCGCCTCGTCCCACAGCTCCCGGGGCACGCCCCGGCGGTGCAGTTCCTGTTTCACCCGGCCTGGGCCATAACCCATGGCCCCGTAATGCCGCACGATAACGCCGGCATAGCCCTCGTCATCCACTGCGCCGAGCGTCTCCAGCCAGTCGGCGGTGTCCGCCGCCTGCTCCTCTGTGGCGCCCTTTTTTGTCAGACGGTGCTGTACCTCTTTTTTGGACAGCATCCGTCCCGACGCCATCCGCGCCGCGGTCTGCTTCAGCTGAGACTGCTGTGCCGCCGCCTGTAATTCTACCACAAGCGCCGGCGGCAAGTCCATACCTTTGTATAAACCAAAGCGCAGAAGCTCCGCGCCGGTGATCCGAAGGAGGTCGCCCCCCTCCAGAAACACCAGCACGCGCTCCTGCTTGTGCTTTGATTTTTCAATGCGCTCGATCCGCATCAGTCTTCGTCGTCAAAATCGTCGGCGGTCACGTCCACCGCCCGTCCGGCGGCCTTGGCCGCTACCCGGGACTGGCTGCCCATCAGCTTGTGGAAGTTCTCCCGCACCGCCGTCTCCAACTTATCCGCCTCGTCCGGATGGTCGCGGAAGTACTGCTTGGCCGCATCACGGCCCTGTCCCAGGCGCAACTCACCCATATTGAACCAGGAACCACTCTTCTGCACCAGGTCCAGCTTCACCGCCAGATCCAGCAGGTCGCCCAGCTTGCTGATGCCCTCACCATACATGATATCGAACTCCGCCTCACGGAACGGAGGCGCCACCTTGTTCTTCACCACCTTGGCCCGGGTACGGTTGCCGATGACCTCGCCGCCGGACTTCAACGTCTCGATACGGCGCACGTCAATGCGGACGGAGGCATAAAACTTCAGCGCACGGCCGCCGGTGGTGACCTCCGGATTGCCGTACATGACACCCACCTTCTCGCGCAGCTGGTTGATGAAAATGACGATGGAATTGGTCTTGTTGATGATTCCTGTCAGCTTACGCAGGGCCTGGCTCATCAGTCGGGCATGCAGGCCCACAAAGCTGTCACCCATCTCACCCTCGATCTCCGCCCGGGGCACCAGCGCCGCCACGGAGTCCACCACCACTACGTCGATGGCTCCGCTGCGGACCAGGGCCTCGGTGATCTCCAGCGCCTGCTCGCCGGTGTCCGGCTGGGAGATCAGCATATCCTCCACGTTAACGCCCAGCGCCTTGGCATAGGTGGGGTCCAGAGCGTGCTCCGCGTCCACGAAGGCCACCTCGCCGCCCATTTTCTGCGCCTCGGCCAGCACGTGCAGTGCCAGCGTGGTCTTACCGGAGGACTCCGGCCCGTAGATCTCCACAATACGGCCCCGGGGCAGGCCGCCGATACCCAGCGCCAGATCCAGCGACAGTGAGCCGGTAGGAATGGACTCCACATTCAGCGTACTCTCCGCACCATAGCGCATGATCGACCCCTTGCCGTACATCTTCTCGATCTGCTGCATGGCCGTCTCCAGCGCCTTCTTTTTGTCGGATACCACCGGTGCCGGGGCGACAGGTTCTTTTTTGACTGCCATAGTTCCGTCCTCCTCAAGTTCTGATGTATCTAATATATCTCCCCAACTGTCCCAAAAAACGGACAGCCAACGTACGCTGTCAAAGCTCCGAGCACAGCACACCCTCCACCACCCGGGGAATACCGTTCAGATCCGGGGTGATCTCCAGGTCGCCGAAGCCCACGCTCCGCATGATCCGCAGCACCTCGTCCGCCTGGCCGATTCCCACCTCGAACAACAGCCGTCCGCCCACGCGGAGCGCTGCTGTCCAGTATCCAGCGATCGCTCGATAGAAGTCCAGCCCGTCCGCGCCGCCCCGCAGCGCCAGATGAGGCTCGTAGTCCCGCACAGATGCATCCAGCTCCGCGATGTCCCCATCGGGGATATAGGGCGGATTGGACACGATGCAGTCGAATTCCCCCAGATGGGCCGGCGGCTTCTCCCGCGCGTCCAGCTGCAGGGACACCACCCGCCCGGTCAGGTCATTGCGGCGGATGTTCTGGCGGCAAATACGCAGCGCACCCTCGTCCAGTTCGCCCAACACCACATGGCTCTCCGGCGCGTTTTTGGCCAGGGCCAGACCGATACAGCCCGAACCGGCACACAGGTCCAGCACCCGGGGCTCGGCCACGGTCTTCAGGTACGTCAGCGCCCGATCCACCAATACCTCGGTGTCCGGCCGGGGGATCAGCACGCTCTCAGAGATATCCAGCGGCAGGCCGTAGAACTCCCACTCGCCGATCAGGTACGCCACCGGCTCGCCGGCCAGATGGCGCTCCGCCAGGCGGCGCACCTGCTGTTCCACCGACTCCGGCACGTACAGCCGGCCATCCCGGCTCAACGCCTCCCGGGTCTTCCCGGAGGCGCAGCATACCAACTCCCGGGACTCCAGCGTGGGATCGGGCAGTCCTGCCCGCAGGAATTGCTGCCGCACGTCCAAATACAAATTGTTATATGTGATCGCCATAATACGTACCGTTTTCACTTTCTTCGGTATTTTTCGGCGCTCTCCGCTGTTTTGCGCCCCGCTGCGCGACCCCGGCTTACCAGGTGTCGGTACCCTTCTCCTCCGGGATGACCAGCTTCATGGCCTCGATGGCTACCTCGATCATGCTGTCGTCCGGCTCGTGGGTCGTAAAGTTCTGCAGCCACATACCGGGGGCAGAGAGGACGCGCGTCAGCGCATTGTCGTGCGCCCCCACCATGCGGTTAAACTCGTAGGTAATGCCCACTACGGGCACCAGCAGCAGCAGCTTCACGCCCACACGGACCCACACGCTCTGCCAGTTGATGTAGGGGAACACCAGGCTGGAGACAATGATGGACACGATGATGACCACAAACAGGAAGCTGGTACCGCAGCGGGGGTGGTGCCGGGGCTGGATACGAACGTTCTCCACCGTCAGCGGCAATCCCGCCTCATAGCAGAAAATGGTCTTGTGCTCCGCACCGTGGTAGCAGAACACCCGGTATACGTCCTTCTGTCTGGAGCAGAGGATCATGTACGCCAGCAGCACCAGGATCTTGACCACACCCTCGATCAGGTTATGGAGTGCAGGGGTCGTGGCATGAAACAGCCCCGCCAGAAACGTAGGCAGCAGCATGAACAGCACCAGCATGAGACCGATGCTCAGCACCACTGAAAAGCCCACCAGCAGCGATTGCAGTTTCTCCGCCGGCACGTGCTTGTTGAGCCATTCCTCCAGCTTGTCCGGCTTGGCATTCTCGTCCTCCGGGAAGTAATCCGCCGAGAACATCAGTGCCTTGACGCCGGTGATCATGGAGCCGATGAACGTCACCGCGCCCCGCAGAATGGGAACGCCCAGAATGGGGTAGTTGGCCTTGACGAATTTGCGCTGGGTGACCTTGGTGACCAGGCCCTCCGGCGAACGGACCACAATTGCGTCCTTCTCCGGGCCGCGCATAAGTATTCCCTCGATCAGCGCCTGTCCGCCGATACTGGTACGGAAAGCGCCCTTTTTCTTTTCCATAGGTCTGCTGAATTCCTTTCTGACGCAAGCATAGCACAGCTCGCAATAAAATGCAACACTTGTTCGAGTTTTTTCTGTTTTTTTACAATTCCTGTTCCGCCTGCTTTTTCAGCGGCAGATACACCGTGACTACGGTGCCGCCGCCCTCGGCGTTGGCGATGTCCAGTCGTCCGCCGTGGCGCTGGACGATCTCGTCGCAGACCGCCAGACCGATGCCGCTGCCCCGGGCCTTGGATGAGCCCTTGTAGAACTTCTGCTTCACATAAGGCAGCTCCGCCTCCGGTATACCGGGGCCGAAATCCCGGATGGTGATCACATACTCCCCTTCCTGTTGGCTCAGATGCACAGCGATGCGCTTGCCGCTGCCGCCGTGCTTGGCCGCATTGTCCAGCAGATTGCAGAACACCTGCTTCAAGCGTTCCGGGTCACCAGAGATGACCTCGCCATACTCCGCCCGATCACTGGAATACTCCAGGGCAATGCCGTCCTGACGAAACAGCTCCCGATAGCTGTACACCGCGTCCTCCAACTCAGCCTGCAAATCGGTGTCCTCCACCTGCAGGGTGAAGCGCCCATCCTCCAGGCGGGAAAATTGCAGCAGTTCCTCCACCATATTGGTCAGGCGACGGGACTCCTTCACCATGATCTGCACGCCGCGCTTGATCTGCTGCACGTCGTTGGACTCATCGGCCAGCAGCGTTTCGCCCCAGCCGTTGATCGCCGTCAGCGGTGTCCGCAGCTCATGGGACACCGAGGAGATGAACTCGGACTTCATTCGTTCGCTCTCGCCGATCTTGCGGGACATATCGTTGATGTTGTCCACCAACTCGCCCATTTCATCGGAGTACTTGTTGGGTATCTGCACGCCATAGCTGCCGCCGGAGATACGTTTGGCCGCCTCTGACACGGCGGACACGGGGGCCACCACATTGTTGATGAAGATCATACTGGACATGACGATCAGCCCCACCACCGCCAGCATGACGCCGGCCACCAGCAGGACCGTCAGCAGCACCTGCCGGTCGATGTTCCCGATGGCGGTAACGTAGCGCATAACGCCCACCACCTGGCCGTTGAACTTCAGCAGGCCGGACACCGCCAGGATGCGCTCCCCGGTGACGCTGTCACGGCCGATGTAGTCCTGCACCGTGCCGCTTTCCAGCGCCCGCAGTATTTCCGGCGTGCTGGGGTAGGTGCCGGTGGTGACGCCCCGGGTCGTGACCTCCACGCGGCCGGAGCTGTTAAGGAATTGCAGCTCGATCTTGTCGCTGTCATCAAAGGCGGCGGCGTAGATCGTAGCGCTGCGGTAATATTCCCGATAGCTGGTCATCACATAGGTGTTGAAATAGTCCGCACCCGCCGCGGCCTTGGCCCGCAGGGTAGAGCGCGCGCTGTTGTAGTAGTTGCTGGCAAAACCCACGGAGATGAGCACACCCACCAGCAGCAATATGACCAGCACCGGCCCCATGCTGCCGGTGAGCCACCGGCGGCGCAGGCCCTGCACCTTATGCTTCTTTCCTGCCAAGGCGTTCATCTCCTTTCATCGCAAAATAAGGTATAGCGCACCCACGGGCGCGGCGCAAAGCCTGACAGCGAGAGATTTTTTGCCAGGACGAGCCACAGCGGCGCAGGCGTACTGTGTGTACGTCAAGCCGCTGCAACGAAGTACTGGTGGAAAAGCTCTGCTGTCACAGCCCCCATTTGTAGCCGAAACCCCAGATCGTCGTAATATAGGTTGGGTTCGTGGCATTGTCCTCGATCTTCAGCCGCAGGCGCCGGATATTCACGTCTACGATCTTGAGCTCACCGAAATAGTCGTGGCCCCAGACCAAGTCCAGGATCTCCTCGCGGGAGAGCGCCTTGCCGGGGTTCTCCATAAACATCTTCATGATGGCGTACTCCACCTGGGTGAGCTTGATCCGCTGACCGTTCTTCTCCAGAGTACGGTTGCGGGTGTTCAGCAGGAAGGGCGGCTGGTCGATCTCACCGGCGTCCACGACACCGCCGCCGGATCGGCGCATCAGCGCATCCACGCGGGCGGTCAGCTCCGCCGGGGAGAAGGGCTTTGTCACATAGTCGTCGGCACCGGTCATCAATCCCGTCACCTTGTCCATTTCCTGGGACCGTGCGGTAAGCATAATGATGCCGATGGCAGCGTTGGTGGCGCGGATACGGCGGCAAACCTCAAACCCATCGATACCGGGCAGCATAATGTCCAGCAACGCCACTCGGACATCGCTGTGGATCTTCAGCTTTTCCAGTGCCTCCTCGCCTGTTTCCGCCTCCACCACCTCGTAGCCGGCGCGGCGGAGATTGATAACGATAAAGCTGCGGATGCTGGACTCGTCCTCCAGTACCAGTACCTTTTTCATGGCAGTCCCTCCTTGTCAGTTGCTCCAGCTGCCTACGATGAGGCTGAAGCTGCGGCGCAGCAGATCCTCATCCATGCCGTAATAGGCCGCCGCGTCATTCAGCTCGCCGGCGTAGATGGTGGCTGTCTGGCGGCGCAGCAGCACCCTCTTCCCCATGCGGCCGCGGTTCTCCCGGTTCTCACCGGTGATGGTGTACAGGCTCAGCACCGGATCCCCGTTGATCGCCAGGCTGAACTGATTTTCATTGCTGATGCTGGTGGTGGCGGTCTCCACGCTCCAGTCCCACCAGCTCTCCGGTATGGTGAAATACCACCCGCAGGACAGGCTGTGGTACGTCTTGGCCACGGTGGACAACTGCCCGTCGCCGTTGCAGCAAAGCCAACTGACCAGACCGTCCGTCTGCTCCGCTGTCCAACTGGTGTCCGGACTGGGCATCTCGATGATCCCGTCGCCGTTGATATCCTGGGGCAGCAGCTGGCGATAGGGAAACACGGCGTTGGACACGCCGGTGCTGCTGCCGCTGAGTGCCAGATTCACCAGTCCCAGATCCTGGCGGAACACCAGAATATCCGTGGCGGCCATACCCTGCTCGTCCACACCGGTGATATACAGCGCCGGCGTGTCGGCATCCAGCCGACCGCTGACCAGGCTGCCCCGGTTCACCGAGGCCATGGTGCTGGACAGCACGCAGCGGTAGGCTACGCCCATCTGCTCATCCTGCCAGCCGTAGAACTCCGCCACCGGCTGGCTGTCCGCGTCGGTGCGAAGCACCAGCAGGCTGGGGATACCGTCACCATTCAGATCCTGTATGGTAAAGCGCGTGTAGCCGCTGGACATCAGCGCCACTGGCTCCCGCGCCACGGTGTACACCGCCACGGTCTGCACCTCGGCGCTGATACGCCAGCCCACGATCAGTTCACGCCGGCCGTCGCCGTTCAGGTCCTGATAGTACACGCTGTCGATGGCGGTGCCGCTGCTCTCGATGGTGGAGTAGCGGGCATATCTGTCGCCCTCGATCTTAAATACAAATATTTTCAGCGGCTTTTCGTCGCTGCTCATGCGGAAAAAGGCCAGGGCCTCCTGCTGTCCGTCGCCGTCCAAGTCAGCCATCTGCACCGACTGGATATTCCGCCCGCCGGTAGGTGAGGCGTACTCATAACCCTGTGTGATCAGTGCCTCCAGCTCTTGGGTCAGGCCGGTGTACTCCTCCGCCATTCGCGGCAGGGTAAACAGTTCCTCCACTGAATCGTCAGAGAAACCGCAGCCGGTCAATGCAGCTGCCAGCAGCGCCAGCAACCCGACCAGGCAGATATACCGTTTCAAACGCCGCATACAGCAGCACCTCCCTCCGGGTCATACTCTCACTTAAATATCATACCACATCTTGCACCGCTTTGGTAGAGGGAAAATCGTAAATAAACAGCAAATTAATGCCGGACGCAGAGAGCACCCCTTTCGGGGTGCTCTCTGTATTCCCCTGCCGGTGCAGGGAGGAAGACATCAGCCATGGGAGGGATATCCTCTTAGGCATCGCGGCGGCCACGCCTCCCGCACAGCTTTACCGCGCCGGCCAGCGACAGGGCGGCGACCTCAGCGTATACGGCAATTCCCGCGTCAAAGGTCGTGGGACTGACCGTCCTTTTCACAGGTGCAAGGGGCTCGCTGTAGTAATAGGCGGCCACCGTGTAGGACACGGAGGGCTTGGGGAACTCCAGAGCCTCACCCTGCTCACCGTCTGTGGCTACCGGTGTCAAGATCGCGCTCTCATTGGTATAAAGCGCCTTTGACACGTCTACGTGTGTGGTGGTGTCATCCACATAACCGTCCCCATTCAGATCCATCACACCGTGGGTGCCGGCGGCGGGCGTACCGGCGAGCTTTACAGTGTAGGAAAGCTTGACCGGGGCAAAGTTGGAGACCGGTTCGTTGATTTCCCATGTGAAGCTGTCGGCGGCACCGTCGTACTCTATCTTGAAGCGGTAATTCCTCTCATTCTGGTCGCCGCCGAAGTAGGTCACATTTCCATCCTGCTTATATTGCAGTTCTTGCCCGCCAACGGTGAGACAAAACGTGCCGGGAACGAGATCGAAACTCTTGCCGACAGTATCCGCCACAGCGGAACCCTTATCAACAGCGTAGAGGACTTTATGTTGGATTGAGTCAAAAGCGACTGCTCTCCCTCCCGCCAGTCTGTTCATAAAGGCGGTACCCCACTGCCGTGTTTCCCTTGCCAACACGGCATGGCACTGATAGCCACTCTCCTGCATCGCTTTGTAGGTACTCTCTGTCAGGTGCAGGGCTTTCTCCACATTTGAAACGTTTTCCTTGTTCTGCAGCAGTTTGCTATTATCGGTCGGAGCCTGCCCAGTATATTGATAGTCCCAATTCTCGTTGTCATTGTCTGTCTCCATTCTTCCGGCAATATCGCTCATCCAGTTATCGATGCTGCCCTTGGGAATAGACGTTTCTGCCTCTTTGTCACTGTACCCGTACTGCACGTTCAACTCACTTAGCGTACCGCACTGGTTAACACCATTCGAGATTAGGTTGCCATCAAAGCTGCGCGTATACGGGGTAGTATGATCATCCTCCTTGCAGAACTGATAGGTAACGCCGTCACTGACAAATATCAGATGCTTGCGGTGCGGCTCGACCGCCGTATCGCCATCGAGCATTTTCTTGCCCGCAAGAAGTCCCGCATGCGTATTGCTGCCGCTGGATATAGTTTTCCTTATCGCAGCCTCAATGGTAGTATAGTTTCCCTCTGTAAGTTCCGTAAGCGGGAACGCAACATCTGCCGCCCGATTGAAAATAACAACGCCGACCTTGACCATCACACCGCGTTCCGCCACCTCTTTCTTCAGGTCGGCAAGAAGCGCTAACGCCTTATCCTCCTCATTTTCTCCTCCTTTCCCATTGTACAGACCTCTTTGTTTCAATGCACAATTGAAACAAAGAGCAGTGGTACCACTGCTCTTTGTGTATCTATTATATATTCTTATAGTGAAATATCGAGCATTTATTGATATATTGGTAATTTTTGCCAAATTCGTATATACCCTTCTATCAGCGGAAAAAAAGAGACATCCTCACGGATGTCTCTTTTTTGGTGCCGGTGACCGGACTCGAACCGGTACGCTGTCGCCAGCGGTGGATTTTGAGTCCACTACGTCTACCAATTCCATCACACCGGCAGATATTACCCGCACATTATACCGTAAATGGCCGGCGATTGCAAGACAAATTTACCCGCCGAAAGCACTGACGCCCAACAGGCTCAAGCCGCCCATGATGGCACCGGCCAGGAGGACGCCGGCGGCGCAGGCGAGGGTGCTTTTTTTGAAATCCATATCGAGCAGGCTGGCGGCCAGAGTGCCGGTCCAGGCACCGGTGCCCGGCAGGGGTATCCCTACAAACAGCAGCAGCGCCCAGTACAGTCCGCGGCCGGCTTTGGCCTGGAGCTTACGCCCGGCTTTCTCCCCTTTTTCCAGGCAAAAAGTGAAGAATTTTCCTATATACCTCTTATCTCTCCCCCATACAAGTACTTTTCGTGCAAAAAAATAAATGATGGGAACCGGCAGCATATTGCCCGCGATGGCGATCAGATACGTCAGCCACAGGGGCAGATCGAAAGCCACGCCGTAGGGGATCGCGCCCCGCAGCTCGATCAACGGCACCATGGAGACGAAAAAAACGATGACACAATGCTTAAACATATACGTTCCTTCACTTTACTTCATTGTATACCTTATTGTATCCTTACTGTGCTTTTTTTGTAACTGTCATTATACCCGAAGCTGCTCTCTTTGACAAGAACCACAAGGGCTGTTTAAGAAAAACCTAAAATTTCTACCGACTTTTTTACAGTTTCAGTCGACAAATCCCCCCTGTACCTGTTATACTACCTATAAGAAGATTTTATCATGGGAGGAAATGGGCCATGAGCGTTGCAGACGTCATATCGCTGCTGGGCGGTATCGCACTGTTTTTGTTCGGTATGTCCCTGATGGGCGAGGGCCTGAAAAAGGTCGCCGGCAGCCGCCTGGAGCTGGTGCTCTACAAGCTGAGCAGCACACCGCTGAAGGGCGTGCTGCTGGGCACCGGCGTCACCGCTGTGATCCAGTCCTCCTCCGCCACCTCTGTGATGGTGGTGGGCTTCGTCAACTCCGGCATGATGAAGGTCAAGCAGGCCATCGGCGTGATCATGGGCGCCATACTGGGCACCAGCGTCACCGGGTGGATCCTGTGTCTGTCTTCCCTGGAGGGCGGCAGCGGCGTGGTGCAGCTGCTGAGCACCGAGGTGCTCACCGGCATCGTGGCCGTGGTCGGCATCATCCTGCGGATGTTCACCGGCAAGACCAGCAACCGCTATGTGGGCGAGATCCTGCTGGGCTTCGCGGTACTGATGTACGGTATGTCCGCCATGTCCGGCGCGGTGTCCCCCCTGCGGGAGAGCGAGGCCTTTATCCGCATCCTGACCAGCTTCTCCAACCCCATTTTAGGTATTCTGGTGGGTCTGGCGTTCACCAGCGTTTTGCAGAGCGCCTCCGCCGCGGTGGGTATTTTGCAGGCGCTGGCCATTACCGGCGCTGTCACCTTTGAGGTGGCTCTGCCCATCGTCATGGGCATCGCCATCGGCGCGGCGGTGCCTGTGCTGCTGTCCGCCCTGGGCGCCAACCTCAACGGCAAGCGCACCGCCTTTATCTATCTGCTGATCGACGTGCTGGGTGTGCTGATCTGGGCGCTGCTGTTCTACGGCGCCAACGCCATTATCCACTTCACCTTTTTGGACACGGTCATGTCCTCTGTGTCCATCGCACTGATGAACACCCTGTTCCGCCTGGCCACCGTGATCGTGCTGCTGCCCTGCATCGGGCTGATGGAGCACATGGTGGAGCTGCTGTTCCCCGACGACGGCTCCGCCGCCGAGGAACAGGAGATGGACCGGCTGGAGGAGCGCTTTTTGCAGCACCCGGCGCTGTCCATCGAGCAGAGCCGGCTGGTGACCAACTCCATGGCCGAACGGGCCGAGGGCAACCTGCTGATGGCCGTTGGCCTGCGGAACCGCTGGTCCGACAAGGATTTCCGCATGGTGGGTGAAACGGAGTCCGTTATCGACCGCTACGAGGACAAGCTGGGCACCTATCTGATGAAGATCACCAGCAAGTCCCTGTCTCAATCCCAGAGCGAGGAGGTCAGCAAATACCTGCACACCATCTCCGATTTTGAGCGTATCTCCGACCACGCACTGAATATTTCGGAGGCCGCCAAGGAGATACACGACAAGGATCTGCAATTCTCCCCTGAGGCCTGTCATGAGCTGGACGTGATAGAGTCCGCCGTCCGGGAGATACTATCCATCGCCGTGGGCGCCTTTGTGGAAAACGATCCCCAGCGAGCCGCCCGGGTGGAGCCGCTGGAGGAGATCATCGACGGCCTGTGCGACGAGATGAAGTCCCACCACGTGGACCGGCTGCAGTCCGGCAGCTGCACGCTGAACCAGGGGTTCGTGTTCAACGATCTGCTGACCAACTACGAGCGCGTGGCGGACCACTGCTCCAACATCGCCGTGGCCATTATCGAGCTGGAGTCCGACTCCTTCGACACCCATGAGTATCTGAACAGTGTCCGGGCCATGAAGTCCAGTTCCTTCGCGCGGTACTATGAGGAGTACAAGCAGGAATATCATCTGTGAAAAACAGCCCTCCGGCGGTGGCCGGAGGGCTGTTTTTTTGTGTGCCGGAATGGGGAGT
>OLWT01001520.1_pt1 | contig 11722 bp, 8 predicted proteins | sample 1674001 | NCBI WGS metagenome assembly OLWT01 (sample SAMEA103958137, study PRJEB25191) | human gut metagenome | biome: human-associated habitat [ENVO:00009003]; feature: intestine environment [ENVO:2100002]; material: feces | place: Germany | collected 2013/2015 | reverse complement strand
CCGCAGGGAATTTTGATTGATATTAATACTATTAAAAATTATTCTGATGACCAGCTTGTAATTATTACAACCGGCTCTCAGGGCGAGCCTATGTCTGCTCTTACGAAGATTGCTTTCGGCGCTCACACAAAGGTTACATTATCGCCTAATGATTATGTTATTATTTCGGCTACTCCTATTCCGGGTAATGAAAAAATGGTGGGCAATGTAGTTAATGAACTTATGCGTCACGGCGTTGAAGTTATATATGAAAAAATGTATGATGTTCATGTTTCCGGCCATGCCTGTCAGGAAGAACTTAAACTTATGATAGGGCTTGTTAAGCCTAAATATTTCATTCCTGTTCACGGCGAGCAAAAGCATCTTCAAAAGCATGCTAAACTCGGCGAAGCAATGGGCATTGACAAGAAAAATATTTATATTGCAAATATCGGTGAAAAAATTGAACTTGCCGACGATAAAATAAAACTTGTTGAAAACGTTCCGTCGGGTGAAGTTTATGTTGACGGTATCGGTGTAGGCGACGTCGGCAATATCGTTCTTAATGACAGAAAGCATCTTTCTATGGACGGTATTATTATAGTTGTAGCAACTATTGACAGTTCAACCGGTCAGGTTATAAGCGGTCCGGACATTGTTTCAAGGGGCTTTGTATATGTTCGTGAAAACGAGGCTCTTATGAACTCTGCAAGGGATCTTGCGTGCAGAGTTATTGACGAAAACTATAATGTTAAATTCCATGATTGGAATGCGGTTAAATCAGGGCTTCGTGATGAACTTTCACGATTGATGTATGAGAGAACAAAGCGCAGACCTATGATTTTGCCTATTTTGATGGAAATATAACGGAGGATACAAAAATGAAGGTTATTTTACAGCAGGATGTTAAAAATCTCGGCAAAAAGGGTGACCTTGTAAATGCTTCAGACGGATATGCGAGAAATTTTCTTTTCCCAAAGGGACTTGCAATTGAAGCAAATTCAAGCGCTATGAATGATTTTAATAATAAAGAAGCTTCTAAGAAATTTCATAAAGCTGAAGAGATTAAAGCGGCTCAGGCTGATGCTGCAAAGCTCGACGGCAAAACCTTTAAACTTACGGCAAAAGCAGGTGCCAACGGCAAACTTTTCGGCTCTGTTACATCTAAGGATGTTTCAAAGCAGATTAAAGACGAACTTGGAATTGATATTGATAAGAGAAAAATCGTTATGCCGGATGTAAAGGCGTTTGGTACTGTTCAAGCTGAAATCAAGGTTTATCAGGGCATCAGCGCAAAGGTGTTTGTTCAGGTTTCGGAGGCTTAATTTATGGCTGAATCGTTAAATGTTTCGGGCTCGGTTAATATGCCTTTTAATCTTGAAGCAGAGCAATCTGTTTTAGGCTCAATATTAATTAAGCCGGAATGTATAGAAGAGGTAATTGAACACGTCAATGCCGATTCGTTCTATCTTCCTCAGCATAATGCAATATTCAGCAGTATGATGGTGATGTACAGCAATTCAAAGGCTATAGACCCGGTTATTATTGCTGACGCACTTGCCAAGGACGGAAAATACGATGAGGCAGGCGGCAGAGATTATCTTTTGCAGCTTGCTCAATCAGTTCCTTCTACAGCTAATGTTGTATATTATGCAAAAATCGTAAAAGAACAGTATTATCTTCGCCAGCTTGTATCTCTTTCGTCAAAAATTATTGAGGATGCAACAAGCGGTGAGGCTGATGCGACAAGCATTTTGGAAAATGCGGAGCAAAGTATTTATAATATCCGCCAGGGCAGGGAATCAAACGGTCCCGCAAAGGTAAGCGAGGTTATAGTTAACGACGTATATACAAAGCTTGCACAAATAACAGGGGACGATAAGGAAAAATATAAGGGGATTCCGTCAGGCTTCGGTATGCTTGATAAAATGCTTACGGGCCTTAATAAGGGTAATCTTATTCTTATAGGCGCCCGTCCTGCTATGGGTAAAACAAGCTTTGCGCTCAATCTTGCTCAAAATATTACAATGGGCGCAAGAAAAAAGTGTATAGTTTTCAGCCTTGAAATGCAGAAAACCGAACTTGCCGAGAGACTTCTATCTTCTCAGGCAGGTGTTGAATCTCAAAAACTTAAAACAGGCGAACTTACCGATGAGGAATGGGTAAGGCTTGGCAATGCTGCGGCAACATATAACGATGTTGAACTTTATCTTGATGACACATCAGCTATTACTGTTCCTGAAATTAAGTCACGTGTTCGCAGAATGAGAGGCGTTGATTGCATTATTATTGACTACCTCGGTCTTATTTCCTCTGCTACCAAAAAGGAAAACAGAGTTCAGGAAGTATCTGAAATTACACGTAGCTTGAAAATGATGGCTAAGGATTTGAATATTCCTGTTATCTGTTGTGCTCAGCTTTCCAGAGGTACCGAAGGTCACGGCAAAAACCATAAGCCACAGCTTGCCGATTTGCGTGAATCAGGCTCTATCGAGCAGGATGCCGATATAGTTCTTTTCCTTTATCGTGAAGCATATTACAGTACAGAGGTTGATGAGGATAAGCAGGACCAAATTGATGCCAATAAAACAGAACTTATTGTTGCGAAAAACCGTCACGGCGCAACAGGCTCAATTGAATTGACCTTTGATAAAGAATATACTCGATTTAGGTCTGTTGATAAATCTAATTATGAATAAAAAAGCAATTAACACCGTAGAAAAATATAATATGCTTTCAAAAGGTGATAGGGTTCTTGTTGCCGTTTCAGGCGGTGCAGACTCTATGGCTTTGTTAGAGTTTTTTATATCAATTAAAGACAAATATGATTTGAACCTTTGTGCCGCTCATATAGAACACGGCATACGTGGTGAAGAATCTTTGAGTGACGCTCTTTTTGTAAAAAAATATTGTGAAAAATCAGGCGTTAAACTTTATATGAAGTCTATAAATGCTCCCTATCTTGCAAAAAAAGCAGGTATGGGTGTCGAAGAATATTCACGACAGGCAAGATATGACTTTTTTAGTACAATACCCTGTGATAAAATTGCAACTGCCCATAATTTAACGGATAATGCGGAAACTCTTTTATTCAGGCTTGCAAGGGGAACGGGGCTTAAAGGGGCTTGTGCAATTCCACCCGTAAGGGGTAAAATCATTCGCCCTTTTATAGAAATTTCTTCTGATGAAATTCGTGCTTGGTGTAATGACAATAACATTGCTTACAGAATAGACAGTACAAATAAAGACGATACTTACAGCAGAAATCTTATTAGGCTTCAAATGTTGCCGCTTTTTCAAAGGTTAAACAACGGATATCTTGAAAACATCAATGATTTTATCAGCGACGTTAATGATGACTATTCTTTTATTATGAACGAAGCGCAAAAGGCATATAATATTTCGGTTGTTAACAATGAAATAGAACTTAATAAATTAAATTTGCTTGATAACGCAATAAAAAAACGTGTTATTAAATTATATTTTGAAAATAATAATTTGAATTTAGACCGTATTCATTTGCAAAATATCAATAAGATTACGCAAAAAAGCGGAAAAATTCAAATAAAAAATGATTTATACGCTATTAGTGCAAAGGGCAAACTTCGCATTGCAAATCTGAAAAATTCGCCTAAATTAGATGAAATCGTAACCGAAATTTTAAATATTAATGAATTTAACGATAAAAATGTTGATTTTTATTGTGACTGTGATAAAATTATCGGCAGCGTTACAATTCGCAAAAGATTACCCGGTGACAGCTTAAAACCTGCCGGCAGAAATGTTAACAAAACTCTTAAAAAGCTTTTTAACGAAGCGGCTTATCCGATTGAAAAAAGAAACGGCGATATTGTTGTTTGTGACGATAAGGGTATTATCGGCATTATCGGGCTTTGTGCTGATGACAGAGTCAAAAAGGATTGTAATACTGAAAATGTTTTTATAATCAAACTTCCTTCGGAGGATTAATTAATGAATAATATGTCAAAAAATTGGAAATCAATACTTGTTTATATTTTGATTCCTATTCTTTTAATAGGCGCTGTGATTTATTTTGTTAATTCGCAGACATCTACGCAGTTGAAGTATTCTCAAGTTGTTTCTATGTTTAAAAATAACGAGGTTTCCGAGTTTAGTCTTGATTTATCAAGCGGTAATCTTGTTTATAAAACCTTTGCTAAGCCGAAGGAGGAAAAGAACTACTCCGTTCCGAATGTTTCATATTTCCTTGATGATATCAGGGAAAGTGTTGATAAATATAATGACGAGCATAGCGATAAGCCGATTGTTTATGACTATAGGGCAGGAACGTCAAATGCTTGGATTTACAGTATGATTCCGTCACTTCTTATGTTTGTTGTTTTGATAGCGCTGGGAATTTATGCGTTTAGGAAAATGAGCGGCGCTATGAATAGCGAAACAAACCGTACCTTGGGATTTGGCAAAATTAAAGCCAAAACTCTTGTTGAGGATGAAAAGCGCAAGACTACATTTAAAGACGTTGCCGGTTGTGACGAGGAAAAAGCGGAACTTGAGGAACTTGTTGAATTTCTCAAAAATCCCGAAAGCTTTACCGAGCTTGGCGCAAGAATTCCGAGAGGTGTACTTCTTGTAGGCCCTCCGGGTACAGGTAAAACCCTCCTTGCAAGAGCCGTTGCAGGTGAAGCGGGTGCACCGTTTCTTTCACTTTCAGGCTCTGACTTTGTTGAAATGTATGTCGGCGTCGGTGCTTCACGTGTAAGAGATTTGTTTGAACAAGCTAAGAAAAAAGCACCTGCAATTGTATTTATTGATGAAATTGACGCAGTAGGTCGTCACAGAGGTGCCGGCACAGGCGGCGGCAATGATGAAAGGGAGCAAACTCTTAATCAGCTCCTTGTTGAAATGGACGGTTTCGGCACTAACAGCGGTATTATTGTTATTGCTGCAACAAACAGACCGGATGTCCTTGACCCGGCTCTTTTAAGACCAGGCAGATTTGACAGGCAAATTACCGTTAACAGACCCGATGCTCAGGGTAGAGAGGATATACTTAAAGTTCATTCTCGTAATAAGCCGCTCGGTCCCGATGTTGACCTTAAAGAAATTGCTAAAGATACAATCGGCTTTACGGGTGCAGACCTTGAAAACCTTTTGAATGAAGCTGCTCTTCTCGCAGTAAGACGTAAGAAAAAGGCTCTTACTATGCAAGAAATTTCCGATGCAACCTCACGTGTTGAAATGGGTACTGAGAAAAAATCGCATAAGTATTCCGAAAAAGCCAAGAAACTTACTGCATATCACGAAGCAGGTCACGCTGTTTCATCATATTATATTGAGGGCCACGACCCGGTTAAGGAAATTTCAATTATTCCACGTGGAATGGGTGCCGGCGGCTACACTTGGTATACTCCTCAGGAGGAAAATTATAATTCAAAGGCAGATATGCTTGATGATTTGATTTCTCTTCTTGGCGGACGTGTTGCTGAAGCGCTTTCTCTTAACGATATTTCGACCGGTGCGTCAAATGACCTTCAGCGTGCAACATCAATTTGCCGTGATATGGTTTCTAAATACGGTATGAGTGACGAACTCGGTCCTGTTGTTTACAGTGATGATAATAACGAAGTGTTCCTCGGTAAGGATTACGGTCACGTAAACAATTACAGTGAAGCAACAAGTGCAAGAATTGATGAGCAGATTGAAAAGATGATGAGAAAAGCTTATTCTCAAACCGAGAGCATTCTTAAAACTCATTATGATAAGCTTGAACTTGTGGCTGAAACACTTATTAAGAATGAAAAAATTTCAGGTGATGAGTTTACTCAGCTTATGGAAAACGGCTTTATTGCCGATGAAAAAGTAAGCGAAAACGAGGAAGTTCAGGCAGAAGATACCGAAATTGTTGATGTTGAAAATGTCAACGAAGACGATTTATCTTCAAATGATATGAAAGATTAATTTAATAAATAAAATCAGAGTGACGATGCATATAGTACCAGTATTGTCACTCTTTTTTATGTATTCTTGACTTTTATACAAGATATAGTATATAATAATATCAATTTTGAACTTCGACTTGGAGGGATAGTATTGGCAAAAAAACAAGAATATGGCAATGAAAGTATTAAGTCATTAAAGGGCGCGGACAGGGTAAGAAAAAGACCTGCCGTTATTTTCGGCTCTGATGGTTTAGAGGGCTGCGAACACTCTGTTTTTGAAATTATGTCAAACTCAATAGATGAGGCAAGAGAGGGCTACGGTAATAAAATTTGCGTAACCCGTTTTCTCGACGGCTCTGTTGAGGTGCAGGACTTTGGTCGTGGTATTCCTGTTGATTACAATAAAAACGAGGATAAATATAACTGGGAACTTCTTTTTTGCGAAATGTATGCAGGCGGTAAGTACGATAACGGCGGCGATAACTATGAATTTTCGCTCGGTTTAAACGGTCTCGGTCTTTGCGCTACGCAGTATGCTTCCGAATATATGGAGGCAGAAATTCATACCGACGGCTATAAATACACTTTGCATTTTGAAAAGGGCGAAAATATCGGCGGCCTTAAGAAAGAAAAGTATGATAAAAAGGATACAGGCACACGAATTAAGTGGAAGCCTGATTTGGATGTTTTTACCGATATTAATATTCCTATTGAGTATTTTCAGGAAACTATTAAAAGACAGGCTATCGTAAACGACGGCGTTAAGTTTATACTCAAAAATCAAACCTCTGCTTCTAAATTTGAAACATTTGAATACTGCTATAATGACGGTATTATGGACTATGTAAAGGAAGTAGCAGGAGATACGGCTTTCACAACTCCGCAGTATTGGGAGTGCGAAAGAAAGGGTAAGGACAGAGAAGATTTACCCGAATATAAGCTTAAAATAAAATCTGCCATTTGCTTTTCTTTAAAAAATCAGCTTAAGGAATATTATCATAACTCAAGTTTTTTGGAGCACGGCGGTGCTCCCGAAAAGGCTTTCAGAAGTGCGTTTGTTAATCAAATTAACGCTTATCTTAAAGCTAACAATAAGTATTCCAAAAATGACGGGCAAATTAACATTCAGGATGTTGAGGATTGCATAATTTTTGTTGTGTCGTCGTTTTCTACTCAAACCTCTTACGAAAATCAGACTAAAAAGGCTATCACTAATAAATTTATTCAAGAGGCTATGACTGATTTCTTCAGAAAGCAGTTAGAGGTTTATTTTATTGAAAATAAAATGGACGCAGATAAGATTTCTAATCAAGTTCTTATCAATATGCGTGCAAGAATAAAGGCTGAAAATACAAGAAAAACGCTTAAAACTTCACTTCAGTCAAAGATGGATATGACAAATCGTATTCAAAAATTCGTTGACTGCCGTTCAAAGGACGTTAATGAACGTGAGGTGTTTATAGTAGAGGGTGACTCTGCTTTGGGTGCTTGTAAGCAGGCAAGAGATGCTTCGTTTCAGGCAATTATGCCTGTCAGAGGTAAAATTTTAAATTGCCTTAAATCTGATTACGATAAAATTTTTAAAAGCGAAATTATTACTGATTTGATTAAGGTGCTCGGTTGCGGTGTCGAGGTTAAAAGTAAGGCCGCAAAGGATTTATCTCTTTTTGATATAAATAATCTTCGTTGGTCAAAAATTCTTATTTGTACCGATGCCGATGTCGACGGCTTCCATATCAGAACACTTATTTTAACTATGATTTACAGGCTTATGCCTAAGATTATTGAAGCGGGCAAGGTTTATATTGCCGAATCTCCGCTTTATGAGGTTACGTGTAAGGACCAAACCTATTTTGCTTATAACGAAAAGGAAATGGACGAGATTAAAGAGGAAATAGGCGACCAAAAATATACCGTTCAGCGTTCAAAGGGACTTGGCGAAAATGAGGCTGAAATGATGGCTCTTACCACTATGAACCCTAAAACAAGACGTCTTATTAAGGTTACACCCGATGATGCTCAAAAAACTTCCGAAATGTTTGATTTGCTTTTGGGTGATAATCTTGAAGGACGTAAGGAATATATTTCGGATTACGGTCATCTTTATCTTGATGCCGCAGATGTCAGCTAAGGAGGTAATTTGTTTTGGCTAAGAGAAAAATTAATAAAGACGAAGCAAAAAATCAGCCTCTTGCAGATAACGTTCATATCAAAGGCGCAGGTTCTGTTCAGGATGAGGTGATTACAAACACCTTAACTGATAACTTTATGCCTTATGCTATGAGCATTATTCTCTCACGTGCCATTCCGCAGATTGACGGATTTAAACCGTCGCACAGAAAACTTCTTTATACAATGTATAATATGGGGCTTTTGCAAAGCGGAACAATTAAGAGTGCTAATATTGTAGGACGTACAATGCAGTTAAACCCTCACGGCGATGCGGCGATTTATGAAACTATGATACGTTTATCCCGTGGTAACGAAACATTGCTTTATCCTTATGTTGAATCAAAGGGCAACTTCGGTAAAGCTTACAGTAAAAATATGGTATATGCCGCTTCTCGTTATACCGAGGCTAAGCTTGCGCCTATTTGCCATGAACTTTTTGACGATATTAAGTCAGATACGGTCGATTTCGTTGACAACTATGATAACACAATGAAGGAACCTACTCTTTTACCAGTTACCTTCCCGTCAATTCTCTGTAATGTTACTACCGGTATTGCCGCAGGTATGGCGTCGTCAATTGCTTCGTTTAACCTTAAGGAAATATGCGATACAACCATTGCTCTTATGAAAAATCCCGACCATGAGGTCAGCGATACACTTCTTGCTCCTGATTTTGTCGGCGGCGGATATATTCTTTATGATAAAGAAGAATTTGATAAAATTTATCGTACGGGCAGAGGCTCGGTTAAGGTTCGTGCAAAATATAGCTATGATAAAAAATATAACTGTATTGATATTACCCAAATTCCGCCTACTGCAACAAGTGAAGCGATAATTGATAAAATTGTTGAACTTGTTAAAACAAATAAAATTAAAGAAATCAGCGATGTTCGAGATGAAACAGACCTTTCAGGATTGAAAATTACAATTGATTTAAAACGTGGAGTTGATCCTGATAAGTTTATGGCTAAACTTTATAAATCCACTCCTCTTCAGGACTCGTTTAGCTGTAATTTTAACGTTCTTATTAAGGGCAGACCTATGGTTTTGGGCGTTAGGGATATTCTTCTTGAATGGGTTGATTTCAGGCTTGAATGCATCAGAAGAAGAGTTATGTTTAATCTTAATAAAAAGAAAAATCAACTGCATTTATTAAAAGGTCTTTCTAAAATTCTTCTTGATATAGACAAAGCAATTAAAATTGTCAGGGAAACAGAGAGCGAGTCAGAGGTTGTGCCAAACCTTATGATTGGCTTTGGTATTGATGAAATTCAGGCTGAATATGTTGCAGAAATAAAGCTTCGTCATTTAAACCGTGAATATATCTTGAAGAGAATTAAAGATATTGAACAACTTGAAAATGAAATTGTTGAACTTGAAGCTATCCTTTCAAGCAAAAATAAGATGAAAAAAATTATCATCAAAGAACTTGAACAGGTTACAAAGAAGTATGATAACGGCAGAAAAAGTGAAATACTTTATTCTATTGACGAAAGCGTTGAAGAAGAAACGGTTGAAATTCCCGATTATCCCGTAACTTTGTTTATTACAGAACACGGATATTTCAAGAAAATCAAAACCGCAAATCTTCGTATGAGCGGCGAACAAAAAATTAAAGAAGGAGATACTCTTCTTCCTGAAATTGAATGTTCAAATAAAGATGAACTTTTGTTTTTTACAAATCAATGTCAGGTTTATAAGGCTAAGGTTGATGATTTTGCAGATACAAAAGCTTCGGTTCTCGGCGAATACGTTCCCGGAAAGCTTGAAATGGCAGAGGACGAGCAGGTAGTATATACCGCAGTTATAAGCGATTACACGGGATATATGATTTTTGTTTTTGAAAACGGTAAGCTTGCAAAGGTTGATATGGCTTCTTATGCTACTAAGACAAACAGAAAAAAGCTTATCAATGCTTATTCGAATAAATCGCCTTTAGCTCAGGCAATTTACATTAAAGAGGATACAGAACTTGTTATTTGCTCGTCAAGCGGAAGAATGCTTCTTGTTAATACAGGTGCGATTTTGCCTAAGACGACTAAGGATACGCAAGGTGTTTCGGCAATGAAACTAAAGAAAACTCACAAAGTCGTTTCACTCCATATTTATCAAGAGGGTGAATTTGAGAAAGCTTGGAGATTTAGAGCTAAAAATTTGCCGGCGGCAGGTGCGCTTCCGAGTGAAAATGACGTTGCCGAGCAGATAACATTTTAAAAAATAAAATAACACTTGCATTTTTATTTTGCTTGTGCTATAATTCATTAGTAATTTATATAGACGGAGGAGATACTATGCTCTGGTATCATTATGTTTTCGGTGCAGTATTAATTGTATTTTCAATTGTAATTACTATCGTTGTACTTATGCAGGAAGGTCGTTCACAGAATCTTTCCGGTGCTATTGCCGGCGGTGCTGATACTTTCCTCGGTAAATCAAAGGGAAGAACAATTGAGGCAAAGCTTGAAAGAATCACCAAATGGATGATTGTTGTATTTTTTGTTATAGTACTTGCTGCATTCCTTGTTTTTCTTTTTATAGGATAAGAATTAAAATGATTAACCTTGCGTAATGCAAGGTTAATTTTTTTGTGAGGAAAATATGAATTTTATTATTTTTGATTTAGAATGGAACAATGCTTATAACTATAAATTAAAGCGTGGTATGAATGAGATAATTGAAATCGGCGCAGTAAAGCTTGATGAAAATTTAGATGTAGTTGACACATTCAAGCAGCTTATTAAGCCGCAGCTTTCAAGAAAACTCGGCTCAAGGTTTAAAAATCTTACACATATTACTATTGATGAAATTAACGATAACGGAATACCATTTGAAAAAGCCTTTGACGATTTTGCAAAATGGTGCGGCAGGGGGGACAAACTGTTTTTAAGTTGGTCAACAAGCGACTTGTATACCTTGGTTGCTAATTTTAAATATTTTGAAAATACCGTTTATGTTGATTTTATGACTAAGTATGCTGACGCACAAAAATATTGTATGAGCTTTATTGAAAATGCGAGTGCCGCCAATCAAATCAGTCTTTCACACTGTGCTGAAACTTTTGGAATTGATACAGACTCTGCTAATTTTCACAGAGCGCTTGAGGATTGTATGATTACGGCTTTGTGCTTTAAAAAGGTTTATGACCATGATAAGCTTGTGAGATATATTCACACCTGCGATATTTCATTCTTTGAAAGGCTTGTGTTTAAGCCGTATTATATCAGGGAAACGGAATATGAGGATTTTAAGCTTAACGATGTTAAAATTATATGCCCGATTTGCGGCGGTACTGTTGCCCCTATTAAAAAATATGAATTTACCAATAATACTTTTAGGGGAGCCGGATTGTGCGAAAAATGCAGCAGAAAGTTTTGGACTTATGTAAGGGCTAAACAAACGTATGACGAGGTTGTTGTATCGTCACGTGCCGTTCCTATTAATAAAAAAAGAGCAAAACATATTAACTGATTTTAAAATTTACAATTTAATTCTTTATTTATTATAATTTTTGTAATATAATAAATTATAATTTTTGACGGAGGTACTTATATGGCTTCAAATGATTATGATGATTTATTAAAGTCTTTTATGAGTAATTCTACAAAAGCATATAATGAAGATAAAACTTCAAGAGAAAACGGCAGTAATGT
>OLWT01001504.1_pt1 | contig 11824 bp, 7 predicted proteins | sample 1674001 | NCBI WGS metagenome assembly OLWT01 (sample SAMEA103958137, study PRJEB25191) | human gut metagenome | biome: human-associated habitat [ENVO:00009003]; feature: intestine environment [ENVO:2100002]; material: feces | place: Germany | collected 2013/2015 | reverse complement strand
ATAAGTAATAAACACCTTATAATTTATTACATGAACAAATACTATTTATTAGTATCACTCTTTCTGTCCTCTTCTGTTATGGTGTCTGCCGGCCCTAAGCAGAAGAAGGCGGAAACGTGGATTGATGCTTCAGTCAAAGCTAAAACGGAATTACAGGCAAAGCTGAAGAAATCCGGAATGCCGATCGTCTCTACCTGGATGAAGCATAAGGCGAAAGCCGAACCTTTCGTGGTAGACTTGAAAGGCGTGGATAAGCTGGTGCTTGTAACGGCCGGTGGTCCCGATGGTACGGATTACGACCAGGCTGTATGGGCGAATGCCCGTTTGATCAAAGCCGATGGTACAGCCGTATGGTTGGACGAAGTTCCTTATGAATACGGTGTTGCCGGTTGGGCAAAACCCAAGATGAACACGAATGCATACGATCATGAGATCGTTATTGCTGGAAAGGAATACAAACACGGTGTGTTCTGCCATGCGAACGGCACGTTGGTATACCCGGTGGGTGGCCAGTATGTCCGCTTCGAAGCCGAAGTCGGTATCGATGATACTTCAAGTGGCGGAAGTGTGTTTTTCCAGGCATTGAATACGGTTCCGACCTTTGTGGCGGAAGAATTGAGCAACAAGTATCCGGAAGAAATCGGTATGCTGGGTGCGGTACTGGACGGCCTGGATACCTGGTTGATCACCCCGGATGCCTCAGTCGAAAAGCAGGCTGCGGGTAATGCGATCGCCCGGTTGAAGGACGGAGCCTACTATTCGAATGTGGCAAAGCAGATCGCAAACGAAAAAGATCTCAATACACAGATACGCAAATATCTCGAACTGGTTGAGAAAGTACAGGAACTGTACACGCTTCAGAGCGATTTGGAATGGCTGAACGTCGAGGCTGTCAAATTGGCTTTCGCCGATATGAAAAAGCAGAAAGGCTACGACGCCGCCAAATACGAACCGATGCTGAACGAACTGGTACGGCTCGAAAAGAAAGGTTTCAAAGGCATCTATAACGGTGACGAACAGGCTATCGCCGATGCCAAGAAAGCATTGGAATGCAAACGTGCCATCTTGCTGGCTAACCCGTTGCTGGATGCCGACAAGATCGTGGCAGCCCGTTTCAAGGTAGGTTCAAAGGCACACCAGATCATGACTCCTTCCTTGGGGACTCAGGCCAATAACTGGAGTAACCAGGAATCTGCCGGTCGTGAGGGCTTCGATGCCGAGATCGTCGAACTCTCCAATCTGCGTGGCGATATACAGATGCGTCAGGTCTACAAACCGAAAAACGGTTCTTCCATCGCTGACCTGAAACTGCATTGGGACGGTGACCGTGTGATGTTCACACAGACACAGGACGACAAGCGTTGGAACATCTATGAAGTGAATCTGGATGGGACAGGCTTCAAGCCGCTTGTGGAAAACGATGAGCCGGATCTGGAGTTCTACGATGGTACTTACCTGCCCGACGGTCGTGTGATCGCTATCTCCAACATCGGTTACCAGGGTGTTCCTTGTGTGAACGGTAGCGATGCGGTAGGTAACATGGTGCTGTATGACCCGAAGGACAAGAGCATGCGCCGCCTGACATTCGACCAGGACGCCAACTGGAATCCGGTCATCATGAATAACGGCCGTGTGATGTACACCCGCTGGGAATACACCGACCTGACCCACTACTATTCCCGTATCGTAATGCACATGAACCCGGACGGAACGGAAAACAAAGCCCTCTACGGTAGCGGTGCGATGTTCCCGAACAGTACGTTCGACGTGCAGCCGTTGCCCGGCCACGGTTCGGCGTTCGTCGGTATCATCTCCGGCCACCACGGTGTGGCACGTTCAGGCCGTATGATCATCTTCGATCCGACCAAGGGACGTAAGAGCACAGCCGGTATGGTACAGGAAATTCCTCACCGTAACCGTCCGATCAAAGAAGAAATCAAGGACCAGTTGGTAAACGGTGTATGGCCGCAGTTCATCAAACCGACTCCGCTGAACGACAAATACTTCCTGGTTGCAGCCAAGTTGGACCCGCATGCCTTGTGGGGACTCTATCTGGTGGACGTCTACGACAACGTGACCTGTCTGATGCAGGCAGAAGGCGAAGGCTATATCAGCCCGATCCTGGTGCGCAAGACAAAGACTCCTCCGTCCATTCCCGACCGTGTGAAACTGAATGAAAAGGAAGCGACCTTCTTTATTCAGGATATCTACGAAGGAGAAGGCCTGAAAGGTATTCCTCGCGGAACGGTCAAGTCTCTGCGTCTGCATGCTTACGAATATGCGTATGTAAAGACCCGTTCCGACCATAACTGGCACGGAATCCAGTCCGGTTGGGATATCAAGCGTATGTTGGGGACGGTTCCTGTCGAAGAAGACGGTTCCGTGATCTTCAAGGCTCCTGCCAATACACCGATCTCCATCCAGCCTTTGGATAAGGATGGCGTGGCTATCCAGTGGATGCGAAGCTGGGTGACCGGTCAGCCGGGCGAAGTGGTTTCCTGTATCGGTTGTCATGAAGACCAGAACCAGATCGCGATCCCGAAACGTGTGATCGCTTCGCAGAAAGCTCCGTCTGCCTTGACTCTGCCCGAAGGCGGTACACGCTCTTTCACGTTCGACCTGGAAGTGCAGCCGATCCTGGACCGCGCTTGTATCGCTTGTCATAACGGTGAAGGAAAAGCGTTCGACCTGCGGGGTGGAAAGAAAGACAAGCTAGGTTATGGCACGTCTTATCTGAACTTGCATCCGTATGTGCATCGTCAGGGAGGCGAAGGCGACATGGTCGTTTTGCAGCCGTACGAATATCATCCCAACACGAGCGAATTGGTACGCTTGCTGAAGAAAGGCCATCACAACGTGAAACTGACCGATAAGGAATGGAAGACGCTTTATAACTGGATCGACTACAACGCTCCCGACAAGGGTTATTTCAATGCGAACGTATTGACTGATCTTCCTTATAAGGGATTCGACCAGATCAAGCGTCGTAAGGAATTGACCGACAAGTATGCGAACGGAGCCGGTGTCGACTGGAAGAAAGAAATCGCCGACTATGCCGACTACCTGAAGAAACAAGGCCCGATCACCCCGGTAATGCCTGAAAAGGCCGCTCCTGTAAAGGAAAAGACCTTGAAGGTGAAAGGTTGGCCTTTCGGTGCTGACCGGATCAAGGAAATGCTGGCTAAGGAGAAGGAAACCCGTAAGGTGGTTGAGATCGCTCCGGGTGTGAAAGTCAATTTCGTCCGTATCCCGGCCGGTGAGTTCGTGATGGGTAGCTACCGTGGCGAACCGGATGCTTATCCGACTGCCAAGGTGAAGATCGACAAAGCCTTCTGGATGGCCGAGCTGGAAACGACAAACGAACAGTTCAACGTTGTCTTCCCGGATCACGACAGCCGTTTCGTCGACCAGCAGTGGAAAGACCACGTGGTTCAGGGATATCCGGCCAATAAACCGGAACAGCCTGTTATCCGTGTCAGCTACAACGATGCTATGGAATTCTGCCGGAAACTGAGCGAAAAGACCGGTCTCAAGATCACGCTTCCGACAGAAGCACAGTGGGAGTGGGCTTGCCGCGCCGGTAGCGACCAGGACTTCTGGTATGGCGACATGCATGCGGACTTCGGCAAGAAGGACAATCTGGCGGACAAGACAACGCTGTTGTTTGCCGTTTACGGTGTAGACCCGCAGCCGATGGCGAAGACCAACCCGTGGTACAAGTACTATACCTTCCTTCCGAAAGAAGAGAGCGTGGACGATGGTAACCTGGTCCAGGTCGGCGGCAAGGCTTATGAGGCCAATCCGTTCGGTCTGTACAGCATGCACGGAAACGTAGCCGAATGGACCCGTTCCGACTATGTATCGTATCCGTACAATGAGAAGACGAAAGAGACATCCGAATACAAGGTGGCCCGCGGCGGTTCTTATATCGACCGTCCGAAGTATGCGGCTTCCCATACGCGTAAGGCTTACTATCCGTACCAGCGTGTGTTCAACGTCGGCTTCCGTATGATCATTGAAGATTGATAATGAAAAGGTATAGATGATATCTATCAACTAATAGAGGACACAGATGTGGCGGATTGCCACCGGTTATTTCATCAAGCGATTAATCTGCGTACATTTGCCGCATCTGTGAACTCTAATAAAAAAGTAAATGAAAACAAATCTCGAAAGATTTTTCTCCTCCTTTGTAACGACGATCGTCCTGTTACTGATTTATGCCTTTGGCCTGGCCGTTGCCACTTTCATCGAAAAGTATCACGGTACAGCGACAGCCAAAGCAATGGTTTATTATTCCCCCCTGTTTTTTCTGCTCCAATTCCTTTTAGTCGTTAATTTTATCGCGGCTACGATCAAACACCAATACCTGAAACGCGGCAAATGGGGACTGATGCTGACTCATTTCGCCTTTATCATCATCCTTCTCGGCGCCTTGACCTCTTTCCTTTTCGGCGAAGAAGGAATCTTGCATCTGCGTGAAGGGGAGACAAGCAACCAGATTGCTGTCCGCACTTCCGATAACACGACCTTTCATACCCTGCCTTTTTCCGTTGAACTGAAGAAATTCACCTTAACCCGCTATCCCGGTTCCGCCAGTCCCTCTTCCTACGAGAGTGAAGTGATCGTCCATGTGGACGGGGAAGACCGCGAAGAGCGGATCTTTATGAATAACGTATTGGATGTAAAAGGCTACCGTTTCTTCCAGGCCTCCTATGACCAGGACGAACACGGGACCATCCTTTCCGTCAACCGCGACGTGGCGGGGCGGAACATCACCTACACCGGATATCTGTTGCTGGTCATCGGCCTGATCCTTTGCCTGGTCGGTAAGGATTCCCGCTTCATGCGTCAGAGCCGCCGCCTGAAAGAATTGCGCAAGGCGACCAACGTAGCGGTCCTGTTGCTTGCGCTCCTTGCCGTTCCCCTGTCCGTAAATGCCGGCGGGAAGGCTTCCCCGATGCTCGATGCCGTGCAGAAATATGCGGTGAGCCCGGAACATGCTGCCCTCTTCGGAGCCCTTCCGATCCAGTCGGGTAGCGGCCGTATGATGCCGGTCAATACCTTCTCTTCGGAGATTCTACGTAAGCTCCATAAGTCGGATAAGATCGGTCAGTTGAACTCTGACCAGTTCCTTTTGAGCCTTTTAGCCATGCCCGATATGTGGATGCGCGTTCCCTTTATCGCCCTGTCCAATCCGGAGTTGGCCGCCTATTATGACCTGACGGACGGCGAGTGCGCCTATATCCAGGCCTTCGACAGTAACGGCAGCTACAAGTTGCAAGAGAAGTTGGAAGAAGCCTATAACAAGATGCCTGCCCAGCGTACGCGTTTCGACAAGGACCTGATGAAACTGGACGAGCAGTTGAACATCTTCCATCAGCTGATCAATCACCAGATGCTGAACCTTTTTCCGAAAGAAGACGACCCGAATCATAAATGGTATGCACCCGGCGACGACCTCTCTGCCTTTACCGGCAAAGACTCCATGTTCGTATCCCGTATTTTCGACTGGTATTTAGGCGAAGTGCAGGAGGGCTTGAAGAGCGGCGATTGGGCGAAAGCCGATGAAGTGGTCGGCATGATCGACACCTACCAGCAAGCCAAGAACAAGACACTCGATATCAGTCCGAAGCGCATGCAGGCCGAATTGAAATATAACAAGATGGATGTTTTCCGTTATTGCAAGATCGGCTATCTGGTCTTGGGCGGACTGTTGTTGGTCCTTTCTTTCGCGATGCTGTTCCGCCGGACCCGCTGGATGAAGGTTGCCGTATGGCTGTTAGGAGCCGGCGTACTGGTCGTCTTCCATTATCATATGTTCGGAATGGGGATGCGCTGGTATATCGGTGGCTATGCTCCTTGGAGCAATTCCTACGAGACGATGGTCTATGTGGGATGGGCGACTGTCCTTGCCGGACTGTTGTTCGTGCGCCGTAGTACGATCACCTTCGCGCTGGCCACCCTGTTCGGCGGTATCATCCTCTTCGTCTCCGGTCTGAACTGGATGGACCCTGAGATCAATCCGCTCGTACCGGTCCTGAAATCGCCGTGGCTGATGTTCCATGTGGCGGTCATTGTTGCCGCTTACGGCTTTTTCGGTATCAGTTGCCTGATCGGGCTGACCAATATGGTGATGATGTCCGTCGCCGGAAAGAAGAACAAAGAGATATTGAAAGCCCGTATCACCGAACTGAGTATTGTGGGTGAGATGGCGTTGTGGGTAGGGCTTGCCCTGATGACTGTCGGCACTTTCCTCGGTGCTGTCTGGGCGAATGAGTCCTGGGGCCGTTATTGGGGGTGGGACCCGAAGGAGACTTGGGCGCTGATCACGATGGTCGTCTATGCCGTAGTGACTCATCTCCACTTGGTGAAACGCTGGAATAGCCTTTGGTTGTTCAATCTGGCATCCGTGATCGCGTTCGCTTCCGTGCTGATGACTTTCTTCGGTGTCAATTATTTCCTGAGCGGAATGCATTCATACGGTCAAAATGATAATGTGCATGGAATATTCACCTATCTTTATATCGCCTTGGGGGTAGTCATTGTCCTGGCTGTCCTTTCGTACAGGAGATGGAAGACGAAGGTGTGAAACATATATGTTTTGAAAACGAAACACCGGTGTTTTGAATGCGAAACATCTATGTTTTGAGGTTGAGAGAACTGATAACGAATAAAAAAATAGTACGAACACTTAAAATTAATTAGTCATGAGAACATTTAATCATGTCGGTATCGTAACGACAGAACAAGTAGAAGGGGCTATGTTTAACGAAGGCCTGAAAGTATGGTTGACAGACTATAGCAAAAGTCCGAATCGCATCGAATTCCTGAAATTCGAGGACGGCAGCTGTCTGCCCGAACTGGTACAGAAACAGGGACACATTGCCTACACCGTTCCTTCTTTGGAGGAAGAGTTGAAAGGCAAGAAGGTGATCTTCGGCCCGGCCGTATGCGACGAACACCTGACGATCGCTTTCATCGAAGAAGAAGGCATCGCCATCGAAATCATGGAAATCAAATAATAACATTAATAACATACTTAAATAAAGGAGGAATATACCATGTCAGACATAAAGACAAAATTTATAAATGATCCCGAACAGATAACACCCGAATTGTTGGAAGGTTATGTATTGGCATATCCGGACCAGGTCAAGTTAGGTGGTGAAAATATCGTCGTACGTGCCAATCCGAAGAGCGAAGACAAAGTGGCTATCGTGACTTTGGGCGGTTCTGGTCATGAACCCGCATTGAGCGGATTCGTAGGCGAAGGTATGCTGGACTGCTCTGTCGTGGGCGACATCTTTGCCGCTCCCGGTGCACAGCGTCTGTTCCAGGCTTTGCAGCTGATGAAGCGTGAAGCCGGTATCCTGTTGGTTGTCCTGAACCACTCTGGCGACGTGATGAGTGCGAACATGGCTTGCCAGTTGGCAGAACGTGTAGGCATTAAGGTGAAACAAGTGCTGACTCACGACGATATCAGCGCCGGTATCGGTGCCGACATCAACGACCGTCGCGGCTTGGCCGGTTGTGTGCCTTTGTATAAAATATTAGGTGCTGCAGCCGAAGAAGGCAAGACGCTTGACGAGCTGGTCGAAATCGCCGAACGCTATAACAACAACGTCGCTACTCTGGCCGTTGCCATGCGCTCTTGTACGCATCCGCAGAATGGTGGTACGATCACCGACCTGCCCCAGGGCATCATGGAGATCGGTATGGGACAGCACGGCGAAGGCGGTGGCGGACAGAAACCGCTTGTATCTGCCGACGATACGGCTGCCGAGATGGTAGACCTGCTTTGCCAGCAGCTCAAGCCGAAGGCTGGCGACAAGATGATGCTTATCATCAACGGCGTAGGAGCGACTACCCACATGGAGTTGAACATCATCTTCCGTAAGGCCTACAAGGAACTGGAAGCCCGTGGCCTCCAGGTTGTCGTAAGCCGTATTCAGGAAATCCTGACCGTACAGGAACAGGCCGGTTTCCAGATGATCATGGCTATCCTCGACGAAGATCATATCGACTATCTGAAGAACAAACGTGCTGATGCACCTTACTGGACAACAATCGGTAAATAAACGAGATATGAAACAACTGACTATCGAAAACTTCAAGGCGATGCTCGACAACGCCTTGAAGAACATCAAAGAACGCGAAGACGAATTTTCTAAACTGGACGCCGTTATCGGTGACGGCGACCACGGCCAGGCAATTGTGACAGCCATGTCCGCTATCGTGGCTACGGCCCAGAAAGGAACGGAGTTCAAAACCATGCTGAACGATATGGGTTTTGACGTCATGTTGCAGGTAAGCGGTTCCACCAGTACGCTGTTGGGGGCTTTCTTCTTAGGTATGAGCGACCATGCTTCCGGTACGGAACTGGATGCTGCCGGAGTGAAAGCCATGTTTGCCGGCGGTCTTGCCAACGTGCAGAAACAGACGAAAGCCCAGAAAGGCGACAAGACCATGATGGACGCCCTGATCCCGGCTGTGGAAGCGATCCAGGCATGTCCTTCGGACGATATCAAGGAAATCCTCGAAGCCGGAGCGAAAGCCGCCCTTGCCGGTGCTGCTTCGACCGTAGAAATGAAAGCCAACTTCGGCCGTGCCCGTAACTACGGCGAACGCTCCGTCGGTTATGCCGACAGCGGTGCAACCTCTTGGAGTTGCATGTTTGAATCGTTCGCACAAGCGCTTTGAGAAATTAAGAATTAAGAATTAAAAATTAAGAAAGGAAAAAAGCTATGGCAGATATGGATGGGTTCAGAGAAGCGAATAATTTCGGCTTCGGACAAACTTCCCAATTTGACAATTTTCATGTAAAAGGTGCGTCTAACTACTCTTGGGGTATGAAAGACCGCCTCTCTCGTATCTTCAACCCGAAAACAGGCCGTGCCGTCATGTTGGCATTCGACCACGGGTTTATCATGGGTCCGACTTCAGGTTTGGAACGTATCGACCTGAATATCGTTCCCCTCGTACAATATGCCGACTGTATCATGTGTACGCGCGGTATCTTGCAAACTTCCATTCCCGCCAACATCAACAAGCCCGTCTGCCTCCGTTCGGATGCCGGTTCTACGATCCTGACGGAATTGAACCGTAACGTCTTGATCGATATCGAAGATGCGATCCGTTACAATGCTTCCGCTATGGCAGTCATGTTCTCTGCCGGCGACGGCGAACAGGAAGCCATCACGGCAGCCAACTTGGTGGAAGCTGTCGATATGGGAAACCGCTATGGCATCCCCGTCATGGGTGTGACGGCTGTCGGCAAACAGATGGCACGCGACTCCCGTTACTTCGCACTCGCATCGCGCGTATGCGCCGAGAACGGTGCTTCTATCGTGAAGACTTACTACTGCGACGGTTTCGAAAAGGTAGCTGCCGCCTGTCCGGTTCCCGTTGTGATCGCCGGAGGTAAGAAACTGCCTGAAAAGGAAGCACTCGAACTCTGCTACAACGCCGTTAACGACGGTGCTGCCGGTGTCGATATGGGACGTAACGTCTTCCAGAGCGAAAACCCTGCCGTACACGAAGGCTTGACACCGGAACAAGGTTTCGAAATGTTCAAGGATTTACAATAATGTGCTAATGGGTCAATATGCCAATGTACCAATGGAATGAATGTCCCATTTGGAGTATTTCACCGGCATATTGGCACATTCGCAAATTGATAAATTATTAGTTATGCATAAATTATTTACTTATCTCTGTTCCGCATTGTTGCTGGTAACCGCTACATCCTGCGAGAAGAAGACAGAAAAATTGCTGTTGGGCGGTTCCGGCTGGAACAAGATCGTGATCATCGATAAGAACACCAAGCAGGTAGAGTGGGAGCATCCCCTCGAAAAAGGCTGGGAATGCAACTCCGCTGTTGCCACTCCCGACGGGAATATCCTCTTTGCCTATGCCAGAGGTGCGAAGCTGATCGACCGCAACCATCAGGAGATCTGGAATATTGCCGCTCCCGATACCTGTGAGATGCAGACTGCCCGCGTGTTGCCCGACGGTAACTATCTTTTGGGTTGGGTAGGCCATCCGGCTGTCATCATGGAGGTGAGCCCGAAGGGAGAAATCCTGTCGCGTACCGAATATGAGACAGGCATCGAACATCCGCATGCCCAGTTCCGCCAGCTGAACAAGAATGCCCGCGGTAACTACCTGATGCCCCTCTTTGCCACTTCCGACGTGCGCGAGATCTCTCCGCGAGGCGAAGTCGTGAAGATCACCCGTCTCGAAGGAACACCCTTCACGACATTGGCATTGGCTAACGGGAACCATTGGGTTGCCTGTGGTGACGGTCACTCCCTGATGGAAGTGAACCTCGACAACGGCGAAGTAGCCCGCCGTTATGGTGAGAACGATATCAAAGGCGCCCGCCTGTTCTTCGTCGCCGGCTTGCTTCCTGCAAAGGATGGCGGCCTGTACGTCTGCAACTGGCAGGGACATGACAAGAATGCCGTAGAGGCCAACAGCCCCCAGGTATTCGAAATCAATGATAAAGGTGAAGTGATCTGGAATCTGAACGATAACGAAAAGTTCGGTATGATTTCTACGATTAGCACGATCGAATAAGCCGTCTTTATTTGGATCATAAAAGGGTATGTCATTCATTTGATGTACCCTTTTTTCATTTACCCTTTCCTACCTCCGTTTTTCTAAAAAAGAGATTAAAACTATCAATCTCTGCTAAAGCTCCGTAAAAATAAAATGACTAAAAAAAACGTACGTTTTTTTTAGTCATTTAGAGGAAGCAAATATACTTAAAATCTTTGAATATCAAATATTCTTATTTGTTTTTTATTCTCTTGTCAGTCAGATGTATCAATGGATAGATCTGATACTCTCTGATAGTCAGCCATTAACAATATTTCAGATATAAAATGACTAAAAAAAACGTACGTTTTTTTAGTCATTTAGAAGACGATTAATCATCATATAACCAATTTGTTACGCCTTCCCTGCTTTTGGGACTGACGAACTTTGGTATGAAATAATATGTATGATAATTTATTTTCAAAATCTGATTTTAAAATTGAATTGGGCGAAAAAATAGTAATTATTGGAAAAACAGGAAGTGGTAAAAGTACTTTGTTAAAACAATTGAAAAATTATTATGATACTAATAATGTTTTCGCAAACGAAAAAAAGATTCAAACATTTTCAACTAATGATATTAATAAAAATATTTGTTATGTATCACAGAATGAATTTCTATTTTCCGATACTTTATATAATAATATTGTTTTAGGAAGAAAGATTGAACAAAATAAATTTTTTAAAGTCATTGAAGAATGCTATATCGATGAAATTATAAAAGATAGTTCTTATTATATGATGATTGAAGAAAATGGTTTTAATATATCTGGTGGTGAAAAACAAAGAATAGCAAGTGCTAGAGCAATTATTACAAATCCTAGTTTGATTTTAGCTGATGAACCGACGGGTGCTCTTGATTCAAAATCATCAAGACAATTGTTAGATAGCATTGAGTTTTTAAATAAAAAACTAAATTCTACAATTTTGATGGTAACTCATGATGCTTTTACAGCAAGTTATGCTTCACGTGTTATATTTATAAAAGATGGAAAAATATTCAGTGAACTAAATAAAGAAAATTTATCTAGAAAAGAATTTTTTGACAATATAATTGATGTAGTTACTTTACTGGGCGGTGAAATGAACGATGCTTTGTAAATTATCTATTTCAAATATTAAAAAAAGTTTTAAAGATTATGCAATTTATTTTGTAACTTTAATACTTGGTGTTTGTATATTTTATATTTTTAATTCAATGGGCAGTCAAACTGCTATGTTA
>OLWT01001467.1_pt1 | contig 12024 bp, 10 predicted proteins | sample 1674001 | NCBI WGS metagenome assembly OLWT01 (sample SAMEA103958137, study PRJEB25191) | human gut metagenome | biome: human-associated habitat [ENVO:00009003]; feature: intestine environment [ENVO:2100002]; material: feces | place: Germany | collected 2013/2015 | reverse complement strand
ACCCGCGGTCTCAACCTTGGCAAGGTTGCGCTTTACCAACTAAGCTATGTCCGCATGTGTTACCTTCACAGGCAACAGGTGACAAAGATACGCCAATCTCAGGAAAAAGCCAAGCCCCCGCGTGTCCCACCGGTTTTCCAACGATTATCGAGCGCCGAAGTGAAGTTCCCGGACTACGCCGACGTGCCGTCCTTCATGGAATCAGGCACGGTATGGGCTTCATCCCTCAACGCGCGATAATGGCGGTATGACGCAACGACAACTGATGCGGGCCACAGTCGAAACGCCCATCGGCCGGATGATGATGGCCTCCGACGGCGAGGGACTTACCGAACTCTGTCTTGAAGACTGGTGGTGGGCCACCGATCACCAAGCCGTTCTCGATTCGAATCGCGAATCCGATAGTGAACCCGACGTATTCCGTATAACCCGCGAATGGCTGACCGCCTATTTCGCCGGCGAACGCCCCGGCTCGGATCAGGTGCCGCCTTTGCATCCCGCCGGCACGCCATTCCAACATGAAGTGTGGAATCTGGTGGCCGAAATCCCCTATGGCATGACGGTAAGTTACGGCGAACTCGCCGCCGAATTGGCCGAACGACGCGGCGGCGGCCGCATGGCCGCGCAGGCGGTCGGAGGCGCAGTGAAGCGCAATCCGGTTACCATCATCGTGCCCTGCCACCGCGTAGTCGGCTCGGGCCGCGCGTTTGGCGGCTACGGCGGCCGACTCGACATCAAGGCCGAGTTGCTTGAACTCGAGGGCGTGGATCTGGCGCGCTTCGATCTGCCGAACCTTTGACGGGCCCAGCGGTCCGCCTCGTCAAAAAGGATTGAGTGGTTAACCCTCCCGCCGGCGGGAGATGGCGCGTAGCGCCGGAGGGTGGTCGGCTGGCTGGCATCGCAACCCTGCTACCCGACAATTTTCGACAAGCCGACGGGAATCCTTCCACGAATTGTTCGCCGTCGGTGCAGTCTTGCTCGATCGCGCCGGCCAAAACCGTACAATCCCTACAATGGAATGCATATGGTTAATTGCTGCGCGCAGCCGCACGGCCGCACGCGATCGCAAGACCACGCAGCCCAAGGGGATATGCAATATCAACGGAAGCAGGAGGTGCGCATGACCGGCATTATCGATTACGCGCACACCGAAACGCGCTCCTTCGCCGACTTGCCGTTCAACGAAATCGACGCCTTGATCATCTCCACGCTCATCTATGAGGATGTGGCCAGTGTCTGTCCGACGTTGATGCTGGATGAGACGCGGTCAGGCTCGTTCGCCGCACGCATTCGCGCTTTCGAACCCAAGCATCCACTGATCTGGCTGAAGGGTATCTGGCATCCCGAGCTTGAATCGGTAAGCCTTGACGAGGCCAACCGCGAGCTGCATCGTTCGCCGGAAACACATGCCGACGACAAGCCGCACGAAGCCCAAATGGTTTCAGTGGTCAACCCGGACCTGACCCACGACCTGTTCCAGGCCGCAGGCGAAAACCCCCGCTACGCCAACGTTCGCCTGGGCGCGGTGGTCGAGCACATCAATCAGGGTGAGCAAACCCAATTCGCCGCCGCCACCTTCCAACTGCCCGACGGCCACAAGCGCCGAAAGCCGACCTACAAAGGCACGTTGGTTATTTCCTTCCGCGGCACCGATGATTCGCTCATCGGATGGAAGGAAGATTTCAATATGGCTTTCCAGTATCCGGTGCCGGCGCAACGTTCAGCCAGCGCCTATCTGGATATGGTGGCGCGACTGTGGGAGGGTCCGATTATTCTGGTCGGCCATTCCAAGGGAGGCAATCTGGCGATTTACGCGGCCATGAACGCCGATCCCAAGGTGCGCAAGCGCATTCAGCATGTCTATTCACTGGATGGCCCCGGTTTCCCGCCGGAGATTGTGACCAGCCCCGCCTACCGCACCATCCAGCCGAAGGTGACGAAAATCGTGCCGAGTTCGTCGATTGTGGGCATGATTTTCGAGACCCCGGAGCCTTGCCGCGTGGTCTCTTCCGATTCGGATGGCATCATGCAGCATTCCGCCTTCACCTGGCTATTGGATGGTGACCAGTTCATCACCGAGCCGGATTTGAGTTCCAGCTCGCAGTTGTTTAACGAGGAGCTGAACCATTGGATCGCCACGCTTACGCCCGAACAGCGCGAGCGTGCGGTGGATGCGCTGTTCACCGTGCTGCACGCCAACGGCGCCACCAGCTTCAGCGAGGTGATGAGCAACTTCCCCGCTTCGATTCCGGCGATGCTTGGCGCGTACGTTGGGCTGACCCCCGCAGACCGGCGTCATTTGGTTGAGGCCCTGGCGATACTGTTCAAGGCGTCCACGGCCAAACGCAAGCCGACGCCCGCCCCGGCTTCCGCACCAAGTTCTGCGACCTCCAAAGCAACAGCCGAGATCCCAGCAGAAACTGCAGCAGGAGCAGATAGCGCAGCTCCGGCCAGAGCCGATACTGATGCCGATGCCGGCACCACAGCTTCGCCATCAGCGGAGGACGCAACTGAAATCGCCGATTAGCTCATAGACATGTCCACAAATAATAGTTATACTGCCCAATAAGTTATTAGACAGCGTGACCATATCACGCTGGTGCATCAGGAGGAAGAGATGCCACGTCCACGCCATGATTCCGAGGTGCTGCCCGCCAAAGAACGCCTCGAGAACGCTTTCTGGGAATTGCTCGCCGACCGCGACTATCGCAAGATCACCGTTACCGACGTGGTGCGTGAGGCTGGCGTGAACCGTAATTCGTTCTACTATCACTTCTCCAGCCTGCCCGAATTGGCCGATTCAGCCATCCTGCATCAGGTCGAATCGATTCCGATCAACCGCACCCCCGATCCGAACGGCAATCCCGAGGAACAATGGCGAGACCGCGTCACCGCCACGCTCTCCGATCCAGAGCAGCGTCAGCGCCTCGACCACCTGGCCCTGTTGGCAGGCCCGCACAGCACGCTTGAACTGACCGAATCGCTGCGCGACTTCTGCCGTCTGCAAATGCTCAGCACATTGCAACGCGACCCCAAGAACCTTGACCTGAAAACCGATCTCATGGTCGAGTTCACCGTGGGCGGCATGCTCGCCGTGCTGCAACGTTGGCCCGAATTGAGCGACACCATCGAAATCAAAGACCTGCTTAAAGAAGATGTGGCCGTGCTGGCCATGGGCATATACCTGGCCATGAGCCAAAAGGACATGCTTAATTACTGGAATCGCATCTTCGTGCACAATGCGCAGGATTCGACCGCCCCCGGCATGCCGGTCGCCGCCACGCATGCCGCGCCATCCACCATCTCATCGTCGAACGGCCCCGCAGGATTCCCCGGGTACACCGCTTGACCGAAAACCAGCGAGTCTGGATTGTTTCCGCCGCACGAACCTCGCGTGAGGTTTCTCACAAGGCGCAATCAGCCTCTCATGCTGGCGTTTCCAACCCACGCACAGGAAGATGGAAGCATGAGCGAAACATCGAACAAGACCCGTCTGGAACATGACTGCATCGGCCAGATGGAGGTGCCGGCGAACGTCTACTGGGGTATTCACACCCAGCGCGCTATCGGCAACTTCCCGGTCTCCGGCATCACCGATAGCCAACATCCCGAGCTGATTCGCGCCTATGCCACGGTCAAGCGCGCCTGCGCCATCGCCAATGAGGAATTAGGCCTGATCGACCCAGCCAAGGCCGAGGCCATTCGCGCCGCCTGCCTAGAAATTGAGGCCGGCAAACTGGCCGATCAGTTCCCGGTCGATGTGATGCAGGGCGGTGCCGGCACCTCGTCGAACATGAACATGAACGAGGTGATCGCCAACCGTGCGTTGGAAATCGCCGGCCGCCAGCGCGGCGATTACACATACATCCATCCGAACGACGACGTCAACAAGTCGCAGTCCACGAACGACACCTACCCGGCCGCCTGCAAACTCGCGCTTATCGACGCGATCGGGCCGCTCGCCGAGTCCACCAAGAAACTCGCCAAGGCCTTCCACGATCTGGCCGACAAACATATCAATGACGTGACGATTGGCCGCACGCAGCTGCAGGACGCCGTACCAATGACCTATGGTCAGGAATTTCATGCGTTTGCCACGCTGTTGAAGTCTGATTTGGCTGCATTCGATCGCGTGGTGCCGCTGCTGGCCCAGCTCAACCTCGGTGCCACCGCCATCGGTACCGGCATTTGCGCGGATCTGCGATTCCGCAAGTCCGCTATCAAGCATCTGGCGCAAATCACCGGGCTGCCGGTCACCGCCGCGCCCGATCCGGTGGCCGCCATGACGGATATGGGCGCGTACGTGGCCACGTCGGCTGCCATCAAGAGCCTCGCCGTGCACCTGAAGAAGGCCGCCGACGATTTGCGACTGCTCAATTCCGGGCCGCGCTGCGGTTTCAACGATCTCAACGTGCCGGCTCGCCAGGCCGGATCGTCGATCATGCCGGCCAAAGTGAACCCTGTGATCCCCGAATGCGTCAACCAGTGCTGCTTCACGATTTTCGGCATGGACGTGACTGTGAACTGGGCTGTGGCCGAGGGACAGTTGCAGCTGAACGCCTTCGACCCGGTGATGGTGCATGAGCTGCTGACCGGCATGGCGTTGCTGACGCACGCCATGGAGACGTTCCGCGTCAACTGCGTGGAAGGCATCGAAATCAATGCTGACCTGGGGCGTTCATACGCCCAGTCCTCACCGTCGATTTCCGCCGCGCTCAACCACTACATCGGCTACGAGCACGCGGCCGACATCGCCGCCGAAGCCGTACATACCGGCCGTACCGTGCGCGAGGTGGCCGGCGAACGCACCGACCTGCCCGCCGAGCAGTTGGACGAGATTCTCGATCCGATTCGACTGGCCCGCGGCCTCGGCCAGACCTGCCGCGAACGCCAGGAGTAGCGGAATCGACCGTAGGCCGATTCCGCTTTCTGCCACCCCGTCTCCACGACTTCACCAGAAACGACCGATACAGTAGGCGTATGACTGAATATGCAGAAGGCATCGCACGCTGGTTTCAGGTGAACGCCGGCAAACTCATCTGGCTGACCATTGTATTGGCCATCGTATTTGTGGCCGACCGCGTCATCAGCCGCGTGTTGCGCAAGATTCTGGACAATTCTCAGATTCCCAGCGCCTCGATTTTCGTGAACCTCACGCGCGTGACCATCTGGGTCACCGGCGCAGCGATGGTACTGCAGCCCGTATTCGGCATCAATCCGACCACACTTATCACCGCCCTTGGTGTTGGAGGTGTGGCGATCTCGCTGGGTCTGAAGGATACAATCGCCAACATCATCGGCGGCTTCGGCCTGATGCTGGGCCGCGTAATCCAACCCGGCGATCTGGTGACCATTCAAGGCGTCACAGGCACCGTGCACGACATCACCTGGCGTCAGACCGTGGTGCGCACCCGTTCCGGAGACATGATGGTCATCCCCAATTCGGTACTCAATACGGCCGCCCTGACCAAGCTCACGCCGGTCAGCGAAGGCATGGCCACGCTTGAGTTCACGGCCAAGGCCTCCGGCGACCCGTCTGCGATCAGTCAGGATATTCTCGACCGCGTAACCAAAGCCACCGCCGACGTGGCGCTGGAGGGTCAGCCGCCATTGGTCAAGTTCACCGGCTTCTCCCCTTACGGCATGACCGGCCAAGTGCTTGTGTTCGCGCGCGAGGGTGTGCTGCCTTCCACCATCAAAGATATGGCGGCGCGAGCCATCGCCGGTTCGGGCACCGAATACCTTGTTGAAGATGGCGGCTCGTCAGGCAATCTGTGATATCTCCCGGCTCGCCTCTCTGGGTCCGGCTATGACAGTCATGCGAACAGCATCCAACCGGTAAGCATCACAGTCAACAGTAGGTACGCGATAACGCCGGGATTGGCATAGGCGGTGCGTATTTTAAGCCCCGCAGGCAACTCCTCTGGCGCAAGATAGAACTCCCAGCTCTTGCGCTTGGTGATAAGCAGTACGATACCGGCAATGCAGAGGCCCAACATCACTGTGCCGTACAACATCATGATGCCCATGTCGCCCATGTTGCCGGCTTCAGCCATACGCATGATTTCGGCCTCGCTGACCGTGCCGTCGAGGATGCGGGGATCGATCTGTTGTATCACCAATGGGGCGAGTACTGACCCGTTCAGGTTGATCAGCATGTGCATAGCCACCGAATACCGCAGTCGGGAGGTGCGCGTGTATACATATCCGAACATCAGTCCTAGGCCAAAGGCGTAGAAGAACTGGAACACGTTCATATGGAATAGCGCGAATGCCAATGCGGAGAATATGATTGCGGTCTTCTCTCCGTACCGGCGCAGGCGGGAGATAATCTCCTTGCGAAAAATCCATTCTTCGCAAACCGGTGCCAACAGGCCTATGAACAATGCGTTCACCCGCCAGTCGCTGCCAAGAATCACGTCGTTGATGCGATTGGTGGCCTGACCATCAGTGGCTCCGGCAGACAATATATTGCCAATCATATTGCCCAAGAACATTACCGGAATGCACATGACGAAAATCTGAATGAACTCCCCCGCCTTCATGGGGTACTGCCGGGTGCGAATAACCGGTACGCGAGTGAAGGCCAACATACTCAGCGGCATGGCCACCACATACAGCGGTCCGGAGGAGGCGAGCAGCACAGCCCAAGCGGGCACATCGGTGCCAAGCAGCGTTCGTAGTGCTTCAGTGGCCAGAATATTCAGTCCGATCCAGAACACCATCATAATGGCGAGCGCCGAGCCGATTGTCGAAAACCGGCGATGGGCCGTGAACCACCAATCGCGTGGAGATTGTTGCGGCTGCTGCGATTGCTGAGGTGCCTGCGGCTGCTGCGCCGGCGGCATTGGTTCGCTCATACTTATCCCCCATAGTTACTGGCCGCAAACGGACCGATCACACGTGCAATACTCTTCAAGAATACGGCACGGCGTTTCGATTGCATTGGGAATGGGGGAGGAAATCATCAATGGGCAAGGAATGATCAACGTCAATCATTCCCAATGCCGAGAAAGTCCCCTACTCTGCAAGATTGCTGTGGGACGGCACGCGATAATCGCCCAAAAATCGCCGCCGTCCCACACACATCATTGCCGATAAGCCATTCGACGATCGTACAGTCACAAAAACAGAACAGAACCGCACGATCATCGCAACGCCATTCAGCAGGCGAGCGCGGCGACCGGACGCGGGGTGACAATCACGTCATCGCCCACCGCCAGACCGGCCGGCAGCTCGCTGGCGGGCAGCTGCACGGTGGCCTTGAGCTGTTCGCCCTTGTTCCAGCGCTGGTATTCGCCGGAGGTGATGACCGTATCCACGCGCACCAAGGAGCCAAGGAAGTGAATGACCTCCACGCGGGCGCGTTCGCCGACGTGCGAATCGCTGCTGCCGGCCAAGGCCAGCGTCAGGTTCTCCGGGCGCACGAGCACGGCCACGGAATCGCCCTTGGCGGAGCCGGCGAGCAGCGGCACGCGCTGGCCGAAGACCACGGCCTCGTCGCCATTGGATGCGCCGGGCAGGCGGTTGGTGAGTCCAATGAACGTGGCCACGTACTCGGTGGCGGGGCGCTGGTACAGGTTCTGCGGAGCGGCGATCTGCTCGATCTTGCCCTTGTTCATCACACCGATGCGGTCGGCCACGGCCAGCGCCTCTTCCTGATCGTGGGTCACGAAGACGGTGGTGGTGCCGGTGGTGAGTTGGATGCGGCGAATCTGGTCGCGCAGCTGGACGCGCACCTTGGCGTCGAGGGCGGAGAGCGGCTCGTCGAGCAGTAGCACGCGCGGCTTGACGGCCAGCGCGCGGGCCAGGGCCACGCGCTGTTGCTGGCCGCCGGACATCTGCTGCGTGTACTTCTTGGCCTGATCGGCAAGTCCCACGAGCTCCAGCTGTTCCATGGCGATCTTGCGGCGTTCTGCCTTGCCCATGCCGCGCACTTCGAGGCCGAATTCCACGTTCTCCAGGGCGGTCATGTGCGGGAAAAGCGAGTAGGCCTGGAACACCATGGCCATCTCGCGCTTGTTGACCGGCACGCCGGTGACGTCTTGGCCGCCGACCATGATGCGGCCGCCCTGGATGTCTTCGAGGCCGGCGAGCGAGCGCAGCGCGGTGGACTTGCCGCAGCCGGAGCCGCCGAGCAGCACGACCATTTCGCCGGGCTTGATGTCCAGGTTGAAGTCGTCGAGCGCGTGAACGGTGGAGCCGGGGTAGATCTTGACGACGTCGCGCATCTGGATGGAGCCGCCGCCGCGCTTGACGCTGTCTTTGAGCAGGGCCTTGGCGGCCTTGGTCACGTCCTTGCCGCGCACGCCTTCGAGGGTGGCGGTGGGATCGTTCTTGAAGGCGTCCTCGGCGGCAGCGGACGTGGTGGCGGGCGCCGAAACAGAAGCCGCGGCATCGGCACCGGCATGGCGACGGGTGAAAATCGAATCGTTGTTCATCAGGTTACTTACCTTCCCTTGACTTGCGCATTGCGTCGGAGATCAGGTCGAGCGCAACGAGGAGCACCGCACCGAAGAGCAGAGCCAGCAGCGACATGGCGGTGGAGATTTGAGAATTGGACTGGCCGAGCTGGTAGAGCGCGACCTGCAGGTTCATACGGCCGAGCAGCGAGGCGACGGTGTATTCGCCCAGCACCACGGCGATGGAGATAAAGGATGCCGAGAGAATCGACTGCCATAGGTTCGGGATGATCACCTTGAAGAACACCTTGGGCCAGGAGGCACCGAGCGAGCGGGATGCCTCGACCAGCGTCTTGACGTCGATGGAGTTAAGCCCCACGGCGATCGCGCGGAAGGCGAACGGCATCACGAGAATCACGTAGGCAAAGCACAGCCAGATTGGGTTGGTGCTCAGCACGTCGGCGGACAGCCAGCGGTAGATCGGGCCCAAACCCACCACCAGCACGATGGCCGGGATGGTCAGCGGCAGCGTGGCCACCCATTCGATCGCGCGCTCCAAAACCTTGGAGCGAATATGCACGATGACCATGGTGGGCACCAGCAGCACCAGCATGATCACCACGGTGACCGCGCTCAGGGCCAGCGAGGTGCCGATGCCCTGCCACAGCACGGTCAGGTCGGCACCCAGCGACTCGCCGTTGCCGGTGAAAATCGCGATCCACGGCGCGGCCGACCAGCGGCCGGACAGCGGGTGACGCAGGGTGAAGATGAGCATGGCCAGCAGCGGCACGAACAGGAACGCCAGGGTGACGAACAGGATCACGAATTTGATGATGCTCTGTTTACGCGCACGAGCGGCGCGCAGCTGCGGCGGCTTGGTTGCGGAAGTTTCGGTCATTGCCAACGTCCGGCCCTCTTTTCCACGGCGTGGCTCAACAGCATGACGATGGCCACGACGATGATCATTGCGAATGCCAGCACCTGGGCAAAGCCCTGCTGGTTGGGGTCCAGTTCGTTGCGCATGGCACCTTGGATCATAAGCGGCACCAGAATCGAACGCTGGGAGAACAGGGCCGCGGCGGTCGCGTATGCGGAGAACGCGGACGCGAACAGCAGCAGGAACGCGGAGATGAATCGCGGCGCCAGAATCGGGCCGGCCACGCGCGTCCAGTATTGGAAGGTGTTGCCGCCGAGGCTTTCCGTGGCTTCGCGCCACTGCGGGCGGATGGAATCGACCGCGGGCAGGAAGATGATGATCATCAGCGGAATCTGGAAGTAGCAGTAGATGGTCACCAGGCCCGGCAACGAACTGAGCCAGTTCGGGTTCACGGTGTAGCCGGTCAGTGTCTTGATAAGCATGGTGCCGATACCGTTGATGCCGATGGTGGCGATGAACGCGAACGCGAGCATCACGCCGCCGAACTGAGCAAGCACGGAGGAGATGGCGGAGACCATACGACGCAGCAGGCCGTTCGGCTTGGCACCAATGACCAGTGCGTAGGAAGCGAGCGCGCCCACCACTGCGCCGATCAGAGAGGATGCTAAAGACACCAGAATCGAGGTGCCGAATGCGGCGATGGTGTTGGCCTCGAACATCTTATTGAAGTTCGCGAGCGTGAAGTTGCCGCTGCGATCCTGGAATGCACCGACAATCACGATGACGGTGGGTGCGAGCAGGAAGCAGGCGGTGTAGGCGAAGAACGGGAGCGTGGTGGCGAGCGTGCCCAGCTCCTGGCGGTGCTTGGCCATCGCCGAGGAGAGAGGAGAAGCGGGAGTAGCGGACGGACCCGCAGCCTTGGCGGCAGCAGGTCCGTTCGATGCAATGGGTGCGATTGCGGCGGTCATCGGTCTGTGCCTCAGTTGCCGATCGTCTTGTCCCAGTTGTTCTGGAGCCACTCGGTGATGCGGGTGGAGTCGTCGTTGGTGTAGGAGACCGGCTCGCCTTCGATGGTGATGGCGTCCTTCAGAGTGGCCTGGTCGACGGTGCCGTCTTCCTTCATGGAATCGAGCAGCACCGGGTTGGCGCCGCCCTTGAACCACAGGTTCTGGGCGTCGGCGGTGTACAGGTACTCCTCCCACAGGCGGGCGGCGGCCGGGTGCGGCGCGTCCTTGTTGATGGCCTGGTTGTAGTAGCTGACGACCTGGGCCTTCGGGAAGGTCTTGTACTTCCAGTTCACGCCCTTGTCCTTGAGCTCCTTCTTGTAGGAGGCCTGGTTGTAGGTCCAGTCGAAGACCACGCCGGTCTGGCCGGAGTCGATGGTGCCGTTGGTCACGTCGACGGTGGTCAGGTTGCCGGCTTCCTTGAGCTTCTTGAAGTAGTCAAGGCCGGGCTGCAGGTTGTTGATGTCGCCACCGGCGAGCTGGTTGGCCATCAGGTAGCCGTTGAAGGCGGCGCCAGCCTCGGCGGGCTTGCCGTTGAGGGCCACGGTGCCGGCGAACTTCGGGTCGAGCAGGTCGTCCAGGGAGCTGATGTCGCCGTACTTGTCGGCGTTCCAGCCCACGGACATGATGCCGGTGTAGTCGGCGTAGTAGGCGCCGTCGGCGTCCTTGGCGGTGTCCGGGATCTTGTCCCAGGCCTGCACCTTGTACGGGGCGAAGTAGTCGGTGGAGGTGGCGGCGATGGCCTGGCCGACATCGAAGACGTCGGGGGCGGCGTCGGTGCCCTTGTTGGTCTTGGCGGCGTCGAGCTCTTCCTTGGATGAGGCGTTCGGGATGAGCTCGGTGACCTTGATCTCCGGGTACTTCTTCTTGAAGCTCTCGATGACCTCGCCGTAGTTGGACCAGTCGTGCGGAAGGGCGATGACGTTCAGCGCGCCCTCTTCCTTGGCGGCCTTCTCGAGGTCTTCCATGGTGCCGAAGTCGGCGAGGGAGGTGGCTTTGGCGGACTTTTCGTTCACGGTGACGGCCTTGCCGGTGCTTTCGCCGGTGCCATCGGAGGAGGCGTTGCTCGAGCCGCAGGCGGCCATCGAGAACGCGAGCACGGCGGCGAGGGAGCCGGCCGCGATCTTACGCAGGTTGTTCATAATGTTCCTTTTCTCAACATCATCCAGACGACAGTCTGGGGAGTCGGGCTTGGTATGCGCGGCATTCGCGCGGCCCGTGAATCCAAGAAAAGAAACTATGCGCCTAATCTGTCCTGACACTGGCGCGCAAGTGAATTGCGTTCGCCATTTGCTGTACGCCTGTTGAACTTAGGAAAACTTGGCATGAATTACTGACAGGTATGGGCGATGTGTCAATAGCGGAACCGGCCTGCGGCCGATTCCGCACCACACTTACCTCAGCACGCCCTCAATCAATCGCGTGATGAGTTCGGTGTAGCTCACTCCGGTGGCATCCCAAGCCTTGGGATACATGGAAATCGGCGTGAAGCCGGGCATGGTGTTGATTTCGTTGACCATCACCGTGCCATCAGGCGTCACGAAGGTGTCCACACGGCTCAAGCCGGCACCATCCACGGCCTTGAACGCGCGACGGGCCACGTCACGCACGTCCTCAAGCACGCTGACCGGCAGATTGGCAGGCACTTCCACGTGGCTGGCGGAGGCATCCATGTACTTGGAGTCGAAATCGTAGAACTGGTCGTCGTTCTGATGATCGAGCACGATTTCGCCGGGCCAGC
>OLWT01001462.1_pt1 | contig 12046 bp, 10 predicted proteins | sample 1674001 | NCBI WGS metagenome assembly OLWT01 (sample SAMEA103958137, study PRJEB25191) | human gut metagenome | biome: human-associated habitat [ENVO:00009003]; feature: intestine environment [ENVO:2100002]; material: feces | place: Germany | collected 2013/2015 | reverse complement strand
GTGGCGTCGGTGGTGTATGTTCCCTATTTGGGCAAGATGTATCTCGCGTGGCGCGGGGGCGGTGCTTTCCTGAAAGAGGGGGTGGCGGCCGATTCCGACGCGGAATACTCGTACGGGCAGATCGTCGAAAGTATGCGGCGCCTGCCTGTAGAGTCGGCGCGGCATGAACATCCCCGGGTCGCCGTGTCCCGGTCGCACAAGTCGCCCGAACTCGCGGAGTATATCGAGGAATTGCGAAAGAGCCATCCCGATCTGGAGGTCGTGGAGCAGGGCAGCTCCTATAAGTTTTGTTTGCTGGCGGAAGGCGCGGTGGATTACTATTTTCGGACTACTTCCACGTATGAATGGGATACTGCGGCGGGGGAGTTGATTCTCTCCGAAGCGGGGGGCGAAACGCTTTCGCTGCCGGATTATCGTCCGTTGCGTTACAACAAGACGGATCTGGTTAATTCTTGGTTTTTCTGTCGCGCCCGTAAAATGCCGGGTTGCAGGTCGGAGGCGGAGATGATGGTCGGGGAGTGTTCTGCGGCGGACTGACCGCCTCTCGGCATCGTGGGGTTGAAACCGAGAAAATAGAAACACGGGTAATCTGAATTCAGATTGCCCGTGTTTTCGGTTTGCGGAGAATTTGTCGCCGATTATTTTTTTGCGGAGCCGTGTACTGCGGCTGCCGCTTCGGGGGTGCAGGCGGCGCAGTTGCCCGAGCATCCGGGCTCCGATGCGCAATCTTCGAGTCCCGTCATCTGTTCGCGGGTCTCCTGAACGGCGCATTTGATACCCAGTTTGCGCATGTTTTCGTTGGTGGAAATTTCGGAGTCGATGTGGTGTCCCTTGAAAATCAGGGTGAGCGACATGGCCAGGACGAAAAGTCCGACGGCCAGAATCGCCAAAAGAATTATGATTAACCAGGTTGGCATGGTAACTGAAATTTAATAGTGGAAATTTGGGTGTTCCGATGCAAATTTATACATTTGTGTTATTAATTGCAAAAATGCTGCCCGGAATGATCCGGGCGTATGCTGACAGAGTAAATCCGGTATGAAAATCGTTATTGCGGGTGCGGGCGAAATGGGAAGCCATCTGGCGAAAATGCTCAGCGGCAACGGGCACGACATCACGGTCATAGACAGCGATCCGAAACTGCTGGCCGACGTGGCCAGCCTGGCCGACGTGCTGACGGTCGAGGGCGACTCCACGACCTTTGCCGTGTTGCGGAAGGCTTCGGTGCGAAAGTGCGACCTGTTCATCGCCGTCAATCATGTCGAGAACGACAACGTGGTGGCAGCGGTGCTGGCCAAGCAGCTCGGGGCCAAGAAATCCATCGCCCGGATCGACAACAACGAATACCTGGAGCCCAATAACAAGGAGATTTTTATCAACATGGGTATCGACTACCTGTTCTATCCGGAAAAGGTGGCGGCTCAGGAGGTGATCAATCTGTTGGGGCACACTTCGACGACGGAGTACGTCGATTTCTCGAGCGGACGGCTTTCGCTCGTGGTTTTCCGTCTTGATCCGACCTCGTCCCTCATCGGACGCGAACTTTCGGGTTTCAAGGACGATGCGGCGCAGCTCAGCTATCGGACGGTGGCGATCGCTCGCGGCGGTCAGACCATCATCGCCCGGCAGGATGAAATATTTATGGAGGGCGACATGGTGTATGTCATCGCCCGGCAGGATGCCGTGAAGGAGGTGATGGAGTTCTCGGGGCATTCCAACGTGGAGATCAACAACATGATGATCCTCGGCGGTTCGCGCATCGGCATACGCATTGCGACCGAATTGCAGGACGAGGTCAATATCAAGTTGATCGACTACAATGCCGAGAAGGCCTATCGGTTGGCCGAATTGTTGGACAAGACGTTGATTATCAATGAAGATGGCCGCCATATCGAAGCGATGCTCGAGGAGGGGCTGGCCAATATGGACGCTTTTATCGCGGTGACGGGGCGCAGCGAAACCAATATTCTGGCGGCGATGCTCGCCAAACGCATGGGCGTCAAGAAGGTGATCGCCGAGATCGAGAACCTCGATTATATCAATCTGGCCGAGAGTATCGGTATCGATACGATCATCAACAAGAAACTGGTTACGGCGTCGAACATCTTCCGCTTCACGATGTCAACCGACGTGCAGGCGATCAAGTGTCTGACGGGCAGCGAGGCCGAGGTGCTGGAGTTCATCGTGAAACCCAACTCCCCGGCCACGAAGGTGCGGATCAAGGACCTCGGGCTGCCGGAGGATACGATCATCGGCGGCATCGTCCGCGGCGACAAGGTTTTCATCGCCGTGGGAAACATGGAGTTGAGCGCCTACGACCGCGTGGTGGTTTTCGCCATGCCGGCGTCGATCTCCAAAATAGGATATTTCTTTAATTAACGATAAGGAGGAGCAGCGCAGGATGTCGATTCGGAACAGTTTGTTACGTACCTATTTCGCCCGCCGGATGAAGGCGATAGATCGTTTTCGGCGACATCCGGACCAAGTGCAGGCCGAGATGTTCCGACAGCTCATTGCGCGGGGGGCCGATACGGAGTTCGGTCGTCGGCACGGTGTTGCCAAGCATCTTACGCCCGAGGCGTTCGCCGCACGGGTCGGAGTGCAGGACTACGAGAGTTTCAAGCCTTATATCGAGCGGATGCTGGCCGGAGAGAAGAATGTCGCTGCCCCGGGGCGGGTGACGCTTTTCGCCCGTTCGTCGGGAACTACGTCCGACCGCAGCAAATTCATTCCCGTCACGCGGGAGTCCGTGTGGTGGAACCATACGCTCGGTATGCGGGACGTGGCGGCGGTGTATGCTTCGGCCAAGCCGCAGACGAAGATCTTCGACGGCAAGACGCTGACGCTCGGCGGTTCGTATGTCCGGGAGAACGGAGCTCTCATCGGGGATCTGTCGGCTGTGCTGATCAGCCAGACTCCGTTCTGGAGCGGTTGGTTCCGGGCGCCGAAGATGGAGACGGCTCTGATTCCGGATTTCGACCGGAAGATAGAGGGGATCTGCCGGGAGTGTACCCGAGAGAAGATCACGGCCTTTGCCGGCGTGCCTTCGTGGAACCTGGTGCTGATGCGCCGGGTGTTGGAATATACGGGCAAGAGCAACCTGCTCGAAGTGTGGCCCGATCTGGAATTTTTTGCGCACGGGGGCGTGGCGTTTACGCCCTACCGCAAGTCGTTCGCCAAGCTGATCCCGTCGGAGGGGATGACCTATCTGGAAACTTACAACGCTTCGGAGGGGTTTTTCGCGCTGGCTGACGATCTGACGCGGGACGATATGCTGCTGATGCTCGATTACGGGACTTATTACGAATTTCGCAGCGGCGAGCAGATCGTGCCGCTCGAAGGCGTTCGGGTCGGAGAGGTTTATGCGATGATCGTGACCTCGATCAACGGATTGTGGCGCTATGAGATAGGCGATACGGTGGAATTCACCTCGACGAATCCCTACCGCATCCGTTTCGCGGGTCGCACGCGTCAGTTCATCAACGTCTTCGGCGAGGAGCTGATCGTGGATAACGCCGAGCGGGCGCTCGCGGCGGCCTGCGAGCAAACCGGTGCGGTGGTCGAAGAGTACTCCGTGGCGCCCTGTTTCATGGGGCTGAATACCCGGGGAGCGCACGAATGGGTGCTGGAGTTTTCGGAGCGGCCCGATACGCCGGAGCATTTTGCCGAAGTGCTGGACCGGGAGCTTCGCAGCGTCAATTCGGATTACGACGCCAAGCGGCAGACGGCGCTCGATCCGCCCCGCATCCATGCCGTGCCGCCGGGAACGACGCTGCGCTGGTTGCAGAAGACGGGCAAGAACAAGCTGCCCCGTATGCGCAACGACCGTACGGTTGTGGAACAGTTACTGAAGATTGAACAATAAATAACGCGACGACACGCGTCGCTTTGCCGGGGGCCGGGGATTGCGGCGGGAGGCGGTTTTCTGCCGTGCCGCCGCAGACGGTGGACTTGCCGGGCGGCGGGACCGGGAAGGGGCCCCGCAGTGCGGCGTGAAGTGCGTGACGTCGTCAAAACATCCGATTTATGTACATTGCGATAGCCGGAAATATCGGCAGCGGCAAAACCACGCTGACCGAGATGCTGACCGAGCGCTACGGCGCCAAGGCCTATTACGAGCAGAGCGACAATCCCTACATCGGGGATTTCTACAACGATATGAATCGTTGGTCGTTCAATCTGCAAATGTATTTTCTGGGCAGCCGCATTCAGCAGACGATGGATATTCTGCGCAGCGGTCCGGTCGATATTTTTCAGGATCGGACGGTGTACGAGGATGCCTATATTTTCGCCGACAACCTGCATCGCATGGGGCTGATGTCGGGTCGGGACTTCGATACTTATATGAGTATCTTCGGGTTGATTACCAACCTGGTGCCCCGGCCGGACCTGTTGATTTACCTCAAGGCCAGCGTGCCGACGCTCATTTCGCAGATCCGCCGCCGGGGTCGCGCCTACGAAATGAACATCGACGAACAGTACCTGCGGCGGCTCAACTACCGTTACGACGACTGGATCGAACATATCTACCGGGGCGAAGTGCTCGTGATCGATAAGGATCGTGAGGATTTCGTTGCGGATGCTGCGGTGATGGAGAAGATCTGCGCTCGTCTCGACCGGAAGCGGGAGGAGCTCGAAAACGCTAAAAAATAGTCCCTATGTTGCCGGAATCTTTCACGCGGCGGGTTATGGCCGAACTGGGACCGGAGGAGGGGCGTGCGCTGTGTGAGGCGCTCGAAGGCCCGGCGCCGACATCCGTCCGCCTGCATCCGCAGCGTCCCTGCCGCTGGAGCGGAGCCGAGGCGATTCCCTGGTCGCCGGCAGGACGTTACCTGACGGAGCGGCCTTCGTTTACGCTCGATCCGGCTTTCCATGCCGGGGCTTATTACGTGCAGGAGGCTTCGTCGCAGTTCCTGGCTCACGTGCTGGCCGGGGAGGAGGTCGCCGGAAAACGGATTCTGGACCTTTGCGCCGCGCCGGGGGGAAAGACGACGCTCTATGCGTCGCTCGCAGGCAGCGACGGGCTGGTAGTGGCGAATGAAGTCAATCGCCAGCGGGCGGCTGTTCTGGCGGATAACGTCCGCAAGTGGGGACTGGGAAACGTGGCGGTGACGGTGAACGAGCCGGCACAGATCGCGGTGCTCGAAGGATGGTTCGACATCGTGGCGGTGGATGCCCCCTGTTCCGGCGAGGGGATGTTCCGCAAGACACCCGAGGCACGGGACGAGTGGAGCGAGAACAATGTGAAGATATGTGCCGTCCGGCAGGCGGAGATTCTGCGCGAAGCGTGGAAGACGCTGCGTCCCGGCGGATTGCTGATATACAGCACCTGCACGTTCAACCGACTGGAAAACGAAGGGTCGCTGGAGGGACTGCTGGCCGAAGCGGGTGAAGAGATCGTCGAATCGACCGCTTTCGATTGCCCGCCGGCGTGGGGTGTGGTTTGCGGTCGGGTCGGTCCTTTCCGGACGTTCCGTTTCTATCCGCACCGGACCCGGGGCGAGGGATTTTTTGCGGCGGTGGCCCGTAAGGTGTCCGATGGCGGAAGCCGTGTCCGTGTGCCCAAGTCCCGCCGAACGATTTTCGCGCCCGCCGGACGCAGGGAGTGTGCGGAACTAGCCCGTTGGGTCGCCGAACCCGGGCGGATGCGTTTTGCGGCGGTGGCGGATGTCTATTATGCGTATTACGAATCGCAGTACGAGGCGGTGAAAATGCTGGCCGAATCGCTGCGCGTGATCGCCTCGGGCGTTGCGATGGGGCAGATCTTCAAGGAGCGGCTCAAGCCCGATCATGCGCTGGCGATGTTTTGCGGATTGGATCGCGGAGCGGTGCCTGTTGCCGAGTTGTCCGAAGAGGAGGCGCTGCGGTTTCTGCGCAAGCAGGAGGCGGAGGCTGCGGCTTTCGCCGAGGGGATGAATCTGGTGACGCACGGGGGAGCGGCCCTGGGTTTCGCCAAGCGGATTCAGAACCGGGTAAACAATATGTATCCCAACTCGTTGCGGATATTCAACCTGTAATTGTACATGTTATGGCCAAGAAACTATTCTATTCGATGGGCGAGGTGTCGGAGATGTTCGACGTCAATGCTTCGCTGATCCGTTTTTGGGAGACGAAATTCGATATCCTGCGCCCGCAGAAGAACAAGAAGGGCAACCGTCTTTTTTCTCCGGCCGATGTCGAAAACCTGAAATTGATCTATCATCTGGTCAAGGAGCGGGGCATGACCCTCGACGGAGCCGCCCGTTGTCTGAAACAGAATAAAGGAACCATTTCGCGCGATGCGGAGCTGCTCGAACGTCTTCAGCGTGTCCGGGCCCTGCTCGAAGAGGTGCGGGCCGAACTCAAGGAGAGTGCGGAGGACCGGGCGGTTGTCGCGGAAAATGGGGCTGGAGAGGCGGCCGAAGTATCGGCGCTCCCGGTTCGTACCCGGAAGAAGCCTGCCGCGCAGGAGTTGGCGGACGATGCCGGAGGGGATGGAGCGGAGAGTAAAGGACCTGTGCAGGTGATCGAACCAGGTCCCCGGAGCGAAAAGCCGGCGCCGAAACGTTCGGCGGCGCGTCAGCCCCGGCGCAAGAAGGAGAAAGAGGAGGCGGAGAGCAAGGAGTTGTTCGCCTTCTATGAACAGTCGTTGTTTTAGACGGACGTTTTGAAATACGGCAGGCGGGTACATTTTGCCTTCGCCTCCGATTCGGAGGGGGCGGTGACGTTGCGGACCGCTACGGCGATAGGCCCGACCGGGTATGCGAACGAACCCGATACTTCGGTATATCTTTTGGGGCGCGTAGCGCCGCAAGTCCCTTCGAGGTGAGGATTTCGGGGTGGGCAGCATTATGGACGGGAGCACAGGCCGCGAACAAGCGACCGTCGGATATGGTACGTTGAAAATATAATCGCCTTTTCAAATAATGTAGTAGGATTATGAAAATCAGAGATATTGCTGAAGTGATCGAACGATATGCTCCGCTCCGTTTGCAGGAATCGTACGACAATGCCGGTCTTATCGTGGGACGGCCCGAGGACGAAGTGCATCAGGCGCTGCTGGCTGTCGATGTGACCGAAGAGGTGTTGGACGAGGCGGAGCAGACGGGGTGCGATCTGATAGTCACGCACCATCCGATCGTTTTCCATGCCCTCAAGCGGTTCAATTCGGCTACTTATGTGGAGCGGTGCGTCGAGCGGGCGATCCGTCGGGGAATAGCGCTCTACGCCTGTCATACCAACCTGGACAGTGCGCCGGGCGGCATGAGTTGGCGGTTGGCGGAGATGCTCGGCGTGGAAGAGTTACGGGTGCTGCAACCGACCGATCCTGCGGACGGGCGGGTCGGCTTCGGGGTGGTGGGCGAACTGCCGCAGTCTATGTCGGTGCGGGATTTTATGCGGCGTATTCAGGAGCGCCTGCCGGTGCAGGTAATCCGCCATTCCGAGCTGGTCAAGGAGCAGGTACGGCGGGTGGCCGTATGTACCGGAGCGGGAGCCTCGCTGCTCGGCGAAGCGCGTCGTGCGCAGGCCGATGTGTATGTCACTTCGGACCTTAAATACAATGATTTCATGACCCCCGACGGAGCCTTCGTGGTGGCCGATATCGGCCATTTCGAGAGCGAATATTGCGCAATCGACATTTTGTTTGATATTTTATCGAAAAATTTATTTACCTTTGCGGTTCGCAAGAGTGTAAATTCACGTAATCCGATCGGTTACATAGTTCCGTCTAAACAATAAAAACACGATATGGCAACACAGAAAAAGACAGCTGAAGTTGATTATTCGATGCAGGAGAAAATCCTGGCCCTCTACGATCTCCAGAAGATCGACAGCCAGATCGATTCGATCAACAAGGTGAAGGGTGAGCTGCCGCTCGAGGTGCAGGATCTCGACGACGAATTGGCCGGTTTGAAGGCGCGTGTCGAGAATATCAATGCCGAAATCGAGGAGCTCAATGCTCTCTCCAAGCAGCGCAAGCGCGAGGTGGATCAGGCCAAGATACTCATCGGCAATTACAAGGAGCAGCAGAACAACGTCCGGAACAACCGCGAGTTCGATGCGATTAGTAAGGAGATCGAGTATCAGGAGTTGGAAATCGAGCTGGCCGAAAAGCGTCTGAAAGAGTATGCTGCCGGAATCAAGGTCAAAAAGGCGCAGGTCGAGGAGACCGAGGCCCTGATGACGGAGCGCCGAAAGGACCTCGAAGCCAAGCAGACCGAATTGCAGAGCATCGAAGCGGAAACGGCCTCGCAGGTGGCGGAATTTACGGCTCAGGCGGCTAAAGCGCAGGCCAAGATCGACAAGCGGTTGCTGGAGGCTTACCAGCGGATCCGTCATAACGTGCGCAACGGACTTGCCGTGGTGACGGTGCGGCGCGATGCGTGCGGCGGCTGTTTCAACCGCATTCCGCCCCAGCGCCAGATGGAGATCCGTCAGGGCAAGAAGATCATCATTTGCGAATACTGCGGTCGTATTCTGGTGGCCGATCCCGAAGAGCAGCAATAGCAAGCGTTTGGGGTTGAACGATTTGTAGCCCGACCTTCCCACGGAAGGTCGGGCTGTATTCGTTGAGTCGAAACGGGGACGGCCTCTTTTCCGAATGAGGATTTCGAAACCCCGATTGCTTTTTTTCGATACGATCGTTGCGTTCGGATGAAACTTTTGCCGCGAAATCGTTGTTTTTTCCAAATAATAATTAATTTTGCGATGATGTAACTTTTTGAAATACCCGATAGATGAAGATAGCTCTGGCTCAATTGAATTATACGGTCGGCGACGTCGCAGGAAATACAAACAAGATCATCGAATCCGTACGTCGTGCGAAAGCCGAAGGCGCGGACCTCGTCGTTTTTGCCGAGCAGGCGATCAGCGGTGCTCCTTCGTTCGATTTGCTGCGGAAAAATCCTTTTTTGGAACAGTGCGAAGATGCGTTGATGCGGATTGCTGCCGAATGCGATACGGTGGATGCGATCGTGGGGCTTCCGATTCTCACCAAGGAGGGGACGATCAGTGCCGCAGCGTTGATTCAACAAGGAAGAGTCGTCCGCTATGTGGGAAAACAGAATATCACCGTGCGCCGCGAATTGGGATTTCTGACCCCTTCGAAAGGTTGCGAATACGTTACGATACGGGGTTGCCGCTGTGCGCTGGTCGTAGGCGACGATCTTTTTCATACCCCGGATTTCGACAAGTCGGTCGAAACCGTCATCAATATCCATGCCCGCCGCTACCGCAAGGGCGACTTGAGTCGTCGGTACGACGTAATCCGGAATATCGCCTACGTCAAGGGAAAGAATGTGGTGATGGTCAATCAGGTCGGCGGTGCTACGGAGCTGGTTTACGACGGGATGTCGGGCGTGATGGACAACTGGGGCAAGCTGGTGCGGCTGCTGAAAAGTTTCGAAGAGGACTTTCAGGTGTTCGATACCGAAAATCCCGCTTGCAGCGTCGAGTCCGTCCCTGTGTCGGTGAACGACCGTACCCGCTTCATTTACGAGGCGGCTTGTTGCGGTCTGCGGGATTTCTTCGTTAAAAACGGGTATAAAAAGGCCTGTGTCGGCGTTTCGGGCGGTATCGACTCCGCCGTGGTCGCTTGTCTGGCGGTTGCAGCGCTGGGGGCGGAGAACGTGCGGGGATTGATGATGCCCTCACAGTTTTCGTCGGAAGGATCGGTCGAGGATGCCAAGCAACTGGCCGAAAACCTCGGTATCGAGTTCCATGTCGTGCCGATCACGGAGGCTTACCGCAGTATCGTCGATACGTTGATCCCGGTGATCGGCGGTACGGATTTCGATGCGACGGAGGAGAATATCCAGTCCCGCATCCGCACGTTGATGCTTATGGCCCTGCAGAACAAGAACGGCTATGTCCTGCTCAACTGTTCCAACAAGAGCGAGAATGCGCTCGGTATCTGTACGCTCTACGGCGATACCGGCGGCGCTTTCAGCGTGACGGGCGATCTGTATAAGACCGAGATGTACGACTTGGCCCGCTATATCAACCGGAAATTCGGTGCACCCATTCCTGAAAACATCCTGACCAAAGAGCCTTCTTCGGAGCTTCGGCCCAACCAGAAGGACAGCGACATGCTGCCCTCTTACGAGGTGGTGGATGCCATCCTGTACCGTCTGATCGAAGACGGACAGTCGCGTGAAGAGATCATCAATGCCGGATTCGACAGCGACGAGGTACAGAAAATCTATGCGATGGTCATGCGTAACGAAAAGAAGCGTTTTCAGTATCCGCCGGTGCTTCGACTCTCGTCCTCCTCGTTCGGGCATGAGTACCGTATGCCATTGACCCATAAATATGTAAAGTGACCCGATGGACCGTATCGAACATAGCGGGGTGGTGAAGCGCGTCGATGCGGAGAGGGTTTGTGTGGAAATTACGGCTCATGGCGCCTGCGGGGGCTGCAAGGCCCGCGAAGCCTGCGGTTTGGGTGAGACCGGGCAGAAAATCGTGGAGATACGTACTCCGGCTGCGGCGACGTATCGTCCCGGCGACAGGGTGACGGTCGCTATAACCCGACGAACGGGAGCGGTCGCGGTTTTGTTGGCTTATGTCGTGCCTTTCGTCGTCCTGATCGGCGTGGTGGCAGTATGCTATCTGCTCGGCGCGGGCGATGGGGCGGCGGTACTTGCAGGATTGGGATCTGTCGTCCTGTACTATGGGATTCTCTGGCTTCTGCGCCGGAAGATCGATAATGCGATTCATTTCACAATATCCGAATAATATGGAGGTATTACTTTACACAGTGCTTACACTTTGCGTGTTGGGAATCCTTGCCGCGCTGATCCTCTATTTCGTGGCACAAAAGTTCAAGGTCGAGGAAGATCCCCGGATCGACGAGGTCGAAAAGATGCTGCCCGGTGCGAACTGCGGCGGCTGCGGATTCGCCGGATGTCGCGGTTTGTCCGATGCGTTGGTGAAGCGGACCGACATCTCTTCGCTCTTCTGCCCGGTGGGCGGGGCCGAAGTGATGAAGACCGTCGCTGCCTACCTGGGCAAGGCTGCTCCGGAGAAGGAGCCCCAGGTGGCTACCGTCCGCTGCGGCGGCAGTTGCGAGAAACGTCCCCGGATCAATGCGTACGACGGTGTTACGTCCTGCGCGGTGGCTGCTTCGCTTTATGGCGGAGAAACGGGGTGTACGTACGGCTGCCTGGGATACGGGGATTGTGTGACGGTTTGTAACTTCGATGCCATAGCGATAAATCCCGAAACGAGGCTTCCAGAGGTCGATTTCGACAAATGTACGGCCTGCGGCGCGTGTGTCAAGGCTTGTCCCAAGTCGATTATCGAGTTGCGGAAGAAGTGGCCCAAGCAGCGGGCGGTTTACGTCGCGTGCGTGTCGAAAGACAAAGGGGCGGTGGTGATGAAAGCCTGCAAAGCCGGCTGTATCGGCTGCGGAAAGTGTGAGAAAGTGTGTCCGTTCGGAGCCATTACGATCCAGAACAACCTGGCTTTCATCGACTCCTGGAAATGCAAGCTCTGCCGCAAGTGCGTGAACGAATGCCCCACCGGTGCCATCCGTCTGGTCGGTATGGAGCCGCTGCCCAAGGAGCCTAAAGCCGCTCCTGCATCGAAGCAAACGTCGGCAGCGGGAGAGAAGCCGGCTTCGGAGGAGAAGAAGACTGAAAAAACCGAATCCTGATCCGAACGATAAAACCGAAAACAAACGCTATGAAGACATTTCCGAGAGGCGGAGTACATCCGTCGGATAACAAGTTGAGTCGGGCGGAGGCCGTCGAGGTACTGGCGTTGCCCGATGTGGTGAATGTTCCTTTGTCGCAGCATATCGGTGCGCCGGCGGTTGCGAAGGTGGCCAAGGGCGACAAGGTGAAGGTGGGAGAGTTGATCGCCGAAGCCGCCGGTTTCGTGTCGGCCAATATCCATGCGCCCGTGTCGGGCACCGTGACGGGGGTGGATATGCTGCCCAACGGGCAGGGAATCCGCCAGATGATGATTACGATCCGTCGCGAGGGGGATGAATGGGCCGAAGGGATCGACACTTCGAAGGAGCTCGTGCGCGAATGTACGCTTTCGGCTCCGGAGATTCTTGCCA